>Ga0209363_1000794_pt1 | contig 13614 bp, 13 predicted proteins | sample WorMetexBAHAMAS3_FD_187385 | JGI IMG/M metagenome (GOLD analysis project Ga0209363, IMG submission 187385) | Marine gutless worms symbiont microbial communities from Max Planck institute for Marine Microbiology, Germany - Inanidrilus exumae... | ecosystem: Host-associated > Annelida > Digestive... | reverse complement strand
AAGTCGAATTACTACAAGACGCGAAAGGAATTCGGCACTTATTCATTAGCAGAGTAACTGTAATTGAGGTATAGTTACCAATGGCGTAAGTTTCACGTGGAAATATTATACTGAAGTCGTACCAAAATTTGTACTTACCAGTTGTGTAAACGACAATCGGCCGATACCAATGTATTAATCGGCCGATGACTGGTGTGAAGATTAGCGGTATGCATTGGAAATGCATTGAAAATTCTCATTCTATGCATTTCAATGCATACCGCTAATCATATAATCACGCCCGTTCACTCAATGGTTATTTTTCAGCTAATAATGGTACTCGTAGAGTGTGAACTGACACAATAGTACACGACATCCGCACTACTTTCTTTAATTAAAAGGTATAGGTGGGGTCTGGAGAGGGGGCTTTGCCCCTCCCCAGAATAAATGTTTAATTATTTTTTATACAGAATTACGATGTAGCGAACAAATGTTTCAGAAACGTAAACAACGTGATGATTATCAAGAAATTTGAACTACTTTCAGCATAGGAATACATTTTCATATTAATGTGGCATTCCTGTACCATTAAACTTCATGTGTTCCTTGGCCGATACCGATTATTGGCCGATTATCAGTGCATCTGTAGCTTATTGTGCTTTCTGACCTCATAGATCACTGTGAATCATTTTCTGATATTTATTTATTTGCATATGATGCTAAAGCCTAAAATATTCCATTATATACTGCATCCTGGTGACCAGCAGATATTACAAAAAGGAATAAATGAATTAGTAAAGTGGGCACGGAAATGGCTGCTTAATTTAAATACTAAAAATGTTTAGTTGTATCTTTTGGCAGAGATGTCAATAAGCACTTCATGTATATAATGCCACATAAGGATCAACACTTTGTTCCAATAGAAAGAGGGGTTACTGTCAGGGACCTAGGTGTGATATTTGGTGAAAACTTAACTTTTAGAGAATATATACATTGTAAAATTAATATAGCCTACAAAATGGTTGGGCTGATCAAAAGAAACTCTAAATATCTTTTAATAGTTAGCTTTGTTTTAGTTTATAAGAACTTAGATCAGAATTGGACTATTTTAATAGTGTATGGACATCATATAGGAAGTCAGATATCAAAATCTTTGAGAAAGTACAAAAAAGCAACTAAATTATTACCAAAAATCAGGCATTTAAAATACTCTGGGTTAACCTAACCCTGTTCCTTGGGAGTGAATCAAGAAAGACTGACTCGTGGATGACAGCAATAGTGTACAGCTTGGTTCAGTTTTGCCGAAGTTCTGTTTCAAAACAGTTGAAGGAAGGGAATGAATGAAGAGGTTGGTTGATGAACTGGTTTCACTGGAAAACGTGCATTAAACTGGTTTGTATGTTTTTGGCTCAGTGTGAAGTCCAGCATGTAGTAGTAGCCGTAGTTTTGTTGTGTCTGTAGGTGATCATTATTCAGAATGAAGTGAAAGACAGTTAGAGTGAGTGAGTGAGTCAGCTTGTTGTGTGTAATGATGTCCACTGATCCAATCACTGCTCACAATTCTACTGAAGATTGTGGTAACGTCATATTTTCACCGCCGCTGTACAAACAAAGATATGATCTTGCTGCTTGTTTTCTCCGTGAAGCCAAAGTTACTAGTGTAATGGTTTGCTTGTTGTTTGTGTTCGCAAAATTACGAAATTTAGCTTCATATTTAAACATTAGTTCTTGCTAACGGATAGCAGTTTTAATTGTAGTCAGTTTTTGTTTATTACACTGCATAAAATTGGCTTTTTTGGAATTCTGCAGTTTTGGCTTTGGAGGTTAGTTTGTTTAGTTTCTTTATTTTGTAATACATGTACGATTTTATAATGATGATGATGATGATGGTGATATTAATAATAATAATAATAATAATAATAATGTCTGCTAATGTCCATTTGTTAGTTAATCAGCTGTATTGTTAGCTGTGTATATTGTTACCGTTGTGTATGTGTCAATAAGCACTTCATGTATATAATGCCACATAAGGATCAACACTTTGTTCCAATAGAAAGAGGGGTTACTGTCAGGGACCTAGGTGTTGAAAGACATTGAAAGACTGTCATCTCTGTACGTTGCTCATGTTCTGTAGGTTGCTGATTTTGGTTGTGCTGAGTGCCGAGCGCTGCGTATCTATCGCGATGTCGACACTTTGCAGCGCATCGTTGGTGTTGACATTGATCGACAGTTGCTGATTGACAGCTCAAGTCGACTGAAACCAAACGCCAGCGACTACTTATTCTGTCGTAACAGTACACTGACAGTTGAGCTGTACAGTGGCAGCCTTGTTGATAATGACCAAAGACTTCAGTCAGTTGAGGCCGTCACTCTAATCGAAGTGTTAGTTTTTATTTTCTTACACACACACACCACAGCTGCTTGATGGACGTTACAGATGCGTTAGATGGTACACCCAATTAATTACTGGAGGGTTTTGTTGTATCAGAGTTTTACTGCCACAATGCCGATGCTGATCGGAGAAGACATGCTAATGTTGTCCTCCGACGCCGTCTCCATACCAATAATTGTCATATCCACTACATAGTCAGAAATACAGTGCAGCATTGGCTTCAGTTGTGGCTTGTTGGTGTTGAGCCGAGATTGCAACTGCTATGCACAGCCATTACTGACGACTGTAGTGGAAGTGTACAACTAGTGATGTACCCGTAGTGATGATGTTACATGGTACCCATGAATCGATTTGTTAAATGTTTTCATTTGTCACAGCTTGTCAGTAGCAGTTACAAGGAGACATTATGTAATGACATTGTCATCATCATCCCTAACGTCCAGTTACAGCAACCTCAGCTAACTTTAACAGTGGCATCGTCATGACAACGGCGGGTCATGCACACGACGCATTGGCCAATAGCAGTATTGGAAAGTGGGGCAGTTAGTTAAGTGACAGTTACAATTGACTGAGTTAGGTGCAACCAGAGTGACCTAAGAGACTGTAGTGCCACTTGATTGTTGTAGATAAAATGGATAAACCCAAGGTTTGCTGTTGAATTTTTTATTAAACATTGCAGTTAATCTTCAGTGGTCACCACGGCTGACCATTGTCCACTGTTGGTTCCACGGCAGACTTCCACATGCATTGTATATGGTGCAGTACAGCATTTGTACACACCAAGAAGGTAAAGAACCATGTCATGTATGATTTCTTAACTGTAGAATTCTTGTCTGGTACAAAGTGTGATACAGCTTTGTGTAGGGTTATATGTTCAGTTGTAAGAGTTTGTCTTTGGTTGACCATAGAACTTGCGTGTGATGTTACAGGGTGGAACATTTACAAGACATGGAATTATCTCTGCTGCCGAAGGCCATTTTTGGACACATTGCACCACAGCTGGTTGTCGTGACAACTCCAAATGTAGAGTTCAATGTTTTGTTTCGGAATCTCTCTGGATTTCGTCATCCTGATCACAAGTTTGAGTGGACAAGACAACAATTTGGAGACTGGTAGATGTCACATTTTTATGTTCTGTTACATAACTCACTTTAAAACTATATTCTTAGCAAAGGAAACTAAGCAGAGAGAAATTGCAAGTGATGTAAACAATTTTGAGAATGAAAATCAGATCTTTGAATTTCCCGGCAGATGGTAAAGGAAAGGCAGGATGTAACAGGTTCCATTTGCCTCAAAGATGTGTCAAATAGGGTGGTTCTGGACCAAAATGGGATTAAAGATATTTGCAAGAAATATGAGGAAAATTCAATGAATGAAAAAATGAATGGGATCACAATGTTTCCTCTGGTGTACGATACCTGAGGTTATTGCTGCACTGAAAAAGATGAAAAAACAAAGCTTATCAGGCTTATGACGGCTAGTAGCAGAAACGACGCAAGCCACAGGGGATGTTGGAATCCAATGTCTAATTGATCTATGCAATGGTATCTTAAAGGAGTGATGTATTCCACCAGAGAATTAGAAATCAGTTATGGCATTACGAGTTTATAAGGATAAGAGTGGCGCTATGGAATGTAGTTTATACAGGGGAAACCACCTCTAATGCGCTCAGGAATGACACATGTTAGAGGGATCACACAGTTTTACCTGCCACTCACACGTTTATCCACGAATGGATTGAACCATCCTGCCTTTACTTCGTAAACATTCACCAGATGGCAGCACCTTAGCGAGGTAGTGCTTAACTGATTACAGCTCACTACTCATTTATCGACCTCGAAAGGATGAAAGGCTGAGTTGTCCTAGTTGGCTGACCTTGTAGCGGGCGGTTTACCCACATAAGTGGTCACCCATCAGCTGCAGGTCGAGCGTAGGACAGGGAAAGTTTGCCGGTCACAGAGCGAAGTTCTACCACTGTGCCACACAACCAACGAAACAATTGATTTCCATCAAGTATTTTCAGAGGTGAATGTGCCTTTTCCAAGTGTGAAAGTAAGTCAAATATCAAAGTTGTCAGGTTGGTAGCAGTTGCTAAATATTTTAGTAGCTACAGTGAGCTGAAGATGATGCAGCGAACATTGACAAGGTTGTTTTATGGCGTGTATTCTAAGACGTCCTAAGTGAGTTTCTACCACAGTTTCATCATATAAATCCATCTATGACCATTACTTACTACTTTTGTTATTTGTTTAAATGACCTTGTTTTATAGCCTTGCTCTAAATTGGGCCTTTGAAGTTTTTGATGCAGGATTTACCGGTCATCGTCATCATAAGGCATGCTTGCTACTAGATGCTAGTTTCAATTACTTGTCACTTACTGCCAACTGGTGCTCTTAGCTTACCTTAATGCAGACTTTTGAAACAGTCTGCTTCCTACTGTGCTATCATTTGGCTAGTTTTTTTAAACACTTCTCTTTGTTTTACCAAATTCATTCTCCTACTGTCTGCAAACGTGACCTTGCTGTTATACTGCGTTGTGCCTAGGTGCAACCACATAGCATCAGAGTGGAATTATTCGGTGGAATTTGGTGGCGTTGGAAAGCCGCCAAACGATTGGGCGCATGTTGGTTATTGTTCACAATATGCAGTATTCAGACGCCTCCAGAAGACACAGACTGAAGAAGCATTGTCATCGTCTAGTTGTGTTTATGAACAGGTTCGTCATTTCTGACATGTCTTATATTATTGAGTGATTTAAACAACTTGGCAGTGTTCATTCAAAGAGTTCAAAAAGACTAAGTCCACATGTTGTGGAAGTTTTATGGATGGCCCCGTGCGTGGATTACTGACTGGCAGACAAAAACACACACACAGGCAATACACTAGAGATTAGTTGAATAAAGCGTTAAGTGAATAACGCCGACAGCGATTCATTCAGAATGGCTGTAACTGTGTGTGACAGCGCTGTAGTAAGAACTGAACTGAAATTGAAACAGAATTTGAATACTTTTAATTTTATTTAACTGAACTTAACAATTAGAATCATAATTTTGGCATATTTGTGGACTGAAATATAACTTAAACTGAAAATAACTGTACCGAACTGAATTTGAACTGAAATTAGTATTTATTTTCTGCTTGTTTGTTGTTACGTGCAGCTCTTCTCAGTGGATTACCCATCAAAGCGAGCATTGAGTGCAGAGGAGATGATATTACATACAGCCGAGTACTACATTCATTTTCTAGTTCGTGGCATTGATAATGATGATGATGATGCTGATGATGTTACTGATGACAAAGATTATAATGACGGTAATCGGTATTTCGTGCGTCTACACAAGCTGTTGACGTTTCCAAGTGTGAACAACTCTTGCAAAGATGATGTCAGCATGTTAAGGTAATGAGCCATTGTAACTTGAATCATGTCTGACAGAAAATACGCTGACAAAATAAGACAAATTTATAAAATGTCTTTTGACTGATCATGTTTTGATCTCAACTTGAGACAATGTGAAAATCTACCGACATGAACAAACGGACAAAATTTTGTAAGCAGTAAATTTTAGAACAAGATTGAGTCAATTTGAGTGATTGTAACCTGACTGTTGTAAATTTTCTGAAATTCTGACATTGCAATAAAAGTTAAATAAAGAGAGTTGCTGAATTCCTGCCGTGTACAGAGTGGGCCAAAAAGTAAGCCCTAATTGTGTGAATAAACTGTGCTAGTAAAGCTCTCATTTGGTCACATTTGAGTGTGACGCATGTGTGGCATGTAGTAGCTTAAAAACTATTATTAAATATTCCATGGATTAAGTTGTCTGCATATGACGTAAAGCAGAGACATTGTTAAAATAAGTACAGAATCTAATTAAAACTACAGAAAAGAAATAAGAGCTGCTAAAATGTTGAAGAAAGTTCCCACTAAAAATGACGGTGAACATTCTATCTAACATCTTTTCAAATAATGGACGTTATTTTCAGCTGAGTTGTTACATGTTACGCACTGCAGGTTTAATAGATGATGCTGTCCGCAAATGTACTATAGAATATTTAATACTATGAGTGACAGTTCAGACAATTTGTTGCACGCTATCGTTCATCAGTATATCAAAATAACACCTATTTTTTCTGACATACTTGGTGTCATCAATGTTGTATGACTAGTAGTCCATTAGGATGTCGACTTGTGACTGGTAAAGCAGTATTGAACATGGATGGGTTATGGACAGTGTAGCTGGATTAGAGTCAGAAGTTGGTTTACTACTGGTGCCTTGGTCTGCGATGGTGACTTTGTGGGCGAAACGTTTGCAGTGTGTGTGTATGTGCCGTCAGGCCTTTTCAGTTGCCGGCCCCACAGTCTGGAACTCTCTCCCGGATTTCATCCGAGACCCGACCATCAGTGCAGACTGCTTCAGACGTTTGCTTAAAACGTACCTGTTTGCTCGGTACTAGTGCATTCAGCGCGTTATGACCGCGCTGTGTAGCGGTTCTAGCAGAGCGTGAGCAATGCAACCAACGTTAGTGAACTGATAATGATTGACAGTCAGTGTACGTACGTGCGTGCGTGTGTAGGCGAGTGTTGACAGACGCCGGCTATCAACTGTCCGACGACGAACAATTTGTCATCTATGTCAGTGACTACAATACGCATGATGATGAGGATGATGAGGATGATGATACTGTTGCTGCTTGCACTGTCGCATGCGATCTGTCGGAGTCAGGTCGTGATGCGCTTGATGAAGATCACTGGGACTAATCTTCATTGCTCACGACAGTTGCATTGGCGTTTTATACTCCGTCACACATTCTAGTCATTTTTACCGCGCGACGCTATGCTAGCGCGGTATATGCTGTCATGCGTCCGTCCGTCTGTCACAAGTCTGTGTTCTATCAAAACGGCTCAACATAGGATTACGCAAACATCGCCGTACGATAGCCTAGCTGTTCTAGTTATCTGATGCCAAAGATCTCGGCGAAATTCCCCAACGATCGATGCACAAAATACAGGTGGGGGTGGGTTAAGTCGGCGGTGATTTTCGACCAATTTTGCACTGCATCTCAGAAATGGTGCACGATGGAAAGTTAATAGGAACTCGTATGCACTCTGTCGAATGGTGCTATTTTCAGTGACCCCAAACCATCTCTTTTCCACACCTTATATCGCCTTTCCTGTCTTCGTAATCGTAGTAGGTGGAGATGCGGACTACTTCCAATTTGGTAGGTAGGTTGATCATAGCAAGCCCTAGTCCGCGGATGACAAACCATCCGTGAAACGGGCGTGGTCAGATCACTAAAAATTAAACTTTTGGGGGACACCAATCATATCTCTGGAACGGCTGAAGCTAAAGTCGTCAAATTTTGTAAACAGGCGCAATAGGTAAAGTGTTAGCCTTGAGATAACAAAATACCCACTGATGAGCGTGGTTAGGGTCACGTGACCTATATTTTAAATTTTTGAGGTCCAATCATGTCTTTGGAATCGGTGAAGCTAGGCACTTCAAATTTTGTGTGCTGATTGATACTAAGTATTGTTGCATGATATATAGGGGATGTGTTTAAGTCACGTAATGTCTTTAAATTTTAGGAAATAAGTGATAATATCTCGGATACAGTTAAAGATAGAGACATACACCGTATTTAAAATACGACCCCTTTGATTTTTGTTAACAACTTTGGCAAATGTAGACTGATTTTCATAATTCTTTTACCAACAGATTCCCAAGGAAACTCCGTGTAACTACTATGTGATCTTCCACTTCACCTTAACTGTGTTGCTACACTACCTTGGGAAATTCAAAAATCAAAAATAACGACTGAACTCATACCATCAAAATTAATTGGTTTTAGGCCTACATGAAACTTAACTAAACTTGACAACACCTAGGTGACAATAACGTTATAAAACTATCACAGTGATGATTTACTTACTTAATTCCATGTGCTGGCTGTAGCTCTATTATCTACAGTGTTCACACATTAGTCGGAAAGTGCATGTGGCTTGGAAGTTGGAATTGCAACTATATCTTGTTGAAAATGAAGTACTTCTCAAGGTCACAGGCCTTCTCAAGGTCATAAGCAGTCACGTACACTGGCTGTAGTAAATGTGGTCACTCATATCTCGGAAACGGAGTCGTTGTTACTACATCGTCATTGTTTTTGTTACTAACAGGAGGTTATTGTGGCCTTCCGAATAGAGACAATTCGGATAACCTTGAGCGACCTTCAAGGTCATTCACCCACTACAAGCCTTTTCAAATGTGATTTTTCGTACAGCTGTGCTTCAGTCGACAATATTTCAACTGACATAACACGTCGTGCGGTCTCTGTGCTGTAACGGAGCTTCTTGTCTTATTTTGTCGTTACGTGTTCATTATACATTTTCCGTTCATAAACGGCGTCAAGATTTGCTGATAGGACCTAGTGTTAAAAATAATCAGTGGGCAATTGGAAATAAATTCTCTCATCTATGGCCGTATAGGGGTTGCCGTGCATGGGCTCCCTTGGTAGTGTGGGGCAGGTAGACTTTCGCCCACATTTGGTTTTTAGTACGTATTTGAGCTTCATAACATGGTACGTTTTGCATAAATTATTAAACAACGATTTATTTGACGAGAGTTTTACGTCCAGTCCAGTGGTGGAAAATGAGGCGATTTCGTTATGAAGGATTTTTGACAAAGAATTGCGTGTGGCAAGTAGATTGTTGTCGTCCTTTAGTTTGTTTCGCTGCTTTGTCACGTGTCTAGTTCACTGCTCTATAGTACCCTTTGTTCTTGTACTTTTACGATTTTAGATGAAACTTCACAATTTGGGATTTATTAGTATTTGACTGACGATGACTTCCGCTATTTTACGACACGATACGATATAGCCCCGTGTGGGCCCTGGGCACTCCCCCTCCCCCTTATGATTCTTTACTTCCCCATCTTCTACTCTTTCTTTTTGTATCTTTTACTTTCCCCGTTTTTTTCTTTTCTTACCTGTTTCGTCTGCTTTCTTGCTTTTCCATCCCTTCCCATTCTACCAGAATAGTTCCACTACGTTTTCAGGCCGGGTGTCGTAGTAGTGTGTGTTGATTTTATGTTATAAGTATTTTTAGTTAAGGATACATGCTTGTTTTGTCGTAATTGATTCTGTTTTGTCTTGCGGTGTGATAGTTGTCTCCCCCTGTTGTAGGCGCTAGCGTAATAATGTAAATGAGCTTCTTGATCCATTTCCCTTTTTGGGTGGCTGCTGAACAAAAAGGCGGCCAGGATTGAGGTTTATATATCACTAGCCTTCCTTTACTGGGTAGGGATAGCTCTCCACCCTTGACCTTTCGTCTCTGATATCATAGTGATATGTGCTGAAAAGGCACGTTATTAAACGCTATAACTACCTAACGATACGATATATTTTTTTGCGTGCGCTCAAAAGTTGACGAGATGGCCAGCTTAATCTCGCGCACGGCACAGAAACGAAAAAATAAGGAAAAAACTGAGGAGCTCTTAAGAAACAATCCAGGTTCCGGGCAATAGTCCGTGAAGGCAGTCTGGGAGGAAGAAGTGAAACTGCGGGGGAAGGGGGTTAGGATTTGTGAAACAGATAGGTTTTTTTAGCCGGGAGTGAAAGAGGGAATTATGGATGAGCAGAGTGGTGAATCAAAAGAGGAAGAAGTGATGGGTGAAGGAATAGGTGAGTAGGAAATGGAAGAACTGGTACCATAATGAGGTTATCCCCCTCCCCAATGGGTAAGGGGTCTGTGGGGAGGGGCCCCATAAATTTTTTCGATTTTGAGTCTGAAAATGGCGACTTTTAGTGCATTCTGGGCGCTATTCTTACAGTTCATTGTTCATTCTTCCATGGACTGTTTAAAGCGTTTTAGACGCAAGAAACCGTTGCTTGTTGGAAAACTTGCTGTTGTGTATATGCAGATAGCTCTAGGCGGCAAAACAAGCGTGTTGGAAACTACGTTGTGATATATGCAAAGAAAAACTAGCTGGGGTCTGGGGAGGGGGCATTGCCCCTCCCCAGAAGATTTTTCGACTTTGAGTCTGAAAATAGCGACTTTTAGTGCATTCTGGGCGCTTGCCCACGTGGCGGGGAGGGCATGCCCCCTGGATCCGCCAGTGGATGAAGGTGGCCGAGCAAGAGTAACGACGGATGAAGAGCGAGAACTGCGAGGACGTTGAATGGAGATAGATTATAAAGGTATGGAGGTTGGGTAGTTGTGAGAACTTTGTAGGTTACTAGGTTACAAGTGAGAGGAGCTTGTATAGCCTATTCGATGCGTTATGAATATGAATATCAGCCGGTAGACAGAGCATAGGATGGGATTGATATAGAGACCGATATGAGCTGGCAGGACTTAGGAGCTTTAACGACAACACGAGCAAGAGAGTTCTGGATCTGCTGGAGACGGAATAGTTGAGACTTAGGGAGTTTGTAGTAGAGAGAATTACAGTAATCATGCTTGCAGTGAACGATAAGAGGTAGCACTGGTATAGGCAGTTGATGAATCGTGGTAAAGCCGTATACAGCGAAGTTGACGAATGTGATACAGTGATAGTAACCTTTGGAGAGAGATGTAATTTGGTCAGAGGAGGTAAGATGTTCGTCAAAGATGAAGCCAAGATTTCAAGCAGAGTGGGAGGTGTCACGTGAAGAGTTGTGTAGGCCTATTTTGGGATTTTGGCAAGTTGGTTTTTGAGTCCGATGAGCAAGAATTAACTCTTTCCTTTTAATTAACCCTTCCGTCTAACATTATAGGCATAAGTAAGTATGTAGTATTTCTATACCACGAAATCATAGTCAAATCACAATGTGCTGTAATTTCTTTAAAAAAAACTATGTATTAAGTATGTGATTTTAGATGTCGCCTGAACTGTCCATAGCTGGACATCTGTCACAGATTAGTAGGCCTAGGTTAACTGTTCCCGAAGGGTCCCGAAGCAGCAAAGCTTCAGTTGCCAAAACTGCTGCGTGTCCATGGAACATCGAGTGTTCGTGTTGGAAGTCGAGCGGAGAGAACCATGCACCGTGTTCAGAGTCGAGTCGAATGTCCGTCGGCAGTGAGGTATGTCCGTCGGTGCATCTTAATTAGGCTGCATCTTCGCACTGCTTGGAGGCGATGCCGCTTAAAACTGGCACTGAACCCCCTTCTCAATTTTCATCAAGTTCAATAACACTGAAGTATTATGCGAATACGATGAATAAATGACAGGAATAAAATCCGGGGCCAGGGCAGCTCATAACCGCATTGCTTTGCTGAGGTAAAAATTCTCACAACAGAGCATTGACAAATGAGTTGACACGGATGAGTTTGTGGTAGGACACAGTCCAATGAACTCCGGAGGCTGAGCCTATGGGAAAGGCCTCATCAGGTGAATATTTACGTCACTTAATGCAGACATATTTTGATTTAGGCCTTCACCTTTGTCAGCAGTGTGAACGCAATTGATCATTATAGTGCAGTGTAGTAAATTCTAACGATGCTACACTCGTCATTATTATTACTAGTACAGTATTTTTCGCATAAGGCCTGTTATAGGTAGACTAATATAATGCTATGACGTTATAAAATATTACTTACTTGTTATCGAGCATTACGAGTGTGATGTCACTGTTGTCATGACCACAGTGGTCATGACAGCGGTAAACGTCAGCGTAAACAACTCGAAAATGTAAGACTTATGTCAGTGCTAAGATACAGACGTATAGATGACGTCTTGGATGAGTTTGTAGTTAAAAAAAATGGTAGACGGTCAACAGAAATGAGTGGAAGAACGGAAACGAGTTCTATACTGTGTCTCAAACAAAGTTCACACCTCTGGCTTGCTATAACTTTGATATACATGACGACACATAAACCGATTTCTGATTACTTCGGCAAAAGTGTTACTACGCAAGTACGCAATCAAAAGATGCGTTATTTTCTCACCTTACCTAATTAGTGCTTCTGTACTACCTGGCGATACAAGAAACACAGAAATCGTAAATGTATCTTTTCGCTTAAACGATGTATGTTGCAAACAAGCAAATAACACACTTCGCTAAACAACTGACTCTATGCACGGCAGACTGGACTAGAAAGGAAGCATAACATCCTGACGTCTGTAACCTTCACGCTCGACATTTATAGCAACTTTGTCGTGGTGTCGTCCATGTCAACAATTCTCCGCTGCCGCTGACAGACCGTGCAACGCGGTGCCTCACGCCCACCGTGTTGTACACAGATGTAGACGATCAGTGTGATAAATTGATGACCGACGATCGTCACCAGTTTATCACACTGACTGTCCACCTAAGTTGACAGCACCTGAGACAATCGAAGTGATAAGCGGACAACTCTACCGTTAGCTTTTCCAGAGATGTGGCCCACAAAATTTAAATGGCTCACGTGAACTAACCACTCACCTTTCAGCGATGATTTGATTTATTTGGCAACAATGGGGAATGGCAAGGTTCACTTTCTCGAGCGAACCCGGAGATATGCCGATCTGCGCGCGCTGTTACAGTGCTGCAGTGGCGGGCCGAACCTTATCGGGTAGATGGCATAGCCAAGCTACAGCTATCAGGCCGTGTCAACTCAAGATCCACAACAACAACAACGTGAAAATCGGTTTATGTCAAAGTATGTGTGTCGAAGTTGTGACAAGCCAAAGATGTGAACATTTTTGAGACACCGTGTAGATGAATATCGATAATTTAACGACAACAAATCGCAAAAGAGATGGCAAGCAAATGTCCTTACATGCCATGTTGCACGTATGACGACGATTTAAACGTTAGCAGTATCTATGGCTGGGCCATCTCTGGTATGTGCTAATGGAATAATGACCTTGGTAGGCTGGCTAGTCTATCATTAATATTATAATGACTGTTATATAGTGTGGTCTGTAATTCTGCTGTTAATTTGAAAGAATAACTTAGTGAAAAAATTTAGCGATTGTAATAATCTCTAGTACGCTGCAGCATCCAGAAGAATTTTATAGCCTAAGTATTTTGAAATTCTCTACCACACCTAAAATGTCACTGCATTACCTTGTGAAATGCAGAACTCGTTTACCTGATTGAAGTTATATGCCCCCTCCCAAAAATGCATGGCTGAAACGGCTGAAGCTAGAGTGATCAAATTTTGTATGAAATGAATGAATGAAAATGCGAGGATTTTAAGTGCGTTTGAAAACCGACTGAGAGCCGGCTTTGTCTAACACACTATGTAAACAAATCAAGCCGTTGAGCGAAGTAAAGCCGGAAATGGTCAG
>Ga0209363_1000793_pt1 | contig 13615 bp, 13 predicted proteins | sample WorMetexBAHAMAS3_FD_187385 | JGI IMG/M metagenome (GOLD analysis project Ga0209363, IMG submission 187385) | Marine gutless worms symbiont microbial communities from Max Planck institute for Marine Microbiology, Germany - Inanidrilus exumae... | ecosystem: Host-associated > Annelida > Digestive... | reverse complement strand
ATCTGTTTTATGCTTTCGACACCCGACAGTGTCTATACTGTCAGTCGAAGAATTATATTTTCGGGTTGTCCGTCCGCCATGGTGGTTCGTTCGTCCGTTCGTTCGTCCAGACAGATCTTGTTACCATGATATCTCACGAACGGCTTGAGTAGTCTCTTACAAAGAATATTCACTAGCCCCAACTGATAACCTGATTAGATTTTGGAGGTCAAAGGTCAAGGTTACAGCAGGCCGTCCAGGTGGTGAAAGCATCCACGTCGACGCTGCGGCGTCGTTGTCCTTCTGTTCTCGTTTTTAGGTTGCATCGCCTGCACGCAGTGCGTAAGATGCGGCCTGTTGCTACAGATGTCGCACGTAGTGGTCTGTGTGTATGTGTGTGTGTGTGTGTGTCTGTGTGTTGGACACAGGGATGATGTGCATAAACGACGGAACCGATCGAGATGTCGTTTGTGGGGCTGACTTATGTGGGTCCAGTGAACCAGGTATTAGATGGGGGTCAAGGTCGGACGAATCCTTTCGAGCCGCGAGGGGTGACAAGATGGCAGTGCGGTCTCTTGCCAAATTACATTAGACACTTGTTTGTCATTTACCGTTGTGTTACTGTGAGTTGTAACTTGTCGCTGTTAGCACGGCTTGTTCTGGGTACTGGTACTAGCGTCGGACAGCTGACGCAAACGAATGACGTGGCGTCCCTTCTGTTATGAGTCAGCTGGTGGATTATGAAAAGATGAGGTCCGGTGGATGTTTTGTGCTGTGAGTTCCCGTCAGTGAAACGGTTGGGCGGGCGATAGAAAGGGCATCCTGGCCTGTACAAAAACCTGCTCCAGTTATCCCAAATGGGGGACGTGACCCACGTGGATTAGCTGGAGATACACCAAAAACTGTGCGACTGTGTGTTAGCATGGCTATGAAGTTTTTCAGTGTTGGCTCGTGTTCCATGTTCCAGTCGACCATTACTACCAGCCACCTATGCATTTCTGACAACGGCACTTATATGTATTACGGCGTAACTTGGTACTTTCTGATGTTGACGAATATCTTAGAGGCCTGTAGTAAATGATTAACATTTCATCATAAACATAATCAGGCGTGTAAGAAGTTCTAATGTATGTATGCATTTGTGCGTGTGTGTGTATTTGATAGGTCGTGGATCTGTGTTGTCATTTGAGCCAGTCACAGTCTCTACTGCGGCGACCTACATTTGTAGTGCTTATAACTTTGCTGAAATGAACGCTTCTGTGGAAGTGATTGTCCACTGTGAGTGTCGAGTCGTGTTTGTCGTGTCACGTGATGTGACGTCACACTGTGTATCAGTTGAAATTATCACACGCAGCCCTGCATGTCTTATCCGCGACTGGGAAAGGGAAAAACATTGAACCTCTTTAGAATCAACACTCCTTGACTGATAGCCTAACAATTTGTCACATGTGATTACGTTGGCAACCTTTACCGTGTGCCAAATTCGGTGCAGATCCGTCCATGACGGGCTTCTGTTAAATGTAACGCAAATTATTACCCGCGCTATTTACCTATGCTAGCGCGAATATCCGCGGTGGTCGTGTGTCTATCTGTCACACGCCGGTATTATATCAACGCGGTTAAACGTAGGATCACGCAAACAACGCCACGTGATAGCCCAGGGAATCTAGTTTTCCGACGCTAAGTGTCGTTTGTGGACCCCCCTTCCCCCTGAAATTTGCGCTCAAAGTGACCCACACCCCTTTCGAACACCACAATTTTGACCAATACCTGCTCATAGTGCCTCAACCGTAGAAGCTGGCGAAAAAAGTTTAATTAGCGCTAATAGGAAGTCTACCACGTGCTTTCCAACGAGCCATAGATGAACCGTGTTCGTTACCTCTAAGTCCCCCAAAGGATGGCACAAAACGCGATTTTGCTGTTTTGCCAGTAAAATTCAAATTCTGTCGAAAGAAGTCTGTTACAAAGTTTCTTTGTGCGAAAACTTTCAGCGGCAGAGTTGTAGCTACATCATTCCTCTATCTAGCGGTCCATTGCGGGCGACGTCTCCATCTACCTAAAATTTGCGCTCAAAGTGACCCACCGCTTCAGAAAACGCCGATTTCGACAGCTTTCGATTAATAGTGCCGCAGCCGTGAGAGCTAGCGAAAAAAACTTCAATTATCGCTAATAGGAAGTCGACAGTGTGCTTTCCCTGGAGCCATAGATGAACCCTGTGCGTTACCCCTAAGTCACCCATATGATAGCTCAAAACGAGAATTTTTACATTTGGCTTTGCCTTTTCTTTCTCCGTCGCAGGTAACTGTAGAAACTTCAAATTTGGTATGTGGGTTGAACGTAGCAAGTCCCAGCCTGCAGATGACAAAACATCCCTGAAATTGTCTTGGTCACGTCACGTGACCTATTTTAAATTTTTAGTCCCCGTAAGATATCTCTGGAACAGCTTAAGCTAGAGATTTTAAATTTGGTGTACACGTTGACCATAGCAAGTCCCAGCCTACGGTCGACAAATTGTCCCTGAAAGTGGTGTGGTCACTGTCACGTAATCTCTTTAATTTTTGGAAAATAAGCGATAATATCTCGAAAACGTTATAAGATAGCCTCATAGTTTCTACTTTCTATTAAATTCGAATAGGAAGTCATATGCATTCTATTGAATGGTTATGTTGCAGATGACCTTGGGTGACCCATAACCACCTTAAATCATTTCAATTTCTACATTTTGCGTTGCCTTATGCATCTTCGTAATTGGTGATCGCAAAGACTCGAAATGTGATGTACAGGTTGAATGTACAAGTCACAGCCTACGGACAACAAACCGTCTCTGGTAGGGGCCTGGTCAGGTTATGTGACCTATTAAAATTTTTTGGACTCCAATCATATCACTGGAACAGCTGAACCTAAAGTCGTGAAATTTTGTACACAGGTAGGCTATATCAATTCTAGCAACAAGATGACATATCATTCACAAAAAGGGCGTGATTACGGTCACGTGACTTTTAAAATTTTGCCGTTTGTCGTGATGCAGCGCGTCGTGCGGGTTTGTCAGCGACCGCTGAGCTACTTGTTTTTATTACCCGCGCGACGCTATGCTAGAGCGTACTTGCTGTCATCGTGTGTCTGTTACTCCGTTCGTCACATGTCCTTGTTCTACTAACCAGGCTAAACGACGCTGTGATAGCCCAGTGACTCTAGTTTGATGATGCTAATGATCTTAGCGAAATTCCAATGCAGTCATCCCCATCGGAGGCGCCACCAGAGGTTGGGTAAGTAAAAATCCGAGATTTTCGACCAATATGCCTACCTCGCTATATCTCAGAAACGATGCAAGATAGGGACATAGTTACTAGGGAAGGCTAATAGGAACTTATGTGCGCTCTATCGAAAGGCGATATTTTTCAGTGACCTATGGTGACCCCAAACAACTCCTTTTTTCACATTTTGTATCCCTTTTCGTGTTTTCATAATGGGTGCAGCTAGTGACTTCTAATCTGGTAGACAGATTGACCGTAGCAAGTGCTAGTGACAAATCACCCTTGAAAGGGGTGTGGTCAGGTCACGTGAACCATTCAATTTAAATTTTGGTGAGCACCAACCATATCTCTGGAAAATCTGAAGCTATAATTGTAAAATTTCGTACACGGGTAGGCTATGTCAAGTTCCAACATACGGATGACAAATCACCCTTAAAAGGAGCGTGGTCTGGGTCACGTGACAGTGACTCGTTTTAAATTTTGGGGCCCCAGTGATATCTCTGGAACAGCTGAAGCTAGAGTCGTTAAATTTTGCATCCAGTTAGACTATATCAAGTGTTAGCTTACGGACGACAAACAACCCATAAAACAGGCGTGGTCAGTGTCACACGACTCATTTTCAATTTCGACGCCCGCAATCATATCTCCGGAACGGCTGAAGCGAGAGTCGCCAAATTTTGTATGCAGGTAGCATTTATTATGTGTTAGCCTGGCGGTGGCAGACTACTTTGTAATGGTAATGGGCGTGGTCAGGTCACGTAACATGTTTTTATAATTTTGTCCCCAATCATGTCTTTGGAATTGGTGAAGATAGGCACTTCAAATTTCGTGTGCTGATTGATACACAGGAATACTAGTGCATGCATGATACATTACCCCCGAAATGGATGTGTTCAGGGTCACGTGACCTCTTTAAATTTTGGGAAATAAGTGACAATATATCGGAAAAGGTGCACGATAGAGACATAGTTGCAATATAAGACTAATAGCAAACAGTATGTGGCCTATTGAATGGCACCGTTACCAGTGACCTGTTGTGACCTTGAAGGTCACGTTTGCTATATGAAACCTCTTTGTCTCACATATCTCGGGAAACGCAACGTGTTGTATGTACGATATGTTTACACGTGAATCGGAAAAGTGCACATAGCTTGTAGTTTCAATTATGTTTCGAGAATAAAGGACTTCTCAAGGTCACAGCCAGTCACATACGTTGTAAATGTGGTAATATCTTGGAAACGGTGCCAGATAACGTCTTTGTTACTACAACCCACTACTATGACCTGTCGAATAGAGGCAGTGCTGATGACCTTGACCTTCAAGCCTTTCAAATGTGATTTTTACCCGTGCAGTGCTATGCTAGCGCGGTACTTGGTGTCATCGCTTGTCCATCTGTTCGTCCGTCACGAGTCGGAGTGGTAGCAAAATGGCTAATAATAGGATCGCGCAAAGAACGCTGCACGATAGCTGGGGACTCTAGTTTCATGAAGCAAAAGATCTCTACGTAACTCCGACAAATGCCGCTGGGGTAGGTAAAAATTGCATTTTTTGACCGGTCAAGAAGTCTCCTGCTCAGACGCCTTATCGCCGGCAGTTTGTGTCCATCCGCCACGGTCGTACGCGTCCACGACGATGCGCTGGCGAAGGAATACGCGGTGTCGTCACCAACTCTGGTGGTAGTCGAATCTGATGATCACAGTTGCGGTCCAGTTGACATCAGCGTTCAAATCAGCGACCAAGATTCCTAAATGAGCACGAAACTTTATCGACTAAGATAGTTTTTTTGTGTTGTTGACCATTTTCTCTTTGCACATGCGCACATATGATGGTATTTCTACTTTCAGTCCAAAATCGGACACTGCAATCATTCTCCATGGCGTCAATTTCATGTAACAGAATTGAAATTTTGGCAACATGGCAACACCTCGAGTGATCTATGGCTATATTTTTACTACATATGTCCAGAAACGGCTTGTCGTCCGAAGCCTGGGACTTGCTATGATCAATCAGCATACCAAATTTGAAGTGTCTGTGATTACCTGCAACGAACATATGAAAGGCAACGCAGAAATGTGTAAAAATTCTCGGTTTGAGCCACCCTTTGGGGGACTTAGGGGTAACGCACAGGGTTCATCTATGGCTCGATAGAAAGCACATTGTCGACTTTCTATTAGTGATAATTGAACGTTTTTTTGCTAGCTTTCACGACTGAGGCACTGTTAAGTGAAATCTGTCGAAATCGGAGTTTTCTTAAGGGGTAGGTCACTATGAGCGCAAATATTAGGTAGATGGGGTCTGTGGGACGTCGCCCGGAGTTGGACCGTTAGATAGAGGAATGATATAGTTACAACTTTCCTCTGGTAGTTTTCACACAAAGAAACTTGTAGCAGACGTCTTTCAACAGAAGTTGAATTTTACTGGCAAAAACAGCAAATCACTTTGCCATTCTTTGGGGGACTTTGGGGTAAGGTACACGGTTTATCTTTGGCTCGTTGGAAAGCGCATGGTCGACTTCCTGTTAGTGCTTATTGAACATTTTCGCCAGCTCTCACGGTCGAGGCACTATGAGCGGATATTGGTCGAAATCGTTGTGTTCGAAATATGGTAGGTCACTTTGAGCACAAATGTGAGGGGGTATGCGACGTCGCCCACCAACGACTTTTGGCGTCAGAAAACTAGAGCCCCTGGGCTATCACGTGGCGTTGTTTGCGTGATCCTACGTTTAGCCATTTTGATACAATACCGGCATGTGACGGGCGGACGGACACGACGACGACGGCTAATACCTGTCGCGTCGCGCGGGTAAAAATCACAAAGAAGGTATAGCTGTTTTGCGGTTTGTGCACTTGTGCTGTTAATATGTCGTTTATTCACCACGAAGGTAGAAATACAAATACAATACAATGCAAATGAAAGGACAGGACAGACAGACAACAAACTACTAATGGGTTGTGACTTTTTAAAATAATTGATTACTTGAGAATTACCTGATAAGCATGTCTTTCTGTGCAGAATTGAATGCTGTTTGAAAGTGTTTCTACATACGGTTAGTTTTTTGCAGTAATTAGTGATTTGGGGTTTACTACGGAGTGCAGACTTTTGGCCCATTCTGTACATGACGCCGTGTTTATTAGGGCACTGTGTATAGCTGGCTGTTGACTGTGTGTGTGCATGCTCCAGATGCGCCGCGGTTGCGTCCAGTGGCGGCTGGTCGCAGTGTGGGCGGCGATGGTGGACAAGTGTCAGTACGTGAAAACTCTTCCGTCAACTTGACGTGTGAAGTGGACGCCGTACCGCCTGCCAGCACATCAGCCCTCAACTGGTACAGGAATGGCAGACTGGTGCACAGTGGCCAGTTCTACGTCAAGTCGGCGGTACAGCGACGTGATGCCGGGCTGTACGAGTGTCGGACGTCGAATACGATGACGCCTTCTCACGGCGGCAGTCAGACCGGTGTTGGACGAGCTACGATCAACCTTGTCGTCACGTGTAAGCGTCTGTCACTCCAGACATGCACACACACACGCATGATGTGTGTGCATTTATGAATTCCGCATTCGAAACTTGGCTGCAAAGACTTTTCTGCAATGATATCAGTTACTGACCTGTGTGGTTCCTCGTTGTCGAGACCTTATTGAAAGAACTCGAGTTCAAGAACAGCAGCTTGACAACGGATCTCGAGACCAAGACAAAGACCTTTAGAAACTAGACTCTGGAGACCCGAGATCTTGTCTCGATATCACAAGACTGCCTGTATGTTATTTGCTATGTATACACTGCATGCTCTAAACATGTGATGGTCTGTTGCGTGTGTAGATGTCGCAGGTGCAGCATCTATTATTGGTCCACACGCTGTTGTCGTTGGAGATAACGTCACACTGAACTGTTCTGTTACTGATCCGGGTCTGTTGTCTACATTTTCCTATACACCTTTGAAATTTTTGTTTCGGCATTTGTATATAAAGTGCAGTTCAAAAAAGCTAAGAAGGTACCCCTCTGTCTTCTTAATGAATTTAGCAAACCATATACTTTGCTATATGGAGTTGCGGATGCATGCAGGGAAAGTTTGATTTTGGCATGTTAATTTAAAATCTTTTTTTAATTTACGTTTTATGTACTTATATTAACATTAGAAAGATAATTAAGAACTACAAGTAAGTAAGTAGCCTGTTATTTCAATCTGACACTGTTACAGCGAAGAATGCAAATAAAATACAAGTGAAATATAATACACAAAGCATGAAATGCACAATATGAACTGCTATAACGGGCTAAAACAGAGACTAACTAAAACTACAAACTAAAAACTAGGCTGACACAGCGTGACGTGACTAATGGAAGGTTGTACATATTTATATAAACTACGATTGATATACTGCAACAATTTTTAAACTGCGAATATTGAACAGTGAGAAGCAGATATTGATGTTGCCTCTTACGAAGACGGTTAGAACTGTAGTAGTCTAGATGGTGCAGACTGTGACCTGGCCGAAATAGTTCGCGATCTGACTTGCAGACATTATGCAGACAGAGCTCGATGCCATCTACTACTACTACGACTGCTACTACTACTACTATTACTGACAGTACTAATACTACAATTACTAAGACGTAGTCGTAGTCGTCGACGACGACGACGACGACGACGAACCGACGACGACGTCGAACCGACTACGACGACGGCCTACACGCGTTCGGCTGTAACCCTTCCGAACGTGAACCGAGTTGGATGGAATTTGGAACACTGTGAGCCAAATGTTGGGGGCTAGCTCTCGCAGAGTTTGGGCGCTATCTGCGCAGTAGCGACAGTTTGAAAGGGAGACGAAATTGTTTTTTGTTTGGTAAATAACGCACGATTTCAGCGATTTCCCGTCGGACAAATTTTACGACATTTCAACGCAACAACGTTAATGGGTGTCGCCCTGTAAACTTTTGGAACATAATTTTGAAAATTTTGTCATAAGGGGTCGTTTTTCCCAAAAAAACACAAAATTTGCTAAAAAAAATTTCCAGGTTTTGCAACTTCAAGCCGTCATAATTTTGAAATGTGACCCTAAACACATCCATTTCGGAGGTAATCTATCATGCATGCACCAGTACTCCTCTGTATCAATAAGCACACGAAATTTGAAATGCCTAGTTTTACTGATTCCATAGATATGACTGAGGGCCAAAATTAACAAAAGGGGTTACATGACCCTGACCAGCGGGTAGTTTGTTATCCTAAGGCTAACACTCGATATATTCTGTCTGCACACAAAATTTTGCGACTCTCTCTTTAAGCGCCTAGTGACTCCTATCGACTTATAGGTGCTATATAAATAAATGTATCTATCTATCTAGCTATTCCAGAGATATGATTGCGGGCATCAAAATTGAAAATGGGTCATGTGACTCTGACCACGCCCCTTTTAGGGGTGGTTTGTCATCCAAAAGCTAGGACTTAATATAGTCTACCTGTGTGCACAGTGTGACGATTCTCGCTTCAGCCGTTTCAGAAATATGATTGGGGGCGCCAAAATTTAAAATGGTCACGTAACCCTCACCGTGTGCTGGTACCTGTGTACAAAATTAGATCACTCTACCTTCAGCCGTTCTGGGTATATGATTGGTCCTCACCAAAATTTAAATGGTTTGCGTGATTTGACCACGCCCCTTTCAGGAAATATTTATAATCCGTAGGCTAGGACCTGCTACTATCAACCTGTGTACCAAATTTGAAGTCTCTATTTGCTCCCAGGGACTCTAGTTTTCTGATGCCAAAAATCTAGGTGAAATTCCAACAGGGTCATTTCCAACGGGAGCGCCAAATAGAGGTGGGGTATGTTCAAACGACGATTTTCCAACAGTATGTCGCTATATCTCAGAAACGGTGCAAGATAGGGACATAGTTACTATTGAACACTAATAGGAACTCGTATGTGCTCTATCGAGTAGTGATATTTCCAGTGACCTTGAAAGGGGCGTGTTTAGGTCACGTGAATAATTTAAATTTTGGTGGGCACCAACCATATCTCTTGAACGGCTGATCGTCTCAGATGCTGTCAACTTAGTTGGATGGTCAGTATGGTAAACTTGTGACGGTCTTGCTCACCAGTTTATCACACTGACCGTCGAAATCTGAGTACAACACGGTGGGCAGTGGGTCGAGTGTGTCTGTCAGCGGCAACAGATACTTGTTATTATTATTATTGTAAATCTTGCGGGCTGCAGGTAATTGGTCGTACTGTGTGATATGGACACGTCATGCGGTGTTTTGTGGTTGCTGCTACAGGCGTCCCTGCTTCATCGCTAATGTGGTCCAAATGGAACGATGCCGTCAGATTTCCTAATGGAAGTACATTACAACTTGTGGGAGTTGAACTGTCACATATTGGAGTTTATTCATGTACGCCAGTCAATGAAGTCGGATCTGGACTGTCAGCTAATCTTTCTCTTGATGTGATTGGTGAGTTCTTCTCATTGTGAAACTAGCGTCTACCCGGCCAAAGGCCGGCCGGGAAGTGGGCGCACTAAACTGGACTCAGGAACCCAAAAGCGTTTGAGACGGTCCCGCATCGAAGTCTACGGGCCACACCCCCAGGCCCGCGCGCGATTGGCCCGTGTCGAAGTCGGCCAGCGTGCAGGCATGCGTGCTGACTGCAGGCCATTGCGCAGTCCTGCGCTCGTGGCCCGTGCGGACTTTCTCTAAATCGGCCATTTTTCAACGTTTTTCCAATTGAATTTTTACACATTAAGGGTTGAAATTTTCCGGATGTTTTTTCGTTCACGTCTGCCTATGACCCCTATGAACCATAAAAAGTTTCATGGAAATCGGTCCGCATTTCGGGATGATGGGCCAAGCCGTTGCTGAGATATGGCGATTTATTAGTTTTCAAAATAGCTGCTGGCTGTCATCTTAAATTTTTTAAATTAAGAATTTTTAGCACTTCGTATTGCTAAGATGCCCAGTTTGCCTCATCGTACCTAATTTCATCTCAGTTAGTGAAACTGTTGCTGAGATATGGATATTTTCGATTTTCAAGATGGCGACCGTTTGCCATGGATGTTACAATTTCCAAATTTTAACCATCAGCAAGGATCAGTGGGTGAATATGCGTCATCGTGCCAAATTTGTGCTGATGGGACAATCCGTTGCCTCGATGGTCGCCTTACTGATAGTTAAAACATGGCCATTTTTTTCATTTTTCAAGATGGCGGCGTCCGCCATATTGGATTTGTTATGGGTATATTGGGACCACCCACTAAGATTACTTGGTGGTCTCTATCATTCTGCAAAATTGGGTTGAAATCGATGCTGTAGGTTCGACAATGTGGACGATCTAATATTTTGTGTGTTTGTCTTGAAAATGCCTATTCACGGCCCCAAATTGGGGTTTTGTGGGTTTATGACTGCGTAAATATTAATTGTTATCATCGAGATCCCAAAAGGCACTAATGATTGCGAAAACACGTCGTTTGAGCCATTATGCGTTAAAATCGTCCCAAAAATGTGACCTGAGCCCCTTCGATGAAACTTGGAATATATATCTACGTCGTGGGTGTAGGAACGGGTACCGGGGTATCCTGGTACCCATTTTAATACCCCCTAGCCTGGTACCCGCCAGATAATCGGGTACCCGGGTAGAGCATAATACCTATGGTCAGGTTTGTGTCATACCCATGAAAAATTTAGTAAAACTATGAATAAGCGATAGTTCTAAAGCTAATTAGGTATGTATCATATATACTTAACACAATTTCGTATACTATTCCTGCGTATATGTCTGTTCCAGACTGTTTATTCGATTGCTTATTTACATACCAAGCACAGTTGAGTGAGTAGCATCACTAATGAGTTTTAATGACGTGCTCCATTTTATGGGTGATTGTTTAATTAGTTTTGTTTCTTCATTCATAAAAAATCGAAAAACGGCCATATCTCTGGAACCGTTTGACTGATTAGCACAAAATTTGGCACGGTGACGCATACTGGCCTATGAACCGGACCGGAAGTTGAAATTTCCAACTTCTAAAAATCCAAGATGGCGGACGGCCGCCATCTTGAAAAATCGAAAAATGGCCACATCTTTGGAACGGTTTGACCGATGGTGCGAAATTTGGCATAGTGAGCATATTGACCCTTCGAATTGGACTGGCGTTTAAAATTTCGAATTTTTAAAATTCGAAGATGGCGGGCGGCCGCTATTTTTAATAATTGAAAAATGCCCATATCTTCAGAACGGTTTGACTGACTGGCACAAATAAGTGGCATGGTGACGCATGTTGGCTCTCCGAATGGGACCGGTAGTTAAAATTTCAAACTTAAAAATCCACGATGGCGGACAGCCACCATTTTGAAAAATCGAAAAACGGTCATATCTCTGCAATAGTTTGGCCATTCAGCATAAAATTTGGCACGGTGATGGATATTGGCCTTCTGAACCGTATCGGCGGTTAAAATTTCCAGCTTTTAAAAATCGATGACAAACCGCTGACTGAAATAAATGTGATGAAAGGACGAGAGGTTGTTGTCACATTTAACACAAAAGGAGCGAGATGATGATAAGTGAGATTTGAACCAGCTGAGAACAGAGCCGTAGATACCGAACCAAGATGAGAGGCGAGTGATTAAGATGTTGTGATCGATGGTGTCAAAGGCAGCAGAGAGATCAAGAAGGCAAAGGCATGATACTTTTTGTGATCCTATTGCATTGATGAGATAATCGTGACTGTAGAGCAGAATAGTCCCATAGTTCCATAGAATGATGTTTACAATAGGCTGACTGGTGAGGATTAAATATTTTGTTGGAAGTGAAGTGATCAATGAGGCGGGATTTAACAATGCATTGTTTTATTTTAGATATGACGGTAAGGTTAGAGATTGGGGGATAGTTGGAGAGCTCATCTTTGTCTAAGGTTGACTTCTTAAGCAGTAAAGAAATGACAGATTCTTTGAGAATTGGGTGGAACTGACCAAAAGTGAGAGAGAAGTTGACGATGTTAGTGATTGTAGGACTAGGACAGATGCAAGGAAAATGATGTGAGGAATTTTGGTGTCCAAAATTATCAAAATCAGACAACTATGCCTCAACGTAGAGCCAATGATATGAGTGGATGTTTTTTTTCTGAAACACGGTGCATAGATGCGGCCTATTGCTACAGATGTTGCACGTAGCGTGGTCTGTTTGTCTGTGTGTCTGTCTATTTGTCTGTGTGTTGGTCACACAGATGTGCTGTACAAAAACGGCTAAAACAATCACGATGCCATTTGGAGGGCTTGACTTTTGTCGGCCCAGGGAACCATGTATTAGTTGTGGTCGAGATCCCCCACTGAAGACAGCTTTAGGGGTTGTCAGGCCCATTAAAAAGCATTGGGAGTCACTGCTGCGGTGTACGCAGCAGTAGGGATCATTTAATCTTCAATAACGGCACAACAGAGCGACTGCTGCAGCGACAGTACTGCAATGTTCCTGACTGGTCGGTATCGCATTGTGTTGTCCCTCATGAAAAATCCGCCCCCTGCGATGTGGCCTTTTATCAAAATTCTTTGACCATTAGTTGTAAGTGCATACAAATATTTAGTCTTTAAGCTGCTGTAGACATTGTCGCTGAAGACGTCGTTTGCTATAGTGGCATCATGTCAATGTATTTCAGAGCCGCCATATTGGACAGTGAACACGTTGCCGCCAACACGTGGTGTCCTTGTTAATGAGACTGGTGAACGTCGTGTTAGCTGCATTGGTCGTGGGAATCCTTCGCCTGTAATACAGTGGACGAAGGATGGACAGACGATGGATGCAGCGTGGTACACAATACACGCTCACCATCAACCTGTTGACAATTTCAGCACCGTTGTGACCTCCAGTCTCTCCTGGCGAGGTACTGTGTCAATATTACAAAATAAAGTAGACGTGCTGCATGTCCCATTAACTGAGTTGCATGCAGCACACCAAAACCTGCCTTATTACTTACTTATCTACTAATAACTAGTCCCCTATTTCCCATTGTTTTAACATTACGGGGTGGTGCAAATACGCCCACTAGCAGATAAAATTTTCTACGGTAGTAAAGCTACTATGCATATCTATTCACACACCAAATATGAGCTTTCTATCTTAATTACTTCCTGACGTATGAGGGGGTCTCAAAAATCCAAGATTGCGTCGTGGTGTTGTAAAAGCACCACCTAGCGGATAAAATTATCATCTGTGTTAAAGCTCCTATGCATATCAATTCACATACCAAATTTCAGCTTGGATTTTCAAAATTTCAATTTTTCAATGGTCAGAACGGTCAAGAGGGTGGAACTGCATCACTATGCCAAATTTCATCGAAATCGCTTGAACCGAGGTTGAGATATTGAGATTTTTCGATTTTTCAAGATGGCGGCCGTCCGCCAT
>Ga0209363_1000792_pt1 | contig 13618 bp, 6 predicted proteins | sample WorMetexBAHAMAS3_FD_187385 | JGI IMG/M metagenome (GOLD analysis project Ga0209363, IMG submission 187385) | Marine gutless worms symbiont microbial communities from Max Planck institute for Marine Microbiology, Germany - Inanidrilus exumae... | ecosystem: Host-associated > Annelida > Digestive... | reverse complement strand
TGTTATACCTCTGCAAACGTTTACTACTAGACATAGTAATCGTAAATTGTCCATAGTTATGGCTTTGTCAACCACTTTTACGCAATGCGCCACAGAAACTACCAAATTCGGTAAAATAACGCAAAATAAGGGCCATTTCGCCGTTCAAGGTCATTCAAGGTCACCAATTTTGGTACCAATCGAAAGCTTATATACGACTTCCTATCAGTGATTAATACTAACGTATCTGCTATCTTGCACCGTTTGCGAGATATAGCCTTCGAAATGTCAAAAATCGCTATATTTAGCTACCTCTCTTGCGTTTAAACCTAGATGTTCCCCTGGGACGATCTCCGTAAAATTTTCAGTAAATGTCAATGGATGACAAAGGTACCAAAAGGCGTAGAAATATTGCCGAAAATTTCAACCCGCTGAGTAGGGCGCACGAACGTTACAGACAAACGACAGACGGACGGGCGATAGCAGTAAACGTGCACTGACTACGTACGCGAGTTCAAAAGTTTTGAGTTGGCTTTGAAGTCGATGGGCAGCTGATACCAGACGCGGGGCCCGGCGACGGAGAAGGCGCGTTCACCAAGTTTGAGTCTGCTGGAGTGCTTGACAGTTTGACTTCTTAACAAGGTCATTGTTGCGCTGGCCAAGCGGTTTGATGCCCGACCAGACACGAACGCAGCTCGTTGATAACGAACAGTGCGGACTAACATCATTCATTTAGCAACTACCGTATTTGCGAGATAGATGATTCGCAAATACACCCTATTCAGTAATTGAAATACCGCGCTTTGCAACAGCGTCAAGCGGAAGAAACATTTCACAGTATTGTTGTTCCTTTCAATATGGCGGGGATTCCCACCGAACGGATTTTCCCGCAATATTGCAGATCACGTGACCTTGGTCTTTTCCAATTTCCAGCCTGCAAGCGATTTTGTGGTTTTTCCAATATGGCCGATTTGGTGTAGGCAGCTGCGTTGCGAGGTTGTTTGTTGTGGATGTTGTTTATTGGCACTTATTTGTGATTAAGCGTTATATAGATATTTTACATCGTCGTATAAGTTTATTTTATGTTACTGATGTGTATAATCTTAGATTCTGTGTTCAGTATGAATATGTCAGCATAGAAAAATCATGCACGCTCCTGGCTGCTTCGAAAAACCACAGCTTGAATTATTGCCACTTAATAGCGAAACGTATATGTATTTTTTTCACTGCATCGCTAGCGAATTTGATTATTAAGCGAACGAAGCAGTGGATTTTGTCGTCAAATTTGTGGCGGTAGCAGAGTAGCTGCGAGGAAAAATTTTGTTGTGCTTTTAACACTATTTACAAAAAGTCGCTCAACTTGAAATTCACGCATCTGCGTTCTATGTACCATTATTGCCTTCACTCCCAAAGTTTTCAAGACATGACTTGACATGACAGTGCCATATCTCAAGTGAGAGTTAGGGAGTATGGTAGAGAAAGAGATGATGGACAGACTGCATAAGAGATGGAACAAGACGTTTAGTGTCAGAATGTGTCCAGCAAATGAATTGCAGGTTGGAGTTTGCAGATGCTATGTCATGATTATTTCCATTCACTTTTCAGGAGTGCGGATGGTCAGAGGCAAAGCTCGTTTTGATTACCTTTACCTTTGTCTTCAGACTTTTACTTTAGGCCAGGAACACCTTTTGGTTGTTTGCTCATTAATGTCATTATCCCCATAAAAGTCTTATAGATCCAGTGGGTCACTTTATCTTTTGCTAAAAGCAGTCTAAAGCCTTAGTCTAAGGCCAAAAGTCCGGTTTAAGGCTTAATTAATGCAAAACGTGAAGTGATGCTAAACTTTGGACTGAGACCAAAGTCCAAAACCAAACTTCCCGCTTAGACCACGGGTTTTCAAACTTTGGTCCGCGGACCAACGGGGGTCTGCGGCGGGCTGCCAGGGGGTTCGCGAGCAAGCCAAGAAATTTTAAAATGCTCTGTTAGAAATACAACCATTCTATCTCACAGTTTCCGTTATTCAGGAAAGCGACCGGATGCCGTTATTGGTGACAGTTTTAGATGAATTTCCTTCTGGTAATGTAGCACAACAGACCCCATCCGGCTGACACAGTTGCTGTCGATTGCCGATCTTTACCCTCTGATACACAGGAGCTGTTCACAGTCATTGTTGATGCCTTTAACTTGAACTGGCGGTGGCAATTGCTGACTTACACCTCCGCTTCTGTTTCTTCGTTCTGGATACGGGCATACAGTAACAGCTGTAGTGCCTCAGTTTATCACAGTTACAACACCTCACTGGACGAGCAGGTGCTCTTCCAACTTAATTCTCCTTAGCTTGATTTTCAGTCTGTGGTCGTAGCTGTTGATATCATTCGAACCAGGTCGTCCAGCATAGTATATGGTACTGATGCAGGGTAATCCCACTGACTATACCCCTATGGTGTCGTCGGTAGATGAAACACTACCATTGATAGTCGCGCAACTTGCCTATTGTTAGCTCTTGTCATGCTGTCGTCCATGACTGCTGCTGACTCTGCTGAGACTAACCTGACTTTCCTGTAGAGTTCAAACCTCTCATGTATAGACGGTTTTCTGTAACTTTGAAGAGTTGTGTTTTTGAACCGTTTGGTTGCTTCGACATCGCCTGACCAGGACGTTGACAATGAATTCACCTCATCCTCTTAGTTACTTGGTTGTATTGTTATAATTTGCGGAGACCTGTGCATCTCTTATGCTACGTCTGTAGGACTACAGTTTCATGAGATTAGTGAGTGCCTGTCACAATTGTGGCTGGTTCTTTTCATGCACCTTATGTTTTAGTCGAGGATTATTCAAAGCTTCCATATCTCTAGAGAGTAGATCCTTCATATTTTTTATCGCCAGGTGCAAAATTGGATTTATGCACTACTCCACATTAACTGATTTAACTGCCCCCTCCTCTCCAACAGACAACATCTGATCTATGGTGATTGTCTGGATTGTAAGAGTGGAGATTATTTGACCAGCTCTGTGCTATTGTGCATCATTATTGTGCACATCCTATGCATGCCTATATAATGAGCAGTTTATACACGGTCGACTGGATTGGGCTTTGATCTTGCTTGGCTTAGCTGTCTTCCGAGCGCCTCTGTGTCTTCGTTGTACTTGGTGCTATATGTAGAAAACTTTTTTGATTACATCCTTTTCTTTACCTTTTAAAGTGCTGAACCTGTGGGATTGGCCCTTGACCTGAAAGACTAACATCCTTCAGTGCTATTACACTGTTGGTTGGGTCATCTGACCTGTAAAATCGTCTCCGAAATGACCTATAAAGTGTCGAGTGGGACGTTAAACCCTACAATACAATACAATACAATACAATACAATACAATACTGATTTAACTGCTGTTTGCGTGATAATGGACTATTTAATTTCTTATGTCTTGGGGGTCCCCCATCCAGTTAGGACATGATCTGGGGGTCTGTGGCATGAAAATGTTTGAAAACCTCTGGCTTAGACCATAGTTTAAGACCAAAGTTTGGTCTTAAACCAAACTTTGTCTGAGCAATCTGGTCTTAAACCAAACAGTCCTAATGTATTTAGATAGGCAGTTATCACTAATCTCTTGGAGTTAAGACTTGCTTAATCTGAACTCGGTCTAAAACCAGGTTTTAGCCATTCAGATTAAGCTTTGGTTTTAGACTAAGGTTTTAGACCCTGAGTGACTTTGAAGGCCACTGTTGCTATTTGAAACCTTTCTAACTCCCTTTGGACAGTATAACATGTATTAATTACAGTATGCTTACACGTGAATTGGAAAGCACACTTTGCCCGTAATTTCAACTGTTTTTTCAAAGCTCATAGTCACAGGCAGTTGTGTATACTGTAAATGGTATTATCTCGGGATGTCCAATGTATAGCCATTGTTACTACAGATCACTAATAGGAAGTGCTGTGGCCTAATGAATAGCGACAATATTGATGACCTTGAGTGACATTCAGGGTTGTTTGCCTACTGCAAGCCTTTCCAAATGTGATTGTTCACATAGCTGTGCAGCAGTTGACAACATTTCAACTAACAAAGCATGTCTCGCAGATCCTCTGAGATAGCGGAGCTTCTTGTGAAACATTTGGTCTAACATGACATTTCTTACCAACTTTCCGATTACTTTACAGAGTACTGATGTCAGACTTACTGGATGGTAATTACCGACCTCTGTTTGGGAACCCTTGTGGATAAATGTTACTTGCCTACTTTTCCAGTCCACAGGAATATTGCCAATATCCATGGACTTTTTGGGCCTGTAAAGGCTTCCCATACTCATTACCGAGCGTTGGGCCTGGAGCTGATCCCAGTGTACAGGCAGTCAGCCCTCATGTGACTTCATCCACCCGGTGGTAGGCTGCCGTTATTTTTTGCCAGGCCTGCTGTTACCTTCCGAGCCACATAGCATCTCTGGCCCTTGGCCAGTACCAAGTTATACTGCTTGGTGACAGAGGCACATGGTGTGAACAACTTGCCCAAGGTTGTTATGCAGTTTTTGCCCAGAGTAGGATTTGAACCCACGATCTGTTGATCGCAAATCCAGTGCTTTACCCGTTGCACCACCTATACAAAATAGATAAAGGACATGCTAGTAGATGTGCACTCATGGGTGAATTAGATCTGGTCCTGATGATATGTTTGGTTTCTAATTCAGAATTAGTTTGAAAACATTTTCACGTTTAAAATTACTATCAATTAACTGTTGTTCTACAGATTTATTAGATACATCGGGTAAGTAAGTTTGCTGTAAAGTAAAGTAAAGGTTGAATGCATTAGTTTTGTTCAGTTTTCAGATCCGTTGCCATTTGCTAAATTAGGTGTCTCTTCTCTTTTCTTAATATTAGGGGGAGGAGGGTGTAACGTGGCATCATTGTATGAATTTACATTGAGGCTACCTTTTTAGGTCGACTCCTGCGAGTCGATCGAATAAAGTGGGTCTCAAATGTCCGTCCGTCCGTACGTACGTACGTACGTCCGTCCACAAAAGGTTTCTTCGATGTCAACGAAATTGAGGTCGATGAGTGATGCATGACGGTATGCTGTGTGACCCGATCCAAGGTCAAGGTCAAAGTCACGAGCCCTTCAAAGTCGGAAATTCTGCCATTTTCTAAGGCTATTTCATCCGCCATTGATCATGGGGGCTGGCAAATGACCACGGATTCTTAAATTAGGGCACAATACCTAAAGCTTGTCGTGGACGGATTTTGGATTTTTGTCCTAGTTTTTGTGTCACGTGACTTTGAAGTTGGCAGTAAGTAGGAGTCGACCGTCAGTCCCAGTCCCGTCTGGGGCTAATTTATTCAGTCATACTGTCAGTGTTGCAGGAATGTTCAAGTGACTTGAAACTTTGTATATCATGTCTGAAACAAAACACACAGCCATTGATGCTGAAATTATTTCTATGGCATTTGTTTTAATGACATATATGACTGATGTAGAGAGTTTCAGTTATGCAGTTGAAAGAATTTAACGTGAAAAACTAGACTTTGGACTTTCTATTGCATTAGTTATGTTGTGAGATTTAGGCGTAAAACTCAGAACACTTGAGCATTATAGAAACAGTTCCAGGCGTTGCCAAAAGCACTAAATGTCATGGATTATAGAAAAATTGTTGCTGTAATTTGTTGCTGCAGAATGCCGCCTCGACGACGAGCATCACAGAAGGAGTCCGATGAACGCTTGAGCGTTGCGGAGACAATTGCTGGCCTTGCCAACAGCATCGAACATCCAGCATTCTCTCCGCGTGATGTCACAGCTCGTCGGAATTCTTACGACGATAAAGCAGCTGCTGACTTTGCTAGGTTGCCGTCGATGGTGATCGATGAACTTAATGTTTCTGCTGTTTTGCCCATGAACTCGTCGAGTTTGCCGTTGCCAGCTCATACTGTTTCTTTTGATGGCGTTGCTGACACAGCTGATCATGGACACGTGGGTGTAGGCAGTCGTAAGTTAAAATCACGGCGTGGTAGGCAGCGGGCCCGTGTACAAAGCCAGCCGTCCACCTGTAGTGGTAATGTGATCCATCATAGCCAGCCAACAAGCACAGTGCACACGCCTACCATCTTTGATAGTGTAGTCCAGCAGCAGGCAGTTACTGCTGGTTGTCCTGTTTCAGTGCCATTTAATGGTGATGCTATGTTCGGTGCAGTGATGGTGGGCTGGAATCCTCCAGTTCTTGCCAGTTGTCCTTCTGGCATTATCGATCCCGCGTCACCGGATGAAGTTTCGTCACCTTTATCAGCGTTAAGAACAGTCGACCTTGCCAATAGCGACTCCAATGTTCTGAAACTGCCTCTTGTTTTATCGCCCATGTCTGATGGCACATGGCAGCTAGTTCCGGTGTCTGCATCTGACGCATTTGGAGCTAATTTGTTGCCACATATGGGATGTATAGTTCAGACCATAGCACAGCAGGGTGAAGTGTCTGCGTGCAGTGGAGGTGGAGACAGGACATGTAGTCAGCCACTCAGTAGCAGTATGACACAAGCTGTAGTTGGAGCTGGCAGCCTAGCTAGTTCTGAATTACTAACTGCTGTCAATAGCAGTCAGGGTCAGCTTCATTCTGGTGGTTCTCTAAGCATGCTAAGAAGCTATGATAATGGGCCAGTTGCTTGTGCAAGCACTGTCACTAGTGGAACGTGCCAAGAATTATCTGGAAGTTTCATCCGCAGTGATCCTTCCATGCACAACAGTGTCGCATCATCCAGTGAAGATGCCGTCAGTGGCTCATCAAGTCTTGGATCACTCGGTGCTTTGCGCGACTACTACAAGCGCATCAGTACGAGTATCGTTCAGTCGACTTCCGTGTCTGCTGCAGATATTCAGATGTTAAATTCAGCTGCACGTGTTTCGTGTGTTGGAAATAACAAACTCGGCTGCACCGACTCGAAGCTTCCCGCCATTTCTGCATCTGTCAGTAACAATCAAGTTGTTCAACCAGTTCTATGCATTAATTCTGTGTCAACAGATAGAAATGATGATGTCCAGACAAACTTGAATGTGAAGCCTGTGTTAGTGTCCAGAATGAGTGATGCAAACTGGTCACCAAGAACTAACAGTCGAGTATTGCCTGCGATTACTGTAGGTCAACGTCAAACATCACCGTCTGACAGTACAAACAAACAGCTTCTCACTGAATCTCACTGTAATCTCCGTAGGTCAGCAGTTGCATCTGAACTATTTGCTGATGGAGGACAAGAACAAAGTTCTGCAAAAGATTCATGTAAACCTCTGCAGCATCTTCCTCTGAAGAAGAGGCAGAAAGTATCCATCGAGGTTCACTATGAGGCACAACAGAATGGTATTCAACGTAAAACGTCCGGTGACGTAGATAACAAGCAGATAGTGGATGATAGCAACAAGAACGTAGATGCTGATCCAGCTGACATTCTGTTGAGTGAAGAAGTAATTGCACATACAGAACTCCCATCATCTGCAAATGTTGCATTTTCAGGTACACTCTTGTGTCGGTTTTTAGAATAGTCATGTTATGGTGTCTACTTTCTTTGTTACATGTAACGTTGTGTTATCTGTGGAACAGTGCCGTTACCATTTACCAGTGACTGAGTGACTTTCAAAGCCATTTCAACTATTGCAAGATATATTAGCTGGTATGAGCTTAAAAATAGGTAAATATGAATATATGCCAGGCTGTTATTTTAGCCATTGTAACCAAATTGGAGGACTGTTTATTTCAAATCCTATGTCCAGGACAGCCCTAGTGAGCCAGTACCAGAAACAACCTTCACTCACTTACTGTCTATCTTTATGGGTATTATACAATATTAATGTCAAAAACGTTACAGTTTAAAACGTCTTGTAAGGATGACAGTGGCTACATCGCACAACTAAAACGGCTGACAAGTAGTATCACCTTTTTGATTTTTTGTTTTAGTTCTGCAACGTAGCCGCTGTTGTCCTTACAAGCCGTTTTAAACTGTAAAGTTTTCAACATTAATAATTGCAGTCGTATTGATTTAGCTGTCGAGATTTTGCTAATCTAAAGAGAGTGCAGTTGTCTGCGCAGTGCACATGTGCAAAATTGCAAGACCTGTGAATATGTTCCAAAATCTACAACCGTGATTGTCAGCAGTGTTCAGCATTTCGCATGAAGTGATTAAATTTTGGATATTTAGCTGTGTATGTGGCAGTTGTTAGCTGCGTTTAGTGAGCATGTGCAGACGCGGCTATATGAAACCCCTGACCCAGATTTGTCTGTTCACTTTGCAACTTATATGGCTCTACAATCAAGGTGAATTGAGTTATCTGCCAAAATACTGTAAGGCCCTGTGTTAAATGCCAACGCAATGTTTGCGCATGCTCTGAATCACGTGACTTGTCAGTAAGGGGTCAAAACATTTACATATTTGGAATCAATCTGACCCCAGTTTACCTATTTACAGTGCAAGTTTTATGGGGCTATAATGATGATTGAGGGTCGTTTACAGGTGAGCATGTCCAAATGTTAAAGCCGTTTTTTTGCGAAAATTTCAAAGTCCCGTCAAAAACAGGCTCAAAATGGCAGTTTTGGATTAAAAGGGTGTCTAATAAAGTTTAAAATTTTTGTTTGCAACCCCAAAAAGGCACACCTTTGCATGGAACCGCGTCTTTTGACGTATTTTTTGTCAAAATCCGTGCGGGCAGCTTGGCGGTAGGTGATCTTAAGAACCCCCAAAAAATAGCCAAGTAAACATTTTGATTTTGATGCGCTAATTTGTGCATGCACAGAAATAAAACCCTTTATCCGATCTGGTTAAAATATCTCCTACTTAAGCACGTATGCAAAATTTGGTGACGATCAATTAATGGGTTTAGGGTGGCGGGGCGTCAAATTTTGCTCTTCCCCATTGACTCTGATCGTCATCCTTACAACAAAAACTCGCACTACCGTGCAAAGTGTGTGATCTTTAATTTCCTCCATTTACTATGGTCGGTCTATAGAATCTTCCTTGTTTAGATTTTGGGTCTAACAGTCTTTCACTAAACCTTTGTCCAAGTTCTGTTGTTGTACCTCTAGTTACACCATTTACTTTGTAATCCGTGCATTTTTTCACCCAGTCATTCTCATCCTTTCTTGAAGCGCGTCCACATCATCACGACTTATTTAGTTGTAGCGTTGTAATTTGAGATGAAAGGGCTGAGAAAGATTCTGCGGGTTTCACGGACAGCAAACAAAATAAATGAGTGGGTTCTTAGCAAAGCTGGAGTAAAGAGGCAAATGCTAGACACTGTCAAAGCAAGGAAGCTAGCATACCGTAGTCACACCAAGAGGAAACGGGAGTTACCTGGAGAAAGAGATAATACAAAAAAACAATGCCAGGTGCTCGCAGATGAGGAAGACCACGCACGGCCTGGATGGACAACATCTATACGTGGACAGGACTCCCCATGGAAGAGTCAATGAGAATGACAGAGGACAGAGATAAGGGTGTGCCTTTTGGGAGTTATAAAATCTATCATTAGCGTTTAACCCCTTTGTGCCCCCGCCATACGCCAAATTTTGCCCCAAAATTGGACTTTGTTTTTTCAGCCGAAAACGTTGGTAAAAATCACCCGTAAACGACCCTTAATCGTTATCGTAGCCCAATAAAAGTTGTATAGTGAATAGGCAAAGTGGGGTCGTGGATTCCAAATATGTAGTTGTTTTTGACCCCATTCACAGATCACGTGATTTGGCACATGCGCAGTGTTGTTAATTTTTTTGTCAACGAGACTAAAACTAAAATGAAAATCAAGACGAGACGAGAACGGAATACAAATCAATGGTATTTTAGTCCTGACGAATGTATCTGACGCAAAGTTAGGCACATAACGCTATCGTCCGTCTGGCAAATATTGAGGACATTCGTGCATGCTAATCCACATTATTTGTGTTTATTTTGTCGTTAATATTGCCCACCTCAACTGTAGAATGTGCATCATTCTTGAATTGTTGTGATATTTGAAACCTGAGAACAGACTAAAATATGAACGATACATCATCGTCGACTAAAACTAAAACTGACTAAAATAACATTCTCGACCAAAATAAAATAAAAATGATTGCGAATTTTAGTCGACTGGATAAAGGCTATGACTAAAATGAGATGATCGACGAAAAACACTGGTTGCAATTGTGTGTGATCTGTGCACAGTGTCATCGAATTGTGTGAGTTCACTGCAGTCGAGAAGTCAGAAACTAAGTGAACGCTCATCTGCTCTGTTGCATCCCATACTTTGTCCAGACGAAGATGGTGATCTGTAAGTGTTTTTTTCAAACACTCTTATGGTTACATTGTTTATGAAATTGCAGTGTACACAGCTCTAAATACTTCGCCCGTTGTATGAGGGCAGAGTATTGTGATTAGCGTGTCTGTTTGTCTTTTTATTATTTGTCTGTCTGCTTGCACACCTCGGCAACCACTTTTCCAAATGCCATGAAATTTTCTGTACATGTTACATGTGACCGTGACGACAGTGCAGTTCGTTATGTACCGTACGTACGGTTTTGTGGCAAAAATAAAGTAAAGTATACGTCAATTTTAATAGCACATTGTCGTGACTACCTCTAATGCGCTCAGACATGGATCACACAGTTTTACCTGCAAATTACACCATGCCTGCATTTACTCCCCAGCCTCAAAGCATTGTCGCCCTTTGGCTGGTACTCATTTTACCGTCCCACAGAGGGTAGAAGGCTGAGTCGACCTGGGGAAATAGGCCAGTGAATTAAGCCTATGTATACGTGTCGGCATACGTCCATCATATTCATCCGCTTTCTCTACAATTATTCATTGCATGTGTTTGTGCAACACATCGATAGCAAGCTGTTGGCCATGGCGATATACAGGTGTAGTAAGTTTGGAGATCGAGATTTGTGTTTACGAGAAATTAGTTAGAATAAACCAGTGTCTTAGCATGCAAGCATCAAACTGCATCAGCCTATTGTATTGATTTTTATTTTTGCTTAGTATGGTAAGCAGTATAGTACATGAATGCAAGTATGACAGTTTTGGAATACGCTAGCAGTTGCATGCAGCATTTCAGCTAGGATGTTATCTGGTTTTGTGGCATACAGTAAGTCAAGTTGACGGACATTTTCTGCCACCTGAAAAGGCCCTGGCAAACTGTAAATATATATGGCTTTCACAGTCTGTAGCCATGAAACTGGAAATTGTGTAAGCCAAGCTGCTGTGTGTTGTGTCTGATGGTGTTGTTGGTTGCAGTACATACTATGCTTTGTGATCATGTAATCATTGTACATTGATGACCACTGAGTAAACAAGCAACTAATAAAAATGCTCTATGATAAAAAAAGGTAAAGGCTTCCCATTCTCGTTGCCAAGCTTTGGGCCCGGAACTGATCCCGGTGTACAGGCAGTCAGTTTGCAGATGACTATAAGTCATCCACCCGACGGTAGGCTGCCATTACTTTCTGCCAGGCTTGTGGTTACCTTCCCAGCCGCAGAGCATCACAGCCCTTTGGCCGGTACCAAGTTATACTTGTTTGGTGACAGAGGCACATAAATGTGAACAACTTGCCCAAGGTTGTTATGCAGTTTTTGCCCCACGTGGGATTAGAACCCATGACTTGTTGATCGCTAGTCCAACGCTCTACCCGTTGCGCCACCACGCTTGCTGTATGATGCTTAACCAGAAATAGTTATAATTCCATGGTAGGAAAGGTAATAAAATATTTAATACACTACACACATACTTTGCTAATTTTTTATAACCCAAGTGACGCTTTGCTAGCATGGTGGCTCTGTGTCTGTCTGTCCATGCATCACAACCGGTGTTGTACCAAAATGGCTGAACCTAGGATCATGCACACAATGCAGGGACTCTGGTTTTCTGATGCCAAAGGTCTCGATTAAATTCAAATGGGGTCAGGTCACCCCCAGTGGGGGTGCCAAATGCATGTTGGGGTTGTTAAAAATTGCATTTTTTCAATGGGTCAAGATTCTTTGGCTCTGACTCCTTAATGCCAAAAATTTGTGTTTATCCGCTATGGTGGTCCTCGTCCATGATGGTGGGCTGGCAAAGTGATATGCGGTGTCATCGACAATGTTGGCTGGTGGAAGCTTTGTTCATAACCCTGAGTCTTTGACGGCTCATCTTAATCCCCGTTCTCACTGTCGGGACTGAACTGACCTGGCAATGCGTAATTCTCGACATGTTCTGAACTAGTTAAGTTCAGTTGTGGCGGTGTGAATAGGCCTTAAGGTGAGCCGTCAGTGTTACATGTAGGCCTGTGTGACGTGGAACATAGCATACGCACTGTGTGATAATGAAGCCTGTTGTCACGATGTGTGTACAAAGCTATACAGGACTACAGGTAGCCAAATAAATAGTGCCTGTTACAGAAAATGCTTCTCAGGCTGACACAGAGCATCGCATGGGCCTCTCAGTGATAGTTGAGCCGCTTTTGTACCAAACTGACGTCTAATGACACCTGTCAGCATAGCCAGCCATCGACTTCAGAAATACATGTATTTTGGGTGTCGATCAATCTGTGTTGTTTTGGCTGTGCTCCTACATGTCTTGTATAACATTTTCCTGGGTTGCCTGTTCTTGCCTGTTTCCTGGGTTGAATGTTCTTTGAACATATATTTATTCTACAGTGCCTGCACTACTGAACATAGTGAACAGTAAATAAAATTCACGGTGGAAGTAGTTGTACTTCTGGATAACAGTACTACGGTGCCAAATTAATTTCTATCTTTTTTTCTGTTGACTTTGTCGATGTGAGAATATTTCTAAGGTGCAAATCAGTCTTGCAGTACTCGAGTCCGGACTTTGACTGGAGTTCATACTCGTCCTTTTTTGCCGCACTCAGAGAAATTTGCTCATTAGGGGCTTGGACTTGGTCATCTTAAAACTGAGTCCTTGTTCAAGTCCGCATATAGCTGCACCGCCTTAAACTTAATGCGGTTAATTCCGAGGTCATCTGGCTTGGTACGCGGCAGCAACTAACAAGACTAAGCCAAGCCGACACAATTTTGCGATTGAACAACAGTGTGCTTCAGCCATCAGCAGTTGTCAGAAATCTTGGTGTATACGTCGACGAACAGCTGTCCATGGACGATAACGCGTGTCACTGTGCCAAAACGTGCTTTTACCACCTGCCTTGCGACGAATTCGTCAACTACGTCGTCACATAGACTATGACACACTGTACACACTGATACGAGCGTTGATCTTGTCGCGCTTGGATTACTGTAACAATTTGTTCGTCTGCAGTTCACAGTCAACACTTTGTCGTCTTCAACGTGTGCAAGACGCTGCGGCCAGACTTCTTTGTGGTGCATCTCCTTGGTCGCATGCGTTACCTCTCCGACAGCGGCTCCACTGGCTGCCAGTGTCGAGCCGAATACGGTTCAAGCTCTGCACTCTGATGTTTGACATTCAGCATGGTACCGCACCACAATACCTCGCAGAACTGTACCGGTATGATTGCTGTGTGTCGACACTTGGCTCCTTCCGCACGGGGTAACTTTGCTGTACTTCGGACAAGGCTACGTGTCACGGACAAGGTGTTTTCAGTAGCCGGGCCGCAGGCGTGGAAACGCCCTGCCAGCCGACATCAAGCTGACTGACTCACGTCTCACCTTCAGGAGAAAACTTAAGAC
>Ga0209363_1000791_pt1 | contig 13623 bp, 3 predicted proteins | sample WorMetexBAHAMAS3_FD_187385 | JGI IMG/M metagenome (GOLD analysis project Ga0209363, IMG submission 187385) | Marine gutless worms symbiont microbial communities from Max Planck institute for Marine Microbiology, Germany - Inanidrilus exumae... | ecosystem: Host-associated > Annelida > Digestive... | reverse complement strand
GTAGTTAGCGCTTCAACTGGACTGGTCGCTTCCGTCACGTGGCCCGATCTGAGATATCCATGCTCACTAGCCGGCAGCTATCAAGAGCCACGGTTGCTGCAGCATCCGCACGGAAATCGCGCGACAGTAAAAAGTGATAAAGTTAAAAGATTTAGGTGTATGGTTTCATACAAATTTATCACTTATGGAGCATATTCATGACAAGATTAATAAAGCATAATGATACTTCAATACTTGGTATAATTAGGCGAAACTTTCTGTCTGGGCACCCTAGAGAAAGGTGATATAGAAGCCTTAGAAAAAGTACAGAAAAGGGCAACAAAGATAATGCTAGCACTGAGACATCTTACTTATCCGAATCGTTTGAAAGTATGCAATTTATAACCACACTGTATTACAAGCAGATAAGAGGAGACATGCACCAACTTTACTTATGTCGGTCACGCGTAAAACTGTAAGAGGCAGTCTTCAGAAATTTTGTTCTAAATATGATATGCGTAAATTTTATTTTACCAACAGAGTCGTAGATGTTTGGAACAGTTAGCCTAATTGGGTTGTATCTGCAAATAATATTAATACATTTAAAGAAGAGTTGATCAGCAACATGGCAACATCAAGAATGAAGATATTATATACGATTTTCGAGCCAAAATTGAAGGAACGGGAAGCCGCAAAGAGAAAATTTACTTACACAGTTTATCGCGCGATTTTGTCGTACAACATTAGGCGTCAAAGTTGCAGTATGCAACTGTGCATGTCGCACACGGCAACTTCGTCGCATAATCAAGAATTGACCAATCAACGTTTACAGCATTTACACTGCATGTCTACGTTTACACTCGCGACAGAGTTGCACAGAATAGAACATTGCTCTATTCGGAAAAGGAGTTGCGCGACTGTTAAAGAGTTGCGCGACACGCAATGTCACACTTGCGATTTTGTCGCGCACTCGCGATAAAATTGCAGGTGTTATTAAAAGTGTTATTAAAGTTGGTGCTATTGCATTGTCGAACTTTTTTACATACTTTCCTGCAGGTGTGGGCTTCAGGTATCTGCTAGATGTCGCTATCAGTAGTGTTTACCTGTTGATTACTGCTCAGGTGTGTTGTGATGAGGCAGTTGTAAATGGTTGTTCCAGTTTAATACGATCGATGATTACTGAAAACCTGTGTATACTAGCACTTCTGTGCTTAGGTCTATTTTCAACGGGTGAGATATTTGTTAGTAATTTTGTAGTCAACTAATACAGTGTAGAAGTTACAGTGTAGTCGTCGTCTAATACTCCACCGGCCACACCGCGACCGGTGGCTGACCTAGTAGTCCACCGGCTGCCGGTGGATTAAATTAATTCACCGTCACCGGCGTCGATGGAATATTTAACTAAGGTCTACTCCACACTGGCTCCACCGTCCAGTGGCTGCGCCAGGCCGTCATGACAAGCAGGTCATTTGTATGTCACTGTGAGTGCAAGGCGGGTCATTTAGTCTCTTTTTTTGCAAATAAAATTATGCCAGTGTCTAAATTAAAAACGGTAGAAATTGGCAAGCCGAATTGTTTATGCAGCTTTTGCATTTTTTTCGATCTTATTCTTCTTCCAGGAAGGTGCCAACTTGGAGGTGGAGCAATATCGCGCCACGGTGATGGGTCCAGGTGCACGGCGCGGAAGCAGTGGTGCCAGACAGCAGAACAAACAAAGCAGATAAAAACAGTGCAGTGCATTGAATAAAAACAAGGCCAGCAGGCGTCTACATTAGTGCGATGGTGTACAGTTGAGCCTTGAAGCTGTCCGGCAGCAGCTGGCAGACATCAACAGGAAGTGTGTTCCATAGGCAGACTGCACTTGGAGAAAAGATATGACTGTATGTGGATCTGCCTATATCTGGTTTCGGATCCTCTGATGAGAATGGCAGCTGGTTGAAGGTGAGCTGAGGCTCGAATGGCAACCAGGTCATTCCAGATGCGATATAGCAATTGGACTCTGCTTCGAGTGCGGCGTTGTTGGAGAGAATCCCACTGGAGTTTCTGCAGCATGGCTGTGATGCTTGATGTACGTTTGAAGTCTCGACAGGTGAACCGTGCTGCATTTCTTTTAACCGGGCACGCCCTGGTGTCGCACTGCCATTGCCACCAGCGCTGGTGGGTGGCCTAATACTCCACGTTCGCTGCTGGAAGAAATTAAATCACCTCACTGGCGTATATATATAGTATAGTATATATAGTAGAATATAATACTACACTGCTAACACTCCACCGGCCGTCATTGGGTATTCTTACATTACACCGGCTGGATTAGACTTATAGCCATTAAATAATTTATTGTTTTTTTGCACAATTTTCTTGCTTGTATGTCGTTCACCTATTACATTCAGCAAAAATTAAACTTATTACCTGATCTACATGAAAACCGGTAAAATGCTGGTGTGGCAATATGTAAAATGTGGGATACAACAGCGGGGCTGAACGTATGGGGAGGTGGGTAAGTACTAAGTAGAGTTAGTAAGGTTAGGGTTAGTGTTAGTATGGCTAGTGACTGTTACAGTTAGTGTTAGCAACAGTAATTAAATTAGCGCTTGGGTTAACCCCCACACTTTTACCCCATTGTTTGCATGGCTAGAGCCTATATTCATTGTATGTCAGTGACAGCAAAGAACAAGGTGTATGAAAGTAGCAAGTCTAGGTGTACAATAGTATAGTGATCAAGTGCATTTGCAGCACCTACAAAGAGATGTCGTTTAATGTAATGCAACGTGGGCTTCATTGAGGTTTGCAAACGTGCGTTGCTGAGTAAGAAACTAGAAAAAGACTTAGGTCAGAAATATACAGTTGGTTAGTCAGAAACTGAAAAATGTGTCACCATGGAAATGCTTACTAGGTGCTTAACAGTTGAATTCAGTGTCCATTAGTGTTGATACCATGGCTGGTTGACATAGCACTTATGTTCTGTTGCACTCCAGTAGTGCACCACTGTGTAAAATACAATGTTCTCATTTGAATTCATATTACTGGTTTGTAGTAAATATGTATCAGTCTCATATCCCAGATATTACCACATTTACAGTGTAAGTGACTGATCGTTGCGTGGCACAGCGGTAGAACGTCGGCCTTTTGGCCGGCGAACTTTCCCTGTCCTACGCTCGACCTGTAGCTGACAGGTGACCACTTATGTGGTTAAACAGTCTGTTATAGGTCAACCAACCAGGCCAACTTAGCCTTTCATCCCTTTGGGGTCGATAGATGAGTAGTAAGCTGCAATTGGATGTCGGTTACCTCAGTTAGGCGTGGTGCCATCTGGTGAACGCTTACAAAGGCATGGTGTATTTGTAGGTAAAGTTATGTGATCGATGCCTGAGTGCTTTGAGATATACATAGTATATAAATGGCACTATATAAATACTCTTCCTTTTCTTTTCATTTCATGATCTTCAGAAATCCTTTGGTTTTGATAACACAGTTTAAATTACAGGCCTGTACACTTTCCGTTACGTATGTAAGCGTATAATAGTTAATACCTGCTTATTTCCCAATTACTGGAGTCAGAATGGTTTAACACAGCAAGAGTGACCTTCAGGTTTATTCAAGGTCATTGATATTGGTGCCATTCGATCGGGCACGTATGATTTCCATTGCGTCTTGTACCGTTTCGGAGATATTCTCAGTTATTACCCAATATGTAACGTTACTTGGTAATCTATCATGCTTGCACTAGTACTCTTCAGTCTTGTACCACTGCGGAGATTCAGCAAGAAATCAGTAGAAAGTCGCCGATTTTAACCTACCCCACCTGAGTTCCTGATTGTATGGCATCGTACAATGCTTTACAATACAACTTCTGTACATCAGTTGTGATTAGAATTGTGAATAATAGCAGTCGTAAGCAAGTTACATGAAATGGCACAAACCTGTATGTAATACATGCTTCACATACAATACTCACTACACTCAGAGTAGTACAAGAAGTGCATACAGCAGTGCAGTGTGTACAAGTATTTAGTATTCTGCAGGTTATGGGATGCCTGTGTATGCTGATATATGCATGCTGTGTGTTAATGTGTAGTGTCTGCACTGGAGTGCTACACCTGCAAGAATCAGGACAGCAATCGAGAGAAATGCATCAAGACATCAATGCAGTGTGAAGAGTATGCCGATGCATGCGTTTCAATAATCCGATGGCAAAGTATGCAATTTTGACTGCTTTATGGTGCTTCATGAAAAGTTAATGTATTGGAAATTGATTGACGTTGATTTCTAGTTGCAGTATGCAGTGCATATACTTGGCTCTGTATATTATGCTGTGGCCTGCTTGCAAGCCAATGTTCTATTGAAACAGCTGAATGCGACATCACATAGCAAATGCCTAGGGCCTGTAGTCTTTTGATGTCAGATACCTTGTAGAAAATCTTTGGGATCACTAAAAAATGAGGACATCAAATATGGGTCGGGTAGGAAAACATTTTGATTTTGTATCAGTAACTTTGCTCTATCTCAGAACTTGTTACAACAGGACAGATGTTAAAATGGGGACACAAAACTGTAGAAGACTATAATTATCGTATTGTCTGTACTGAAAATAAGCTGCACTGTGTTGTATTTTCTTGTTTTTATTCTGCCCTCCTATTCATGGAGATTTGTGTTGGAGAACAGGCTGAATAGCTCAGTTGGTCTGGAGAGAGCCAATCTGCCAAATATATTTTGATTCGTTCTAGGCCTAAATTGGAACGTTAATTAGATATTTGATTCTAGTTGTAATTGTAGTCCACTAGTTTCCTTACGTTACTTGTTTGATAGCGTTGAACAATATGTTATAGAAACCCTTCAGCGTGTCTGTGCGGCTTGTTGGTCAAAACAGCTGAAAAGTTGGGGTCCCAGTTGGTGAGCCGTCCTCCCAGTCTTTTGAGGTCGTTGTGCATGTGCGTTAGAGATTTTGTTGAGCTGTAAATTGTGGTCAGCATCGGAGAATGTAAATTGCTGACTAGCTAATAATGCTTGTGGCAGTAAAGCTGTCATCAGTTGACTGCTTGTGCAGTACCAAAGTGTTTCTGAGTGGAGCTTCAGATTCAGATCTAGACAGCCACACCACATGTCGTTAACGTTGTCTGTGTGCCCGGTGTGGGCTCTGGGCAATCCTCCTTCCCTCCTTATCCATTCACTTCTCTACCTTGTAATCCATCTTTTAGTATCTTTTACTTTTTTCTTTTTTCCTTTCTAACTCGCTTCATCCGTTTTCTTTCTTTTCATTTTCTTCCTATTCTCCAGGCCGGATGTCATAGGCGGAGACTGAACCCGGCTTTAGTTTTTGTGTGTGTTGATTTTATGCATGTATTTTTTAGTTAAGGATGCATGCTCTTTTTTGTTGCATTTGATTTAGTTTTGTCTTGTAGTGTGATAGTTGTCTCCCCGTTGTAGGCGCTAGCGTAATAATTTAAATGAGCCTCTCGATCCCTTTCCTTTTTGGTGGCTGCTGAACAAAAAGCCGGCCAGGGTTGAGGTTAATATATCGCTAGCCTTCCTTCACTGTGTAGATAGCTCTCCACCCCAGACCTTTTGTCTCTGATATAGCCATATTTGTGCTGAAAAGGGACGTTAAACACTAACTAACGTTGTCTGTGTGTTGGCAATGACAGTTCCACCGTACTGGACGCCGCGTGGAAACAGGATTCACATCATTGATAAGGACTGCACGACGCAGAAGCAGTGTGCAGACAAGCAGCTGCAGTACCAGACGTCATGTGTCCGTGACTGGTATCTTGACTGGGAATGTGTCGAGTGCTGCACTGGCGACCTCTGTAATTACTACGTCACTGTAAGTCCATGCTAACTTGCCTTCTTCGATTCTCTGTATAATTAGCCTACACAGCATAACGACGCCAAAGGGCTTATGTTTTGCTGATCTTACTTTCTTTTATGTTCTTTTTAACGGTCCCCTTAGACCAATTACTTGGACTGATCTTCAGTTACCAATTACTGGACCAATCTTCACCAAACTGCATGATCAATACGACCTTCTTTTGGCAATCGCTCACGGGACGTTGCTATGTTAACTGATTTTTTGATGAAAACTGACATTACACCTTCATTCTGTGCACTGCCATTCCACAATGGATGGGAGCATTGCAACGTGGATGCACACGTTAACAGTTAACACCCTTGATGACCGTCTGAAAAATGTTGTGAACTTTGGCCCAGTAACGCCTGACAGGCGCGTTTGCACCGGATGTTCTACGCGCTCGGCTTCACAATGCATTTTTGGTTTAATCATATTCACCAGAAGGCGCCTATAGTTGGGCTGCGTGCCGGGCGGCCTTAAGTTGGGCTTTGCCACGCATTTAGTTTCAGTTGCCTTAGTTTTTAGGCCACATTGCCTGCATGCAGTGCATAAGATGCAGCCTGTTGCTATGGATGTCACACGTAGCGTGGTCTGTGTCACTGTGTGTCTGTGTGTTGAGCACACGAGTGAGCTGTGCAAAAACAGCTAAACCGATTGAGATGCCTTTTTTGGGACTGATCCTTGTGGGTCCAAGGACCCTGATCCCACACTGAGGATGAACATGTCCCTTGTAGCGTACCCACCACAGGCGACTGTGCCTGCCCAGTGCACGCGGCAGGTGAATGTATTTGCCGCTGTGAGGGGTGACACTGCGATGCCGCCTCTTGCCAAATTACTTTGGACACTTGTTATTTTTTCTAAACTTTCAGTATTTTGCTGTTATAGGTAAAGTGTCTACACAGAATACTGAAAATTGACTGCTTACAGTGCTTCAGTTGCTTGTCATTATAAAATTTGCTGTTTCAACTTTTTTGACAACATTGCAACAACGTTGTCACAGATATACAGATAAAGTGTCGGCGAAGGCAATGTTTTCAGGCTGTCCATCTGTACCAGTACCGGTTTGGTAGCTCTCTCATAGCTTCCCCTTTAGCAGCAGTGAAAGTAGGAAAAAAATGAGTAGTACAAGTAGTCAGTCATCAACTTTCCTGACCACGTGTTACGAGGAAGACTGTTGGAAACTGACCCACTGCGGCCTAGGCATAAACTTCTTTAAGGCTGCTAGGCTTGGGCTCCATTTTTAATTTGTGGGTCTAATTTGTATGTATGTGCAGTCTCGGTGTTGTATTATTATCCTTTTTGTCTTTGAGTACGTCTTTTGCATTGTTTTGTTTGTGTTTCATGCAATTTGAAATCAAGCTGTTTTAGCTTTTGGAATAATAAACTTACTTATTACTTAAGTACCATATTTGAACAGTTTACAGAATAACAAAAAATGGACAAATTTGTGCATCATCTGCACTTTTGCAAAGCTGAATTGCCTTCAGCTTTAGGGGGCTTCGACTGGGGCTCAGACCTCCAGTATGAGCCTCCCCACTATTTCGATGAAGGTTATGTCTATACACTGTTGTGGTGTGATTTATCACATTATTGATGGTTGTGACATGTGTCTGTGCAGATGGGCTCATCACGACTGGGTTTTGCTGTCTGGATTTCCATTGCATCAGCTGTGTTAACGCTGTTTATCACAAGATTTACGAACTAACATCTGACACATGAGTGATGTTATACATGCGTCATCAGATGAACTATTGCCATGCAGTTTGTGATGTCACAATGTGGTTGCCTTCAGAATTGACAATAGATACCTTTTATGCAGATATATTGTTCTGTTTTGTCATGTCTTCTGCTGATATCATGATACATTGTACAGTGCTTTGTGCATTACTTAGCCTACTTGCACATTTTTTTGCATATGACAACCACACGACTTTTATGTAATGTAGCTACTACGCGACAACATTTAACTTTAGTTTTACTGCCTTGTATTACAGAGTTATTCCAGTTTGCGCAAGGCCCCCAAGACATTAGCTGGAACGCTGGAACGAGGAGTTTTATTGGCCACATGCCCTTGATGTCAACAGTGTCAAAGTGCTGAAGGTACTCAAGCAGTGACCCCAACCAGACATAATCACCTGATGGACCGCATCCATTTATTCATGATCCAACACAGGAGTCCTGTCACGTCCTTGTATGCTGGCGGTGAGATGCTGGTACCTGTTACACAGCTGGCGTCACGTTTCAATGACTCGTGATCACAGTGCTTACAGTACCTAGTTGTGAACGTGTTTGTCAGCAACTGAGAAGTACTGTGTACTGAAAAGTTCACAAGACGTGCACAGTGTGTTCTTGTTCTTGGTTTAACAGTGACTTCATAGGAACCAGACATCATCTTGCCAATTACTGGTCAATGCGTCGCTGATTTCACTGTTGCAGCTAGTTATGCAAATACGGCCTCGTGAAAAATTATTACCTGAAATACTAGCAGTTATGTGAACTGGCTAATGATGTCTTATTTCTGTGAGTAATCATGTCTTTGTTACATGTACAGTTATGTAAATAATGCAATACCTTACTGAAATGGAATAATGTTTCGATGTTACAACGCGTTTGTTTTTGTAATTTTGTCACAGTCTGTAATAGACTGTCGAGAGATGAGAATTTCTGCAGTGCTAATTTTAAAATTTCTTAGTTAATATGGAACTCAAGGACAGTACTAGCGACAATATAGAGATGAACTCGAATTAGCACATAATGAAGGCTCTTACAGTCAGTCGCTGAATACATTACAGAGTCAGAGCCAAATAACTGTTGAATGGCTTACAGACGGCGGTGCTGAAGCGTGCAAAGAGAACTTGGTTGTTATATAGTATAATGCTGATTGCAGCACACAGTACGAGTGATTTAAGTTGTGGATATTTTTTCAGTTTCAGTTAAGTTATCAGTCTCAATTTTCACTTTCAGTTTTTCATTTTTTTCGATATCGTTAACGGAATTAAATTCTATCTGTTAATGGAATGAATCCGTTTCCGTTAACTTAAATCACACTGTAGATATGGTCTGCATAATAGCTGGTATAATGCAAGTGAACTGCACCACCAGAGCAGTTCAGCCCAAAACTGAAAAATTTTATGACGTATGCCTAAATATAATTATACTGTATACGTGTAGGCGTGCGTGCTTCTATGTCTTGTACACGGCGTCTCGTCATACATTGGCGGCGACGGTTGTACAACGAATTTATTTTTCCATGTTGTTCTTGTTTTTTCCCCAATTTTTTCCGTTATCTTTTATCATTAACGGCATTAAATTTTATCCCTTAACGGAATGAATCCGTTTCTGTTAACTGAAATCACACAGGCATACAGTAGTAGAGTTATTAACACCGTAAATAATGCAAAAACTAAATTATCAGTTTGGCAAACAACATTCAGCGTTAAAGTGAAAAGACAATTTTCGGCTTTCTGTTTCCCCAGGTAGTGCAAAAGTATTAGGTGAGGTGGAAAAATAGTAAGTAAGTACCATTTGACTACTTACTTCCTAAATTTTCTGCCAAAAATTATCAAAATCAGTTGATGTACGTCGAAGTTATAGCAAGCCAAAGCAGTGTCGTTTTTTTAGAAAATATGACAGGCAGTGACGGTGTTGAACAGTATTCTCTTTGCATGAGTGAGGTTTGCCTTTATTCGCAGACGAGTGTCTCCAGACAATTGTATGCACTACTTCACAGCCATCAAGAAACAACAGCGTGATACGCCCATCCCACAACAGAAATGACGGTGAGATCACAACGGCCTCAAGACTAAGGCTGAGTAAGAGTTGCTTACTTGAGCATGCCATGGCTGCAGTGTGTGAAACTCGACACATTATGTCAATAAACATACTGACCACGTTTTGACAAAAATTCATAAAAATGAAGTTGTACAGCAGACAGCATTGGTGAATGCACACTGTCATAGACATTTTCGTAACCGTATGTGCCGTCAAGACCAGAATATAAAAGTGGTCAAATGGTCAAGCCCCTATGTGATCGTTTATTGTCAGTTGGCTAGTACACAAAATGATCAATCTGTGTACTAATCACCCATTCTAGAGTTACACAGGATATACCAATAACCAAGTCCATTTTGTGTACAAATTGTGAGGTTGCAGAGATGGTGGCGCAAAGGGTAGAGCATTGGACTTGCGATCAACAGGTAGTGGGTTCAAATCCTACTCGGGGCAAAGCTACATAACAATCTAAGAGGCCAGTTGTTCACACCTATGTGCCTCAGTCACCAAACAGTATAACTTGGTACCAAACAATGGGCAGTGATGCTGCGGCTGGAAAAGTAACCGCAGTCCTGGCGAAAAGTAATGGCAGCCTACCGCTGGGTGGATGACTTACAGCCACCTGCGAGCTGACTGCTTGTACACCCGGATCAGCTCTGGGTCCAAGGCTCGGTAACAAGTACCTTTAGAGATGTATACAGTGCTCAAATTACCAGGGGATGGGGATTTCCCCCCACTGCGGTTGTGGACCCCACGGCGTCGATGTCTCAGTGCTTTCGGCGCCTCGGTGTCGCCCCCTACCCCACTGCTTTTTTCTTAGTTCGACCACTGGCTGTACATGGCTTGTTATCGAATCTGAATGAGAATTTATTCCCTAAGCATTTTGCCCACATCTCGCAAATATTAGACCATACTATTCACGATGGACAGTGGACACCACCTGTCTGCCCACCACAAGTGTTTTCATAAAACAGGCAGTGATGAAACTTAGTCCATCCAGTTGGGAGTCTTTTCTGAGTCCATGTCTAGAGATATCACGTTGTAGTCCAGGTCAAAATCAGTGACCGCAGTGTAAATCTTAACGACATGAACATGAACTGACATACAGGTATAATCAGTTAACATACATTTACTGCACTCGGTTTATCAAGTGGTACGGAAACGGTGTAGGTAACACTACCAAGGAGAACTCTGGCATCTTCTCACTAATCTGAATCCACCAGTTGCCGTCAGCAACTGCTCCAACAACATCCTTCAGTTCTTAACTGAGGTGCTGGCTAATGCAGGTTAAACTGACGGTAAAATTGTTGTAGTAGAGACAAGGCGTGATGTTTAATGAAGTCCTGGATATGCAACTGAGCCTGAGACCAAGTCTGAGTAGTGAGCATGTCGCTGGACTCTATTATTACATCTCCAAACACGCCAAGTCGAAATACACACAACACAAGCATACAAACGTTTCTCCAACACAAGCAAACCAGCTCTAGTTAAAAATGTAGAAAACATACAAAACATAAACCAATACTTTACCATTGCACGCTAAGAAAATATACACATGTACGCTAACGCACTTTCATTTAACAGAAAGTGGAGAGTGGCTTAAAATATCTGTGATTTAATTTCCAAAAATTGCACATTTGTAACTTATTGCTAAAAAAGTTACATACTATCGCATTCAATATTTCAAATAATAACTTATCGAAACATAAAAAGTCCAGATTCCCCCAATTTTAACCAGTCAGCGGATTTTTGGCTTTTTTGGGCACGACGCATCAGAGTCAATACTACTAAGATGTTCTGATGAAAGTAACTCATCATCATCATCATCATCCAACCATTCAACAGACGCATCCGACGTCTGACTCAGTGCTGCAGCTGCTGGAGCAGTTTCACGTCGAACGTACTTCAGTATGTCTGCAACACCTGTACAACGAATAACAACTTTATCTCTGAGTATACATCTGGATATCACAATCAATGCACTGAGAGAAGAAATCTTACTGTACGCAGAGTTGCCATTCATCTGTAAACATCGCATATGTCCATCAGTTTCAGCCATCGTCCACAGTGCAACTCCACACTCACATTATTCTATTTTAACTTAGGCTTAGTCTTAATAGGCTTAGTCTTAATAAATTAGCCCCATACGGGACTGGCGGTCGACTCCTACTTACTGCCAACTTCAAAGTCACGTTACACAAAAACTAGGACAAAAATCCGGCCCCGATATACTGTAGGCGTTGCCACGTAATTTAAGAATCCGTGGTCATTTGTCAGCACCCATTATAAATTGGGGAGGAGATAGCCTTTGAAAATGAATTTCCGACTTTCAAGGGCTCTTGACCTTGACCTTGGATCGGGTCATACTGTATACCGTCATGCATTACACATCGACCTCTACCTACGAACCAAATTTCATTGAAATCGAAGAAACTTTTTGTGGACGGATGGACGGGCGGGCGGACATTTGAGACAGACTGTATTAGGTCGACTCGGAGAAGCCCACCTAAAAATGTGCCGTATCTTTCCAATCTGTAGTAAAACGTGTCAGAAATATCATGATACTATACTGAAGTATGACAGCAGCATATGATGACTGTATGTAAGTGCTGCATCCGGACAAGTTCTCACCAGAGTCAGATGGACAACTCGGCTTCATTTCACTCGCTGCACTGCTTGTTTCTGAATCTCCAACAATCTCCTCATCTATGAAAGACTCTTTGAAATAACTGAGAAGATCATTTTGCCGTGAATCCTACCACAATACAAGTGACACTCTTATCAACCAATTACTCACAAAACTGATCATCCACAAATATAAATGCATGCAAACGTGAGGGACAGTTTCAATAAATTAGCTTCGTATGGGACTGACGGTGCAAACTGACGTTTCTACCAAGTTCAAAGTCACGTGACACAAAAACTAGGACAAATACCAAAAATCTGGCCTGACCAAATTTAGATATTGTGCCCTAGTTTAAGAATCAATGGTCAGTTGCCAGCTCCCACTGTAAATGGTGGAGGAGATAGCATTAGAAAATGGTAGGATTTGAAGGGCTCGTGACCTTGACTTGACCACGGATCAAGTCATACTGCATATCGTCGTGCATCACTCATCGACCTCTACCTATATGCCAAATTTCATTGAATTTGAAGAAGCTTATTGTGGACGGACGAACGTATGAACTGACGGACATTTGAGACTGGCTTTATTAGGTTGACTGTGTCGAAGAGTCGACCTAAAAATCTAGCACTGCCAAATGTTCGAACATCTGGCAATGCTGGATTTTTAGACCATCCCTCACGTTTGTAGGCGTTCGAACGCGTGCGCACGCATTCAAATGCGTTGGTGCGAGCGCTACTTTCGCAGCTAACCCAGCACCTATGATTTATTTATATTTAGTTGATTATGGTACTTTATAAATGTTTTTACTTACTAAGCTACATTTAATTTATGACTATCCTGAGAAATGAGGTCAGTGACTTCACTTAAAAAATGTACAATGACATGTCAAAGAAGTTTGGGAGCCACGAAAACGTATTGTCACCACAGAACAGACTCACTCACTGTATTACCGACACCACTGATTGGCAGTAATATCATCATCAGGAATGTTCGAGTTAATATGCTTTATGATTTGGGTGAACACTGAGCATCAACTGTGACTGCCTGTCATGATTTTACACCAGCAGTGTCTGAAGTATACAAATAGATGCTAGTTTTCAGGCATTTTCTGCATCATGGTGTATATAGTATACTGCTGAATAACATGGCTATATACAAACCTTGAGAACGTGCATGTCTGTGTCATTGAAGTTATCTTTTGACAGCCCGGCTTTACCAAGAACGTTAAGTTTGTGTTGAATCAGAGGCCTGCAATAACATTCACATTTCACTAATTCTTAACAATTACAGTAGAGATGAGCTGCTGCTGCTACTACTACTACAATTATTATAACCATCACCACCTCCACCACCACCGCCACCATCAACATCACCACCTCCACCATCACCACTACCACCACAT
>Ga0209363_1000790_pt1 | contig 13625 bp, 11 predicted proteins | sample WorMetexBAHAMAS3_FD_187385 | JGI IMG/M metagenome (GOLD analysis project Ga0209363, IMG submission 187385) | Marine gutless worms symbiont microbial communities from Max Planck institute for Marine Microbiology, Germany - Inanidrilus exumae... | ecosystem: Host-associated > Annelida > Digestive... | reverse complement strand
GGCTAGACCCCTCCTCATAAAAAATAATTCTACTTGAAATGGCGTGTTTTGGTACATTCTGAGCTTATTTTTGTCCGTGTCCTCGTCAGAAAACTTTTGAATTTGCCGCATGAAGTGGTGATTTGGCGGACGTTGAAGATGTACTTGTGAGAAATAGAGAATACTCTGTTAGAGTCACAGGGTTAGTACTTTTTACTGCACTACTGCATTGTAATGCAAGCAATCTTGTGCTTGAAATTCTGAAACATGACGAAGTCTGGGGGACAATTTACATTTGCGTTCCCCTACTCCAAGTTCTGGGGGACTCGTCCCCCGTCCACCCGTGATTTTCGCCCATGCCGCCGTTGTAAGCGACGGTGCCGCCCGGTCGCCCTGTCCGTACGCCCGACCGCGTATCAGTTCAGCCAACTTCATCTCTCTGACAGCGGCAAGCATAGCTCTTGACAGGCGAGCCAAGTCTGCACAATGACGACTTCCCGATCCCGACCAGAATTGAATGTCTTTATTCACCGGGAAAAATCAGGCAGCAACAAAAAAATGAAAAAAAAACGTAACAAAACTGAATTAAGTAGAAATGCATACAGGAATAAAAAGAAGCAAAGCAGATTATACAAACTCTCGGTGGTAGTTTGATTTCCAATTTTCCAGAGGTATTGTTTAAAAAGTGCCAAATTCGAGAGGAAATTTGCGGACCATAAAAATCTGCATCGTTACTGTGGTATCTGTGCAATTAAATTTTATTAAGGTATATTATGTTCACATTGTAATGAGTTTTGTGCTTTGTTTCGTAGTCGTGTATGCATTTCTACTTAATTAAGTTTGTTACGTTTTTTGATTTTGTTGCTACCGGATTTTTCCTGGTAAATAACGATATTCATTTGCTCTTTGCAATGTGAAACAAAACCTTGAGTAAAATTAGATTGCACAGATACCAGAGTAACGAATTAACGATGCATGTTTTTGTGGTCCGCAATTTGGCATTGATCAGAAAACAGAAGCCACTGTGTAAGGTGGAGAATCTTTACGATTTATGTGTACTAAATTTCCTCGGGAATCTGATGGTGAAGTAATTTTGTAAATTGATTTACATTTGCCAAAGTTATGGTCCAAAGTCAAGTGTATTGTTTTTTAACTCACACTGTATACTGTTGGACGTAGGAAAGCGAATTTAATTTAGCGTCAATGGGACTTAGGGGCGAAGTCTGATATCTGCAATTGCCTTGTTTTTGATTTCGTTTCTGTGGAACTCATTTCACTTTTTATGGTCGCCCGTTACGTTTTAGCTGTTATCAGTCTCGTCGTAATGTTTGCTTTGCTATTCCGTCTTCCCTCGTACGACAATAGTGCGAAATCACTATCCAATATCGGTGTGTCATCGACTGACAGCCGAGGAAAGCCAAACCAGACGCCGAGTTCGACAGTCTACGGTGTGTTCACGCATCAATCATCGGCAGATCGTTTCGTTGTTCGTCGGCGATTATCGTAAGCCGAGACTATAATCGGATGCTCGCGTCTGGGTTAGGCCAGGTCAGGTCACGGGCATCGACGTCTGGAAATGGGTCGGGTCATGTCAACAGGACGTTGTCCACCGCTAAGTCTGACAGCACTCGCCTTCGGGCAACAGTTGCTAACAGTGACCACTGAACGCCGTGCCAAACTTTCCATCTTAAGACTTAATGTAGCATTATATTCGCACTCAGCCGCGACAGAAAGTAGATGCCCAGTTGCCTATACGTAACCTTCGCTTCTAAAGCGCTAATAAACATAATCGCTACACAATTTGTAAGCAACCCAAAAGCATATATAGAGTGGCGTATTTAAAATAAATAAAAATTATTTTTAAATTAGCTTTTATCTCTGCTTTATGTCTGTATGTTTGTTCTTTCTTGTACCCTGTGTACGATTCAATAATAAATAAATGATATTTTAGAAAAGTGGCCAAAGAATTTTGACGACAGGCCGCATCGCATGCCATGCTTTTATTGACGAGTGACGACTGAATGATCGCTTTTGCTACGTACACCGCAGCAGTGACTCGCAATGCTTTTCAGTGGGTCGTTCAACCCACAAAATTGCCCCTTTCCGTGGTGACGAATCTTGACCCCAGTGTAATATATTTTTCCTTGGGCCAATCCGAGTCAGCCAGCAAACGGCAACTCGATCGCTTCTGTCTTTTTTGGAAGGCAAATTCGTGTGACTGACACACAGACGCAGACACACCAGGCTACGTGCGATATCTGTAGCAATAGGCCGCATCGTATGCACTGTTTGCATGCGATGTGTCCCTAACAGACCTATACGATACTGCTACTGATGACTGTTCGGTTGTCAGCGACTTCCGACGCTACGTTGCAGAGTTATTAGTTGAACAGTTGCAGGTGCTGCGATGACGTCTAACAAGTTTAAGCGTCCGTAATGAACGCCGTAAAGCCGCGCCGAGCACAGAGGACTTAGAATAGCAGACGAACATTGTCGCATGTAACACGATTGAGCGTCACGACACGCGATTACAAACGCAAAGTGGATTGTCAGACGACGATGGGCGTGGCTTTGCGAGTTTCTTTGCGAAATCATGGAAGCAAAAGTTAATAGTTTTCGAGGCAAACTGTATAGTTACCCTCGCCGACGACAATCGCGAGGGTGGAGCTTTTTACCTCCGTTTGTCTCTGTCTGTCTTTTTTCCGCATGATATCTCACCAAACTTGACTTAGAAATGTTCCAAGATGAGTCCTGGAATCCATTTATCTTGAGGTTAAAAAGGTCAAAGGTCAAGGTACGAGTCACAAACAAAAAATTGCCTGCGTGGGTCTTTGCACTCTTATGGGTGCTGGCTTCTTCTAGTTTCGTTAGTTACAGAAAGCTGCTTTGAGGATGCCTATAACAGTTTTGTGATAGCACGCAATCGCTCCATAAAAACCGATCGAAGTTACGTTTTACACGACATTTCGGCTAAAAGTTACAGTCATTACCAAGACCATGCAAAAGACTGGCATTCCTTACTGAGTTCTTAAATGGGAACTGCTATTTCACGTGTATAGAACACCGTCCCTGCAGAGTTGTTGGAACGAAGACTATGTTCAAAATTTAATTTATTTGTATTTATGTCATAATTTTATAGTCTGCCTTTTATACACAACCTCAACTTCCGAATAATGAATTGGGAAATAGTTTTAAACACCATCTACCGCTGTTGTGGCGTTTCTGTGACTTTGGCGCCTTTTATGCAAATTTCACGATTTACTTACTTATACTTCATGATTATATATTCTATATTCGCCTTTATTCACCAGAAAGCTGATAGCAATAATAGAAAAATCTTTGCCTTTCATTTTATTATATTTACTTGCCTATTTATGGGTAACTGAAAATAAAACAATAAAGTTTAAAGCTTAACTTTCAAAATTTAAATGTACACGTTTGTGAACATTTACGTTTGACTACATTATGAACGCAATCATCTCTCGTTTCCGGGGTTTCTGCGTCCTCTTAATTCTCATCCGCAGGTGTTCAGGTGTAATTTTAGGAGGTGTAGATCAATGGGCTGTAGGCCTAATAAATTATGTCGTCGGCTTTATCTGCTCGAGTCTTTCGTCATCCGCAGCCTAACACCTGAGCCAGCAATATTAAATATGCGAAGACGCTGCTTCCGAGTCTGATTTCACAATGACGTAACTCCTCACCTGCCCGCAGATAAGACGTGTTGACTGATTGACAACATGATTCAGATACTTAACGTCAGTTCCACAAACGTAACATGTCGGATGTAAATGTAAATTTTGTACAGCACATGCAATGCCAGAAACAGCAAAGCAATAAAATAAAAAGTACGAATAACGAGTATCGCAAACACGTTTTTTGTACACAGTACAAATGTAATTCGACTTTAGAAAACCAGAACTGAAAATCTTATTCACCAGAGTAAGAAGTGGTCAAATAATTTTGACAAAAGACCGCATCGCAGGGGGTGGATTTTTTTCCGGGAGACAATAGTGTGACATCTACCAGTCGGGAGCAATGCAGTCGTCTGCAGCAGTTCCTCTGTCATGCCGTTATTGAGGACTGAATGATCCATTTTTCTGCATTACCGCAGTAGACTCCAAACGCTTTGCAATGTAACGGACAACCGTCAAAATTGCCGCTTCCCATTGGGGATCTGGACTCCCATCTCCCATGGTTCCTTGGGTCCACGCGAACCAGCTCCATAAAAGTTATCTCGATCGATTCAGCTGTTTTTTTGCACAGAACACCCGTGTGACCAACAGACAGACACAGATACACAGACCACGCTACGTGCCGCATCTGTAGCATCTATGCAGTGCATGCGATGTGGCCTAAAACTGATTGCGAAAATAAAACTTGACTAACTTAACTAAATGCAATAACTTTGAACAATAACTACATGTTAAGTTACACTGTATTATATTGTGTCATGACAATCGTAACTTTTATACGTCTTTAAAGACCGTCACTGTTATGCAGTTGGGATTATTCTGTAATAGAATGTTCACTGAACATAATGCAGTATTGAAGTGTTCGACAGTCCGGACGGGGAGGGTGAGTGAATGAGCCTAATTCGTCACTTTGTCGGCCTATGTCATTAGGTGCTAGTGAGATCACTTCTTTGACGGTGCGAACTGGAAAGTGTGGCGCCCAGGTCGATAAGTGTGACGGCAAAATCGAATTTGACAGTAGCTCACTCGGCGTGGTTTATCGGTGCTACAGCGACACCGTTAATCCACCCGGATTATAGGCCTATCTTTAATCTTTACTCGAACAAGATGCGAATTCGGGGGGGGGGTTCGGGTGGAGATGCGTGCAGGCGGCTGCGGCAGCTGGTGCCGAGATGAGCATGTCAAAGGGTCGTGTTCAGTTCGTTAGTAGATTACACAGCTCAGCGGTCTTCATAATCGCTCGCTGCCTGCTTCGCTCTAACGAATTAGATCAACGCCTACTCGCTACAGATTACCGCGTAGACTATCGGTTCTCTTCCCTTCAGCGTCTGTAGCCCGCCGATCTCTCTCAGCAGCGCAGTGGAAGATGGTGGAACTGTTACCACAAGACGATTGGTTTAAGAAAGAATGAAAGAAAAACGTTTGTGACAAAGAAGAAAAAGTTTCAACGTTAAAAGAATGTTGAAAATCGGTGCACATTCTTTCACTAAAATTAATATACTTTACATGAAACGTAACAAAACTACATCTCTGCCACAAAATATCATAGTAGTGGTTTATTTAATTTCTGTGCTATATATGAAGTATACAGACAGCATATAACGCAACAACGTTCAAATTCGAAATGTGGCCTGACGACAAACTCCATGGAATTTATGCAGCCAACCACAGACTGGGAGAACCACTTCCGGCAACGTGGAGGAAAAGCAAAACCTCACAATAATAGAAAGTGCAAATAAGTAACAGCAGCTGTCACGGTCGGAGCGACCTCGAGCGAGAGCATTTCTAGTAGTATTGCAAAATTTTTCTCTATCTCAATCAGAAGCGTTTCGGCTTGCCATCGGATAAGTGCGAAAACGGACTATATACCGTTTCGCACCATATACAGCTGCTGCTCCGTTAATTTCCGACCCACTATTTCGCCGAGGAGTGCGAACGGAGAGCGAACAATGGGCCGAACTGGCGAACGTCACGCCGAATGTCCGTTCAATTGACACTGTGGCGAAAACTCGACACCTCGATTCACTCGACACCCTGCCCCTCGGGCAACGACTGCCTTCGCACGCTTCGCCCCAATATATACCCGGTCGTCGCCGAGATTGTCAGTCTATCGGCGTTATCTGTCGCCGAGATGGCAAAATTCACGCTATCGACGACCCGCATAATTCATCTGTCGTGTCGCGATAGTGACGGGGACACTTTGGGCATTAGCACCTCACGGTGATGGTGACGTTAGGGGACGTTGCCTCTCATCACAAGGGTACAGATACAGCACTTCATGTAACACAATGTTCGTGAGAGAATAGCTCATAACCTGTCACGTACAACACGTGTCATGTTCTCAACCACGAATAGTTGTCATAGACTCGCTTGTTCGCGAATTGTCTGCCTACCTATGGCTCCAGTTAACAAGTGGTCAGATAATATGACGAAAGTCTCCCGGATTGCCTTCACGGACTTTCGCCCGCACAGTTTCTTCTAAGCTACTCGGTTTTTGTTTTAAGTTTTCCCTTATTTGTTTCGTTTATGTGCCGTGCGCTAGACTAAGCTGGCCATATCGTCAGCTTTTGAGCGCACGTAAATATATCGTATCGTATCGTGTAACGTAATTCACGGATAAAATGCGTTATTTCACCCGACTCAGCCCTCCAAACGGCATCTCGATCGGTTTAGCCGGTTTTTTGCACAGCTCACCCGTGTGCCCAACACACACAGACACACAGACCATGGTACGTCCTACATCTGTCGCAGTATACAGCATGTATGCTACGCATGCGATGCGTCCTAACAAAAACGGATTTGAAAACATGGAATCTGACTGGGGCTTCGCAGCCATCAAGAAGCATGATGCAACCCCAATATAGCTACTTCTAACATGCACTTTCATTGCATAAGCTGGAATATATGCTAATCATTATAGGCGAGGCCTGAAAGCTACCAAGAAACAATAGAAAAGTTCTCAACGCAGGTCGCACCGACCACTTTCGTAATAATATTGTTACTTATTTACAGTTTCCAACTTAGGTCTGGTTTTCCCGATTTCACTTTCACTTTTCAATTAATCGTCTGCATTCTGTGAACTTGAACTTTGAATTACGACCCTGACCATCTTGAGTTTGACGGAGATATATATTGTTGAGATGAGCCGCCAACATATGATATGTGTAGACCAAAGATCCAAAGTTGGGCGATCCTGTAGAAAAGACGCCTTAGATTTATATTTCATGTATCTGCATGGAAAACTTTTCGTGGAAAATCTTCCATGGGAATTCTGTGGAAGATTACCCATGGAATTCCACATGGACAAAAACACGCAAACTTCATGATAACTTTATGGAATTCCATGTGGAATAGTCCATGATAATTCTATGGAGTATAAATCTGGGAGTGGGAACTTTAATCTGCAAGATGGCCAAAGTTATTGTCTGGATATAGAGACAAACAAACAGCCAACCGACTGCCCTACCGGTCACTAAAATGGTTTGTGATAATGAACGAGTGTCGGACATTTCCATAAAAAACAAACCATAAACCATAACTCTAACCCTAACCCTAATACTAACCCTACTAACTTTAACCCTACTGACCTTAACCCTACTAACCTTACTCCTAACTCTAACCCTAACCGAGCAGAGTAAAAGGAAATGTTCGAGGGGATTGTTTGGGGGAACTGTTCGTTTCATTTATGGACAATGAAATCATTTCTACAGCTGTTCTTCTCTCCCTCCTACACCAGTCCCCGTAACATCACTCGCAAATATGCAAGCTGGTCCCCATAGTTACATAACTCAGATACCATAGCGACGGAGGCCGTCGGAATCGCCCATCTCGTTTTAATGTTGCTATAATCACACACTCGCGTTCGGTAGGGTTGTCAGCTGCGTTCACGTTTATGTCTGTCCGTTTGTCTATTTTTTTCACACGATACCTCAAAAAACGACGCAGCTAGGATCACCAAAGTTGACACAGAAATGTTCCACCATGAGTCCGGGAATCGATTTATTTCAGGTCAAAAGGTCAAAGGTCAAGGTCACGAGGCACATAAACATTGCCGGCGTGGGTCACTGCGCTCTTCTGAGTGCTGGCTTCTTGTAGGTTTGTTGCGGAGGTGTGTAATTTTCGTTACAGTTTTCGTTATCGTTAATGGCTTGACACCGACGCCACTGCTTCGCACCGCCGGCGGTGACAGTGGACGCCAGTCGGGTGTCGGCTGGCGGCGGCAACGGTCCGATGTGACGACGGGTGCACGCCGCCGGGCCAGTGATGGGCCGACGATCACGGTGAATCGGGTGTCAAGTGGTCTTATCACGTCGCGACATCAAAGCGACGCGTCGCTAGCGTCGCGCCGTCGAGGGACACTCGTTCGCTCGATGTGCAACACCGCGTCGTCATCGGCTTTATTTATGCGATGACCGACAGCCACGCAACCGAACTAGAGATGTGCCGGAAAAGATTCTGCGCACCAGTTACCTCCCATTTCAATGACTTTATTCCCAGTCTCATCTGAAACTTAAATTCCGTATTTTCCCATCCAGCAATATTCCCAAATCCATCCCATTCCAATCCGGCGCGGTAAACAATTCAACTGGAAACGGATAAGAAGTGACCATAGATACAGGATAAAATACTAGAGGGCCGATGGATAAGAAACTGATGACAAATTGGTGCCGACTTCCGTTCAGGACTGTATTTCTATGGCAGTGTGGTTATTAATTTCCATTTGCAATCCACTACTTTTAGCCAGTTGTAATTATCGTATGGGCGTAGATTATGCAACAACGCTAGCACAAGCACTGTTGCAAGTGCTTGCTCTCCATTTCCATACACATATCTAAACCGAACCAGCCTGCCGTTCTCCGACTAAAGCCCCGTCCACACCAGCAACAACGTCGAAGCAACACTGTCGAATGCTACAAGTCGAACGATTCTTTCGACAAAGTCGAACGTTGCTTCGACATTGTTGCAGGTGTGGACAGGGACATAATCTCACGCCGTGAAGACTCACTGCTTCCTAGGCTACTTCCGACTTCAAGTTAAATTGAAGTTTACTGACATGACGAGAGAGACGGATGTGTGCATGGAAATATACTATGTCTGAAACTGAAACAGAGTAGTCTGTATGTGTGAAATTTGGTATAATAATGTGCATAGATGATATATTATCAATTTTTGTGTGCGTTCGTCTTTAATATTATTTTCTTGTTTTAACGCTTTATTGACTTTATTACGTGAAACAGAGAGCGCGACAATGATATCACTATTTTATAACTTCTTCTTAAGCCCCGTCCACACCAGCAACATTGTCTAAGCAACATTGTCGAATGCTACAAGTCGAACGCTTCTTTCGACAAAGTCGAAAGAAACTGAACTGTTCAGTTTGTTTCGACTTTGTCTAAATAACGAAATTTCACGAAAAACTAGTTCGACATCGTTGCCAAAATTCGGTGACCACGAATTGGGCGCGCGCTGGTGGTCCAAGTTGGATACCGAGTATATCCAAAGACGTTCATCTGAAGCAAGTCTCGTGGCTTCTGTCAATGCTGTATCCAAAAGCGGAACAATAATTACGAATGCTAGCATTAAAGCTGTTCAGCGAGTATTCGACTGCACATACAGACTTGACAGTGGTCGTCCGTAGATGTAATTTTCATTTTCTGTTTTATGCCTCGCCGAATTGAGTCGGTAAAATCTAACGTCATATAAAATATCCACATGAATGCATGTCACACTCATGTCACAATACATGTATAGTTCAATTAATGTTGGAAATTTATGATGATATGCAGTTCCACTGTTAAATTTGTAAACTAACTGAAATGTGGCTGTCACAAAACGCCCATTAATGGTATCTTTATTTTCATTACCACTAAGTGTGTCATTTCGACATTAGGAGGCGAATGTTTATTGAAGCCGATACTTAGTGCCATTTATAACAATTAATGGGTAACAATGTACGCCACATTGGAATAATTTGAACAGAAGTTCGACGAAAATGCGTCAACAATGCTGGCAATAATAATAAGTATACAATACTTTGTGGTCTAAGCGACGTCGGAAATCAGAGAGTAACTGCGGCATTTATCGTTCGGTCCGATCCGTTGTTTAGCGACGCAGAAAGAGCAACAATAAGTCCGGAAGTGCGTCCGGTCATGGTCGGCGTATAGTGCAACCCGATGCGATGCGACGGCAAACAGGCGCCAACTAATGGACGGATGGGACGAAACTCGTGATCACAGCGTCAATAGGTCCGTGCACTGCCGGGGATGGGATTCGTGTGTGTGTGTGTGTGTGTGTGTGTGTGTGTGATCACTCATGTCACTCCTGTCTTTTACATACTACCTCTAGACAGAAAGCGGGGTGATCTTTCGCCAAAAACGTTTGACAGACAATGGTTGAGACTCCTATGCACTGGTACAGAGCATAAGCTCATTTTATGGGAGTTATAAATATATCGTTATTCATCAGGAAAAAAATCCTCGAAAAATAAAAAAGAAAACGTAACTCACTTAGTTAAGTAGAAATGCATACACAAATAAGAAACGAAGCACATCAACTCATTACAATGTGCACTAAATATACCTCAAGTAAAATTAGATTACACAGATGCCAAAGTAACGATGCTAGTTTTTATGGTCAGCAAATTTTCTATCGAATTTGGCACTTTTTGCCAACATCTCACTGGGTAACTGGAAGTATCACCGACACCTATTGATAACGTCAATCTCCACAGAATTAATAGTTATTCGGCTCGAAGGTAGGCTCTAGCAGAATATCGGATTCACTTTACAGCGCATTTTGGCGGTGTTTACGCGTTCGGCTATAACTCCGCTAAAGGTGAACCGATTTGGATGAAATCTGGAGCACTCTGAGTACATTGTTGTGGCTGGCCCTAGCAGATTGTGGGCGCAATCAGCGCAGTAGCGAGCTTGACCTCCATGCGGTCAACTTGTTAAAGTCACGACAAGCGTCGACGAAATGCTCATTAACATCAGCGGTCAACTGGTCTAACCTCCAGACTGCCAAAACGTTACACTCCAGTAGACGGTTAACTGCCCAGCGCGTCATACGATCCTTATTTTGCAGGACTGTATGATGAAATAATGATTGAAAAACTTTATTCACAAGATCGAAATCCGGTTGCGAAAAAATAATTAAATTAACTAAGAAAACGTGCACAGTGGACAATACGTAACAGCCAAATACAACGTGAGCAATGTATACAACGATTATATTAATTTACACAAATACCAAACTAACGTAGCAGACTATTACAAATTACATATTTGCTTTCGATTTTGGCCATTCTGTTCTCAATCAATTCGCGTACGAAAACGATTCGATACCTGGCGACGAGGGCGAGCGGAAGATTAGGGCATATCGGTTGAGTGCTATCTGCTATACATCTATCCGATGCCACTAGAGTTCTTCTATCACTCAGTACCAAGTCGTACCAGTCTTGTGATCAACGGAAGGTACCATAGTGCGCCAATATCAGATGGCCGGGTCTCCGCTTGACGGGTTCGACGTGACGGTCAGTGCAGAGATCGGGTCGACGTGTCAGTTCGAGTCGCTCCATAAATGTCGTTCTTGCTCGTCGTCGTCACGAAATCCAGTCAAATTTCGGCCACTTTGCGCGTCTTTGGCGCCGCAAATGCACCGCCTGGAAACTGTACACGCTTTCAGAAGACGTGTCGCCAAGTCGCCACTCGCTCTACACTGCAGGCCATTGTGTTACCGCGCGTTTGACACCTGCTCCGTCCATCCCCACCAGAACGAATGAAAAACTCATCATGCTAACCTCGTGTGTTTCTAGGCCGCATCGTATGCACCCAGTGCATAAGGTGCGGCCTATTGCTATACAGATGTCGCACGCAGCGTGGTCTGTGTGTCTATGTGTCGGTCACACCGATGTAGTGGGCAAAAACGGCTGAACCGATCGAGATGCCGTTTGGGGGCTGACTCTTGCGGGTCAAAAGGAACCATGTGTTAGATTGGGGTAAAGACCGGACGAATCCATTCGCAAACACAAGTGGCGACAAGTTGTTCGACCAACCCGTTTCCCGACGATGGAGCTGGATGATGCACATTCTCCATTTTCGTCTGTCTATTAACGGGTCCACTGCTTCCTGTATCCTACTGCCCAGTTATGTGAGGTCTTCTTTCACAGTGTCAATCAACCTTTTCCTGTGTCTGCTTCTTTTCCTTCGTTTTCCTTTGATTTTTGTATGTAAAGCTGTGAGTGGTAATCTGTCCGTATTCATTCGTTCTACGTGCTCAAACCAACCAGCGCAGTCTTTGTTCACGAGCTCTTTCCACTAGTTTTAAAAATATATATATATTCTGGTTAATTTTTCTTCAAATGTTTCCATTTCTTTGTCTCTCCAAAATAGGCCTACTACGTATTCCCGCTATTCGTCGTAGTCAACTCATTTCTGCAGACAAAATCTAGCCTATTGTGTAATTTAACATGCGTATGTCTTCAATGTCTTGTATTGAAAGTGTTTGTGTTTGCATGTAATGATGTAGTCAAGCTCTAGTTAAGTTTTCCCTCTTTATTATTGTATTTTGTTTGTATTTTTATTTATTTATCAAACTACCATTTTTATGGTGAAATAAAGGTTTTCAAAATCTTCCGCTCCTCATTTTTCACTGTCGTTGATATTATTACGCTATCAAATTCCAGTCGTGCTTTGTAGAATACTGTTAGTTACGATGCAATTGATTTTCTTTTCTTTTCTTCTTATTCTTCATTCTCGACCGCTTGCTGGTGGATGAAGGTTATCGTTTCAATATATTTACTCCTTGATCGAAAGAGACTTCGAACAACGCAACATGTCTTCAACGACAGCGCCAATCATTTTTACAATTACCATTCAGAAACCGAGTCACCAAACAGACGGGAGTTTACTTCATCGTACTGGATTCGTGCGAGTTCCGGACACTGCTCCGCGGAATGCGTGATGTATAGCCGTCATTTGCTGATCGGGACGCCTGATAAGCGTGTCGTCGGTCCTGCCTTCAGGGCACCTGCAATATAGTCGCGTATTTACTCCAGCTGTCGTATATACAGGACCGTATGTCGAGCAGTTTGCCACCCGACATTATGTGGTCATCAACGCGTCAACTTGTGAAGATGACAGGACGGCTCATTGAATTGGAAAACGTCAGTCCAACCGTCAACCGCCGGACACGCACATGTCCAATGTGATCCAATGTGTCGAGTTCCAAATTTAAGAGGAATTTTACCACCAAAAGAATATTTCCCCCAAACGACAGAAGATCCAACTTAGACATGTTCAATCATTATACTGTTCATTATACATTTAAACGTTTAAGAGGTCACTGTTATCTTGCAATGTAAACAGATATATTCATTTTAAATTTAGTGTACATTGTTCGTTGTTTTAATATTCACTGTTTACACATATTGCACATATTGAACATTGTATTGTGATTTGTGATGCATGTCAGTGGCCAGTACTGGCCGGTGGCCCTTCACTTTTATTCCACTAAACAAACATTTTAAAAATGAGAAAAAAAACGAGATAAGCTAAGTGCTGTTCATTGCAAGATGTTCAGTGTTTTCGTGACTACATGTATATATAGCAGTTCTATAACTGTTTTTCACTTCTCCATAATCAGTTAAATGCTAGCATCATATTTCAATATCAGAAGGTTCCATAGGTATTACATCATACAGCGTATAACATAACTCTACTTTACAATAATAATAATATTATTACTTTCTTACGTACTTAACGATAGAACTTGCGACTTCAGGCCGCCATAACTCCGAAATGACTACATATCGCACGAAACTTACTATCAAAATAGCCCTCTAAGGGATGTCTATTGTCTAGTTTCCATTTTTACCGTTAGCATCAATTCAATATATGGTCGATATATGGTTTGTTTTTTTTGCGTGTTTTACTGTTGTTTGCATGTGTGTGGAGG
>Ga0209363_1000789_pt1 | contig 13628 bp, 4 predicted proteins | sample WorMetexBAHAMAS3_FD_187385 | JGI IMG/M metagenome (GOLD analysis project Ga0209363, IMG submission 187385) | Marine gutless worms symbiont microbial communities from Max Planck institute for Marine Microbiology, Germany - Inanidrilus exumae... | ecosystem: Host-associated > Annelida > Digestive... | reverse complement strand
GATCATCGCCGGGCGTCCGCGACGCCGATGCGGCGCCGGACGCAACCAGCATTAGGCTTCGTGATGTCGGAGCCTTTGTGGTCAGTCGGTCTGCAACTACTGTTCTGGACGGCAGCTACGAACGTCTGGTCGCTGAACCGAAGATTTTTGTACAGCACCGAACAGCTGGCACCTGGTCCCCCGGCGATCGCCATATAGTCTGCAATTATTGGACCATCACTGTTGCTCAATAAAAGACTTTCTGTTACATAGGTACCTTAGAAAATAATGCTGGTGGAACAGGTCGAGATGTGAGAACTAACTGGCATAGCAAGAACTGACATAACAAGAATCGCCTTTAATAAACGTGATGACGTCTGGAAGAGCTAACAGCTACATAAGAAGACTATAGAAGCAGGTACGAACTGTGATACTTTCCAGCATAAATGTCTCAGGAAAATCGTCAATTGGCCAATGCACACTTATACGTCATAAAATGAGTGACTAATTGAAAACAAGGAAATGGAGATGGATCTGACACACACTGAGAATAGATGTCGTGGTGCATTTCAGAATTGCATTAACCTGGACACCACACGGCTGAATAAAGAGTGGACGCCTAAAGAAAACAGATGTATAGTGGAAGTGACACGACAGTACAGATTCTCTCATAAGTCGAGAGAGTGGTTGCAGGAGACAGAGACATGCAGCTGATGGTGAGCCGTAATCTTTAATCGAAAAATTGGAAATAGTCAAAGTAATATAACTTCACAATTTAATGTAATTTAATTGCAGAACTATTTTGGCAATCGCCGTATTATCTGCTCAAGGCAGGGGTATCATGGGGCGCCACTCCCACTCGTTGTCGCCAGGAACGCGCGCTGTACGGTGCTGCGATGCCGTAAATCTGTCACAGCGAAGAACATACCAAATTTATCAAAATGTACAGTACAATGTAACAAAATAAAACAAAAATTAATCGATGTTAGAGTAGCCAATAAAAGAGCACTTCCTAATAAAATAAACGAAAACAAAAACATGTTGATATAAACGTTGCAGGACACGGTTTCACCCACCCACACACGCACAAACACACACACACGTCACACCTGATCACAACCACTCAGACACACAAATACACAAACACTCACACACACAAAACCACACAACCACTCAGACACACACGTCACACCACACGGTTTCACACACTTACACAGGTATAAAAATATCGCAGAAAAATTAGAAACAATTAACAAATTAATAAAAATATATGGCAAAATCTAACTATGTAACAAAATAATTATTTAAAAAGTAGATAGTACTTCCTAATGAAATAAACGAAAACAAAAACGTTGCATCAAACTGTCTCACACACACAGACACACACACACGTCACAGCTGATCAATCTCACACGTCACACCACACAGTTTCACACGCTCACACAGGTGTAACAATATCGAAGAAAAATTAGAAACAAATAACAAATTAATAAAAAATATATTGTAAAATATAACAATGTAACAAAATAATAATTTTCAAAAGTAGGGGTATAACAAATGCTGTTGAGATCTTCCGTCATTCAGTCAACTTGTCACTGCTGAGTACTTCCATAAAAATGTCACCTTCAAACTGTCAAATGCTGTCGCCTTAAAACTCGAAGAAAAAAAACAAATAACAACTAACTAATATCATTGTATAGATAACAAATTAGCAAAAAAGGACACACTCACTCACTTCACACAGGTCACTCTGACGCGTCACACCACATCGCACACACTCACACGGGTATAACAATATCACAGATCAATTAAAAACGAATAACAAATTAATGATAATGTATGGTAAAATATAACAATATAACAAAATAATTATTTTAAAAATAAAAAAACAAAATAACAACTAATATCACTGAACAGACAACAAGTCAGTAAAAGGGACAAACACACACTTCACACAGGTCCTTCTAACACGTCACATCACACTGTTTCACACACACATACACACACACATACACTGACACAAGTACAACAGTAATGTTCGGCATAAAATTTGAAGAGAAAAAAACACAAATAACAACTAACTAATATCATTGTATAGATAACAACAAATAAAACACTACCACTCAGACACACAGACACATTACCACGCACACACACAGACACACAACCACTCAGACACACAACCTCTCAGACACGCAAACACACTACCACACAGACACACATACACACAACCACTAAGACAGACAGACACACAACCACTCACACACACAGACACACAACCACTCAGACACACAGACACACAGACACACATCCCTCAGTTCATCACATCACGACACCGTACGGGTGATCAGACCAGCATCTAAACACACACAGACACACATCCCTCAGTTTATCACATCACGACACCGTACGAGTGATCAGACCAGCATCTAAACACACACAGACACACATCCCTCAGATCACCACATCACGTCACTGTACGGGTGGTGGGACCAGCATCTAAACACACACAGACACACATACACACATCCCTCAGTTCATCACATCACGTCACTGTACGGGTTGTGGGACCAACATCTAAACACACAGACACAGACACACATCCCTCAGTTCATCACATCACGTCACTGTACGGGTGGTGAAACCAGCATCTAAACACACACAGACACAGACACACATCCCTCAGTTCATCACATCACGTCACTGTACGGGTGGTGAGACTAGCATCTAAACACACACAGACACACAAACACACATCCCTCAGTTCATCACATCACGTCACTGTACAGGTGGTGGGACCAACACTCACACACACACACACACAACCACTCATTGTCACACGTCACACCACACGGTTTCACACAATCACACAGGTATAAAAATTTCGCGGAACAATTAGAAACAAATAAGAAATTAATAAAAAAAATATATGGTAAAATCTAACAATGTAACAAAATAATTTTTTTAAAGGTAGATGGTACTTTCTCATAAAATAAACGCAAACAAAAACGTGTTGATATAAACGTTGCAGCACACGGTTTCACACACAGGCACACACACACGTCACACCTGATCAATCTCACACGTCACACCACACTGTTTCACACACTCACACACTGACACAGGTATAACAGTAATGTCCGCCTTAAAATTAGAAGAGGAAAAACAAATAACAACTAATTAATATCATTGTATAGATAACAAATTTGTAAAAAAAGGACACACTCACTCACTTCACACAGGTCACTCTGACACGCCACACCACATTGCGCACACTCACACGGGTATAACAATATCACAGATCAATTAAAAATAAATAACAAATTAATAAAAAAATATATCGCAATATAACAAACTAAATATTTTTAAAAGTAGAATAAAACAAAATAACAACTAATATCACTGAACAGACCAACACACACTTCACATAACAGTAACAAAGTTCAGTCTCTTGTCCTGCACTAACAGTCCACCGTATAAAAGTCCGCTGCAGCTTATCTTGTCTTTTTGCTGGAGTTCGCGGCGATCGCTTTCACGTGTTGCTGGTTCTTTGACATTGATATCAGCACCAAGTCAGCTATGTTTCTCTTGAACTCTGTATCTTGCTGAATCTTGTCAGACAAGGCATTCGAAAGCATTTTGGCCTTGACTTGTCCTGACATCTGCAGCATCTCCAGGCGATTTTCCTGAGAACTAGCCAGGTTCAGCAAAGCGTCGTAAAAGACTCTCTTTTCGGTCTCGTTGAGGAATTCGCGCCTGGTTTTCACGTAGTCTGGCAGATTTTGCTTCATCCATTCAAGGCATGATAGAACTGCGTTGGTATGTTTACCTGTGCTGCTAACGACTTGATGTTTTGTGTCGAATTCTGTCCGTGTCCTCACGTATCTGCTGCCCAGTACTTTGTCGCGCCTCTCCAACAGCTTGCTACTCGGCCCCATAACGCTGTCGCAAATGCATTTCATTGCTTTGACCGTCGAGTCTGTCAATGCGCCGGCCTCTATATTCTTCAGAGCCAGATCAGTGTGTCCCGTCAATTGTTTCACAACAATTTTAATGTGCGAAACCTTGTCATAAGTCGCATCGCCGTCAAAACAACGTAGAGCTGCAGTCAGGTCTGTCTGTTTTCCGACATTTTCCACTATGTAGGAGACGGTCGACTGATCCTTGTAAAACCTGCCTTCGAGGTTTGAGTCAAACCAACCGAAATTCTCAAAGACAAACATATTCCATGTCGACTGCAAAACGACCCAGTACGTGGTGGACGGAAAGACTGCAATTCCGACGGTTCTATTCACACGTACCGACGGCACCGCTGGAACAAGCTGCTTGAAACTGGTACTGCCGCAAAGAAGTTCGTCCAGTGCATGCAAGAGGGCATCTCCAACATCATCAAGCTTCACTCTGCTGTCGTCGTTTAGGCGTTCACGCCAACACGATTGAACGCGACAGTCGATTGATATCTGCATATCCTTCAGCTGCTCTTCGTCGGCTTCGATGATATACCGGAATACGGCTGCAGACATTTTCTTTTTCGAAGCATATTCGTCGGTTGGTTGGTGCGCCTCCGTCGGTTGCTGCGACTCGTCGTCAGATGGCTCAACGTCTTGTTCGTCGTCGGTCCGTATGTTAGCAGTCTGTACATTCTTCTCCGCTCGACTTCGTTTTGGCAGATAGAGTGCCGGTCGTAGGTTTAGATGCTCGACAATGCGGTCGCCTAACCGAAACAGTGGTCCTGTTGCTCGATGGATATGAGGCTGCGACATCTTCACGATGCAAGTATCAGTATTCGCGACTTGTTTCTGGAGCAGTCTGCCAAGATCAACCGTAAACTGCTTGGAGTATTTGTTGCGAACATCCATTTGCTCCAAGTGGACAACAACTCTGTCGACAGGAAAGTCAGAATGACCTGCGTTCATCCACGTCAGCAAGTCTGTCTTGTTCTGAAGTGCGAGAAGAACGTCCGTGGATTTGAATTTCGCTGGAAGACCGAGATTTGTGTAATTTTCTGCTGCAACGATGACAGGGTATTCGGAGTCACTGGAATTCCCCAATCTCTTTTGTACCACGACAATGGCAAAGTTGTTGACGCCTTGGTCAATACCAATATGTCTTTCTGACAACACCGGGACGCTCAACATCTGGAACTGTACGTCGTCGACCGACACCTGGAAATCTGATGCCGACATCTGATCGAGTTGTGACGCATGCATTTCTCGTCTCGATTGTGGTGGCTGAGATTCCTGCTGCAGCATTTGCCATTCACTGTCGTTGTTCCGATAATCAGCCGTCCACGACAGTTCACTGTCGACTTCTTCCAGCATACCATTCCTCGTCGCAAATTCTCGAGCAGCCTCTCGTAGTTTAACTTCTACTGTCCTGCGATGACTGTCCAAATGACTTTTTCCAATGGTCTTCCACACATCCGGATATATACTGCTCACGAACAGATTCTGCAGACTGTCTATTCTCGAACAAGCGACGTACAGCAATGATCCAATTTCCGGTGGCTGTCTCTTGTCTGGACTTTCGAGACCAAGATCCACTGACACCAAGCTTCCGGACATCGTCTGGCCTTGAGCCCTGTGTGCTGTGATATTACTGGCCAGGTCTAGAGGGAACTGCACTCGATAGCAGTCCTTTTCCAGCTGCTTCTTCCGGACCCACGCAGGTAAATCTTTCACGTTCACAGGAAATCGCTTTCTGTAAATCGGCACCCACTGACGATGATTCGGGAATGGAAATATTCGTTGATCTTGGCGTCTTTTGTCGACGAACCCGTGGAATGTCGGAAACTCGACAACGATGCAATACGGTGGAGGGTGGTTTCCGACGATCAGCAATTGAACATCCGCATTGTTGTAGATGACCTTGACAACGGTACCGGTCGCCGAATTAACTAAGCCGGCTGAAACATTAATGTTTTGCACGAGACGCACTTCGCAGCCTACCGCAACGCACAAAATGTCTGGAGCGAAATTGTATGCTTTTGCTGGTAAAACACTCAGCGTATCGATGACGTCTTGGTTGTTTGCAGTCGCGTGGTAAGTCGCCTTGCAGAGATACATTCTTCTGTCTTCCGTCGATGAGCATTCTGTCCACAATTGACGCCAGTTGTGCATCGAACAGCAGTCGTTCTCGTAATGTATGCCGACGTCTGTCTGCAAGCCGGGAAATTTCGTCCGCTGGTACGTAAGTTTAGTACAGTCATCATCAGTCAGTTGTCCGTCGCGCATTCTGTCACAAATCTCTGCTAGAAGGCCGGAGTTCCGTTGTCCCTGCTGTAACATGATGCAGTTCGGTTCCAGATATGTCTTGTACAAGTACTGACCAGTTTTCGTTCGAACGCTCTGTTGTCGTTTCTGAGACCCGTCTGAAATTCCGTCGTCGTAAATAGCAGCTCCTCCAATTGGTCGAAGTTGAGCCGGATCGCCCAGAAAAATCATCTTCTTTCCACCGAACGGCAACACTTCGGAACCTGTCTTCGTGCGCTTTGGATTGAAAATGGCAGTCATTGTTTGGTCCAGAAGAGCCAGAGATGCTGCAGCCATGGCGTTCACTTCGTCGATGACAAAAACATCGGTCGTTTCGTAAAAAGCTTGAAGATCCTTTATTTTCTTGCTGTCTGGCTTCACTTGCGTCAACCGAGAGCTGTCTTCATTGTGTGACCAGCCGAACATCGAATGCAACGTGGGACCGCGAAAGAGAGAGGCAGCTTTTCCCGTGCACGCACCAGCTTGAACTCTGCCGGCAAATTTCTCGCAAATCTTCAGTGCTACAGTTGTTTTGCCGCTGCCTGCTTTGCCGCACAAGTACAAAATCTGCTGGCTTGGATCGCATCCTACATCAACTGCCCACTTCTGTACCGCTGTCATCTCGTCGTACGGAACTGAAGACGGTGGCGGATTTGCAATAAAACGCTTCGCCGGATCGTGCGTGACAGTCTCTTCCAATCTCTGCCAGTTGTAGCTCAACGGAAACGCAACACCGATTTCAGATATATCTGGTGGCTTCTGTTCCACGATGTTTCGAAAGGCATCAGGTGGCATGAAATTTTCGAACGTTGGATACTCCGACGAATCTACTTCATCGTTCAACGAAGGACGAATATCAACGTCGACGTCCACCAATTCATCAACGTCTTCAAACTGCGCCTTGAATACGCCTCCATTGTCCACGCGGTCCAGATGAATGTCGCGGTTGTGCTGATTGACGAGATACATGGAATAGGCGTACTGGTTGTCGCGATGCCAGGCACTTCCTTCTGGAGCAACCATGCCATCTGCAAAGAGTCGCTTGTAAAACTTGCAAAATTCTTCCAGTCTAAGAAGACTGTGCCGACTGTCGATCTCTTCGTGTCTATCTCTGTCTGAAAGCATCTCTTGAACGTCGGGCGACAGAAACGTCTCGTCCGGAGTCTTTTGCCACGGCACGTACATGACTAACTCGTAGTAGGCACGATACAGCTGATGACGAGTCTCAACGGACAGATCGAAAAACGTTGTCTGCGTCGTGGTCTTGTCCTGCTGTACGAATTCGTAATCAACTGCAGGCTCGGTGTACAGCACTGTGCTAGGTCTCACGTGTCGTCGTTTCTTAGCGTATCTGAATTCCCAGTGGCCAGAGTTGATGTCTCGTGTCCGGAATTTGCGTTTCGTCACTTCGTCGATTTGCTTAGCAGCTGCGTTCTTCGTCGAAACCCACTTGCGATTCACCGTCTCAACAAACTCACTAAAGCTCATGATCGTCAGCTCTTCTCTCGTCAGTTTCCCTTTCAGCACGGTGTCCTCTCTGCATCGCTCGGCATATGCACTATACTCAGTCCTATCAGACAGCTCGATGGTAAACTGATCGTCGTACGGCACCCTCAAGTTCTCACGCTTGTAAAATCCGACGACGTCGACGTTCGCAAACGACTTGGATACATTCGGCAAGTTCATAACCCTGTACGCCAGTTCGTGCTTGCTGATGAAAGCCCGGTGAGAACAGTCCGCTAGCAGAAGATGAGACAAGACTTGCTTCATGTTTGGTGGCAACAGATCCTGCGATCGTTTGTTCAAATGCTCGATGACTTCGTCTAACAACTGCGTATGTTTGCCTTCCTTTGCGCAGTATTTGGCAGCGTATCTCAATTTGTGTGCGGAGTCGATGAGCGGAGTCGTATCGTGATTCGAACGCAAGTAACGGAGGAAGTATCGATTTAAATTTGGCACGCGGTCGCAAGTCCTCCGGTTTATAATGCGCGTTTCCATTTGCCGTGCATTCACTTGCATCACTGCTGGCACGGTCTGCTTCTGCAATCTCTTCGGGAAATCGAACCTGCAACCTTCGCCTGTCAGTTTGTTGCCACCACAACTTCCCGGAATACACTGGTGCATGCACGACACGGATGCAACTTTGGCCATCTCCACGAACAAATTTGGATCGCATTCCGGGTCGTCGAATCGCCTCATGATCGGATGGGTCGCCAGACTGATATTACTGTCTTTGTAGTCACGTACGAACTGGTCACGAAGCGGTTCCAAATTCACCACTTTCGTCTCGTCGTGTCCATCAACACCGACGTCTTCCGTATAGAACGATGCGGTGGAAATCGAGTGAGCAAACAACGATGCATAACGACTGGCCAGCAAACCCATTTCAATCATTCTCCAGGCTTCTTCCTTCATTGTCGGCTTGATATTTCCGCACTTCATCTCCTGACGCACAACTCGGCCGTTGTGTATAATTCGCCCTAGCAAACCTGTGTCGAGAACGTGCGGTAACTTCACCAAAAAGTGCCAGTGTTGTACGCCGCGCGTTTCGGTAAATTCGACGCGTCCCCAATACCATCCGTTTTCAGTCGTGTCTGTTTCTGTCCAGTCTTCACACTCTTCTTTGTATAAAATTCCGCATATGTCGGTCAGGAACGCTCTCATGATAATTTTCACTTTACGGTAGAGGTAGATTGCCAGGTGCGGTGCGTATTTGCTTGCGAGCTTCGTGAATTCCGCTGTATTTTTGTCGAACGGCTCATCTCGTTCCATCGTCTGTCCGCCGTGTTCCAGTTCGTACAGAAGTTTGCGAACGTCTGGCCACGCTCTAGGATCTACGTTGATCGTGATGAACACATTCGGCGATCCCAAATCTCGTGATATTGCTTCAATTCCCAAACGTTCGTTGAACCACTGTTGTCTGGAGTTTGGTAGCTGTGACATCACCGTGGTCAGGTCTGGCAAATGTGACTCGAGTAAACCGGAATCCTTGTCGACGCCGTCTCTGAAAGCTGTCATTATTCTACCAATCGGAACGTGAGCTACACTGGGATGGCAACTGATGTAGTAGCCTATGTTCGCGTTGACGGTCTGCTCGCACAAGCGACTGTACTGGTGAGCCATGTGTATGTCGTCCTCAGCAAAGTTCCAGCGTAGTTGACCATCAGACATTTTGTGCGCAAACAATGACTGCTTCTTCAACAGATAACGCGCTAGCTTGTACTCGCCGAAATCTAAAGGAGACTTTTCGCCATTCGGATAGAGATGCGGGAATGCGATGTTTGCCGACGTCGAATATATGGGCCTTCGAACTGAATCGTCTTGTAGAATCTCGATCCTTCCTTCTTTTCGTATTTTCAGTATCTCTTTTGACCTCAAGTACAAATTAGGATATCTGTCGAAAGAGAAAACGTGTGTCTCCGAAAGTCCAGACGACGTAGCTGCATCGGTTATTCCTTCGTCTTCACGCTCCATGTCCTCTTCAAGACGCTCAGCTTCCTCGGTACTGTGCTCAGTCAAACCGTCGTCGACTTCTGCGAGCTCCTCATTCAAGCGCAAAGCTTCTAGTGCTTCCGAACTCAGCTGTAGTTCATCGTTTCTACTCAATTTAACAAACTCTGGATGATTCTCAAATAGATATAGCAACCATTGTCTCACACGATCTGTATTCGCCACGATGTATCGTTTATTGCTATCTTTCGCTCTGCGCTCGATAATCATAAAGCGATCTGCCAACGAAGTTCTCGGAAGAATTCTGGACCATGTCGGAACTGGATCCTGAACTAACGAAATACTCTCAAGGCGTAGCTTTTTGTTGGCGTAGTAATTCTTTTTGACGGTCACAACAGGATGAATAGGCGCTATGACTGCTTTGTCGCCAGGTTCCAGGTACGGCAGATCTTCATCTTCATGTCCATTTTCTGTTCTTTTCGGATATTCCTTTGACACTGGCTTAACCTGCTTCCAGGCCTCTGCCGTCTTTTCGGTCTCTTTCTTGTTTCTACTGCTGTTGTTCTCCATCAGGCATTCATAGCAATATTGCGACTGAACTTGGTCCATTCCAACCAATAATCCAGTCGACTGGCATCGATGACACTCAATCACTTTCCACTTGCACTCCTCCGTTAGACAGTGCTTCATTCTCTCGTCGTTGTATCGGCCTTGATTAGTGTCATCTGAAGCACCCCACGTCCACTGCTGATGCGGCTGAAGCGACTTGCAACTCGCATTGAGTTCGTTTAGTCGACTTTCTTCATCCTTTGTCCATTGAAACGGCCTATCGCAGTCATCCATCACTGCTTTATCCTGAACAACCAGCTCCACTTCTGATGATGTTTTTTCTGTCGTCGTGTTAGTGATAGACTTAAGCAGATCGTCGTGGTATTCCTTTAGCTTTAGATGAAGAGAATCATTCTGCTCGCGCAATTTCAATGGAACAAAGTTCTTCTTCATTGCTGCCATTTTGCGTACAAATGCCTTTTTCAGAGCCGACTTTCGAGTATCTTTTGCACATTTCTCAGTACCAACCAATTTACTTCTGATATCTGGCTGCTGACTTGTCCGTTGTCTTTTCGCAGTTGCGTTTGGATGCTTTTTATCAGCGTCCTCAGTGGTACACACGTTTGCGTTTGACGTATTGGGACCCGGTGGTCTCTTATCGTGCTTGGTCTGCTTGGTGTGTTTCACTGTTGGAGACTTTGTCGGACTGACGATTTTACGTGTCACTTTTTCTATGCTTTCTGTCTTTGCAATTCGTGAACTTCTACGAAGAGTAGAAGTAACAGTCTTTTCAGTCGATTCTGTGTTACAGTTTGTCGTTAGTGTCTTCGTTGGGCACCGTTTCGTAGAGTGAACCCTTCCTGTATTTCGCTGTAAAGGTGCCTCGGTTGTACTCGCCGGTTGTTTTCTGTTACATTTCGGTTGTTTCTCCGCTGGCGCTGCGACACCAATTGCAGAATCACCTCGCTGTGTCTGTGGGCTGTTGGCAACTTGGCTCTTGTGACGTCGTCTTATATGCATCTGTAGTGAACTGAAACTGGAGCCAGAAAAGCTGCATCCAGCAAAAGTACACGAAAATGCAGTTTCGCTTGTCGTTGACTTTTCCGGCTTCTGTGTGTTTTTTTCCGCATGGCACCGCATCTGGTGCATCCGTAATGCAGTGGCCTTGGAACAGGAAAACTTGCATCCATCAACGTTACACGAAATGACAGTTGCCGTTATCGCTGGCTTTTTCGACGTCTTTGCCGGCTGAGGTGCTGTGACCAGTGCGCGGTTAAGAACTTCAACACCGCCGAAGTCAAATGGCCAATCCCAAACGTAGCGGAAAGAGAAGTGTTGCTGAAGGACAGAAAACGCATCAGCTGGCCAGTTCATGCTCTCTCTGGACACCGCTTGGCTCATTACTCTTGGAGGTACGACAGGTCGACCATCTTCCAAACATCCATGTAGTACGTCCGTGTGTCCCGGTACACTCAGCAGACAGATGTAGCCGCGGGTCGCATTTTCGTTGAAAGAATACCAGTGTTGAGCAGTCGTCGAATAGCTGAAGATGGCAATATCGTACAACAGTGCAACAGCCGCAAAATGTGCATCCTCACACCAAGCATCGGAATCCACAGACAGTCCTCGACGAGCTCGGTCAATAGCTGCACGCATATAAGCCACATAGTCATTCACAGTCAGTGACGAATCAAGTCGGGCTCCAAAATTGGTCCTCGTGCGAAATAGATCCGGAACATTTAGAAAAACGTTTGCACAATCATTGATGATCTCTTCGTAGTTCGACTGATTTCCTGTCAAGGAGTACGACAAACCGTTGAAGCCACAGAAACCATTTCCTCTCATAGGAACTCTTCGATACTGGTTTCCAAAACAATCGCGGATGAAATTCTGTGACAGTTGTTGAGAAGTGTCGCTTGCGCTGCATGGTGAAGAGGGTCTAGCCCTCTTTTGCTCGGAGATATACTCCAAAAGAGTACGTTTTCGATGAGGTTTGGTTTGGTTTTGGTTAAAAGATTCCATATTTGATGTGTAGAAATTCGGCATCCTCGCTCCTCACCCACCACGGAGTCCCAACATCACCCGAAGGAGAAGGGGCACGGCGTCGACGGGGCAGAGCCCTGCGCCAAGCCTACGGAGGATACGAAGGATGCGTTAGCTCTAGCAAGGTCCATGTCGCCAGGTCACCCAGACCTAAAGAGATCTGTCGCCAGCAAGTCAAGACCAGGCCTTCGCTAGCCTACGTCGGTATGAGCAGGAGTTGAACCAGTCTGCCTCACTAAATGACTAGCTCGTACTGCTGCAAAACCTCCGACGCTACGCCGAATTCACTGAGAACGGCTTCTTCTCAGCTTCCCGTCTACGGATCAAGTTTGAGGGCCAAAGTGACGTGTTGCGCCAACCACCAGCCGCAGCTGGGGAGGCACTCAGTACACCAGACTTCTCACTCGACCTGCGCGGGAGCGCAACCTCACGGCAAAAGGTTGCCTCACCTCGAGGATTGAATGGCGCCTTTACCTAAGGCGCCTTAATGTGTGTAGAAGACCGCTCAAGTTGAGCTAAGTGCATCTACAAGGCTGTTAACTTCATAACTTTAAGATGACTGGCTGAAAGTTTAAGCTTCCAGTTCACGCACACACTCAACGAATAGTCAAGTGACTGCAAAAGAATATACTGCAGCGCTTTTATAGTCCCCTAGACTATCTCCAGAATGTTTAAATTCTGGTAGACTTTATGGCATATTGCCGTTTAATGGGCAATGTCTGAATTATGATATTTCTAATGAAGTAAGTTGTGATGAGCTCCGACCAACGCTCATCACTGTGCCATCCAACCGACAAGTTAACTGCGAATTCTACACCACTAAGTAAACGAACTAATAGACTCTGCAAACGACTAAGTGATTAGCTATTGATGGCCCCATGCACATACTCCACCTATGAAAGGCAAAAGAAATAAAGAATATTTATAAAGTCATTTTATATACTACGCATATCTCAAAGCGCTCAGGCATGGAACACACAGTTTTAGCTGCAAATACGCCATGCCTGCCTTTCCTTCGTAAGCGTTCACCAGATGGTGCCAACCTTAACGCAGGTAGAAGAAATCCAATTGCAGTTTACTACCCATCTATCGACCCCGAAGGGATGAGTTGGCCTGGTTGGTTGACATATAGCGGACGGTTTACCCACATAAGTGGTCACCCATCAGCAACAGGCCGAGCACAGGACAGTGAAAGTTAGCTGTGCCACGCAACCAACTATTACCTGACAAATACTGCAATTAGGAATTAGGCAAAAGCGACAATCTGTTGGCAATTCGAGCCAGCGTTGTCAATTTATATAGCGCATAATCGCAAAGACTTCAATGCGCTGAAGATTTTAGGGCACAGGCCACTGC
>Ga0209363_1000788_pt1 | contig 13644 bp, 17 predicted proteins | sample WorMetexBAHAMAS3_FD_187385 | JGI IMG/M metagenome (GOLD analysis project Ga0209363, IMG submission 187385) | Marine gutless worms symbiont microbial communities from Max Planck institute for Marine Microbiology, Germany - Inanidrilus exumae... | ecosystem: Host-associated > Annelida > Digestive... | reverse complement strand
ATCGCCTCGAAGTCGAGAAGCGCATCGAGCTTGCGCACCAGATGGTTCGCCGGAACTTGGTCCTCGAGCCGGAACTCGTAGAACAGCCGCTCTTGACCCGGTTCCAGCCGACCCATCATCGTCCGCCTCCATCGCGACAAAATCCACCGCGACGGAATCACGCCTGAGCACACGGCACAACAAGCCTTTTTCAACAGTCTCAGCCATCCTCGGTCACGATGAAAGGAACCGATGCAGGTCTTCATTCATATTGCCGGCGCTATCGACGATGCGTTCGCTGGCGTCCGAGAGCTTAGCAATCAGGGCATCAATTTGTGCCTGCTGATCCGGCTCCGCGTGCTCACGAATTGCTTGAAGTCCGTCGATTACATCTAGGATGTCGTTAGATGCCTGGAGTTGGGCGAGCGACGCTCGTTGCACTGTACGGAGGTCAAACGTCTTCATCTTCAATGACTTGTTTTCGCCTAGCGTCGAATTCCCAGGTTATCGGCCCAATTGCGTACTTCCCTCTGAACATAAGTTTGTCACCCACTCGGGTGCCTTTCAAGATCGCCTGCCGGCGAACTGGCAAACGGGCCAGTTGACCGTCGTCTTGAAGTAGGGTGGCTTCCGGAACGCCGGTCCGAGGGTCAATCATCACATCCACAGCCACCTCTAGGTGCGGGTTAGATGAATGCAGTTGCATTGTGCCGGTCCAGGTACAGCCACCAGGATCCGACCCAGCGATCGTTCCGCGGCTTATGATGCAACGGGCGGTTCCGATGTCGTAATAACCAGGGTAATAATCGCCAAGGTTCGAGTTAATTGTGACGTCGTAAATGCCATTCAAGTCGTTTATGTCCATCGCAATGCCCCCATATCTCTTCTTCCATCCACTAACGAGGCGCCATTCAGTCGACCACCAGACGCTAGCACCGATACTTAGTTAGCTTCGTGCGCCCCGGCCTCAGAGGCAGCGTTTCAGCGGCCGGAGTATACGGAGCGATCGCACCCCTACACCCCGAACAGTTCGTTCATGGTGAGGATGCGGTGCATGGCCACCACCGAGGCGGCGTCCACCTTCATCTGCCCATCGGGGGGATTGTACTGCTCCAGCACCAGGAAGCGCTGGGTGCGGCGCTTCAGCCGCTTGACGAAGGTCTGGATGGGCTCGCCGTCGCCGTAGCGCACCTGCACCACCACGTAGTCGCCGGGGCGGCACTTGCGGTCGGGGTGGACGTAGATCAGCTCGCCCGGCTCGAACCGCGGTGACATGGAGTCCCCGTCCACATACAGCGCGTAGACGTTCGGCGCCCCCATGATGCCCGGTGGGCGGCGCACCCGGTCCACGACGTCGCCCTCGATCAGTTGCACGGCGCCCGCAACGTTGCCGGCGGCGGTGCCATAGACCGGCACATCCTGCGGCAACCGGGCGTTGAGTTTCACATTATCGCCACGATGATCGGGGGCCACAACAGTTGTATTTGTTTGTAATTTACCGCCATCGGTAGCGGGCTCGTCGGCCAGGAGGTCCGCCGGTCGGCAGTGCAGGGCGCTGGCGATGCGCCGCATCCAGTCGTCGGTGAGGCGCCGCTGACCCTTTTCCAGCTTGTTGATGGTGGGCGCGGTGGTGGGCGGGTCGAGCGCGCTCGCCAGCTCCTCCATGGACCACCCGCGGGCCTCGCGCAACACCCGGATATTGTTGGGCATACCGGTCATTTGTCCAATATGGACAACCCACCGCCGGGAGGGAATGTCCAAGTAGGACATAAAAACCGTTGACGCGATATGTCCAACATGGACATATTCCACCCATGCTCCTTAACGACTGGCTGAAGACCCACGACACCACCTACTCGGCGTTCGCCGCCCGCATCGGCGTGGCCAACGCCAAGGTGGTGTCGCGCTACGCCAACCGCGAACGCGTGCCGCGGCCGGGGGTCATGGCGCGCATCGTCGAAGCCACCGGTGGGCAGGTGCAGCCCGCCGACTTCTACGCGGCGCGCGAACCGGCCGCCTGACCAACCGGGGGGTCGTCCCGTCGATCAGGCATCCAGGGTGGCAGCGGAGCAGGGCAGGGGACATACCCAAATGCGTATGATTCGCAACCATGGGTCGAAAAAACTCCACGAGGTGCCGCAGCAAGCATGCCGGCGGATGCCCCGCCGGCTCTCCTGGCCGTGGCGCCACGCGATCACGCTGTGGTGCGGGCTCAGCGCCCTTGCCTGGGCCGGAATCGGCCTCGGCCTGTGGCTGGCACGATGATCGGGGCTGGACATGACCGTCCTCCTGGCCTTCCGGCGTGGCCGGAACGGGGTGCGACGGCCCGTTCTCCGTCGCAGGTTACCCGCTGATTTTCCGTTTTCCTCCCTCCACTTGGCCGGTCGGTCCAGCCCTCATGCAGGCCGCCCGGTCCTTTTGTCCATTGTCCTCTGCGCGTTCGTTCTTCCCCCAGGCCAGACCGGCCGAACTCGGCGGGGCTCCGGCCCCGTCCTTTTGTTCCCCCAGAAAAGGGGAGGTTCTGCTTTTTCCAATCCGACCCACGCACCCGCTGTCAGTCGTGGCGGCAATGCGAAAAAGCAGGGCGTCCCCTTTTCTGCATCTTTGTTCATTGCCCTCGCGAAATCCGTTCCTCCCCCAATTTGGCGCCCGGCAACGGGCGTTCTTTTGGTGATTTAACATGACCGAAGCGGCGTTCTTCGTGGCCATCCTGATTGTCGTCCTGGCTTGCTTCGCCATCCCGTGGGAACTGCTGCTCTAACTACTGGATCACGAGGCGCCGATGACCGGCGTCCTCGGGGAAGAAAAAGGGACCGTTCCGTTTTTCGCGGCAGCCCTCATGGGTTGGCGGGCGCGCCCATGACCGGCCCCAGCGATACCCCTTCAGATACCGCCATTGCCGCCGCCTATCGCGACGGGGAGACGCAGCGGGAGATTGCCGCGCGGTTCGGCATCACCCGCGACCGGGTGCGGGGCGCGTTGAAGCGGGCGGGTGTGGCCATGCGGCCCAACTGCCCGCGGCCCATGGTGGTCGACACTGCGCTCGAGGACCAGGTGGCCGCGGCTTATGCCGCCGGCGCCACCTACGCCGACATCCGCCTGCGTTTCGGTGTCGCCGAAAAGCGGCTGCGCACGATCCTCAACGACCGCGGCATTCCCCGCCACCAGGGCTACATGTTCAGCGGCCCGCGGCCCGCCCGAACGGGTGCCAGTGCGAAACCAAAGCGCACGCGCCGCCGGGTGGAGGCATCACCGTCGGGGTTCGGGGCGGCGTTCTGGTCGTGGCTGCAGGACGACCTGCCGGCGCCGAAGCAGACGCCCGAGGAACGGGCGCTCATCGACGCCTACATCGCCGAGCACGGTGTCCGCCGCATCCCCACCGGGGTGAGCGGCCTCGCGGATCCCGCCGAGCGCCGGACGTGCGGCGGGATCCCGATCACCGAGCAGCACGCTTGTAAGACCGGGCGCAAGACCGCCTTCAACGCCGACCGGTGGCAGAAACGGCGCTGGCGCGAGGCCGGTCTCGAATAGCCGTGGAGGAACGTCTTGCTCACCGGGGGCGGGGACGGTCGGGGGGCGCGGCGCCCGGCCCCGGCACTGACGGCGGCGCCTTCGACGAGTCCTTCGACGACTCCTCCGGGGCGGTCATCGAGGCCGAGGTGTTCCTGGTGGCGGCGCTGCTCAACGCGCCGCAGGCGGTGTGGCCGAAGATCGCCGGGCAGCTGGAACCGGAGGACTTCCACGAGCCCACCAACGGGCTGATCTTCGCCGCGGTGACCGCGCGGCTGACGCGCAACCAGCCCACCGACAGGGCCATCGTCACCGCCGAGCTGGCCAAGGCCACGGGCCAGGACTGGCAGCCGCTCATCGGCCACCTGGTGGACGGCTATCTGGGCCACGCCAATGCCCCCCACTGGGCCGACCTCATTGCCCAGGCGGCGTGGCAGCGCCGGGTGCGGGCGGCGGCGGAGGATGCGGCCCGCGATCCCGACAAGGCCCGCGGTACGCTGGCGGCGCTGGCGGTCGGCCCGGCACGGCCGGCCAACGGCACACCGCTCGGCATCCGCCCGTGGACCTGGCGCGACCCCGCCACCATCCCGCCGCGGCCGTGGCTCTACGGCACCATGCTGGTGCGCGGCGAGATCACCGCCATCGGCGCTTCCGGCGGCCGCGGCAAGACGGCGACGCTGATCGGCACCACGATCGCCGGCGCCTCGGGTCGTGACCTCCTGGGCGTGCAGCCGCGGCGGCCGTGCCGGTGGCTGTATCTGCACCTGGAGGAATCCGACGACGAGATCGACCGCCGCATCGCCGGCGCCCTGCTGCATCACCGCGTCGACGCGGACGCGCTCGGCGGGCGCCTCTACCACAGCCGCAGCGACGGCTTCACCATCGCGCGGGAGATGCCGGACGGCGTGGTGGTGGCCCCGGCCTACGCCGCGGTGCGCGACTGCTGCCTGGCGAATGGCATCGACGTGATCGTCGCCGACCCCTTCATCGCCACCTACAGCGGCACCGAGAACAGCAACGACGTGATCAACGCCGTGGCCCGCATCTGGAAGGAACTGGGGCGGGAGACCAACGCCGCGGTGCTGCTCTCCCACCACTTCCGCAAGGGCAGCGCGGTGCCCGGCGACGCCGACAGCTTCCGCGGCGGCTCGGCGCTGATCGACGTGGCGCGGGCCGCCTACACCCTCTCGCCCATGTCGGAGGACGACATCAGGAGCTTCGGCGTGCCCAAGACCGACAGCCGCGACTACCTGCGCATGGACGACGCCAAGATGAACATGGCGCGGAAGGAGCCCGAACGCTGGTTCCACATGCAGAGCGAGCGGCTCCACAACGCCACCGAGGACTACCCGCTGGGCGATACCGTGCAGGTGATCGAGCCGTGGACGCCGCCCGACGCCTTCGACGGCATCTCCACGCACCTGGCGCGGGAGATCCTGCTGGCCATCGAGGTCGGTTGCGAGGACGGCGACCGGTTTACCGACCTGCGCCGCGGCGCGGCGGCGAAATGGGCCGGCAACCTGATCATGGACATGGCCCACAAGGGCGAGGCCGAGGCGGCGAAGGTGCTCGCCACGTGGCGACGCAACGGCGTGCTCGAGGTGCGCGACTACCACTCCACGGTGCAGCGCAAACGCCGCCGCGGGCTGTGGCTGGTGCCGTCCAAACTGCCGGGAGAAAGGGGTGACTGATGGGGATTGAGGTGGACGCGATGCGCGCCGATGGGCGAGGGGATCGGCGCGGCATGGGCGCAAGCGCCACTGCGCCGATCAACGGGACTCCCAGACTCGAGTCCATCGGCGCGCTGCCCGCGCCCAATGGCGCCGGAATCGGCGCACCATTGGCGCGGCCGACGGGCGCGTGCCGTGGGGCGACGCCCGTAGCGGCGGCCGGGCCGGAGGCGCGCTGACATGGCCACACGGAGTGCAACCGCGGTCAGGTCCGTTGCCGCCAAATCCAACGCCGGAAAGCCTGAAAGAGACGACGTGGTGATGGTGCAGGTGGTGGCGGACGAGCTGTTCCTGCCGCTCAGCGTGATCGCTACCCGCACGCTGGCCTTCGTCCACGAGCACCGGCAGCAGCGGTTCGTGCGGCTGGGCGCCCACACCGGCCGCGGCAGCGTCATCGGCGAGTCGGCGCTGGACCTGCTGTTCGAGACCGGGCGGATCACCGAATCCCAGCGCGACGCGGGCCTGCGCTGGCGCATGGACTGGCACTACGGCGGCGGCGAGCAGCGGGTAACCGCCAAGTACGGCCAGCGCCTCGGGCCCAGCGATCTCACCCCGCGCCAAGAACGGGCGGCGAAGCGTTTCCGCGTGGCGGCGCTCCGCCTCGGCAAGCACTTCGGCGTGACGTATCAGGCCGTCGTCGAGGACCGATTCACGGAGACCGACGCCTGGCTCACCACCCTCCGCTGCGGCCTGCGGTCATTGGTGACCTTCTACGAACGCCTGCCGGCGGAACCAGGGGAGGAGGAGGGGGAGTGAGGAACGTTACGGGCGGGTGGCGAAACCAACGGCGGATCGCCACTTTGCGCTGTGATGAGAACCACTTCGATATGATCGGAAACGGCTTTAGAATTGGATGTTGGACAACCTTTAGTCAGGGCCCCGTCGAAGCATGTCGCGCAAATCCCGAGCAAACCGGCGCATTCCCTTGAAAAAACTGGCCGTCTTTGTCGCCGGCATCCTGGTTGTCCACACGGCATCCGGCTGTGCCGGACAGTCCGGGCATCGACCTACGCAGGCGGACCGGACCTGCACGGGGATCTACAACAAGGAAGGTTTGGCAAGTTGTGAATTTCTTGCCCGAGCAGGCGATGCGGAGGCCGCATACAAGGTGGCCCGTTCCTACGCGAACACGTCTCGCCGTTGGCATGATAAGCGGGCGGCTTTCAACTGGTACAAGGTGGCAGCTAATGCCGGGCACAAACAGGCCTTGAAGATAGTCTTCGACAGCTACAGAACAGGTTTGAACGTGGTTCCGGAGAATAGTCTCAAGGCCGAGGAATACCTCAACAAAGCCGTCGAGGCGAAGGCGGAGTGGGCTCAGCTCGTCTTAGCGAAACGCCTGGAGGAGTCGGATCCGCAAGGCGCGTTGAATCTGTACCTCAAAGCCGCAAGAATAAATAATTGTCACGCCCAATACAGGTTGGCGAAAGCTTACATTGAAGGCGATATAGCAAATCGGAATCCTACCCAAGCATATGTTTGGGCATTACTTGGAAGTGTCGATAATTATGATCGAAGATCCAGTTATCATAATTTGGCATGGCGTGGTTACGTATCCGGTAGTTGTGATGGCATCATCTCGGAGAAAATAAAACTAAAAAGAGAACTTCCCAAACAGTACATTCAAGTTGCCGAGCAAGCGGCCGCTAGATGGTCGCCCGGCCAAACCGAACCAATGCTCACCGCGCCGCCAAACGTTTCGGTTGCAATGGCTCCACCCAAGCCCAAGCCCAAGCTCAAGCCCAAGCCCAGCCACGAGTCTTCGACCGCTCCGACCACATCTGCGCCCAAGGTTCGCACCCCCAAGATCGCCGGCGCATTTCCCGGCCGACTAAATCCGGGATCGCGTTCGGTGGGGATGCCCAGGTGGGTGCCCATAAGCGCCGACCGGCGCCCAACGTCTCGGGTCGAACCGAAGAAAACGACGGAGCTATTCAAACTGGTCAATCGGTCGGTCTGGAGCGTCTATGCGACACGGTCCGTCGGCAGTCTGAGGAGCGGGAAGGGAGTGTCCCAAGGTTCGGCGGTCGCCATCAGCCGATCGGACCTACTGACTAACTGCCATGTGGTGGAGAACAGATCGTTGGTCTTCATCAAGCAGGGTGAGACGATCACGCAGGCAAGAACCGTATCCGCCGATCCGGAGACGGACCGCTGCATCCTGAGGGTTAGTGGTGAAGCCCTTACCTCCGTGGTTGGCGTTCGGACCTTCGACAGCCTGGAGGTGGGCGAGGCCGTTTTCACCGTCGGTTCGCCGAGCGGTCTGGAACGCACTCTAGGCAGCGGAATCGTCTCGGGCTTGCGCAGATCCGAGGGCCAGAGGTTCGTGCAGACGGACGCGCCGAGCTCGCCCGGCTCCTCGGGTGGCGGCCTGTTCGACAGCTCCGGCAATCTCATCGGCATCACCACGTTCAAGGTGCGGAAGACCGATGGCATCTTCTTCGCCATCGCCGCCGAGGATTTCTATCGCTGAGCATATCCCGAGGCGCTGCAAGACCCCCAGGAACGGCATTGAACCGGGACTCCTCGTGAGTGGGCGGTCGCACCGCCCTTGAGATCAACGAGTGCACCGACCAATCCCACCCTCACAGCCAGCGCGGCGCCAGGTCGCCGGGGCCGGCGTCGCGGCTGCGGATGAGGGCGTAGGGGTCGGCGAGCGGGCGGTTTATCCGGGTGGCGTCGCGGATCTCCCGGAGTTCCTGGCCGGCATGATAGACGCGGCCCCGCTTCTCGCCGTGCGGAGCGAGCAGCCCCAGATCGGTGAGCGTCTTGAGGTCACGGCTGGCCATGTGGGGTGTCGCGTCCGCGGCCATCTGATATCGGGCGGTGGTGAGTTCCCAGCCCAGCGCGGCGTCGAGGAGCGGGACGGCCATCCGCTCGAACAGGGTTTCGCGTTCGGCGATGCTGACGATGCGGTCGAACAGGGTCTCATACTCCTCGTGGCGCCGGATCAGCGTTTCGGCTTGCTGGTGGTGGGCCTTCAGGCAGAACCGCACCCACGGCGCGGCGTCGCGTTCGGGGCGCCACGCGCCCCCGCCCACCTCGGCGAGCACGCGGCGGTAGTCCTCGGCGTTGCGGCCCAGCCATTCGTCGATGCCCGCAAACACCGGGGGCAGGATGCCGTCCCGCCCCAGGACGAGCGTCTGCAGCGCGCGGGCCATCCGTCCGCTGCCGTCCTTGAACGGGTGGATCATCGCCAGGTTCAGGTGCGCCATCGCCGCCCGGATGATGGCCGAGGATTGGGGCTCGGCCTTCAGATAGGCCACCAGCTCGCGCACAAGATCATCCACGTCCCCGGCGCCGGGGCCCTCGTATGCGACCCCGCCGCCCCTCTCCGCCAAAACGATGGCGGCGCCGGGCCGCCATTGGCCGGGATACGCGGCCCCATCGAAGCCGAGCATCATGAAGTGCAGGCTCTTCAGGAATTGGTTGCCGAGCTCGAAGGATGGGTCCTGGGACGCTTGCGCGATGTAGGCGAGGGCGTCGCGAACGCCCTTGAGGGCATCCCACGTCGCCGTCCGCTCATCGGGGGGTGCCTCGCCATCGACCGCCGCGATGGCCTCATCGAGGGTGGCGTCGTAGCCCTCGATGCCGGTGGACCCCCGGATGGCGTGCGCGAGCGTGCGGCGTCGGAGCGTGCCGAACCACCGCGCAGGCGTGCTCTGCGTGAGGAGCCTCAGCCGCTCGTGCTGTCGGCCGATGATGCTCAGGACCTCTCGGTCGCCCGGCATCAGCGCGGGTTCGCGGTAGATCATGGGTGAAATCTAAAAACATTCGGGCATTGTGCAAAATAAAATTATGCACAATGCGAATTTAAAATAGGATTTCTTGCATAAATGGGCCCTCGCCGGGAGGGTCAGGACCCGTTGGGATCCTCGGCGCCATCCTCCCGAAACTCCAGGATGTCGCCGGGTTGGCACTGGAGTTCGCGGCAGATGGCCTCGAGCGTCGAGAAACGCACCGCCCGGGCGCGGCCCGCCTTGAGCACCGATAGGTTCTGGATCGTGATGCCCACGGCCTCGGCAAGCTCGGTCAGCTTCATCTTGCGCCGGGCCAGCATCACGTCGAGGTTCACGATGATGGGCATCGGTGGGCTGCTTCTTTCCCCGGTCGGCACTCAGCCTCAGACTTAGATCGTCAGCGCGTCCGCTTCCTTGAGTTCGCGGCCGATCTCCATCACCCGCGCGACGGCCAGCACGAACAGCCCCACCATGGCCATGGAGAACACCAGGCTCACCTCCACGTAGGGCTCCGTCGCGCCGAGCCACGAGAGCACCGGGCCGATGAGGGCGCGCTGCACCATGTGGGCCACATCGACGGCGATGAGCAGCCCGCCGAGCTGGCGCAGCCGGTGCAGGTTGGCGGCCTCGAAGATCAGCCCGCGGCCGAACAGCCGGAACAGGGCCAAGAGCGGCCACAACGCCAGCCAGGTGACGAAGGGCCGCAGTCCGGCGAGGGCCGTTACCAGCGCCACTTCGGGTCCGGACAGGGACGCGGTGTCGAGCGCCGGCACCTCAAGCAGGTGGCCGAGACCCTTGCCGTAGGCCACCGCGGCGAAGAGGACCGGCGATACGACGATCAGCACCACGATCAGCGCAGCCATGCGGCCGCTGAACCGCTGCAGGCGTTCGGTGGCCCGTTCAATCTCTGTCATGATCGCTCACCATTTCTCGCTGCGCGGCGCCCCTAAACGGCCTCTCGTGTAGCAGGAAAATTTATTGATTATCGATAAATTTTTGCCCATAAGGGTGATTTTTGAAGCGAGGGAACGAGCACGCACCGATGAAAAGACTACCCGATGGGGCAGGGGTATGGGCCGGGCCGGCACACCGGGGTCGTATGGGCTGGACGTTGTTGGCGATCCTCGGCGCGGCCTTGATCTTGCCCGCGTGCACCGCGCGGGACGTGGGCCAGACGCTCTACAACACCGGCAAGGCGGCCTGCGAGAACGGCAGCGGGCCGTGCGGCGGCAGTTCCCATCGCCATCCACAAGGGCCACGCTAGGCGAGTCGTCACTTTCCCAACCCACTTGACACCCCCCAACGGGTCGAGCAGTTCTGTTGGCCGTGGGCGCTCCCCGTGCGTCCGGACCCGGCCCCATCGAGCTAAAAGCTCCGGGGCCGTTCGCGTTTCAGGGCCGTTTCGGTGGCCGGTGTGTCCCTGCGTCCATGTCGTCCAGTCGCTTCGCCGCCGCTTCGGCGAGGAAGGCGGAGCGATTACTGGCGACCGCGTCGATCCGAGCGATCAGCCGCCGGCGCAGGGTGATGTTGATCCGTTCGGCCTTGTCGGCCTCGGTGTCCACGGAAACCAGGAAGGCCACGGTATCCCGGTTGTCCCGGCGGGCCATGACAGCGCCCAATGACGACGGGGCTGGAATGGCGGCGCCATCTTCGATCATGCCCTCGACGTGAAAAGCCAGTGCTTCCTTGGCCATGTCCTTGGCCTCGTCGAGGGTCCTGCCGGCGGTGACGCAGCCGGGGAAGTCCGGGAACTCGACGCCGAAATCGCTGTCGTCGTCGTTCCTCAGAAGGGCGATGTAGTCGGTCATGTGAAGGGTATACCCGCTGGCCCGTATACACACCAATACACACGATTTGCCGACCTGCGGCCGCGCCGGCGAATGACGGGGCGTTAACGGCAACAACAGGAGACATCGGCGGAACCCACCCATGGCCGCTACCAACCGCTACAAGGCCGACTACGCCCGGCAGGTGGAAACGCTATGCACACTGGGGGCGACGGACCCTGAGATCGCCGCGTTCTTCGACGTGCCGCCGCAGACCATTCATACCTGGGCGCACGCGCATCCGGCCTTCGCCGAGGCGCTGACCATCGGCAAGGCGGCGGCCGACGATCGAGTGGAGCGCAGCCTCTATCACCGCGCCGTGGGCTATGACCACGACGACGTGCACATCTCCACCTACCAGGGGCAGGTCACCGTTACGCCCCTCCGCAAACACCTGCCGCCGGACCCGCGCGCTTGCATCTTCTGGCTGAAGAACCGGCGCACCGACCGCTGGAGCGACAAGCAGGAACACGAGCACAGCGGCAAGGACGGCGGCCCCATCGAGATGAAGGACGCCCCGACGCCCAGGGAGATGGCGCGGCGGGTGGCGTTCCTGCTGGCGGAGGGGCTGCGATTGTCGAACACCGACGAGGCTGAAGGTCAGGAACCATGACGCAAATTCACCCGGCACCGACGCAGACACGGCTCGGCACGCTGGATGCCACCATCGCCAGCGGCCAGTCGTTGAGCGCTGCGGTGGACCTGAAGGGCTATACACTGGCCGGCGTCGTCATGCCGGCGGCGTGGACGGCGGCGAACCTGACGTTCCAGGTCTCCGTGGACGGCACCACGTTCGTCGACCTCTACGACGACGGCGGAACCGAGATCGCGGTCACGGCGGTGTTCTCGCGCGGCATTCGCCTCGATCCCGCGCTGTGGTCGGGTTTCGAGAAGCTGAAGGTGCGGTCCGGCACAACCGGCGTTCCGGTGATCCAGGCGGCCGAGCGGGCCATCACCCTGGCGCTTCGCGCGCTCGGCTGATCGGCAGATGACCGTCTTCACCGCCACCTTCGAGGGCGCCTCCGTCACCGGGGAACAGGACTGCTTCGAGATCGTTGCGCCCTTGAACTCGCGGGTGCTGATCCGCGAGATCTACCTGGCCCAATATTCGGCCGCCGGCGATGCCAACGACGAGATGCTGTCGGTACGGGTGATGCGCGGGCATACGAACCCCGGCAACGGCCAGCCCGTCACCCCCACCAACATCGAAACCTACTCCCGCCAGGCGGGTGCGGCGGTGAAGCGCAACAGTACGATGATGGCCACCGACGGCTCGCCGGTGACGCTGATCGCCGACAGTTGGCGGATCCTGGAGGGGTGGCAGTACTTTCCGCCGCGGTCGCTGTGTCCGGTTCTGGATCGGTCCGAGCGGGCGGTGGTGCGGATCAGCGCGCCGGCCGGATCGCTGACCATGAACGGCACGCTGGTGTTCGAGGAAACCGGCGAATACGGGCCGTTGCGATGATGGCTTTCGATCATCAGGACGCGCTGGTCTGGGCGTGGGCGGCGCTCGGCGCGATTCTGGTGCTGATCATGCTTTGGGACCTTTTGGCCCTGCGGGTGGAGCGCCGGGTGCTGCGGCGGCTTGAGGCCATCAGCGGGTTCTCGGCCGCCAATCCGGAAGCGCGACGGAAGGCGAAAGTAGCCGAGATCGATGCGCATATGGCGCGCCTTCGCGCCGATCGCCGCACCCACACGCCGCGCTACCGGGACCTGCAACGCCGGCGCACGGCGCTGATGGAGGACGCCGCACAAACCCGCCACATTTCGTCGTGATCATCGCCGCCGGTCAGGTTGGCCCGTCTGATTGGATGGTCGGCGGATGGAACACCCGTCCGACATCACCGCTTAACTCGACATTTACGATCGGCTGCCTATGGTCGCGGCATGTTTGATTTGAAAGAATTCATCAGTCGCGTGCCCGTCGTCGGCAGCATCGCGCGCAGGATCTACTACGCCACGTACACGTTTCCGGGCTCGGAATCGTACTGGGAGCAGCGATACTCGTCGGGCGGCCATTCGGGCGCCGGATCATACGGCAAGTTCGCCGAGTTCAAGGCCGAGGTTCTCAACGATTTCGTCCGCGAGAACGACGTGGGTTCGATCATCGAGTACGGCTGCGGCGACGGCAACCAGCTCAAGCTCGCCGCCTATCCCAAGTACCTGGGCTTCGACGTGAGCGCCACCGCCATCGACATGAGCCGGCGGCTGTTCGCTGACGATCCGACGAAGCAGTTCCGCCTGATGAGCGATTATGCCGGCGACACGGCGGACCTCACGCTGTCGCTGGACGTGATCTATCACCTGGTGGAGGACGCGGTGTTCGAGGCGTACATGCGCCGGCTGTTCGAGTCCGCCACGCGCTTCGTCATCGTCTATTCGAGCAATACCGACGATGCCGTAGACTCCGGCGCCACGCACGTCCGGCATCGGCAGTTCACCCGGTGGGTGGACGCGAATATCACCGGCTGGTCGCTGATGCGGCACGTTCCCAACGCGTTTCCCTATGCGGGCGATCACCGCAAGGGATCGTTCGCCGACTTCTTCATCTATCAGCGCAAGGACTAATACCAACCTGCGGTGATAGGAACCCACTGTGACGCCGAAGTGACCCGCCCCCATGCGTCGTACCAAGTTTTAGGTTAGTCCGTGGTCTGCTGGTCTTCGCCCCGTCTTTGGTCCGGGCTTCATGCGACCTTTCGGGCTGGTTTCAGTTGGGCCGCATAGGCGCTCGGCGTCAAGTTTCCGAGCGCCGAGTGCGGCCGATCCTCATTGTAGTCGATCCTCCAGTCGTTGATTCTTTGGCGTGCGTCCACCATCGACAGGAACCAGGAGGCATTCAGGCATTCCTGGCGCAGC
>Ga0209363_1000786_pt1 | contig 13663 bp, 12 predicted proteins | sample WorMetexBAHAMAS3_FD_187385 | JGI IMG/M metagenome (GOLD analysis project Ga0209363, IMG submission 187385) | Marine gutless worms symbiont microbial communities from Max Planck institute for Marine Microbiology, Germany - Inanidrilus exumae... | ecosystem: Host-associated > Annelida > Digestive... | reverse complement strand
GTCGTATGACGGTGTTTCGATGATCCTACGTTCTGACGTTTAGACGTGTGACTGGCGGACAGACGGACGGACGATGACACGATGACAGCATATACCGCGCTAGCATAGCGTCGCGCGTTAACAAAAAAGATGCAAATTGTACGCATAGAAAGCAAACCAATTGCTATTATTGAGTCAAAAAAGACACATAGACGAACATTGACAGGCAGATATAACCGCCCGTCATGATATCCGTCGTTTTGGCGGCCATCATGATAAGTCGTCATAGTAGGCGGCCCGATATCCGTCACAGAATAGTTAATAGAATATTTTTTCAAAATTCCATTCACTTTAATCAAAGCACGCCAGCGATAATAAAACTGACTTTTGACCATAACTTCGCGTATGCTGACCGGTTTTCAAAATTCATTCCACGACACATTTACAAGGAAAATGTTTGTGTATCATGTTCGACATTTCCATCTTACGTCACCTGCGTTGATACACTACCTTGCACAATTCGAAAATCTAAAAATTACAACTGGACATTTACTCTGATAATCACAATTACTGTGTTACAACACATATTTAACTTAACAACGGTCATTTTAATTTTGTGACATACATGAAGTAGGGCCTACAAAATGCAGATAATGCGGAACTGTGTTGGCCAACACCAGATAAAAAGTCCATAAAGCTTACGTAAAAAGACTTCATCGGTGTCAACAGGTGACAACTAAGCCAATAACCAATACAGTCCATCTACCTGGTAAATAGGCCAAAAATAAAATAAATCAAGTGGTCGAAATGTTCGCATCTATCGCATGAAAGCAAGCTCGCAGACGTTCGCGCCATTCACTGAAAGCTTCATCAATTATCCACGGTTTCAGTTCGCTGACATCACACATCTTCAGACCGCTGATGTATCGATTGTTCTCAAGACGCTGTGGTCAGAAGGTTCAGATCTGGGCTATTAAGCGGCCATGTCGGCCCTATCTGGCGAGATGGATTATGGGATCTCAAATGCAATACAATATTGAGACGGGTATAGTATTTCATTCTCAAAGTTAGGTAGTATAATAATTCACTTGAGTTAAACTGGAAACACTTTACAGTGATCATATATTAAATTTCGTTGGGAATCTGAAAACGAAAGTATTTGTAGCATAGTGAATAATTGGTCAAGTTAACATTAAAATTCAAATTTCTTACTTTTTGATACACATTGTTTAAAGTGTGAATCACACTTAATACAATCAAAAAATTAAGAAATTTGTGTGATAATCTTAAGATTACGCCTTGCCTAATTACCATTCAGTCTTAGCTGTATTCCATCACCGCACAAATGCACGCAAATACACACTTTTGCTCTCATATTAGAACAAAAAATATAAATCAAAAATTACATGAAACTCCCCCTTAAACTGTAAACACGGATTTTGTGTCGTTGACATTTTTAGACAGACGTTCAATAACTAGTACGTGATTAACATTGTTAAAAATTTGCAATTTTGTGGAGAATATTTAACATACCTTTGATTTTCTCTCCTGAAATAACAGACCAGATTGCCGTAGCGGCGGAATAAAGCATCGCAATAACGAGGACGGCAGTCGCAAACCTACGCGTCAGCCGACGTTTCTTGTCATCTAAATAAACATACGCAAAATAGGTACACCATTGCAGCCATTAACGCAATCTATTCAGGCTGCAGGAAATCCTAATGCTGAATTCATGTTACTGCGGTATATTATCTCCTCTGGCAATACTTAATAGACTCTTATTTTATACCATTTACATACTTGTGATCATCATTTATTTGTATCAGACGCATGGGTCTATAAAAACATCAAAAGCACACAGAATCAGCAAAACACACACAAACGTTAAAACCATAGTGTATGCTTATTTATACACATCCCGAATCAGAGACACAATATAATTATTATAATTATTCCAACAAGCTTTAAACAAAGATCTATGATTGTGTAACACTGTATCAGCTGTTGGCAGTTTCAATTCCATAAAAACGACAGTAGCATTATCATAGGGGCCTACTTATTATAACCAAAGAATCTCTTAACACACTTATTATAAAAGTATTTAGATTTAAGCACGATAGTAGCAATAAAACTCTACCACAACGAAATACCATAAAACACATACATAGGCCTTGAAAATTGCTAACTTCACATTCAGCGAAAACTTACTAAAACGTTGTATGTTGGTGCGAGCATACATGTTGCATTACATGTGTAATATCACAGTCATCATGCATTTTCTAAACAGCTTTGTGTATATTTCATTGCCTTTTATCTGAAGTTTTTGTTAATATTTTCAACAGCAACGAAATATACACAAAGCTGTTTAGAAAATGCATGATGACTGTGATATTACACTCGAAGTTCGCAACATGTATGCTCGCACCAACATACAACGTTTTAGGAAGTGTTCGCTGAATGTGAAGTTAACAATTTTCAAGGTCTATTTATGTGTTTTATGGTATTTCGTTGTGGTAGAGTTTTATTGCTACTATCATGTTTAAATCTAAATACTTTTATAATAACTGTGTAAAGAAATTCTTTGGTTATAACAAGTAGGCCTCTATGATAATTGAACGCACAGCAAAGACAGTTAAACATTGTGTGAATAGCCAACTATTGCACTCCGTCTGTAGTCGGCAGTTTTTTAACATTAAATTTCACATAATTCCAAAGTCATGCGATATACCTACTGATTGTTCGTAAGACTTCGTGATATACTGAAACGTTGGCCGACTAATTTACTGTTTTGTCATTGAGAGCCTTGACAAGAAATTTGATATTCAGGCACTGAATTTGACTGTGTTGTATGCGTTGTTTTCTGAGACAGTAATTTAAATAATATTATATTAAACAAGGTGTCGCCCTAACGGGACGTAACACTACTGGCCCGCCATATGCTGCTCCCTGGTAAGTTCAGTTGCATATGCGAGTGTTACAGACGACGACGACAGATGCCAGTGACCGTTACTAGTCTGGCCCTCCTACAATATGTGTAGGCGAGACAGTAATATTAAGGAACCTCACCTTCACTACTGCGGCACACAACAGCGATGCAAATAACGGAAACGGCGATTACCACGACAACCGCGAACCACGTCATCGATGCGATGAGCAAACCTTTCAGCTTGGCATCGTCCAGAACACGGCATTTTATCAATTCAGCATCGTCTACTCACGAACAACAAATGTCAGTCAACATCATTGCCAGATCAAACTTGTTTACATTGTGTTTATTATCCACATATTGTATAAATTCCGCAAATTTTCTTAGATAAGTTACCTACCCGGTACGTTTTCGCTGCCGGATTTCACTCTCGTGAATAAATATTTTCAATGATGCTGAGACAGAACGACAAAATTACCACGTTCAAAAATCGAAACGGCAGTCATCAAAACAATGGCGAAAATGCAAGTTGTGAAGAAAGTTTAATAACAAATTATTCAAGCTACAGTCACAGAAAACAACGCATACAGCACAGTCGAACTTACTGCGTATGTTTGCAAACAAAATTGCAGAGATCACAACAAGTGCCAATGCCAACACCTGGTAAGCATAAACAACATTTATGCATTTATTTTTCGCTACTGCAGTAGAATGGTAATTCGATGTTCAAACTCCATTACTTCGATTTGTTGTAGATTTGTTGTGGATTTGTTGAACACCAAGTTGTACAGCAAATCCACAACAAATCGAAGTAATCGGAGTTTAAGCGTTGGGCCTACGCAAGTTTCAGCTGACGCGCGGTAATAAATTGTATGTCGGTGCAGACCGTGCAGACGGTATTGTGACGACGGAGCCGAATTCTATACTATAAACATGTAGGTCAACCCTCCTTGTTGTCGGCCGAAATGTACGCTGGCCGCGTCGCATGCTGCTATAACAGTGAGGAATTAGCAAACAGATGGTAGAGCTTCAACTCGCTTTATTCTCTATTAACATAAACTACAAGCACAGCGACTAATTTCTACGCTACAGACTGACCACCGCTTTCTAAGTGTTTGACTACATCATACAACGTTCAGTTCAACTTTCGTCGGCGGTCAGCAGCAATCAACACAGCAACATTCGTTTATATAGGGTACAACACAAAGCCATCAGCGCAGCAAGAGCAAAACACGAAATAACATGACCGAATATGGTAATCTGCTTATACAGCAATGAGAGAACTAGCAGACAGTGACGTCAAGCTACACTGAGTCACGCCACACAGCTATAGTCAGCTACTAGACCGGGCTACAGCATAGCATCACCCATGCTGCATACCATAACCATAAAAGGAAACACAGACGACTGCTGAGCTGTTCATAGCGACAGCTGAGCTCCAGGCTAGTGACGTCATACATTCCAGACAGACAGACAGGGCGTGGTGTCTGGAACTAAAGATAAATAACTTTGTTGACTAACAGAGAGGCCAGACCCGCGAAGATCACGTGACCAGAATGAACAGTCAAGCCAGGTTCCCGCTGGATAAGATTAATGAGAAAGCACTAGACTGTTACGTCAGGTTAACCTTCAGCACTCACATAAATATGGCGGCTGGGCGTTGGCAGCTGTCGGCAAGATACTGAAGATAAATGGGTACGTCTGAAGTCACGGACGCAGGCAGAAATATGACAGAATATATGTGTTTGGCGCTAGCATTAATCACTTGTCAAACTCCAACTACAGATAGCAAACTCAAAAGAACAAACAATCTACGGACCTTTGTTACACTGCCGACCGTTACATTATGCTTTATGCTATGGATGCGGACAGCGTAAAAAGAAAGGCAGTGAAAAATGATAAAGGTAAAGTATAAGTAGAGAAAACAATGTAAAGCAGTTAACAACCACTTAACTTTACCGTTACTGGAAACTCGCATGCCATATGGGATCACATGGTGTAACCTGCCATACGGCAGAGATGAGAATCTCGCCTTTACCCCAGCCGAAGCAGCTACTCGATTTGGCGCTACTCATCATATTCAGCCTGCCAAGGCTGCGCTTAAGACATTAATTTAACAGGTACGTCCGTCTTCCGGGACTGACGTATATCCAATCATTTTTTATGCCAATCCTACGTCCACACGCTGCGCGAACTTGATAAACATGTGAATCACAAAAGCCTAGCAGCATCGCATCATAACAAGGGCGCGCTGGCCGATTAGTCCAATTTTGGGATTCTGGAAAAGCAAAGTTCATAAAAATGGAAGATTCCCTGCCCAGGACGCAGATGTACCGCCATGTAAAATTTGATGCCGTTAGCCCTTAAATATACATTGTAACAAACGACGCGGCATTTTATAAGGCGTACTTTAATGGTGTCTTTGGAAATATTTGACGCAACGCATCAAAGAGTGGTTCCATTTGCATTACGTAAATAAAACTGTTAGGAATAATTAAGTTTAATAATTAACTACAGTATAGACAGTTTAACTTTATTAACTTTATTAGTCTTTATTAACTGAGTGAACTTTGACGGTTTGGACAGATCTGAACTAGCTTACTTACTATAGTTAATAGCCCGTGGACTGGGCATGCGCGGAGTGGCACCTGCGGGCCGCGTAGCTAGTTCTTCCTTCTTTATCTTGGTGCTCTCGGCGTGATCAGACGTGTCGTGTTGCATAGCCTTCTTTGTCTGATAACAGTTGATGTGATAGGTCGTGCCGTTGCCGAGCTGTTGATAATATTATATATCGTGTACCGTACATCTTGTTTGATTCGTGTCTGCTGTCCTCCAGGTACTATATGATACACTTCGCGTGTTTGATATCGAACCAAGACCCACGCTCTGGTGAAGCTAGCCGAGGCTGGGAAAGAGGGAACCGCCATACTAGACAGTTGACCCTCACGCCTCCTTCCCTTCCCTTCCCCACTGTTTTTCGTAACAACTGGCGCCCAATAATTCGTAGGATAGTACCATGGAAGAGGATTTCGATACAATAAGATTTCCGGCTATTCCCCCGGAAACACCAGCAAATTTTACGGTAACACGACTGGCGGTCCGAGGAGGACCGCCGTTCATCGCGGCGGTCACACTGTGGGACCGCCTGGCGGTATGGCAGAGAGACCGCGTGGCGGTCTGGAGCAACCGCCCGGCGGTCTGGCCGAGAATACACCATACGGCGGTATTGATGGAACACCGCCGGGTATGCACGACACTAACGCCAGTCTAGGAGCAGCAAACACTATTGCCGAGCTACGATGACCGAGGCGGTTTCCAGGGCAGACCGCCTGGAATGAATAACATGTACGGCGGTCCTCCCCACGCACCGCCACGTAACGCGAATGGCGGTCTGGATTATGGCGGTCCCTACGGGGCACCGCTAAGTGAGGCGTGTGGCGGTCCGTACTATGACTCGCCTGGCCAGGGTGTATATACATCTGAGGGTAGTCAAAGAGGCCGCAACAATATTCAGCTTATGTTAGACAATGGTCGTTCTGAACCGTATATAGACGTTGCTCTTAAAGGTCGCTCTCTACCTTCGCTTTTAGATAGTGGTTGTAAACAATCTGTCTGCGCACTTCGATTGTGTCGTAATGTAAAAGTTACACCGGTCAAAACCGAATAGTATGCGGCGAATTTATCGCCCATTGACGTTGTAGGCACAGCGCGACTATCACTTATTGTTCGTGGCATAAAAATGTCTGTTGATGTCTACGTGACTGAGTGCCTGGATGAGCTGATACTAGGTTACGACTTTTTAGAGCGTAGCAAGTGTGAATGATTGTGAATGGTTGTTTAGTGAACACCGAGTTGTTATCAATGGTCTGTCTATACCTCTGCATAGTCGTTCCTCGAAGTGCACTGTGCGACGTATATATGCCGCTCGTGAGTCTGAACACACCGAAAGGTGATTGGTTAACCGAACCGAAAGAGGTTCGGCCTGGTCTGAAACGTATATAGACCTTTTGTTATAATGCTACTGAGCATTCTGCTACTGGTTTTCCCCCGTTCTTCATATTCACGGGACGTAGGCCCTATGCCCGTCTGGACGGTGGACCTAGTTTTGCCTGAATGTAACAGAGACCAGAAAACGGTCCCCGAATACACGGCTTCGGTCACTGATAATCTCGCAAAAGCGTCAGAAACGGTAAAAGAAAATTTGCATAAAGCCGCTGTTGATGTGAGTACTTGGTACAATAACAAGGCTAAGCCCAAGTCGTTTTCCCGGGAGACAACGTCCGTATTTATTACCCCGACGGTATGTGGGCAGAACAACGAAGTGGCAGTCGTTGTTCAGAACTGAAGGTCGAGTGATTAAAAAACTAAATGATGCCACTTATGTTGTCACTAGCGACAGCTGGAAATCACCAAAGGTTGTCCATGTGGACAAACTGAAACCGATTCATGTCTTTACATATCAGTAATATGCGGCTGTTGCGATGTCTTTGTTTAGATGTCTTTCCCACGAGAATGTGGACAAATGATCGGCGGACGACGGTGCAACGCCCAGGTGCCGTCGGAAACGGCGTTCCGCAGGCACTTGGTGCGGTACCATCATCTGCAACTGGTCGTGCGGACCGCCGACGGTGAGAGAATGGAGCGATTTGTGAGTATCCCACCTGAAGAAGTGGCACGGCGGATTAACCAATATAACTGCCGGCAAGGTGGCCGAGACGAGCAGCGTGCTCGGAGGAGTGGAAGGGACGCGGCTGGCTCTGGCGGTCGCCGCACATGACCACCTTGTGCTTTGGCATCAGGCGGTCGCGGCGCGATATCGCCGGATCAGTCGGCGCCCGGCGGTCACCGAGGACCGCCCCCTCCTTCGACATCTGGCGGTCAGATGTCTGAAACGTATATGGACGTTGTTCTTAAAGGTCGCTCTCTACCTGAGCTTTTAGATAGTGGTTGTGAACGGTCTGTCTGCGCACGTCGATTGTGTCGTAATGTAAAAGTTACACCGGTCAAAACCGAATAGTATGCGGCGAATTTATCGCCCATTGAAGTTGTAGGCACAGCGCGACTATCACTTATTGTTCGTGGCATGAAAATGTCTGTTGATGTCTACGTGACTGAGTGCGTGGATAAGCTGATACTAGGTTACGACTTTTTAGAACGTAACAAATGTGAATGGTTGTTTAGTGAACACCCAGTTGTTATCAATGGTCTGTCTATACCTCTGCATAGTCGTTCCTCGAAGTGCACTGTGCCACGTACGCGAGTCAGTAGTAGTACCACCAGATACGAGTGTGAACGTACCTATACGCATGCCGCTCGTGAGTCTGAGCACACCGAAAAGTAATTGGTTAACCGAACCTAAAGTGGTTCGGCCTGGTTTGTTGGCAGTGCGTACTTTGCTATCATGTGATGATCGTTTCGCAGCAATTGCTCGTATGAACGTATCAGGAAATAACCAGGCACTTTGTAAAGGTCTTGACCTGGGTGTGGCAGCCCTGTGTCTTAGGGCTGCTGTTCGTCCCTTCACTGAGCCTGATATCGGTACCGAGGACGTTGAGTCACGTACGATTGTATTTTGTCACCTTCCCCCGATTTTGCGGATAAACTTGATGGGTTGATTGTCCATCCACAGCCTAATTTCGCCCCCTCCTTCGACATCTGGCGGTCAACCAGGACCGCCACCTGGCGGTCGCCGAGGTGGCGGTCGCCGCACGAGATCGCCCGGCGTGTCAGTATCTGGCGGTCAGCAGGGACCGCCATCAGGCGGTCGCGGCATCCGACCGCCACCTTGCTACTACACATTTGTCGGTCGACCAAGACCATCAGAAAAGGATCTGAACAACCAGACCGACTCCGAACGACCAAACCGACCAACAGTCCGGGCAATGCGGTCGTCGCCGCGTGTCGTCGACCTTCCCGACTCGAGTGATATCGACATCGATTTTAATGAAGAGTGGCTTGAAATAGATCTCAACCCGGCGGACTTCGTGGTGCCGCCGCCGGTTCCGGAGACAGCCGACGCAGCGACGTGCACGCCGCTTCTCCCGGAGCCGGAGTTGTCTGCGCCACCAATCACCATTCAGCAACTGGCCCGCCGCACGGCGACAGTGATGGCGGGCCGGCGCATCTGCGGATGGACCAGCTGCAAGAACATATAGTCCGGGACATTGGGGAGACCATCCCCATTAGTCCCTCACAAAACCGTACCATTTCGGCGGCCGTGGCGATGGGCGCCGAATGGTGTCCCTCATGTCCCGGGACTTACTCGATGCTGCCGCGCAGCAGTCGGCGCTTAGAGCCGACACTGATGCGTCCATCGTATTGGTCTTTTTGGCGGACCAGCTTAATGCGTGATCGCGCCACGCGATGTAAACTGATGTAACTGGATGTATCTTAACTGATTCTCTCATTTTTTTCATGTATATATACGACGGGACGCTTTTTTCTTTAAGGGTGGGAAATAATTGTTAGGAATAATTAAGTGTAATAATTAACTACAGTATAAACAGTTTAACTTTATTAACTTCATTAGTCTTTATTAACTGAGTGAACTTTGACGGTTTGGACACATCTGAACTAGCTTACTTACTATAGTTAATAGCCCGTGGACTGGGCATGCGCGGAGCGGCACCTCCGGGGCCGCGTAGCTAGTTCTTCCTTCTTTATCTTGGAGCTCTCGGCGTGATCAGACGTGTCGTGTTGCGTAGCCTTCTTTGTCTGATAGCAGTTGATGTGATAAGACGTGCCGTTGCCGAGCTGTTGATAATATTATATATCGTGTACCGTACATCTTGTTTGATTCGTGTCTGCTGTCCTCCAGGTACTATGTGATACACTTCGCGTGTTTGATATCGAACCAAGACCCACGCTCTGGTGAAGCTAGCCGAGGCTGCGGAAGAGGGAACCGCCATACTAGACAGTTGACCCTCACGCCTCCTTCCCTCCCCATCCCCACACTTTTTCGTAACAAAAGTTTTTACAATTTTTGGTCTGGTGACATACTGAAAGACATTCAATTAACCCGGTTAATAAGAACTAAGCAGCCATTAAAGTTTACAGTACATAAAGTTTTTGTCAATATTTGGGGCAATGTCTCTAAAGATTCTTATAGTAAAATCTGCAAATATTTAGGTAAATCTAGGCTACGAAACAATCGATTTACATTTGTCAGACTAGAAAATGTGGCAAAGCCCAGTGTTTAGCCTGCCCAGTGCAAATGCGACTGTGCATTACTTGCTGCTTGCTTGCAGACTGGCTATGTTACTCCCCCTAGCGTATAACTTTAAAAAAAACCAGCACACAGCGTATTTTGGTCATGTGTGCGCCCATTCAACCATGCAAATGAACAACAAGATCTCTGGGGTCACTGGACCAAAGTTTACCAAATATATATAGCAATAGTATTTTTATCGATGGTGTTAATGCAACAATCAGTGTTGCGATCCGTCCATATGTTGTCGAATAACAGGAGCAACATTTAATTTAAAAAGTAACATCGCATAGCCAGGCGGGCTAATATTGCATCGACAAATGTGCCGATTGACGTTTGTAGATTTGCACCTCGTCACGTGATGGTGAAATGAAGTATTGTGTAATAATCATACCAATATCACAATTTGGGGCACAATGCACAACGCCAGTTTCCGTTGTCCGTCGCAGACTGGTCGTTTGCAGGTGATGATCAGAAGCACAATTGCGACTATGCAGACAGCGAGTTTCGCCGAAGACACTGCGATGATTGCGACCAGCCAGCGCCAGACTGATAAAGACAGACATTCGCACCCTAACGCACAACAAACACACACATAGCTCAGAATATCGAACAATCTTGGCGTTGTCGTGTGACGACTCATGACAAGTCGTTACTGTGCTTCCGCATTCGTAATAGCGTCTTGTCTACGTAACGTCAATTTTCCCTTTCTCGTGCAAAAAGGGCTCAGGACAACAAAAAAATTGATCAGCAATGCTAAAATGGTTACAACAACCGACGTTTATTGCGTCTAAACGAGTTAAAAATAAATTGCTTGTGAAGATATCGTCAATATCGTCAAAATAATACTCATCGTCACTATCATTACGAGCTGTGAAATAAAGGCACAATGTACAGAGCCATAGCACGGCGCCGTATACATGTTCGGCTTTCAGTATCTAAGCATCATTTAGGCCTATTTATTTATTTTCTACAAGACTACTTCAACTAAATGATACATCGAAAGCCATGCAGGCGACCGACGCCAGTTTTAATGCGCACGAAAGCTATGACCTGATTTGTCAGTTATATCATCTTATATGTGAACGTCTATCAATTATTTCGCTAGAATTCTGACATAGAAATGGTCTAGTTACTACCACGGACTATGCAGCATTAATTATACCAACAACGACATTATGTTTTACTTTATATCGATACACATATTAAGCGTCCAACCAATTATTGATGTACAAGCCATATTATGGGAACATGTCGTAGGTAAACCTCAGAATATCGATTTCTGAGTAAGAATTATGTCATTAAACTAAATAAACTTCTCCACACGTTTCTGTTCACGAACACTACGTCTGAGACACGAAAAACTGCGTTAACTTGTTGTACAGGCAATAGCTCCAGGTTATAGTAAGGAGATTAATATTTAAAATCTTGTTGCCTTGCAAATTGTCAATTTCAACGTGTGCGGCAAATAAAATAAACACTTGCTGCTGCGCCACAAACTTCGGGTAGTATTTCACTTGACTGCATTTTAACTGGTCAGTCTAACAAAATAATTAACAGACGACACGTGTGTGTGGATATGGAAATATAACATTTGATTGTAAAATATCCATCTTTGTAAAGCATGACGAGCACCTTAAGTTAAATGTGCAATAAAGACCGGCCGTGCATACTAAAGATACACGTTTTTGTTTCTGCTACTAACCCAATCAATCAAATGCAGGCCTACAAAAGTAAAAAACAGAAAAGATAAACAGCAGTGCATCAGCATATTAGTTTCATGACATTGACGCTGATTTTTCGCAGCACGTCACGGTAAGAATTGAGATTTGTTATTGGAAGTTAAACCTGCTATGGACTGACCACCTACGATGAATAAATATGTCTTAATATCCTAGCACGACATATATAACTGAATCCGTATAATGTACAAGAAGCACTATGCAATATATTAGGACCACTCCGTTCTATGGCTGCCAACGTTTCATTGCGCTATTCCGGGACGGCCGGAATAGTTCGGTATGCCGCTATTTACGTCAGGTGTCTCATAGCTATGACATGGACGCGTTAGGCTGCTTCTAGGAAAGTGTCGACGAAACCTTTGGCAGCCCTACTCGGAGTCGGATCTCTTGCCTAATGATGCAAATCACATAATTTTGAGAGACAAAAGGCTCAGCTATCACAAAGGGACCGCGCGACGCGCTGTCATTCGAAATTTTAACAACTGCTGTTTACAAATAAATTATACGTTTTCTTCTTCTACTACTACTACAACTGCACGAAAAAAACCGCATTTAAATATAAATACTCTCAAGGTCATCGAACATGGCGACATTCGATAGTCACATTATCACTTCCTATCAGTTGTCTGTAATAATGTCACTGTCTTGCACTGCTTTTGATATATTTGTATTTTATGTCGATACTCGTTTGCTAAAAGTCTCAAATGTTGCCCACCGCACGTGTATTTGGCGACCCCGCTGGTTGTGATCCCATTACAATGTCATTAGATCTTTGGCACAACAAAATCAGACTCCCTTTGCTGCCATGCGGCATTGTTTGCATGATGATGTGTGTTTAGTTGCTTTGATGAAGCTCCGGTTTGTGACAGACACACAGACGGACAGACAGACAGATACAGCCGTACCATATACCGCGCTAGCGTAGCGTCGCGCAATAAAATGAAAATAATACTATAGTGCGTAGTTGCACACGACACAAAATAAAAAGTCATCACTTACAACGACGTATATAAACAAAACACAAAATTACAAATATATATGTGCATTTAATGTCATAACTGCATTTCAAAAGTGCATAAATTAAAGCAATATGAATATAGCATTTACACACAAGAACAGAAAAAAAACATGTTATACTTAAAAATTGCTAGAAAAATTCACATCTGTGGTAAAGCAGTTGCAAATCTACATTTGCATCGTAGACACGATAACAGCAAACTAATGGCAATCATCATATATTCGAAGTCAAGTAGTGTTCTCGATGCGGCTGTGCACGGCCGTGCGCGGCCGCAGTGAGAACACTATTTTATGTTCAACACAATAAAACAAACGCAATGTATAACGGATAAGCCTAGAACGTAACAACTAGTTTGCGACAAATATTTGTTAAATAAACGTCTTCAAAGTGCATAATACTAGTCTTTAAATTCTGACAATCGATAACACAAGATAAAATCTGGAGCAAGAGCTAATGACTTTGGAAAGCCTTTGCAAACCTCTTTTGCTACTTACGACGCACAATACAAAAGGACACTGCAGAGTGCAGACACATTCAAGCACCTCAATGCAAACGTATTGAAAGCCAACGAAATGTCTGTTTTATATGTGTCCAACATGCAAACTCTCATGAAAGTCGACAGTAAAAAGCAAAAGTGGAAAACGTAAACTGTAGCAATCGAAAAGCGACCGTTCGGTGAAAAAAATAAATGAACGAAACTTTATTCAAAAGTCAGCGAGTTGTTGCAGACATAGCTCGAAGCAGTCGGAGTTTGCGACGCGGTTTGTAATACCACTGCGTCTTACCATGAT
>Ga0209363_1000785_pt1 | contig 13669 bp, 12 predicted proteins | sample WorMetexBAHAMAS3_FD_187385 | JGI IMG/M metagenome (GOLD analysis project Ga0209363, IMG submission 187385) | Marine gutless worms symbiont microbial communities from Max Planck institute for Marine Microbiology, Germany - Inanidrilus exumae... | ecosystem: Host-associated > Annelida > Digestive... | reverse complement strand
CATACCAGTATCAAATGATAAGTTCAAAATATGAGTAACAATTTCAGCAATTTCATATGAACACGCTCGATAGAACCAATGGGGAATATTATCAAGACCCGGAGAACTGGCCTTGATATTACTCATGAGTCGTTCGACCTCGTTTGACATAACACAAACAAGTACTACCACTAAGTAATCTAAGTAAACTGACCCTAACCCTAACCGTAGTACTAACCATATCCGACAGAGTAAGCCTAACAAAAACCGTGCGCACTTCGTTGAAACCCACTAAAGGGTTAATCGGGATTAATAAAATGAATTTTTCGAGTAGGTGTGGGTGGGGCGAATTTTTGTTGATGTGAAGACGTCACTGATGCTAAAAATAGACTGATAATTCCCGACGCTTAGAAGAAGAATAGCCGTCTCGATGTTTATTGATATTATTTTCGTTAGAATATGTTGTCTTCCAACTACAGAATGGTGAAATATGGAATTACGAAATATGATATGTAGACATTATCATCTGAAAGAAATGGACCATGAGAAAAATTAGTGTAGATTGTTGTACAGTGCAATATTGTATTGAAGATTAGCGGTACGCATTGGAAATGCATTCGAAATTCCCATGCAATGCATTTCAGTACGTACCTGTAATCGTCTAATCACGCCCATTCAGTCAATGGCTATTTTTAAGCTAATAAAGGTACTTGTTGAGTGTGAACTGGCTCAATAATACACGACATCCGCACTACTTTCTTTATTTTACGTCTAAGAATTTGGAAAGCCCGATACAGTGTTCACTATTCACATATCGGCAACATCTTATTACAGTTTTGATCAATTCACAGTTGGATCGGTGGAGCCATGCCGTTACCTTGGCTTCCATACATCTGGATGATCGGCTGCAGCTTTTACAGTTTTTTTCTGTGTTTCAATAAGATCGGTGATGCCACGCCGTTACCTTGGCATAAATATAACAGTAATCACTCGATTGTGTTTGCACCATTTGCAGTCTTCATTCTTCAGTAATGATCGGTGATGCCATTACTTTGGCTTAAATATAAAATTACAAAATCGAAAAAATAACTTATCAGTGTGATACTAGAGTATGACTTTCCATGGAGGACTTAAAGTGTGGATCAACCAGGGATTGAAATTATCAACCAAGTGTTGGAATCCGGCGCATTGAGGCCGTTTTGAGAAGTCAACAACAACAACATTCTTTATTTTAAAAGTATGGGGTGGGGTATGCATATAAAATCATTTAATTAATTGGTTTGTTAAATTACAACGTAGTGAACAAATGTCTAAGAAACGTACATAATGTGACGATTGTCAACAAATTCCAATTACTTTAAGCGTATGAATACATATGCATATTAATGCAACCAATGCATTGCACGGGAATTTCCAATGCGTTTCCAATGCATATCACTAAACTTCATATGTCCTTATTTGCAGTCCATACGGACTGCAGTTTAGTGCATCCCTAGGCTATTTGCAGTCCGCACGGCGATTTTCTGTTAAATTTTCATTCACCAGATGGCGATACATAACGCAACCAAATTATTACTGCTAAGAAGTCAAACTAAACTGACCCTAGCCATAACAGTAACCCTAACTGACACAGTAACCGTAATATTTTTTACGCGCACTTCGTTGACATTCATAAAAAGGTTTTACCACATTTATGAAAGGAATTTTTCGCGGAGGTGCGTATCAGGGTTTGTGGGTGGGGCAATTTTTTTGCACTACCCAGCAATTGCACTACCCATTTGCTGAAAGAAAGAAACAATAGAGTACGTATGAAGATGACTGTCAGTCATACATACTTTTATCACGTGCTCAAGTCACGGACTGCAAATAGCCTTGGAATGCACTACATTGCAGTCCGTATGGACTGCAAATAACATTTTTGTGTGTAATATATGCTGACATATCATAAGAAAGTGTATAAAGTATGGGCATATCCGTAATGGCGCCGAGCGTCGAGTAACATCCTGCCAGTGCTGTCTGTAGGCAGGCTACCGTAGGCTGACGTGCTGGTGGTATCACAGCGGTGTTAACTAATGCCCATTGTTGTCAAGTCAAGTCAGTGATGTTGACAGATGGAGGCTGCGATAAGCCTGTATGTCCGTATCGTTCTTGAAACACTACTACAATGTGAAACTCAGATCGATCTCTGGTACCGGTGGGGTCGACAGTGTAATCATATTTGACATTAAGTTGGCCATCTCGTCAGCTTTTGAGCCCACATTAATCTACCGACATGATAAAGATTTTAACAAGAAGCTCAGCTGTCACTGATGAACCCTTACGACACGCTGCATCACGGCAAATGGCAAAATTGTATAACAGTCACATGACCATAACCACGCCCATTTAGGAAGTGATATGTCGTCCTTTTGGTAACATTAGATATAGCCTACTGCCTACCTGTGTAAGAAGTTTGACGATTCTAGCTTCAGTTATTTCTGAGGAATATTTAGGGACTTGAAATTTAAAGTGGATCACGTGACATGACCACGCCCATTTCAGGGACAGTTTGTCATCCATAGTCCATAGGGTTAGACTTGCTATGATCAACCGGCATACCAAATCTGAAATGTCTATGATAACCTGCAATGAAGATATGAAGGGCAATGCAAAATGTAAAAATTCTCGTTTTGAGCCACCCTTTGGGGGACTTAGGTGTAATGCACTAGGTTCATCTATGGCTCGCTGGAAAGCACATTGTCAACTTCCTATTAGTGATAATTGAACTTTTTTCGCTAGCTGTCACGGCTGAGGCACTATTAAGCGAAATCTGTCAAAATCGGCGATTTTCTGAAGGGGTGTGTTGCTTTGAGTGCATATTTTAAGTAGATACATTGCCCGCAATTAGTCTATGGTCTGTTAGATAGAGGAATGATGTAGCTACAACTTTTTCTCTGGAAGTTTTTACACGAAGAAACTTAGCATCAGACTTCTTTTGACAGAAGTTGGATTTTACTGGCAAAAAACCGCAAAATCGTGTTTTGTGCCACACTTTGGGGATTTAGGGGTAACGTACACGGTTCGTCTATGATTCGTTGGAAAGCGTGTGGTCGACTTCCTATTAGTGCTAATTGAATTTTTTTTGCTAGCTCGTGGTTGATGCACTGTGAGTGGATATTGGTCAAAATTGTTGTGTTCGAAAGGGTAGTGGGTCACTTCGAGCACAAATTTCAGGGAGAATGGGGCGTCGCACACCGACGACTGTTGGCGACAGAAAACTACGGTCCCTGATCTATCACGTGGCAGTGTTTGCATGATCCTACGTTTAGCCGTTTTGATACAATACCGATTTGTGACAGACGGACAGATGGATGGACACACAATAACAGCAAGTACCACATCTAGCATAGCATCGCAAGGGTAAAAGTTTACTCAATGATTATGACTTAGGAGCTGTAGTAAAAGTTAACTTTTATCTATTCAGTACAACCATAGGAAATAAATTTACATTAGGAAAATTTACTTGCTGCTGTACTATAAGAATATATTTATTTGGTTGTTAATGTCTAGAAAGTGACCTTCAAGATCAGTCACGGTCATTGATATTTGTGTCAATCAGTCAGTTGGCCACATATGATTTCCTGTTAGTCTTTCATTGTAACTATTTCTCTGTCCTGTAACATTTCCAAGATATTAAAACTTACCAAAATTTAAAGAGGTCACATGACCCCATACATACTCCATTTGGGGTCATCTGTCATGCATAGACTAGTACTCATCACTGTCAATCTGCGTACAAAATTTCAAGTGTTTACGTTCACCCGTTCCAAAGATATGCTAAGGCACCAGAAGTTAAATATGAGTCACTCACACCACCTTGACTGCACCCATTTTGGAGCAGTCTGTCATCACAAGGCTAATACTTGATATAGCCTACCTCAGTGCAGCATTTGAAGAGTCTTGCAGTCTAGCTTCAGCCATTTCAGAGATATAAATGAAGACCCAAAACCTAAATATTGGAGTGATTTAGCTAGCGTGCATATGACGTCCTATTCACCTTAGCAGAAACTTTGGATCTAGTACCATTATTTGGTGAAAGTCACACATTTATACAGCACATGTATTTGACGCCCCCATTGAGGGTGTTTAGTTCTGTTCTTTAGCCGTCCTCGATCCAAAGGTTGGCCACACCATGGACATACGTTCGCCATTTATCTCTGTCCTCTGTCATTCTGATTGACTTTTCCACGGGGAGTCCTGTCCACGTATTGATGTGTCCATCTTGGCCATGTGTGGTCTTCCTCGCCTGCATGCACCTGGCATTGTTCCTTGCATTGTTTCTCTCTCCGGGCATCTCCCTTGTTTTTTCCTCATGGTGTCATGATAGTATGCTAGCTAGCTTCCTTGCTTTGACAGTGTCTAACAGTTCCCTCTTTACTCCAGCTTTGTTAAGAACCCACTCATTTGCTTTCTTTGCTGTCCACGAAACCCACAGAATCTTTCTCAGCCCTTTCATCTCCAAGATGTCAAGACGTGTTTCTTCATACTTTTTGAGTGTCTATCTTTCACAGCCGTACGTTGCTACATGCCATGCTAGTGCTTTCATTAGTCATATCTTTGTTGAAATCGGTATGTTGTTGACTTTACCATATTTTCTGCAGTGATGCCCTGATCGCCTGCCCCCTGTTTAACCTGTTACAGAATTCCGTCATACACTCACCATCTTCTGTAATCAGGGAATTAATGTGCGGGTACATATCCACCTGCTCCAGTTGCTTATTCTGAATGAGTATGTGGCACACTATGCTGTCGCTTGCCATTAGCATTACATTGGTCTCGTCGACGTTGATGAGTAGGCTGTATTTACTGCCCATTCGGTTTAGGCAATCCACCAGCTCCTGTAATTCTGAATTCTGAATTGGCCAACAGGATGATGTCATCAGCATAGCGAAGGTTCGTGACTATTCGCCCTCGAATTTGTAGTCCACCTTGAAATCCATCAAGGGTCTCTGCTAAGATGTTGAACAAGTACAGAGAAAGGACACAACCTTGTCAGACTCCTTTTTTGACACGTGTTCCCACCACTTTGATGGTTTGACCTTAGCGAGGGTGAGCAGCATCAAAATGTTGTCAAGTTCTTTGGCATCAGAAGATTTGGAGTGATAGAACTGCCTGGTGTTGGGCTGACGGCAGACAGAAATGTGGCCGTAGCATATACCATGCTAGCATAGCATGGTGCTGTAATGAAAATATGTTGCATGTTGACAACACAGGTGGTTGGCTGCATTTAGAATGCACAGTTAATGTTGAATAAGCATAACAGCAAACTATTCAGTTGCTAAACCGTGTGAGTCTGGCTGGATATGTTGCACTGCTGTAGTTTAAATAAAATTAATTGAATGAAACATAGATTTGTCATTTGCATAAGAATGAAAAGTAAATGCTGTGTTTCTGCAAATAAATGTCTTTTTTTTCTTATCGTATAAGTCAGATTAATTGTTACACATTATAGAATATGTAATTATCTGTGTTTTGTGCAGACATTGTTTCAAGAAGTGGCTATTTTTGGCTGCATTTAACTGTGCGATCACCAACATTGGTCGACAGTCGACTTGTAATGGGTGGACGTTTGTCTGGTGGTGTGCAAACATTAAATCCGCAAGGCGACGCTGTTCATTCCATGGTATATAACACTCATGTGGTCGATCTGTGTCGACCATCCAGACTGGATTTGCTGCTTGATTTGCCTCAAGTACCACCTGATGTCCAGGCGGTTCATTCATGGAACCCCGACGATCGATCACCTAACGTCTTTGTGAGACCAGATGACCCACTTACACTGCATAGGCATCCAGTGGCACAGAGCACAGACGGAGCACGTGGCCGCGTTGCATACACACGTGGCATGCACGCGTGGGAACTGAGATGGCCGATACGCCAGCGTGGTACTCATGCTGTTGTTGGTGTTGCCACGGCCGACATGCCCCTGCATGCTGCTGGCTATCACTCGCTTGTTGGTGCTGACACGTATTCCTGGGGGTGGGATCTCGTGCGCAATAAACTGTTTCACAATGGAATGAATAGTACAGCCACATACCCAAGTGATGACTCCGGCTACACAGTCAGCGACGATTTTGTAGTTGTGCTTGATATGGATGAAGGAACACTTAGTTTTGCATCGTGCGGACAGTTTTTGGGGATTGCTTTTACGGGACTTCGTGGCAAGAAATTGTACCCGGCAGTCAGCTGCGTGTGGGGACATTGTGAAGTGACAATGCGTTACATTGGAGGTCTTGACCGTAAGTCATTCAGTTTATGCAATTGCTGTGTTTTCTGTGCTTTGCTTTAGAAAGATCTCAGGTACATGTGTGAATGTGAGTCAGTCAGAATATGTGAATTGTAATACGTATACTGTATGTTTTGTCATGTTACATGTTTGTCACAAATATGAGCTTATGTTAGTTGTTACTGGCCCGCCTACACATAGTGTAGGGGGCAGACTAGTAACGCTCGATGGCGTCTGTCGTTGTTATCTGTTATAGCCTGTAACACTCCACGGCGGGCCTGCAGGCGGCTTCACCCGCACAGGCCAGGCGATGACGTCATACAGCCTCCAGTCTAATTATAGCTCCACAGTAACATTGCATGGTGAGCCAGTAGTGTAACGTCCCATTAGGCTACACCATGTTTGAACTGTTGAGTATGATTTCTGATGCAAAGCGTGTGTGTTTGTGTGTGTATTTCAGCCGATCCGTTGCCTCTGGCTGATATCTGTCGACAAACAATTCGCCGTCAAATTGGCAAGAGCCGATTACGGGATGGGGATGTAAGAAAGCTTCCATTGCCTGCATCATTACAGAACTATCTTCTCTACCTGTAACCTTTAGATGTGAATGGTTTTGCATAAACATAATTATTGTTTGTCACATCTTGGGTAATGTATTATATATTTGATAGGAATTTACTGCACAAAAAAATGAATACCACAAAGAGTTATCATAAAAGCCATTTCATAAACAATTAAAACAATAGGCTCAGCATTGGAGAGGAACTAGATATCGGAAAATCTATTTGAATTGATCTGAATCAATGCAGCAGATCGAATCAGTTTGCATTGCCGAATTGAGTGAATAATTTTCAATTTTGCACAGTTGGTAGTACAGCTCATTGGCGAATATTGTAACTTTTTAACTTATCGTCTTGATAGTGAACTGTTATGCAAGATTCAGCCATTTGAAACAGTTGCCGAAAATATTCATGGGATGATGTTAGCATAATTTTATTCACTAATCGGCTTGCAAAAAATTAAAGTATTAGCTTCAGCCATTCCAAAGATCGGAAGAGTCCCAAAATTTTTAAAGTGTCACATGAGTTACGTCATACACTCTTACTTGCCACGTATTCCAGAAATATACACAATGTCCAGAAGGAAATGATGCCACTGTATTATTACCTTAAACTTTGCCAAATGCTTGCTGATTTTCAAAATTCTTACACTGGCGGACCGACTTAGCAGTTAATTTGCAGTAAAGTAATAGTCAGAGAGCACAACACACCTCAAACATGTCACTACCTTACCTTGTACAATAGTGACATCAGAAAAGCAACGAAAATTGGTGACATATATTGTGTACTGTGTCTTTGAAAAGGACACTTCACTGTTTTGGTTTGCTATAACTTCGACCTGCAGTAATGTTGTCAAGAATGTAAGAAGTCAAATGGTACTTTATTTTTCTACCTCGCCTAACTAGTGCTTCTGCAGTATCTGGCAAAGCATGGAAACACAAAAATCGCATCTTTCCCACTCAATGTTGTATTACTGCTTTTCCAGAGTTTAGCCAGTCGCTGCTTGATTTCTTTGGTTTTGTTGACTTGAGACTCATATTTACGCTGGTATAGACTTCCAAAATCTTGTAATTAATTGAGTTCAGCTCTGGCCTTATGGGAGCTATAGCTCAGGAGAAACGAAGTTGAGTTTTGCGCAGCAGCTGTTGAACTGTGTTGCACACACCATGCACTGGTGCATGCATGAGTTGTGTTGCTGAAAGGCAAACAATTTTGTCGTTGACAACGTGTTTGATAACAGCAGACAGACTTGGTAAATGATGAGTGTGTGTTAACAGATGGTAGCATGCTACACTCCCTTCATAGATCTTGATTGGTGCATACAGCTGATTCTTTTGAGAACGAAGGGCGGTTCAGCTGTGACCAAGTGATAATATGAATGTGTTTTCTGTGTCTGCTGGCAAAACAACTCAGCGTTTAAGTGAAAAGACGCAATTTTCGGCTTTCTGTTTCCCCAGGTAGTGCAGAAGCACTAGTTAGGTGAGGTGGGCCAATAAAGTACCGTTTGACTGCTTATTTTCTTAGCAACATTTCTGCCAAAAGTTATCAAAATCTGTTGATGTATGTTGAAGTCTTTGCAAGCCAAAACTGTCATTTTCCAAAGTTTCTTAATATAATCTAAAATAGCACTACAGTATGACTTAAGATGATTACTACAAGTCAGAAGTCATATTGCTGTCACTTTAGTTGTTTTAATTAATTGTTAGTACTGAAAGATTAATCGTTAAAGAAATCTTTAGTTGTTAACAGCCCTAAAATTTGCTGATAAGTCTGCTTTAAAAAACTGTTCATATCGGTTACCATCTGACGAAGTTATGGGTAAGGATGTTGATTTTCTTAAGTGCCCTGTGTACCTGTGCACTATCGTGCTGAAAGATGAAGTACTCGCGTGAGCTCTGATGGAACTGTTGTAACAGCATAATTCTGCTATAATAATGCTCACTCACCTTGAGTCTGGGATAAACAAGCATCGGTCTGGTCTATTGTCGGCTACTTTTTACTGGCCGACTGATGCCATCAGTGACTGACTGAAAGCTGATCATTATTATTATTATTATTGTTATTATTATTATTATTATTATTATTATTATTAAAAATGTACTTATTTAAGTGACACTGTCACGTAGAACGCTGCAGGGGCACTTTACACAGTCAATAAGGTACCGGGATATAACATAGGAGGAGACAGTGATCACATGCGCAGGCATTTTGTCACAACATCTCATGATGTGAGCTTGTTGCTGTTCCCACTCACCACTGTGAACATCTTTTCATCAGTAAACCAAGTGATGTCACTGCACGAATATTTTCCAGTAGCTGTATCTAATGGCTGAGTCTTGCATGACAGTTTGCTTCACTTGATTCTAGAGCATAGCTGTTTATTGAGCACAAATATTTCACAAGGTAGCACAGCGACTTGTTTGACGTCTGCTTTACTGGAAATTCGCTGCTAAGTCTGCTGGTAAAAGACTCAGAAATCGGTCAGCATCTGACAAAGTTAGAGCCAAAAATGTACTGGCACCTTATTTGGAGACAGTATAGAAGGGGGCATAAATTTAAGAGAGGATTATGTGACCATGAATGTGCCATAATAAGTAGGATTAATTAATCATTGCTTGGCTAGTTTGTGTACCATATTTGAACTTCAAGCTTGTTTATTCCAAAGATAGGAAGCAGGCCTCAAAATTTTTAAAGGGATCATTTGTGGAAATTTATGATACTTATAATGGTGAGCCTTAATTGGAAGTATTTAGCTTCTGCCATTCTATATTATCTAGAAGGGGTCTCAAATAAGAAACAATTAGGGTTGCTGAAGGTCACTGCAAATTTATTAATGAGTAGGCTGATGTAAGTTCGTCTTAGTATCGTACACATGATTTGTGTACTATTAGTGTATGCAACTTTTCCATGCATCCTTCTGTTTAGTGCCCTCAGTACGGTAAGAGAGATCCTCTATAGATATCTGTTCCACGTTAGCTCTGAGAAATTCTACTCGTTGGGCTGTAATCCACCGTTGATTGTTTGGTGATATTTTCACTATAACCCACCAATTTCACAGACAGACTGACAGCATTATGGGTCCACTGCTGTGCTTACACGGATACAGAGTCAATGAAACTCTAGTCAGTATTTTGGCATAATAGCTTCTGTTTGTAGTGATTTTGTCTGATGTGAGTGACACATAAAATGCAAGTTATTGAAATAAACACAGATGTAGACTTTCTTGGTAAACTAAACATTTATTTTATTTTGGTAAAAATCTCTGCTGGAGTGTGCAGTAGTGTCTTTGTTTATCGCACAAGCAACACTCAGTTGCTAGAATATTACTAGGTCCAGTTGTTGCTGTCGCCTTTGCTAACTGAAGCATTTTTATGATAGGACACCATGTGCCTGCATATATACCACTGTTATCTACATGTATCTCAAATGAAGGCAAGGTGAATTTTCATTTGGTACTGCTTACCTCCCCAGTCTTTTCTGCAATTAAGCATATCTTATTGCAAAATATTCTGTCTCAGTAAGAAGCATTATGCTTTGTACAGTGGCGTTTGATAGTTTTGTGTAGTGATTGTGTTGAGTGGACACAGATTGTTTTACTGTATAGCTGTTGTTGAGAACGTTGTTACTGCTGCTGTCACTGCAGTTTGTTTGATATGACTCTTGCTGTTAAATGTGCCAAGTAATTTATAGACAGCCCGTTCTCTGTGAGTTAGATGCTACCAGGAAGCGGCAACATAAGTTACATGGAATCATTCAGCTGGACGTATATAACTCCTTTATTAAACTAGTTTTATGAAACAGTGGTTGAACTCGAATGGTACCAGTATATGTCAGTGGGAATGAGAGGGGTTCGTGGGATGAATACAACATCGTAGTACGCATCATCTGCTAGTATTATTGCCTCGTTGTGTCAACAGAACATTGGAGCATTGAGGTTGTGCTTCAGGAGGAATGGTGCACATCCAGCGTTAAGGTGAAACGTTGGAGTTCCAATATTCGTTGCCGTGTCAAATTTTGCACCGATCAGTTAAACCGTTGCAGAGATGTGGCCGTTTTCGATTTCTCAAGATGGCGGCCGTATTTGGTCGTCTTTGTGACTGTGCAAAATGTGGTGGTAATTTTGATAGTATGCAAGTTCTAATATTTTGTGCATTAAGCTTGAAAATGCCTGTTCATGGCCCCAAAATAGAGGTTTCGGGGATTTGACCCCCAAAATGGAAAGCAGTATGAACGACACCCCAAAAGGCACTTCATTGCGTGGAAACACGTCATATGACGTATAAATCGTCTAAATCGGTCCGCGAACCAAAGAATAAAGTTTAAAAAAATTTAAGGTATACTAAGCAACCGAACGTGTGCCATGTCGTGTGTGCGCAGATCCCACGTTGTCGCAGCACCACATGGATTTGCATGTGTGGTCATACCCTTGACATAGTTATATATTCCATGTTTTATCAAGATCAGTTTAGGGGTTTTGGAGCCCCGGGGAGCCGAAATTTGCCCTTTCCCATTACTGTGGCTATTGGCTTATACAACAGCTTGTGCTACCGTACAAGCCGCGATTACTGGAATCCGAGAGATATGATAGAAGACATAGTTAGACGCACAGTACAGTTTGTCACACTTGGTGTTTTCATGTGCATGTTGCATATACCTTTTGTCTTTGCGTCTGTTTGTGTACAGTATTTGCATCATCATATTTCTTCTTGTTGCTTTTCCCCCAGTAGGTGGACGAAGTATTGCGGTCAGCGTATCTTATGTATGTCTGTCTGTCTGTCTGTCTGTCTGTTAACATGCCTGTCTGAAATTAAACCACGTCCAAATTTTACCAATGTTCCATACATGTTACCTGTTGCCATGACTCGGTCCACCTCTGACGGCAGTTCAGTACGTTATGTACTTCCGGTTTTGTGGATGACGCCATTTTTTCACATGATGGAGCGAATGGGCCCGAATGAAATAACGTCCAGTTCACCAGGTTTCAGCACCGGGGGCGAAGTCTGCCATCTCTGACTGCATCTCGTTTTTATTGAGTATCATAATGAGTGGTGTGTTTTAGTAGCGTGGGTAGTTACTGGTACGCTGTATATATTTTGTCATTGCATCTATTTATGTGCTTCTGTCTACTTCTCCATCACATTATGCTATACAGATAGTGATGGTGATCGACTTTGTTCAGTTTGACGTATGTAATGTTTTTCGGGAACTGGTGTCAGAGGCCGACATCGAATGACTGTTATGTTCCTGCTGCCAAGAGTCAGTTGTGGTTGAAGAAACAATGAATGACTCACAGATAGGACATGTGGCCACACAAAAATTTTGCACCAGTTTCAGTTTTAATTTCGCTTAGTTATATTGAATTGGTCTCAATCAGCCAAGTTGCTTTACGTTGGGCCTGATTAGTACTGGGATAGCAAACCGTCTGTGTATGTAACCAGCCACCCAGGTCAACTCAGCCTGGCCATCCCTTTGTGGGTAGGCATAATGAGTACCGACAAACCTGGGGCACACCACATGATGTACTAGCTCCGTACCTGTGGTGTTGCAGCATAAACTGTTGTCTGGCTGAGGAGTACAGAACGGAGATCAGTGCTGTCCTATGGGCCCGTGTGGCTCAGGAAGGACTACGTTTTTACGTAACCCATAAGATTAAGGGGGTCACCCTTAATCTGAAATATGACTACTAAACCGGTGTTTGGGTGTGTTGTGTGTCTTCTGTGTTATGGGTGCTACTTTTACAGTAGTTTCAGCAGAATTTATTAAACAGAACACAAATTTTGTTTCTGAAATTGTCAACATAGTTCAATGTGATTTTTTGTCCTTGAGGTGGCTTATACACTACTGAGTTATATTTGTGTGTCTCAGTGTTATCTACTTGCCTTATGAGTGCAGTATACATTACAGAGCTAAGGGAAAGTTTTGTAATGCCATTTGTAACCTTTATAGTACTCATGACTGTTTAAACGTGCAGTTGTATGTTTGAATTTGCTGAAATACGTTTGTATTGCAGTACTGTTGATGTGTGGCTTGCAAGGTACAGGAATGTTATATTGACAGTAGGGAGTCAGTGATTAGGAAAGCTAGACGTAGGTGGTTCGGATGTGGAACGTGAAGATGATCTGGATCTGATTCAAACACTGTACAGTGATGGAGGTCGAAAGAGTGAGACAGAGAAGATGCCTGAGGCAGAAGACGTGGTTGGATGAATGAGAGAATGCAGACTGCACAGGTTTGGAAAAAGTACAGGGGGCGTCAAGCTGGAAATTTGCCGTTGAACTGATGTGCGTGTGCGTGTGTGTGTGTGTGTCGTTTGCATGATACACTATGCTGTAGCAGTTTTGTCAGTCATTTTTCAATTGTACTGCAGTGGTTCAGCTTCAAGTAACTTCTTTATTAGCATCGGAATTCATGATGATGCAAGATGCAGAAAACCTTCTGCGCGTGCAAAGACATCTTTTATTGGACAAGTTGTAATTAGCACAGACCGCTCACAGGAAAACATCTAAGACCAATCAGTAGCATTTTGATGACCACTTGCTTTTGTGATAATTGTTTTTGATTTTCCATGTCTTCCATATCTAATGTCATGAAAATTTCAGAGCTGATTGTATGAGTAAATTGACGTTAGTGTCAGCATAAAATGTAAGTTTACAGTTTTTTCCTTGACAGTGCACATGTCTAGTTTTAGCAATATCCATTGGCATGTGAAATTGATAATATAATAAAAACTAATCTTCAGTAACAAGTTTTACTGCTTGTAATTGATTTCCTAGTTTATTTATTCTGTCATGTCGTACAGCAATAGTATGGGCAAGCTGAATCACGGCTTGTACGGTAGTACAAGCTGTTGTATAAGCCAATAGCC
>Ga0209363_1000783_pt1 | contig 13673 bp, 9 predicted proteins | sample WorMetexBAHAMAS3_FD_187385 | JGI IMG/M metagenome (GOLD analysis project Ga0209363, IMG submission 187385) | Marine gutless worms symbiont microbial communities from Max Planck institute for Marine Microbiology, Germany - Inanidrilus exumae... | ecosystem: Host-associated > Annelida > Digestive... | reverse complement strand
AGGCCAGCGATATATTAACCTCAACCCTGGCCGCCTTCTTGTTCAGCAGCCACCCAAAAAAGGAAAGAGATCGAGAGGCTCATTTAAATTATTACACTAGCGCCTACAACAGGAGAAGACAACTATTACACCGCAAGACAAAACTAAAACAAGCACAACAAAAACAAGCAGGCATCCTTAACTAAAAACATACCGTACATAACACAAAATCAACACAGAAAAAATCTAAAGCCAGGTTTAGTTGCCTCTTACGACATCCAGCCTGGAAACAAAGTGGGACTATTCCGGTAAAATGGGAATGGATGGAAAAGCAAGAAAATAGATAAAATAAATAAGAAAGGAAAAAAGAACAAAGGAAGATACTAAAAGACGGAGTAATACGTGGGGAAGCGGACCATTATTAAAGTAATCATCCACAAAACCGGAAGTACACAACGTATCGCAATGACGCCGAAGCAGGACAGAGCCACGGCCATAGGCAACATGCACTAGAGAATTGGTAAAGATCGCGTCGCGTGTGGTTCCGGAGATATCCTCGTGGACTGACACACAGATACACACACAGACGTACTCATCACAATACTTTGCAACTGCTCTCGCAGGCAAACTAACAAGAATGTACCATCTCTATTGCTTCTACCACAGTGTCACATTGAAACACAACGTAGGTCACTAGAACGAGTACTTTGATTGGTCGCGGAGCATTGGGGCGTTTCCAGCGAAAGTAGAGCAAAGCAACAATGGAGATGCCGATAGCAAGCCAGTTGACGAAGGACGAATAGTTGATCAACTTGTACATATCAGAGAACGACAGATAGACCAGTGACACTGCGCCCTACACAGCCAATCAGCAGACCACACAGCAAGAAGGTTGGTTTGGTTTGGTGTTGAACAAACTCTGACAATGAGTTGACATGGTCATGATGACAGCACAATGACATTCATTGTCAGCATCAGCAGCAAACCATACATCAGTACTGAGTGCCATGTTAACAGTCATATTACAGTCCAATCTCGATATATAGAACTCCGTTATTTCGAGGTCTCGCTTATATCAACAGATGTCAGCGTCCTGGCAACTGACAGTGACTAACTATAGCGATTGTCATTTCGAACACGGCTATATCGAAATCTCGGTTACATCGAATACGCCAGACAGTCCCTGTCATCATGGATTTTACATGTCAAGTTTTAGTTTGTATGCGAAATAGCTGCAGTTAATAGGCCTGCAGAGATCTGATAAAGCGTAGTTCATGTATACAGACTGTGCTGCAGACACTGTAGCTTCCACCCACTCCTGCATCTCACCGAGCCGTGGAGTCACACGGGTTTAATTACGTTATCTCGCTGGAGGTCGACGGCCCACGGCGCAGCACGTCGTACTGCAGTGAGCAGGACTGATAGTGTACTGTCGGGGCAGTTGGGTTAAGTGCTCTAGTATTCAGTATGCAGTGTGTCATACAAAGCTGACGTGCGTTAACTGCTGCTGCAACTGTACGAAGGTTATACCGTGGTTATACGCTTATATCGAACTATAGACGGCAGTTGCGGTAACTTGGATATATCGAGATTCGACTGTATTACTAAGAACACATCATATAGTGAGTGCCATGTTAACAGTGATATCACTACTAACCACACGGCTGACATCAGACAAGCAGCAACACTCAACCAACACTGATGGTACAACAACGAAACAACTTCCGACACTACACCATCATCACCATCATCGTCATGTCAACAGGTCGTTCATAGTAAGTAAGTAAGTCGTTGACAGACCGTGAAGATGACGGCCGGTGCCGGCGTGTGTCGCGTCACTTGAATAAAGCTCAGAATTCCCGGCATGTGACCCTCACGTGAGCCGACATAGAACAGCCTGTGACAACACAACCGACCCAGTAGAGTTCAGAGACAGAGTCGACCGTCACAGCACACTCACAGCCACACACCTGTGTCACACCTGTGTCACACCTGTGTCACGTGGTCACACCTGTGTCACGTGTTCACTGCTGAGAGACTGTGACGTCATGACGACACAACGGACCACAAAGCAGCTGGATGCAACATGACAGTTTAGAGTCCATTCGTTTCTGAGGCGTGTGTCTGCGTGTGCTGACATGCAGTTCTGGTCAGCCAATGAGCTTGATTGAGTTAAGGTTTTACGTCCCACCCGATGCATAATAGGCCATTTCAGAGACGTTCTTTCTAGCCAATCTCTTGGCTTAGTACTGAAAAACTCAATCACAACAAAAGCAAACATGCACCCATAACAAAATATACTACAACATAAAATAAAAACCCCAAAAAACTAAAGCTAGGTTTGGTCGTCTCCTATGACCGCAGGCCTGGAAACTGAGAGTGCCTATTCTGGTCTCGGCGCTTCATAAATTTGTCACTTACTTACTTACTTAGACACTTACCCACTTACTTACAGCCCTGGGATCCACATGGGTCATGGCTGGAGAGAATACACCGACCACAGACACATGGACGAAAACATCTATTAGAAAGTAGTGTTGTTACGGTTTCAAAAATTTTGCTGTTGGTCGTTTTCGGTAGGTTTTGCAAGAAAAACCGCGGTTTTCGGTTCGGTTTCGGTTTTTGTCTGTCCTGTTTTCCCCCTGTCATCAATGTGGTACTTTTATGCGGCCCACTGCACATCAAACCTGCAGCAGTACGTTACATATTTCTGTGTATTTCTGCTCATTACGCATAGCGGTATCGCATCGGTATCGGTTGAAAATGACGTACTTGGTCTAACACTAGTTGCAGCAAAAGTGTTATTGGATAAAATTCACTGAATTTATCTTGACAATTTCAGCGTAGAGACCTGCCTGAAATCCGTCAATTCCGGCGGGAAAAACCTAGGTTTCGGCGGCGGTTTCGGTTACCATAACAACACTATTAGAAAGTGACATGAAACTGCCATTACACTGGTCTGTCTGTCTGTGTATCTGTACCTCGACGACGTAAAGAGAATGCAGTCTGTCTGTCTGTCTGTGTGTATTACTGTCTGTCTGTACCTTGATGATGTAAAGAGAATGCCGTTGACTCCACCAAACGTAGACAGAGCAACAAAGAGAGGCATGATCCACGCCATGACGCCATACAGACGCTCCGCAAACACCTCAACCACACAAGACAACAGTGTCACAATCATTTACTATGAACCGCTGACTTTCCAGAGTTGACAGCAACAGATCAACAGTCACTAGAGGGCGTGGCATTTCAACTGTGTGCCATGTAGCTGCTATCAGCTTCACGCAAAACAAACAAGACTCACTACATGAGACACACAAACACACCCACACACCAACACATAACCACCGTCATAGAGAAGAAATGTCCTTCTACGGTTATGGTGTCTACAGGGTGCGCCATAAAAACCGAACTGTTTTTGAGAGTTGATAATTTTTAGTAGCGATCTGCTGGAGACGTAATTAATGTGTCATTCTGTAGCGAAAATAACATTTGGTACAAATATCAGCTAACCTTTTACTGCTGCTATGATGTCGCTTACCTGCACCCGTGTGCTGGAGTTCACTGAACCGAAAAACTGGCCGCCAAATAGTCCGCATCTAAACTCTGTGGACTACTCAGCGTGGCGGCATTGCAACGGAAGCTGTATCCTCACAAAATTTCAGTCATTGTGTGTCTGAGTAAAAAAAAGTGGGAAAATGCCATGTGCTGTGGTCAAATTAAGCATAATTTCACGTGTAGTGAAAATTTATGAAAACTAGGCAAAGAATATTTAAATTCATCGACATGCAAGTTTTACACTTTTTTTGCACAGAATTCCAAAACATTTGATACATCACACGCCTTTCTACCACTTATCATCGCACAGTCATCAAGTCTCAAATACAGTTTGGTTTTTTATGGACCAACCTATATACTAAGTGCAGGACTAATGAGCAACAGGTCAGCCAACATGCTGTTAAGCTCAAAGAATGTTTCACACAAAGATCAACTTACAACTGCGACGGCGGGTGATTCGATCATTTCACGAGGTGTAACCGTCGTGAAATAAGCGACATTTGCCAACACATAGACGACGGTGACGAGGGAACACGAGATCCAAGACGCTCGCGGCAAATTCCTTCACAACACAACACAACACTGTCACATCAGGGAACACGAGATCCAAGACGCTCGTGGCAAATTCCTTCACAGCACACCACAACAAAAGCTAACTGCTTTCTAATTTCAGTTCGTCCTCCTCCATGCCATTCATTCTGCACTCTAGACTATGCTCACTGTTCTGTTCTGTCAAGGGTCGGCCACACCATGGACCTCTGTCATTCTGACTGACTATGAATTTTGACGCCGACACGGTGGATGTCTCACCACCACACACTTGAACCATAGTGTGACCTTGACCTTTGACCTCCAGAATCTACTGAAGTCGTCAGAATGGGCCTGTCAATTTTATCAAAATTGTCCAAGGCAAGATATCGTGGTAACAATACGTGACCGCACGAACGAGACCACCTCAAAAAACAACAGTCAGCTGGCCGAGGCGTAAACAATATCACTAGCAAAATTAATTAACTGCAAAGATTACTTTGATGGGTCTTTGAGTTCCTCGACGACATAATTCAAGTAGTTCCTACAAGAACACAAAGGACCACCCACAGTCAGTCAGTCTACATCACATGAATGTCACATCACAGACTACTCACTACTGCATCAAGTGTGGCCCATGATTAGTACTTGACTGATAGGACTGTGACTGGCTAAGCTCCAGAGTCCACACAGTCTAACAAGTGACCTTGACCTTCACACTCATAATAACAGCAGCACACGTTGTGCCGGCACTCAGAGTGATAATACAACCATAAATAAACACCGGTCTAACGACCACTTCTATGGGACAACCTCGGTAGGCTGCCAGCAACTGACAGACAGAACCTTTAATGCAGCAAGAGATGATGGTCTGGCAGTGGCATCAGCTGGAGTCGTTTTATACAAGTCATTTGCACTTCACTGCAGACAGATAACCACGCATCACTGAACGTTCACAGGCTAAACGCTCTTTCTCACGTCCACCCAACCATCTCAAAGCACTCAACTCTACATCCACCCACATAAACATCATGACTAAATACAACAGCAACTGCAGAGATCTGTACGCACTTTGTCCCATGAACATGGATTGTCTCGTTTGGTTTATGACAGCACGTGACTATGAACAACTCTGCTCTGGATAATAAACCTAAATTTCACTGACACTGTTTTAAGCCAAAATCTGCCAAAAAGTCAACAACAAATAATAAACAACATATAACTATGTGGATCTGAGACGAGTTTATTGAACATTTCACGGACAATATATTCATTAATGGTAATAAATGCAGTAAGTAAAATTATCAACTTCAGTCAACTGTACATGCAGCAAAAACAGGAATCATTTCAAAAATGATAACCGAAATGAAAGTGAAATTATTCTTTGAGAACAAAATAATAATAGAAACTATTGTCAAACCTCAACAGAAATTGTATGTGCAATGTCAGCATTAACTGACAATGATATAAAGAAAGATACACTTAAGATCCCGTTACATGTACCTGATGAGCAGTGCATTCAGTGTTTAGTGTGACCTCGGATTGTCATTTTCACTTCCTGTTTACTGTTGACATGCGTGAGATGGCCAAAGCAGTGTTGTAAGATAACTAACAGTCCGTTTAGCTGAAAACTTAGTGGCACAAAATGGGAAAGTACGAATGTTAAAATGTGAACTTGTGAAGCTTCTCACTGCAGGTGACATTTGATCTTTAAATGTCTATTAAGTGTTGTTGAAGTATGAACAAAATTAAGTAGAAATGTTAAGAGAACTGAGACTAAGTTAAGTCTATCAAAAACAGAATAATAACTTAAATAAACAACAAGACAGAGATACCAACCAGCCATTGTAAGCGAACAGTCCTTGATAGAACGAGATCGATATGGACTGAGCAGTCACCTTGGAGCCTTCAAACGGTGACAAAAAGTGTTCCACCTCGCCTGCACTCACGCACAACACATTGTCCTCCTAGTTGTACCAAAAGTATCTGCCCTCCCATCAACGCCAGTCAGTCTGCCTATCACTTCCCAGCAAGTGGACCAACTGTACGTAGAGTCCGACATTCTAGCCTAGAACAGCAGCCGGCTGTAGTAGACATGGTCACTAACTGACCACTGACCAGTCATCAGACCGTCCGTCCGGTGTCTGTCTGTCGTGTCACCTCAGTATACAAACTCACAATGTCTGCTTCTACCACAACAGACAACGGCAGTCAATGGCTTGTAGCAACTCTGTGTACTTTTTCTACAAGCTGCACGCACGAGTCCATAAACAATGCAGTCCATTGCCTGCCTGCTCTGTGTGTGTGTCATATGAAGAAAGGAATAGTCAAATACTCAATCATCATCACCCAAAACGTCACATAATCGTAATGTGAGTGCGTGCAGTGAGACACAGCCTCACCGCCAGCCAATCAACGCCACTAATCGCGTCACGTGACTCGCCTCTAACAAACACCTCTTATTATTATTATTATTATTATTATTATTATTATTATTAATAAATATTTATGAAGTACAGGATCGCCTGAGTGCGCTGTGACGTCATCATCACTGACTACAAGTAATTACCAAGACACAGAGATGTGAGTGAGCCCGTTCCGTCTCCAGGCCGAGCAGACATGGCGTTAGCATTTCATCTTTATTTTATGTTATAGTATATTTTGTGATGGATGCATGTTTGCTTTTGTTGTGTTAGATATAGTTTTTCAGTACTAACTACTAAGCCAGGAGATAGGCTGTGAAGAAATGACCTATTTGTGTCTGGTAGACCTTAACTCAGTCAGTCAGTCAGTGGACGGCAGCACTGCACTGAAGATAGCGACGACGAGTCACGTGACCTCTCAGTCGGCTGACCGGCGCTACGTACAATGTCACGTGATGTTAACTGCGTGATAGCTAATTCAAACACAATATCAGAGCGTGACAGACAGACAGACGGACGGAGCCGTTGCGTCATGCAGTGTCGCACTGTTCAAAGCTGTGCCACGCTCACGCGTGATAGATGGACTGGCCGTCGTTTTCATGTCTGTGAATGATGGATCTGAAGCGATCACTTATCTGTTCTCGTCAAAACCAATGCGCGCTGCTCAAACTGCCTGAGATTTGGTCTTCAGTCACGGCAGAACGCGCGTACGTTGACAGCCACGGTAAGTTTGATTTCAGACTTTAGTCTAAGACCAAAGTTTAGCGTCACTTCACGTTTTGCACTAATTACGTCTTTGACCGAATTTCAGGTCTTACACTATATATAGTCTTAGGGACGGTTTTTCCACCGCAAATTAATCTTCCATTAACGTTAACGGTGCGGTGGAAAAACCGGCCGCTAGACTTTGGTTTAAGCCAAAGATAAAGAGACAGCCATGCAGCGTACTGATAATGGGCCAGAGCGCGCACCTGCTCATGGCGTGACGTCAAACACAGCCTAGACGCCATCTGTATACTCTGTAGATGTGACGCGAACCACGGCCAGATCGACAGTTCGCAGAACTACCGCTAGGGCTACCTACTAGAGTTCATTGTAACTTGCGTGCGGTCATGTTTACTCGGTTCAACAGTCACACACACACATACACGTCGTCAACGCAGAAACAGCAAAATATCCAGCGACCGACTAGACGAAAGCACTATCTACCCATTGATCACCTGGCTAGCTGTCGTTGTCATAATAATAAACTAGCTATTTCACCAATACACCCATCAAGTCGCTGTTCACGCTGCTTTCTCTGTTAAACTCATTGCACGTCAGCTCGGCGTCAACAACTCGACTTAGAGCAGGTTTCTGAAGGTCACAAGTGTCGAGGTCAAGGTCAAGGACACTCGAAGCAGTGGCATCAGCCACGGACTGTCAGCGTTGACATCTCATTGTACTAGTCAACAGTCAACTTGTTGTGCAGTTCAGTTTTGTTTAGACAGACAGACAGACACAGTGATGATGACAGACAGCATCAGATGAGAAGATGCCAGTGATGTATCAGTCCACGTGGCCATCTAGGGGCAGCACGTGTTCTTCACATATCAACAATACGGCTCATCATCATCATCATCACCATCGACCGTCCACGCGCCCGGCGACCGACCCGCCGGCAGCGTTACAGACGACGACAGACGACCGCGACCGTTACTAGTCTAGCCCCTACACTATGTGTATTGTGTAGGCAGGCCAGTAATAAAAGTACTGCAAAAAACATTTACTTTATTGCAGCATTTATTTTATTTCATTGTAGATGTGCGTACGGCTTAACAGGAGTACAGCATAGAACAGCTATTGAGAAAGAATCGTGATTACCGAGACAGAGTTGAACAACGCCAGTGAGAATGATGAGAGCCAATGCAAACAGCTTGGCGTAGGTGAACACATTCTGAACTTTCATTGACAACTTGACACTGACTGTGTTGATAGCTGTCAGCAGCACTAAACAACACACACAGACACACTCACAGACAGACAGACAGACAGACAGACTGCTGACAACTGGCACTTGTATCACAGTTCACAAGCCAGTCTGTTGATGTTCTCAATCAACAACGGCATTTGCAATATCGCCATTCTGATTTTAAAAAGTTCACCTATGATAATCTGGCTACATTATGCGTAAATTAGGTGAATTTTGGTCCAGTAGCTCCAGAGTTCATGAAGGCGAATGAAAGATGTACGCTCGTCATTTCTTTCTTTAAAATAAACCTTTCAGAAAAATTATCTCAGGATCCACCGGACCGATTTTCACCATATGGTAGATATTTGAATATAGATTAAGAATCTGACTCTGTTTTTCGATCGCTCAAGAGACGTTGCCATGGCAACCAATTTTTAAGGACACAATTGGCCTATATTCACTTTTATTTGTCGCCCTGACACTGCTAAATGGATTGCTATAACGCCATTCTGATTCAACTATTGAGTAAATTGCGCTAAAGTAGTTATAATTACACAACCGTAGTACACTGTTCAGTAAAAGTACAGTATTTATTTACAATATGCTCACTACTTTTTTAAAAATAGCAGTGTTTTAGTTTTACATCTAAAAGATAGATTTCGTCAAATGATTTTTATTACTATAACTGCGAATGTGAATTTGGCATTATTGGCTGCGAGTGGACAACGTATTTTCCAATTTAGGCCATGCAAAATCTACAGCCCTAACCATGAAGCTATGAATCTTGTAAATGTTAATTTATGCGATTAAACCAGTTATATATTACAACTTAACATCCAAACGAAAACGTACTGATGCAGATAGCTGCAAGAAGGCGCACAGCGGAGTCGGGCTGTTGACAAGTTGGAAATAAAGGCTCAATGACGTAGTTGGCAAAAGTCAAGGCAACAATAGCAATGATGCACGGCCGAATGATCATACTTTCAATCCACAGCCGAAGGAATGCCAGGAAAGGACCAAAAGCCTCATATATGTACGCGTAGTCAGCACCGGACCGCACAATCAGTGTGCCAAGCTCCGTGTAGCAGTATGCACCGACCATAGAGAAGAGACCACAGAACAACCATATTATCAACGACAGCCCGACAGAATGTACTTCCTGCACATCACATCAAAAACTCATTTAGAAATACTCTCGACAGTCGACACCATAACACTTGCACAGGAAAACACGATCCCATGTACGGAAGCAGTGTAACCATCAGACACAGGCATTGTGGTCAAGACACTGGGCCCAGGCACTGTGGTCAAGACACAGGGCCCAGGCATTGTGGTCAAGACACAGGGCCCAGGCATTGTGGTCAAGACACTGGGCCCAGACATTGTGGTCAAGACACAGGGCCCAGACATTGTGGTCAAGACACAGGACACAGGTATTGTGGTCAAGACACTGGGCCCAGGCACTGTGGTCAAGACACAGGACACAGGTATTGTGGTCAAGACACAGGACACAGGCACTGTGGTCAAGACACTGGGTCCAGGCATTGTGGTCAAGACACAGGACACAGGTATTGTGGTCACTCTGTTTAATTCCACTAGGCTTTCACTAATACTCACTGCACCTAGCCATCGAGAATGACCAGACTGAGCTGACCAGGGTGGCTGGACAGGAGTGATGAAATCACAGGACCAGATAACGATGGACGGCTTTGCACACGTGGACACTGACGAACTGGACAATGAATGATCAATGGATTTTGCCCAAGTGCTACAATAATAATAATAGCAGCACTTGTAGAGCACCGTGGAGTCCAGTAAGCAAATAAATGGAAGCCTACTCACATCCAGCTTTAGTATCACAAAAGTTAATTTACGTTTTACTTTTTTTAACATCACTATACTGCATTGTGGCACTGCTTGTAGTATACAAAATTTCTAAGGCTAAAACAAAGCAATTATTTTTTCCCAGTGCCAATTCGATTACATTTCCACACCTGAGGCTTGCATAAACCATGCATTAAGACCACTTGTTGTATATGCAATTTCAGCCAGGATTCCTCCATTGTGCAGACTCATCTGATCTATAGCATGAATAAACTGAACTGCAGGCTGCCTATGCACTGGCAACAATCAGCTTGTCACTTTTACGTTTACTGTTATGCTACAACTGCTAACAATTTTAAAATTAAATTCTCAGCTGTTTATGTCAGCGTGGATATGGGTGGGTTAGGGTTAGTAACTGTACGCCTACTATATGCCTCATATCCCAGCATCAGCTGTAACTCAAGACTTGAGAAGGAGACACTTCTTCTTCTCTGTGATCTGGTAAATGAACGAAAACCTCCCTTAGTTGCATTTCATTCACAATCTTTGTACAGCAATACTGTCAAACGCTGAAATGTACCACCAGACTGGACAACTGCAAGTATACTTATTAATCATTCATTTCAGCATGCACAGGATTATCGTGACTGCCAAAAACCAACATACCAACGCGATCAATCGGGACATTCTTGGCTGATAATCATTTAAGCCAGTCTCTCAATAGCTGGCCATTCAGTGAGAAGACATGCTCACACAGACAGCTCGTGCCATCATAGAAGCACATTTTTCAAAGTTTCAATAAGCAGGAATATTTGTTATTCATCATTCTATGGAGCTAGACCTCTGTAGAACAATATCTTCATTGTAACTAGACCATCTACACGCAGTCCTCCCAGACTTCCTGCTTCTTCGTGTCCTTCTCATGTACAACATTTTAAATTTAGCTGTTCCTGGGATATTTTAGGGGACATAACATTTTACAATTAATTAGTCACGTGTGTTCACTTGTGTACAGTTGACTGTGTGACACGATGACCGTGTGACGAGATGCAGGTGTCGCGAGTTGACCACGTGACGAGTTGACAGGTAGCATTAATTCCATCTGTGGGGTCAGTCATGCAAACACTCTGGGTCAGTGGAGTATTTATTGAGATGTACAAATTTACGTCATTCTGGTACCAGTTCCTCCATTTCCAACTCACCTATTCCATCACCCATCACTTTTTCCTCTTTTGATACACCACTATGCTCATCCAAGACATTCATAACTCCATCTCTCTTTCACTCCCGGCTCAAAACCTACCCGTTTCACAAATCTTCTCTCCGTAGTTTCACTTTTTCCTCCCGGACTGCCTTTGTGGACTTTTGCCCGCACCGTTTATTCTGAGCTACTCGGTTTGTTTTAGTTTTTTCTTTTTTTTTCGTTTCTGTGCCGTGCTCTAGATTAAGCTGGCCATCTCGTCAGCTTTTGAGCATACGTAAATATATTGTATCATATCGTATCGTATTACCTTCAGGTAACAAACCATCTGGGCAACAGTAGGGTTAGTGTTATGGTTACAAGGGTCAGGAACAATCGGCGCAGAGTAATTTACGGAACGTAACGGAACCATTCTGCAGAATTCGCCGTATTGGAAAAATCAATGGGTGTCAACGAAATGCGCGTAAAAATATTACCGTTACTGTGTTGGTTAGGGTTAGTGTTAAAGTTAGGGTCAGTTTAGTTTGACTTGTTAGCAGTAATACTTTGGTGGCATTAAGTGTCGCCATCTATTTTTATCGACCAATCATGCTCCCACATGGATGTACTGTCCAATCAGCTTTCGTTCCGTCATTCCGTTCCGTAAATTACACCGTCCCGGAACAATAGCCCAACTTTTATCAACAACCGGCTACCAATTACCATACATGCGGTCCGTGTAATTATGCTAAAGACGACTAAGGACGACTAAAGACAGCTACAGACGACTAAAGACTACTAAACACTACTAAAGACAAGACTAAAGACAAGACAAAAGACGGCAAAAGACAGCAAAAGAGCTGGGACAGCACTTCGCGCTACACATACGACCAGCTATTCAGAAGTGCGTCTTCGAACCAAGTCAGCAAAATCAGTGGCTTCGACGACGCTGGAACAACAACGCATGCGAATCACTGAACCATGTGCTGAAGTTGGCTGTCGACTGGCGACCCAGCAGACTTCCGGATCTTGTGGAGTGGCTCCACAAAGTCGTCGCGACGCAGATGGCGGACCTACGGCACGCACTCCACAGTCAGGGCAACTTCGAAGTCTTGTCGACTTTCGGCAAATTAGCAGGGATGCAGTCCTCAAGACCGCGGTCTTGGTCTCGAGAGCACTCTGAGTAGACTTTAGGCGTCCTTAGTCGTCTTTAGCCGTCTTTAGCATAATTACATGGACCCCCATACATGCAACTTTGCTACCATATGTCCAACTCTGCACAAAAACATGTACCGTAGCAGTTTACCTGAATAACACCTTTAGGGCTAATAAAGATCCCCGATCCGATGATAGAACCAACAATGATGGAGATCCCGCTAACAAGGCCGATCTTGGGCTTGAGAGTGACGACTTCCACACCGTCGTCGAGTTTCTTGGTCGATGTGTCGTCTGGCTCCGGTACGCCGTGTGCCGGGCTGTATCCGTTAATCTCGACGTCAGCTAACGCCATCACGTGCTCCGAGTTTACGGCAATTTACTGAATGGCGACAAATAGATTAGATTAGACGGCCGTTCACGATCAACAAATAGTACACAGTAGACATAAAGCAAAACACGCGCCTATTGATACCAGTCTGACGCAACTACTACTTCCGCTTGCAGCTGCAGTCGACAGCACGGACATGCTGCTAGTCTACCGTACTCAGAGGTCACAGGTCACAGGTTCATAGTGCTGCCTTACGTGTTGTTTCTAGGTCAGTTCGCCGAAAGTAAGTCAAAAGTCAATCAATATAAACAAACATCGCCGTAATCTTAAAACGTGTTAAAAAACACGTTGAAACACTGTGTTAACGAAAGGATTGTGTGTAACAGAGTTGTATGGCGTTTAATGAATAATCTGCTTATAAAACTTCAGCTTACTATATGAGTGACAATACGTAATTAACATGGACACGGTCGTTTAGGGTAAGTGGATCATGCTTTTCACAGGTCGGTTTCTTTTGCAGTCACCTGTGTCAGGGCGTCGCCACGGGGTGGACTGGGGTGGACATGTCCACCCCACTTTTTGCCAGAGGGTGTTCCTGAGATTGATGCACCGGTCAACAGCGGCAACGCGACATCTTGCTGGTTGATGCTTCGGTTGACTGATGTGATGGGTGAGCCGACTGTGCTGTAGACCAGGGCTGTATCCGCTAATAGAGGTTTTAAGATAATTAAACATAAATATAAT
>Ga0209363_1000782_pt1 | contig 13675 bp, 7 predicted proteins | sample WorMetexBAHAMAS3_FD_187385 | JGI IMG/M metagenome (GOLD analysis project Ga0209363, IMG submission 187385) | Marine gutless worms symbiont microbial communities from Max Planck institute for Marine Microbiology, Germany - Inanidrilus exumae... | ecosystem: Host-associated > Annelida > Digestive... | reverse complement strand
AAAAATAAATAAATTAGCCCGTATGGGATTGGCGGTCCACTCCTACTTACTGCCAACTTCAAAGTCACGTGACACAAAAACTAGGAAATAAATAAAAAATCCGGCCCCAAATGCAACATGGCATTGTCTGTTTTTGCAAGGTACAGTAATTACGTAAATAATGTGTGGCAGGCCTTTTACATAGTACCTTGCTGCAAATTTAGTAAGCTATAATTCTGACAAATTTTATCGAAATCAACGAAAAAACAAACTAAAGACTATATTTTTGGGGACACAGCATAGTAATGACATTTACAGTACGACAAATTCACCTTTCCAGATTTCAGTTTTTTCATGAGCCTTATGTCACTTGCGAGGTCTTCATCATCGTCGTCATCAGCATTTCTTCGCTGACGTTTTTTCGTCTTGAAATCTTTCTGCTTCTTCTTCTTCTCCTTTTTCTCCTTCGACTTCGACCACGCAACGGTCTTTGGCTACAAATTAAAACTGCTCGGGATCAACAAAGTAGATGAGATTTCTCGTCGTAGCTTGAAAGTGACCACTGACAACTAGATAGCAAACCCGTCAAATTCTGATATCATACAGCAGTTTAACTAGCACAATCCACTTGAGAATATCTCGCTAATTTTTAACAGACACTGGAATTTGGAATCCAGATCACAATGAAGTCTAATCAACTCTAGTGTGCAAAGGCATTTTCAACCACAACTTTCTATTAGGTTCCATGTGTGTGCAGTGGGTCGTTCTTTGGCATTTTCAGTGCAGCTACTGTCTACCACACTATGCTAACTTCACTCGACAAAGGTTTTGAGCGGCTGAGTCAAGCTTACATGGTGGTCGGCTTTCACCTGGTTCCCGAGCATGGCAATTTTTGAACACACCTATTTCACTTTACCTTTGTTAGCATATCTCAAAACATTTCATTTTGCACTATACAAATCTGTTCATTATTACCCACGCCGACGGCAATCGCGGGAGTAACGTTTTTGCCTCCGTTTGTCTGTGTGTCTGTTTTCCAATATCTAAAAAACGATTCAGCTAGGATGATAAAACTTGGCACAGTAATGTTCCACCGTGAGCCATGGAAATCCATTTATTCTGGGATCAAAAGGTCAAGGATGAGAGGCACAAAACAACATTGCCGGCGAGGGTTTTTACACTCTTGTGAGTGCTCGCTTCTTCTAGTTATTATTATTATTATTATTATTATTATTATTATTGAGGTAGTGTAGCAACGCATGTAGGGTGTGGTGGAATCGTCAATGATCACTCTAATACAAATTTACTGCTGAATCTGCTAATAAAAAAACTTGAAAATTGGTAAATATTTGTCAAAATTACTGGCACTAGCACTGTGGCACCATTTTTGACTCCTGATGTAGATGTTATCAGCATTATCACTATCACAAGGTAAAAGTCGTCATCATCATCATCATCATCAACATACCTTGTAGTGTTTCTTGCCTGGTGTGACTCCCGTTGTGGCAAACTGTTCCAACTTCAATTGTCTCTGACGCTCTCGCACTTTGTCTCTGAATCAATCGATTGCAATACAAATGTTCTACTCCACAGAAATATTTTCTTTAGTTTTCAACTTCTTCTGCCAAACTTCAAGACACAAGGCAGTAGTTTGCATTTGCATCAAAACGTTAATACAGCAACAAAACAACAAAGAAACCCTAAATGCGTGCACTTATCCAGATTCACTTGAAAATGTTTGTTAAGGCAGCCATGTCCATGTTTGTCTGCTTGTGTGTGCCTGTCCAATCAACGGTAAGATGCCACAGAAAGACCACCAACTCAAGGTCTCAGCGCAGCGGTCCAGAAGACCACCAACTGCCATTTTAACGGTGGTTTTCGAGGCAGATTTCCCCCTCGCTGTTCTTCTTTCATATGTACCACAACAGAGCCTTTGTGGATGAGTGGCACAGATTTTTACAGGCCGGATGTCACCAACTGACACTGTCACAGCACTGACGAAAATGCTACAGAAACAACGCTGAAGAAAAACTACAGACCAGCACTTGCAAACAACAGTTACAGCAACAAATTGCATTAATAGAATTACGTCCGTCTTTGCGGACTGACGTATATCCACACATGCCAATCCTACGTCCACACCTGCACCATGCACGTTTTATGAACGGCACATCTCTAGCATGACGTGTACGTCGGCGCATCACTACGGCAATGTTTACATGCGGGTGGGCGTGACCCGTGCGCTGGCCAGTTCATCCGATTTGGGGCTTCCGAGGGAGCGAAGTTCACAAAATGTGTGATTCCCTGCCTTGGACGCCGATGAACCGCCGTACAAAATATGACGCCACTAGCTTTATCCTCAGCGGAAAAATCCGTAACCGTACAAACAAACAAACAGTAACGGACATATCCACACCTTGCCTATCGACATGTGTGAATAAAAACATTACTGACAAAAAACAGCTTGCAATAAAGCGGATAAGATATCCTAGTGCCTTATGCTGTTCAGTAGAGAAAAAGGCATCAAAAGTAAGAAAATTCTTCAATCATCCCCAATTTATTTTCTGGGAAACCTGAAGTAACTCCAGAAAAAATCTGACAGTGAGTAATAGGCATACTGAAGAACATCAGAAACTCTATTGCATTTTCCTCTATACTGTAACAAGCGTTAAGACCATTAAGATTAATTTTATATAAAAAATATCACAAAAATTCTCCGTTTTTTGTTTAACAAACCTACTGTACTAAAATGTAATGTAATTTAACGTAACGTAAGTATGACTGACTTGAAGGAGATTGTGCTGTAGTCCATAATGATGGGTTCAAAGTTCGACACATCCTTGCCCTTCAACTCCGGCATCTTGGGTAGGTGAAGAAGACCAAATCCAGTTGCCAGACGCCCAAGATCCAGGTCTGCATAAATCACCACACATCACATTGTTACTAACAGCAGCTGGCTGCTGAGGCTGATGCAGCCAGCATATTGCTGCCCCAGCATGCCGCTAGTTCATCTGTGAAAACATGACACGGTGGATTTTACTACGAAATCAACTGCCAGCAACTGCAGTGCATCCAGAACAGTGCGGCGCGTGTCATTCACTCGCAGCCAGTGTTCTCACGAGCCACACCGCTGCTTCAGAATCTACATTGGCTGCCAACACAGAAACGTGTCACGTACAAGTTGTGTGCGTTGATGTTTGACATTGTCCGTGGCTCTGCACCTTCATACTTAACAGACTAGTCTTATGTAACATTTGTAGTGATGACCGCTTGCGCTCAGCGTCACGTGGCCTTTGCTCAGTCCAGGACTAACACAAAACTAGACAACAAAGCATTTTCTGTAGCAGGTCCTTCAGCTTGGAACTCACTCCCTTCACGTATTAGGTCCACTGACTCTAAACGTAGTTTCTGTTAACAACTTAAAACACATCTGTTTTCCATATAGTATACTGCTACTCGCCTCTCTGATTACTGGTTTTACATACTGATTGACTGTTGCTATGTCTGTGTCATTTTCTGTAGTTTAATTTTTCATTTTTTATTTACTATTTTAGCTTAGATTGTAAGACGCCACTAATCACCGGTGGAGTGGCGCCATAGAAAGTCTACATGTTATGATTATGACTATAAAACAGCAAATACACACATTACGAACTTTTGTGCAGCAGAAACTTACAGAAGTATGTCAGTCATCATCCTTATTGTTGGGCTGAAATGTACACTGTCTGTGTCTTATGACGCCTCTGCTGAGTCATGGTGTATAATAAATATGCCAACTGGACAGACAGACAGTGTAATAATGTAAAATAAACTGTATAAAGCACCATACTACTTACACAGTAGGCCTATAATGCACAGTACAATGCCAGACCTACAATTACCAGAGCATCACTGCCACACTGGCTAAAACCAAATTATTCTGCTATGAAAGAGAGCTAAAAGTATGTATGTGAACAATAGGAAACATGACATCAACAGCAATCCAACCCAAGACCACCTGATCACGTATCTTGCATCCTAACCATATCGTCACAATGCCATAATGGAAATGTTTTAAAATCCCTTCACTGCCTAACACTTTTTCTGGCATCCGATTGAGTTCAAACGTGGGTCATCAACATCTTTATCCAGAGATGCTACATCACTCAGCTACAGCACTCGACCTCACCTAAAAATAATTTTTTAATTAAAAAATTTCTACCTTTGAAACGAAAAATGCGACTACATTCGTGTTTCCTGTACGACTGAACGAACGAGACAAACGCTTGCAGAGCTTTCTCATAAAATGCCCTGCAAACACACATGTTGACAGGTACAACTCAGCTCAACTCAGCCACGCATCCCTCCGGGGTCGCTAAATCGAGTACCTGCTTCGGCTGGGGGTGAAGGCGGGATTCTCACCTCTGTCAAGTGGCAGGTAACACTGTGTGATCCCATACGGCATGTGAGTTTCCCCTAGCGGTGAAAGCTAAGTTGATGCTAACTGCTATACACTGTTTACTTTTACTTTTTTTTACATAAATACTACAGTAAATTTTTAACACATACGTCACCATTAATAACCAAATAAAATTGCTTATATTTTTTTGGCTCATACAGTATAATCGTTATCATCAGACAGTGCACGGAGGTAGCTGTATCTGGGTTTCATCATACATGGTTTCACATCAATTATCAATGTATGATACCGTCATCGTGTAGATAAACATACCGATCATTAACAGCCATTTTTCTGACAATTGGCAAGACACTGCTCACATCTGTTGGAGCAGCGTATTCCTCTATCGGAACCTGCAAGGCAACAATGTTTCTTTTACTGACAGATACTGTAGTTTATCAAACAAACACGAAACCAGAAATCATTCAGACAAGGCTGAAGGAGTCCTGGGGCCCAATTTACAAAATATCTTAGGAAAAATCCTAAGTTTATCATAAGTTTTCCGATGTTTATCTTAAGTTTATCCTAAGTTATAAAGTTAAGATTTTCCATAGATTTTTGCATGTAATTTACTAAAGCAATCTTATAACTTACTAAGTTCTTCCTATATATATGCAAACAATTCTGTGACGAAATGTTAATTTATTTTTGAGAACTTGCATTTTTCTCATTAAGTTGATCTTAAGTGATATGATACATTACATTTATGTACATTCAAAGCTAAGAATGTGGCCAGCTTAGTCCAGCACATGGCACAGAAACAAAAAATTAAGGAAAAACTAAAAACAAAAATTGATTAGCTCAGAAGAAACGGTGTGGGCAAAAGTCCGTGAAGGCAGTCCGGGAGAAAGAAGTGAAAACAACGGGGGGGGGATTTGTGAAACAGTTAGGTTTTAAGCCGGGAATGAAAGAGAGATGGAGTTATAGATGTACAAAGTGGTGGAAGAGAAGAGAAAGAAGTGACGAGTGAAGGAATAGGTGAGTAGGAAATGGAGGAACTGGTACCACAATGAGGTTGACGAAGAGATAAAGGGAGCTGATTCCAGAGACAAGGTAAAGCATAATGGAAGGAACGATCAGTTATTTTTAGAGAAGATGATGAAGGTGGCCAAGCAAGAGTGACGACGGATGAACGACGGATGCAGAGCGAGTACTACAAGGACACTGAACAGAGATGAGATTATGAAGGTATGGACGTTGGGTAATTGTGAGAACTTTATAGGTAAGAGAGAGGAGTTTGTATTCGATGCGTTCATTGATTCTGAGCCAGTGGAAAGAGCATAGGATGGGAGTGATATGACAGGACTTATTAACGACAGTATGAGCAAGAGAGTTCTGAAACAGAAACAAACACATTAATTCTGTGGAGCAGAGCAGATTATTTGTAGAGCGACAAATTACACAACCAACAGTACAACTGAGTCAAACAGAACAAAATTCACCAGTTTGTCCTTACAGAACACGATATTACTTACTTTCTGATTGTGTAAGAAACTGACAAAAGCATCTTCTGCAGGCAGGAGAAAGACGACTGCGTTGCCGGAGTTGCCAATACGTGCTGTACGACCACATCGGTGAACGAAATTGCTATGCCCGCAACACATCACGTTAGCATTAGCATACAACAAGCTTGCTGTAACACCAGAGACGGCTGGACAGTTGAGCATCAGGTCGATTTTGACAAAATGAAAGCAAGCTACTTAAGGCTCATAATAACGAGTTTGAGTTTGGACTCAAGTCAAAGTCTCCACCTTAAGTACCACAGCAGGAGCATGGCTCATACAACAGACCACTTGTCTGAGACACACAATACGTTGTCAACCATCACTATCAAGTTCTCGTTTCAAGCATTTAATAATGACAACTATACACTGCATTTAAAAAACAACCCCTTTGATTTTTTTATCATAAGTTTGGCAAATGCATTCACAGTATGTTATACTAATAAGGAAATTTTGTGCATGAAAGATCTTCAACTTCATTTTAAATATTATTTCTACACTACCTTGTTAAACTTTAAATTACAACTGCTGCAGAGATTAATTTTGGCGGAAGGAGTAAAAGCGGTCATTTAGAATTTTCAAATTTCGCAAGGTATTGTAGCAATGCAGTTGAGCCAATGTGGAAGTCTATATCAGAGAAACAGTTTCCTTGGGCATTTGAAAGTGAAAAATTTTGAAAATTAGTCTATATTTGCCGAAATTATGAACAGAAATTAAAGTGGATGATGATGGTTCAGAAAACACAGTGTAATAGCATAATAACGATGACAACATTAACAATTTTACAAATGTTCATCAAACGGCGAGTGATGATAGAATTACGTACTCATATAACAGGAAAAAGTAGATACTGTAAAAAATAGCCGTAAACCTTGCATAAGTAGGCGGATCATACTGAATAACCCAACTAACATCTGGGATGTCAACCCCACGGCCCATCACATCCGTGCACACCAGTATGCCGCTGCAATCAAAACAGACATAGCAGTATGTAATCACTGCAGACTACAATAATGACTAAAAAAATTGTCAATCCTCGTTTGCAACAGACTTGCAAATAAAACAGCAAAGTGTGGTCACGATGGTTCCAACATTGTGGCATTCTCCCAGTATTTTGAAGGCAACAATACCTATCTTTAGTCAATTTAACAGGTCAAGTCAGGTTTCAGGCAAATAAAATTGTGCAACTCAAGACAGAATTTTAACTGTAGCCATCTAATAATTTCAAGACTACATTCACCCACTTCGATCTCTTTACCTCGACATCTGACCATCTGACTTCGGTGCTGTACTGGACAAGATCAGCCATGCACAGTCACAAAGTGAAATCTGTGGAATGCCTTGGCTAGGTATAAGACACATCGACCTTATGACCCGACCTTTTAACAGTTCCAGTTTATGGGTCCAACAATACTATCAATAACCACCTGCCTGGATTTTATGAAGCCCTCTAACCTCAGTCTTGACCTCTTTACCTCAAAACAATCTCATTCAAATGTGACACTTGTTATGGCATTCTGTATTCGAAATCTTAACTTTTACACGATTACATACTTAATTCATATGCCCCATTAACAAAAGCAAATCAGCAGATGCCAGCTCACTCGGCGTTTCCTTCATAAGACCACTAAATGGTCGTTGTTGTTGGACTTTATGGGCACATTTCTCATCTAACCATTATGTGGCACTGTGACCTTTAACACACTGCTCACATCTGTTGGAGCAGCGTATTCCTCTATCAACGCAACATGATAGTGTAGTATATCAAACAAATACTAACCTTTTAACCTTAAAAGTAATGAATGAGTTGAGCATTACATGGGCAATATTCAAGTCAATACTGGGCACTGTTTTTGGATTAGAAGCAGACGAGAGACAGATGAGGTAGAATCCATAATGAGACCTCTACTAATGAAACTTCTACTAAATGCATGGCCGCATAGTAACATATATAGTAAAAAATTTCATAAAGTTTGATGTTCGTTTCCAAAAATTCTTATAAACAGATGGTTGCATCAAAGACTCTAACTGTCGGTTGACTAATCCACTTCCCAGAAGCACTATTGGTGGACGTTTCATGACCCGCCGTTGTCATGACGATGCTGTTGTCATAGCAATGCCACTTCATTAACCAACATCTGACAGTTGCCCGAACTTGGTACGACTGGACCTTAGATATTTAAACAACATAAGAAAAAGTTCAACAAAAACCTCTTAATTCTGAGGAATATATGGGTCTGATTCCATAAAAAATAGTTCTCAATCCAAGATCTTTGCAGCATGCTAGTTGTGAATATGTTTGACATAACGGACCACTTAACAACCCGCTTTTTCAAACAGACAATGAAGCACAACTTTGCACAACTTTGCACATGTAGTACAGTCCCAAAACACACAAACCTTGATAACGTCCTGAACCTTGTAAAAACTTTGTTGCGATTGTCTTTCTTGCCGTGGATAGACAAAACAGTCACATTCTTTATGAGTCTTGAACAAGTCATACACACACAACAACACATGTTAGACACATATACACACAGACACGTAGGCACAGACACAAACTTACTAAACAAACTTACAAACACAGACAAGGTTAATGCAGTTGGTAAATCACGATACACACAATATCCAGAATACGTTCCAGGTCACTTCAAAAATTTAATCAACTCTTCTCTGGTCCATAATATACTTATTCTCCAAACTTAATGAAAATCATCCACAATTTCTGAGTTATTCAGCAAGCGAACAAACGGACAAAACAAACAAACAAACAAACAAACAAACAAACAAACGGAGGTAAAAATAAAACACTCATCTTCCAAGCTGTGGCAGAATTGACAAAGCTAAGATCATTATCACACATCGCATTAAATGACAAATAAGTGTCACCCAATTAGACCGCATCGAACAATCCTAGTTCAGTAAAATTTAACAGCCAGCACAAATACCGCTGAAGCAGCTTGGAAAAATAGTCGACAGCTCCACATGTACTAAAGAAGACGAGATGCTTTTGTTGTCGACGACAACGCAGGAAGCTGACGAGATAATTCAGTTTCTCATCCAACTCACAAATCTGCAACGTCAAATACATAAGAGCAACTCAGATTGAATTTTAACTGCCCATTATGTAGCCATCCAACAATTTCGAGACTACATTCACCCACTTCGATCGTATTCAGACGATCGTACAACTCTCACTGACGTGTAATTATAACTGTAAAGCACAGGAAAGATTACAGATAGCTCTTCATAAGCTGCTTTTTGCCGAAGATACAATTTCTGTTATTGTTTATTGTACAACAGTGTACAATTATGCACCACAAAATTACTAAATTACCAAGCACTACTTCTATCACAGCAACGAACATGAAGTTTGGTTGCCTCTAAAGACCTCTGGCCTGAAAATGGAACAGACCTATTCTTAGGGTAGTAAATAAGTAAGGAAGTAACTATATTTATTTATTTATTGATTATGTTAACGTTTTACGTCCCAACCGTCACAAAACAGGTTATTTTGGAGATGTTCCTCCCAGCCAATCTCTTGGCTTAGTACTGAAAAACAAAATCATACACAAGTTACACAACAAAAGCAAACATGCATCCATAACAAAATATACTACAACATAAAATGAACCCCCAAAAAACTAGAAACTAAAGCCAGGTTTGGTTGCCTCCTATGACCTCCAAGCCTGGAAATGGAATGGGCCTATTCTGAAAGAAGTAGATAAGTCAGGAATTAAATGAGGAAGGAAGTAAATAAGTAAGGAAGAAAGTATAGGAAAAGAAAAAGTGAGGAAAAAAGAAAGTGAGGTAAGAAGAAAGTAGGGATGACAGTTAAGTAAACAAACAAACAAAGAATTTATACAGTGCCAAAAATCAACAAATGAATCAGGGCACATTACCAAACCAAAGTCCATATGGGGCAAGTAAGTAATAAGTAAGTAAGTAAGCAGGTAAAAATGTAAATAAGCGATTTATGTAGCTCCAGAATCTTTCTTTTTAAGAGATATGGCTCAAGTTATGCATTTAGTATTATATCATACACGAAAAATGAACGACAAAATCAAACATACTATTAGCTGAAGTGATAACACAAACTAAAATGTCCTCATTCAAGGTTGCAAACTTTAGCAATATTTTTGTCCTGTGACTATGACATCGAATTTGACCAAAAGACATGAACCACTGCAACATCTACCGTGTAGTAGTTGTGAAGAGTCGCTGGAGTTTTCTGTTCGATGTCGGATGAAGGCGACATCCGTTCTTTGACCGCAATGTGAACCGGATTGCGAAGTCCCGCGCGGATCAGGTCATCCACCTCACGTGTCTGTGTTGCGGAGAAAAGTCCGGTACGCCGCTGCTTTGGCAAGTAGCTCAGTACTGCATCGAGACTGGAAACAACATTGCAGATGATCACTGCTCGGATGTTGTCTATGGGAAGCAACAAGCCAAGACGAAAACAAGCTAAACTTACAAGTGTTGTGGAATTGCAGAACACTTGTTTTTATATTGGTTGGGTGAGTTGCACAGTGGTAGAACGTCAGTCTTTGGCCTGCAAACTTTCCCTGTCCTGCGATCGACCTGCAGCTGATAGTGACCACTTATATGGGTAAACGGTCCGCTACAGGTCAGCCAACTAGGCCAACTCAGCCTTTCGTCCTTTCGAGGTCGATAAATCGAGTAGTAAGCTGTAATCGGATGTTTGCTTCCTCGTACAGGTGGCGACGTCTGGTGAATGCTTACGGGGTGAAAGTCTAGATGGTGTGTTTGCTAGCTGCATAACGTGGGTCCAACTGTACGTTAATGCGTGCAATTGGATGCGCTGTAGCACCATTGGCTCTTGCCAATCAACTGCCACTTCTGAAATGCAAATTTTGGATTAAAACTGATAAAATGTCGATACTTAATGCTGTGTTAACTTAATGGACCCATTGAGCACAAGTAATTTAATACTGCTACTTTTCTTTTTAATAACAAAAACATAATGACCAACAGTACCTAGTTTTGAAGCCCATGTCAAGTAAACGATCTGCTTCGTCCAATATTAGCACCTCCTGCAAAAAGGACCACTATTTGTACTACACACAATATTTACAATTGGTAATAAAAACTGCAACATTTGTTCCACTTTTTCTAGATTGAAACTCTACAAAGAGCAACGTTTTAACGTTTCAGTTATCAAGGACAAAACAAAAAAATGCAAAAAATGATATACTTTGCAATATTATTCATCTTTAACATTCTTTACGGCAACATTACTGACAAAAGCGACAAATATGATAAATGTTATAATTAAAGTGTGACAACAAAACGTTAATTTGTGCACTGAGTTCGGTGCACGAAGATTGACACAAGAATTTTCTGTCAATACAGCCCTAATTAATGCTCTGAAATACTCAATTAAAAGATAAAAGCAATAACTCGGACATTAAAAATTAAGTGGTATGTATTTTCGCACAATCCTCTGTATCATCCAACAAATCGATTTACAAAACATAAGATTACACTAGTCGTGAAAAACTTTTGTCACTGAATGTTACAAGAAGCTCAGCTACTGCAGAAGGATAGCGCGACATGCTACGTCAGGTTGAACTCTCCATCAACTGAGCTGCACAAATGTATGACAAATTACAAGACACGTGCGCTTTCTGATTCATGTGAAAACATGTCATAAATAATACATGCTATATTTCCCAAGGTATATGAATTACAACGGTTCAAACAGCAAAAGTGACCTTCAAGGTCACTCAAGGTCATTCGTACTGGTGCTATTTGATAGGCCACATATGATTTCCTATTAGTCTTTCCCCTGTATATATACTGTCTCTATCTTGTACTGTTTCCGAGATATTATCAGCTATTTCCCCAAATATAAAGTGGTTAAATGACCCTGAACACATCCTCTTTAGGGGTAATCTATCATCCATGAAGTAGTACTCTTCAATCACCACACCAAATTTGAAGTGCCTAGCTTCACCCACTCCAGTCATGATTGGAGCCTCAAAACTTAAAAATGGCTCAAATGGCCTTGAATTTGACTATGACCATTCGGGGGTAGTTTGTCATCCTAGGGCTAACACTTGATATAGCCTACATGTACAAAATTTGACGACTCTAACTTCAGCCATTCCTGGGATATGACTGGGGTCGCGAAAATATAAAATGAGTCACAACACGCCCCTTTCATGGGTGGTTTGTCAAGTGTGGACCAGGACTTGCTATGGTCAACCTAACAACCAAATTTTGAAGTCTGTCTCCACCAGTTATGAAGACATAACAGGAGGTGCACAATGTAGAAAATGGGGTGGTTTGGAGTACTTAGGGGTTATTCAAGTTCATTGGAAATAGCATCATTTGATAGATTGCACATGAGTTGCTGTTAGCCTTCCATAGTAACTATGTCTCTTTCTTCAAAAAAATGCCCATCATAACTTACCCAATCCATATTTAGAATCCCCAATGGGAGTGTAAATTTTAATAAGATATTTGATATCAGAAAACTAAGCCCTTTGGACTTTGTGCGGCATCGGTTTGCATGATCACACGTTTAGCAATTTTGGTACAATACCAGCTTGTGACAGACAGAAGGACAGACACAGAACCACAGCAAATACCATGCTGGCGCGGTAAAAAAAGAATGTAGTGCTTATGCTGATAACAACTGCTATGCTGGCATGAACACGGTTGGGTTCTCAATAGTAAAATATAAACATCAGACACAAAATATTTCTGGTGGACATACCAGTGCTTTGACACAAGCAGATAGGTCAAATGCTGTGTGTTTTCTTCCAAACATATCAACAAGGCGCCCAGGAGTAGCAACCAAAATGTGCGCTCTGCAATAAGGTAAACAATTCATCTGATACTATTACACTCCATAACAAAATGACAGGTACGCTGCAAGGATTGCAAAAATATGAATACTTTTGAACGACATCATGTACGTTTTGCAGAAAAACACAACAAAAAGTTGCAGCCGATACAAATTATTCGTTGGCTTTCACAAATTTTCTTTGGGTTCAATTAACAGAACAGCTTTCTGAGAATGATTATAAGAATCAAAATCCTATAACTTTTAAAACAACTATAAATTATGACTAGTGATTTGCACTGTATGAGAAACTCCATCGGCACAGCTGGTGGAGTATTTTTAGATACTCATCAAGCAACTGTTTATTATGAAATACTAAGTCAACAATTCGTCAAAGTTCAAACACCCAGAAATTATCAGTTGTGGCCTGAAACTGCTTTGAAATATATTTAATGTAAAACATCTCCAGAAACTGTCATGTTTACACATCATTTCAGGTTGTGCATAAAATCCTATCAGTTAGAAAGTGTGCACGGCACAGCATTAGATTTTTCACACACATACGATGTAACTTACAGAGAATATTATTTAAAAACCCCATTGTTGTGATTGTTATTCCTGTTCGTGTTTTTCTTCTTCTTATTATTAACATTATCACAAGGCAAAATGTACAAACCCATGCTGTAGATATCTTTCAACATCTCGTGCAGGGTTGTTGCCTCCTATAAACAACATGTGAGTAAATTTGTTGTCAATGTGTTGCAAGAAATGTGACAACACTTCGTCGATTTGCACTGCCAGTTCACGTGTTGGAGTGATGACTACTGCACCAATCTGCAACAACAGATTATTGGAATTAATGGAGGAAATTACTACACTGATCAATTGAGTGATTGGACGCTTAGAATTTGACGGTGCCTTCAACACAATCTATGCCATATCGTA
>Ga0209363_1000781_pt1 | contig 13685 bp, 6 predicted proteins | sample WorMetexBAHAMAS3_FD_187385 | JGI IMG/M metagenome (GOLD analysis project Ga0209363, IMG submission 187385) | Marine gutless worms symbiont microbial communities from Max Planck institute for Marine Microbiology, Germany - Inanidrilus exumae... | ecosystem: Host-associated > Annelida > Digestive... | reverse complement strand
ACTGCACGACTGACTTGTTATTTGAATGCGCACTGATCAGGGATGGTCGGGCTGTTCTGCCTCCTTGGTTTCTGCCATCTGATGTATCTGACATTATGAGCTGTTTGTGCACTGAAATCCCACAAATGGGAAGTGCTGTATGGCCTATACAGCGGGAATTCCGACGACTGAGTGACACTCAAGGTCAATCACTTATTGCAAGCTTTTTCAAACTCAATTCTTTGTAGGCCTACACTTGTGCAGCAGTTGACTGTTGACAAGATTTCAGCTAGCATAGCGCATCGTGCAATCCCTCTGCGATAGCTGAGCTTCTTGTTTAGTTTCTTTCTATTATTTTCGTTTATGGTTCAGAACGACAGATAGATAAAGCTGACTGTGTCCATGAGTTATTAGCTCTCGCTAAGCACTGCTTATCATCGTATTGCGATAGGCGTAGCTTGTAACAAGACGTGAACATAAAAGTGGCTGGTGCTGACCACTTGGCAGGTGAAGTCGTCGGTGAAACTGAACCCAGTCGCGAACAACGAGACGGCCTTGCAAGGAGTTGAACCGCGCACATCACACACAGGGCCTGGCGGTCGCAGCCCTATCACCATGGGTGGGGCAGTGGAGTCGAGAGAACAGTCCACTCCGAAATAACCTACAACGTACAGCAAACAGTCAGAATAAACTAATATCAGCAGAATCTCGGGATTCTCATAAGTCTTCCGTCAATTAGCCCGACCCGCTGCATTAAGTACGTAAGTATTACGCAAGTAAGTAAAAAGCATACTAAGTGCACGTAACAAACACACACGATTATAACAAAAAACACATCGTGTAAAGCTAAGCAAAAACCGACAAAAGCGAAGTTACACAAGAGTCCATAGTGCAAAAACGCAATGTCTATTCCAAGCAACACGACCGTGGGATTAGTGCATCGCATATTTGTGGTTTCTCAGCCAAAGCTGGTGTTCGGCTGAGGGCTAATTAAACGAAAATCAGCGCTGCGGCTGCCATTGTGGGACCGTGTGGCTTGGGAAGGACTTTACGTTGTTGTTGTTTTTTTTTTACTTTTGACTCTCGTGTAACTTCACTTTTTTTGGAAATCGTATATGGCGTATTGAATGGCACCAATACCAGTGACCTTGAATGACCTTGAAACTTTTGCTCTCTAAAGCCTTTCTAACTTCCGTATTTGGTGGCCTTTTGTTTAGCTTTGCCTATCATCTCCTTGGTTTACCATTTGTTTCTATTCTTCTGTGGCAAGTGCGCTCTGTTAGTTGTTCAGTAAAGATACGTGTCCACTGCGCGGATTCTGTTACCTTGGTCGCAGACGCAGACGGCATTGATGCATCGTCCACGGCCGCTGCACGCCGGCTGACCGGGACACACGATTGAGATGAGCTGGTTGATGAGGATGCTGATGTGAATCGAGACGACGCTGGTGATCTCGACGGTGGCGTTGAATGACTGAATCGCCTCCGTCACGGTCTGCGTGTCCGTCTGTGCGATGTCGAACAGACACAACTCCACGAAGTTCGACAGAACGCCTCTTGCCACCGCGTCCGCCGCATCAGTCAGCTGCACGAGCATCACATACCTCAATCATCAATCAAAACCTACTTTCTGAGCAACAACACAAAATTACAACCTATTAAATGCTAGCACTCAAGAGGTTGACAGAGAAGCTTTACACTCATTCAACTGGCCGCCTAAACAAACAAAGAACACAAATATGAATACTTGAGAAGGGTGAAAAGACAGGAGGAGAAACAAACAATAGCATGCGCAGTGCAGTGCAGGTGCAAGTGCAGACACAAATCAATCATAAATCTACAATATGTGTACATCCTGGTTCAAAATGTGATAATCTCAGTAGCAAATGTCATTACATTGTGGGTCACAAATCAACAACAATTTTCACTTATTCCGAAAGGATTGGTATGCAATGCTATCAGTAAGATTATTGGGCAGACAATTCAACAGTTGACTACCTTTATACATATTTTAATAAAAAGCAAAAGGGCCCGAAGGCCAGTTACATTGCAGTACACTACAAATAAACAGTACACACGGTTACTGATATAAGACAAAATTAACAGTACACACGGTTACTGATATAAGACATGTCTCAATATTCGCTGTTCATGTCTGCTATTAACAATTAGCTTGGGTTAAATTACGTTTGTTGTGTCTGGTTTCATATCTACGAATAAAGCTAGTAGTTGTAAAATAGTTCCAAAATATACGACTGGCCAGCTGGACAGTCGGCGAAGGGCTTCCACAACTGGACCTTCACATGCACCGTTTATGATAAAATTGTGAGTGGTAGTTACTTATCTCATTCACGATTTTACTGCGCGACGCTATGCTAGCGCGGGATATGCATGCGGTGGTCTTGTGTCTACCCGTATGTTCGCCTGTCCGTCCATCTGTCGGGCACAAGTCTAAATTCGACCAAAACGGCTAAACTCACACAAACAACGTCACACGATAGCGCAGGAACTCTGACGGCGATATTCCAATGGGATCACCCCAACGAGGGGCCAAATACGGATACCGTAGGCCTATGTTTAAAACGGTGATTTTCGACCAATATCTCGCTATAACTCAGAAACCCCCAGAAATCATTCAAGACAGGGACATAGTTACTATGAAAGGCTAATAGGAAATTGACAATGTTAGTGATTGTAGGGACTAGGATATATGCACATTCTTTGAGAAGTCAAGTTGAGATAGGATCAGAATATGATTGCTTGTTAGGACAGTTCGACAGAATCTGGAAGATTTCAGTTTTAGAAGCAGGTACGAAAGAGAAGAGAAATCAGGAGGTGTAGTAGAAGAAGAGGGTAAGTGTGGAGATGATGTGATTGGGTTTCTAGCAAGAGACAGACAAAGGTTGGATATTTTATCTGTGAAAAAAGAAGTAAAGCTGTCAGCAAGAGCAATAGCTGTTGCGTTCAGTGAACTCTTTCATTTTTGGTAAATAAGTGATAATATCTCGGAAACTGTAAACTGTGCAGAAGTTTAGAAGATTTCAAGTGACACAATCCGTCGCGCGTCCCTCTGCGACAGCTGAGCTTGTTGCATTGTGTTGCATCATATCGTCAGCTGTATACAAAGCTCGAAAAGAAGGCCAGATGGACACAATCTGAGCGTAGTACCAGCAAATCGAGCATGCAGCTCTCGGAGATAACGTCCATACTCTCCACGGTGAAGTTGCTGCACAGTTCGAAGGCAGGCGACTGCCGTATCGGCGCCTCGCAGATACGTCGTGCCTCAGTCTCGTTGATTCCACTCGGGGTCGGCCACGTTGCGTTCGGATGTAACGGCGCGGTCGGCGGAGTCACATTAGCCGGCGGTGCACTCGTGTCATTAGCCGTGATTATACCGTTCTCCGGCTCCGGCGTGCTGAATATGACATAAACAACAGCTCTGCAGCTTTTATTAACAACCAACAACAACGGCAAACCACTACACATCTCTATAATAGCTCATTTAGCCCTTACTCATTGGCAAGTTGGATGAGCCAGTATGATGTAAATTCTGGAACGGTGACCTTGGTTCTCCTCTTCTTCGTCGACCTGAAGCTGTGTATTGTATTATTTCTTTCTCCGACCAACTTCCCTCTTTCCCCAAAATGTGTCCAAAATTAGACTAAGACAACTTTCTGTTCTTTATTTCCTCCAATGGATGAGATTCTATTCCAGCTTTCTCCTATATAATGAGTTGATTTTCTTGCATTACCTTTGAGGCAATACTGTTTGCTGATAGGTAAAGGTAAAAGCTTCCCATACTCGCTACTGAACGTTGGGCCCGGAGCTGATGCCCGCAGGTGACTTAAGTCATCCACCTGGCGATAGGCTGCCATTACTTTCCGCCAGGCCCTCGGTTACCTTCCCAGCCGCATAGCGTCACCGCCCTTTGGCTGGTACTCATTTTACCATCCCAGGGAGGGTAGAAGACTGAGTCGACCTGGAATTTAGCTACTAGTTCGTGGTCAATTGCTTCACATGACAGTCAGACGAGTAGAAGTAAGATGGCTGGATGGCTGACCGGCTGGTGTTGGTGTAACAGCTGAGTGCGGCGGACGCGTCAAACACGGCCGCTCGAGACGCGCGTAATCTTCGCCGTCGTCCGCAGCCGTTAGTTTCACCGTCACAGTTACAGATGCCGGGCAGCGGCAGTCCACAACTCTCACACTGCAGCGGCGATATGTGTCCATTGATGAGACTTTCACTCGCGTTCAACCTGACCGGCACAAAATGCAACCGCACACCGCAACATCAACAGATAGGCCTATTTCACTACCGCTGCAGACCGAACATGACATTCTGAGGTCCGCTTTTTCCGCGTTATAAACTGTGAAATTTTGGTTTACAACAAATTTGCTGTTTTATTAATTTAGTACTCTTAAAATTGCTATTAAAAATTACGCACAATACTAAACTAATACTTCGTGATGTGAATGTGATGTAGGCCTATAACTTAGTTTGCGTAGCCTACCGGTAGTCTAAACTGTGGCATAGGCCCTATGTGAAGGAAGAAGTATATTCTTATTAATTTGCAATGTACTATCGGCTAGAAATGTCAGCTGAAATATGCATAACAGTGCTAGAACATGACGCATTGTGTTGCAGTATTCAATGCAGAATGCGAGCCACTGACATGTAGCTGGTGACGAATTTTATCGGTTCCAAGTTGTCGTCGTCAACAGTCGATCCTCTCGGCACGCGATCGTCGTCTTTACGACCGTTGAAGTTGCCACACAGACCCTCAGAGTGGTCCATGTCCTCCGACAGAGCGTAGACCTTCACGTCCAGATAGCACTCGCGGTCTCTTTTGATGCATGAGTTCGTCGCCGTCACCGTCGTACCAGACGGCATCGTTATCTGCACCAGCACATAGCCGAAATAGTATAAATAAACATAGTAGGAAGTAAATGACTTAAACTGAACATACGTTGACTAATTGTAATGCACTATCAGCGGAAGGCTCACTATCAGGTAAATATTTCATTATTCTGTTCTCGTTTTAATGGATCTTGAAGTTTTGTTTTTACTTAGGCCACTTTACACAGTCCCAATGTAATGTAATGTAACAGACGTGTGTCAGAATAAGCTAAATATACGACTAAAACATAACAACGATTATAAATGACGATTATGGATTAGAACAAAGAGTTTGTGAGCAAAGTTCTCCGAAGCCGAAACCACATCACCACGCTGCAAGTAAAATTTGGGCTTAGGTAGAAGAAAATATCTGGAAAACAGACCCCATATTTGTTAATCGGTATTCCTCATACATGGCGACATTCAAGATAATGTCACACAATACATATAATTGGGGGCGTAATACATGTACCTCACGCGTGTAGAATTAAGCACGCACTTACCAGCGAAATTATGTGGCAACTGATGCGTGCTCTACCGGTATTGCTAAAATTGCCATTTATTCACTCCTAAAGTCACATTCACTGCAAGTATGATTTTTGCCATGACTTCGCTAGTAAGGGAGTGCTTAACTGTGTCGATCTACGAGCTTTTTGGACGCCCCTCGCGTGTATGATGTATGCGCGTAGATATCGAAGTACATAATTTAATTATCAGCAGATGTATTTGCTTCATGAAGGCAAACATTACAGACTTCCCTTCCATACTTGTGGCTACAACTGAATCACCGATGTGTAGGTCAGCAGCGCACAGGCTAGGCCTACTACACTAGAAGCTACAATGCTATATCAATGCAAATGGCAATTAATTCGTCAACCAAAATACATCCGGTAGACCTTTGTTTACTTGCATCTAAAATTACTCGCTTGTTTGGCGGCTATTGAGTTTGGCGTCGAAGATCCGTCTAAATTGTTACCACAGGACCGTCACTACCGCGGAGAAGAATGCTAGAAGCTCCCTGCACTGCCTCTGAAGGTCGATTTATCAGTATTCATTAGATGACACTACTAAGTGCCCTCACCGTCACCCTACGTCTTTCATTATCAGCCTTTCTCTCTCATCCTGTCTTCCCTCTTTCCTCCCCTTCCCGTCCATGAAGTCATCCTCTTTCGCTGTACCCGCTTCCCCGCCTCTGCTTCTTGCCTATGAAACGTTTACTGTTTGCATACAGATGGAAACACATCTCAACCACAAATAGATTAATTATCGCGTTTGAATGCAGAAAAATTTGCCAGTCTCTGCTCTTTACCAAAGCATACCGTATTTCCTCTAATAGAATTCCCCGGCTTTTATTAGAACAACAGTGTCAGACCCCCGGCTTCTATTAGAGACCCGGCTTGTATTTGAGACCCGGCTTCTATTAGAACCACCCGGTTCACCGATGAACGTGTATTTAAAACACCAAGATTCTTGGTTTTATATTTATTATTGCAAAGCAAAATACTCGGTAGGCCTACCAGTCTGGCAGTGTATTCGCCCTTAGACCCCCTAGCTTCTATTAGAGACCCGGCTTGTATTAGAGACCCGGCTTCTATTAGAGGAACTACGGTATCCGAGCTCTTCGTTTACCGTGTACTTTCGTCCGTTGCGACTGATATGTATGGTAGCGCCAGGTACAAGCGGGTCGTCAAGGTAGCGGACGGCGACTGGCGGCTTGTCTGGATCACAGGCGTGGACTCCGAGGACGTGGTTGCCTTCTCGCACAGCCACGGCACAGTTGCAGCTGACGTCTTCACGTCTGTAACACGGCTTGGTTCGAACGTGCACCTGTGTCACCAGACGAGCCAAAATCAACTCCCACTTATCAGACGACATGCACGTTTTCAAGTTTAACTCTTGCAAACAATAGGGCCGATGAATTGCACTTTACATCTAATTGGTCGTCCGTTGTAAGAAGTTGAACAGGTGACTTACGCTTCATCGTTGTCTGTTTATTTTCTTTTTTTCACTAGAACTGTAATCTCACAGACGCACTAACAATGATCAGCGCAATTGTTGTGGCCGTTTTACGTCTCATTGGTACGATACGATACGATACGATACGATACGATACGGTAGATTAACGTGCGCACAAAAGCTGACGAGATGGCCAGCTTAATCTAGCGCACGGCCCGGAAACGAAATAATAAGGAAAAAATAAAATAAAAACAAAGTAGCTCAGAAAAAACGGTCCAGGCAAAAATCCGTGGTGCTTCTTCATAACGCCGGTCTTATTATTTTGGGGGGACCATTCCATTTTTCGGGGCAAAAACGAAAATTTCTTAAACGGCGGCTTCACACAGCCAAACAGCGCAATGTATCAAAAATCTAAACCTCGTCCAACATCGCCAATCTCACAGTGTCCAAGCACGGAAAGTAAGATATATGAAGTACCCAATACAGAAAAAGATTTTAAAATAAAAAACTGCGTGCCGCAGAATGCGAATAAAATGGCAGTGAGTACAATGCATTTAAGGCAACTTACCTAACAATGAACTGATGATGAATTGTTTACATGCACTTTCAGAATTGGTTTGCCAATTTTCAGCAAAAATGAAGCATAGCGTAAACCACAAACTGTAGCAATTAAGTAAAAAACATACGGCAAACTCATGAATATGCCTACTTAGTTAACGATCAAGTATTGATGCACTGTATTTGTACAGCGGTTTTCCATTACATTAGTTAAACAACTTATTATTAATTTTCTAATTAATTTAGTGCACTGACCTCGACACATCTGCAGGTCTTACTTCGCCACAATACGAAGTCGCCCAGGAAGTAAATGTGATAGCGTCTGCACAGAACAGAATCAATCAACCAACGAGTCTGCAATCGTATAGACATCCACTTCGACTAAACACAATGTTGTCTTTGATTCTGGCCCATTGGCCCAATTATGTGAAAAATGACGACATCCAGAAAACCGGAAGTACATAACGCATTGCACTGTCATGAGAGGAGGACCGATCCACGGCCACAGATAACATTACAGGGGATTTCGTGAACTCTGGACATGTAGTTTTTGAGATATGTCAGCGGACAAACAGACAGACAGACAAACATACAGACAAGCCGATTACAATGACTTCGTCCACCTACTGGAGGCGAAGTAATCAATGAGTTAATTAAAACATATTCACGCCTGACGCGCTTGGTCGAGTGTTCCCGTTCATTGCAGTGTTTGGTCTTTAAAATACGGCTGCGAAGTTCGGCAGATCAGCAGTCAGCACTGAGTAACAGGGTGAACGATCGCTGACACCGAAGGCTTTCGCTGTCGGTGGAAAAGACAGTTAAACATTGTAGAATTAGCGTGCTCATCGAAAATAAAGCCAAGGTTGCGAGCGAGTGTACAGTGATGCAGTGTTGAATGAGGTACTATGTGTTCTGTAAAGTTGTTTCTATGAGTCAGTTGAGAAATAAATTTCAATTTAGAAAAGTAGAGAGTTGAAAGATGTTCAGTTATTCAGGAACAATCCGCTCGGCAGTTTACTTTAGCGGAATAGCATTGAAACTTAATAATTTGTAAAGCTGTAAAGCCTGCAATTAAGAAAAGCCCGGAACTCACACAGAGTCGAACGTCTTCTGGTGTGGATCCAAAATGCTGGTGCATGACTTCGTACGCACCGGATCTTTCACCAGTATCTGGTCAACACGCCACCATTGGGCGATAGGTCAGTAAGAGAGTAATCACGCTAGTATTTTTATAAAGTAGACATGTTACGCTTCCGGTTATCATGGTTATACTAAAAGTTACTTAAACGATTGTATATTGTATAACAGAGAATATAATGTCTTACTGTTGTACAAATAACGCACATAGATCCCCCGTGTCAGCCTGAGCAGCACTTTCAGTAACTGCCACGTTTTATTCCGCTACCTGCATAGATCGTTGCAATAGACTTAACTATCGCACAGCCAGCACGCTATGCTGTGCGTGTTATCAACAGACTATCGTACAACCAACATTGTTGATAAGACGTCATTGTGATCATCAAACTTCGACTACCACCGCGTATTCCTCCGCCCCAGCGCACCGCCGTGGTCGTGGACAACCGTGACGGATGGACAAATTTTCAGCGGTAAGGCGACTCAGATTCAAACAACAAAAGTGACCTTGAATGTCATTCAAGATCACCAAGAACGGTGCCAGTTGACAGTCCACATACGATTTCCTATTAGTCTTCCATTGCAACTATGTCTCTATCTTGCACCGTTTTCCGAGATATTATCACTTATTTCCCAAAACGTAGAGGTCACGTGACCCTGAACACATCCCTCTCGGGAGTAATGTATCATGCATGTACTAGTAATCTTCTGTATCAATCAGCACACGATATTTGAAGTGCCTAGCTTCAGCGATTCCAAAGATATGATTGGGGCAAATTTTAAAAACGGGTCACGTGACCCTAAACACGCCCATTAGGGGATGGTAAAACGTGATCAACATCTGGTGAACTGAATATCGCGGCAATCTCATGTAAATCTCCAAAACGTTGGACTCGTCTGGGTAACATCGGGACAGTCCCGGCGAAATTGGGACGGTGGCAGCCCTATTAGCATCACCGTTGTCGTCATGCTATTCCTTCTTTGTCAGAAGCTGTGAGTGCATTCTGCCAGATTCTGAGACGCATCCTTGCTGTTTGACTGACTGAAACAATATACTTAGCTTGTGCTATTCACAAACAACACAACTCACGAAGACAGTGGGAAGCCGGTATCTGCTCCACAACGTTTCGTTGCTCCTGACTCTGGTAAACCTGAGTTTCACGATCCTGGAGTTGGATCCGGCGGTTTGGACAGCTCGGACTCGTATACTGTGATTTGTCAGCGGCGGATCTGACGCGGAGAACGTGACGGAACAACTGGACACGGTCAGTCCAACGTGTCTTCTCAGATGGACAGTGGCGAAGCAGTCTAGACAAGAGACCGGTACAGTGGCCTGGAAGAACAGCTCCACGTACGGAGTACTTTCCCACATCTCGATCTGATACCTCCTCTCCGACCTCTCCTGGTGAAACACATAAACATCAGCCATTTCAGAAGTACTCTATTTTACTTAACTTCACTTCCTGTATTTGTTCATAACCGTTTTTTGGAGTTTCTTCAGGTATGGCCCAGCCCCTCTACTAAAACGGAACATTTGGGATTTGTGCAGCCCGATGTCATTCACGTCACCCAACAAACAGCGTCAAAATACAAAAAAATAACTTTATTGTAAGAAACAAATCCGTAAGATCACAAGTAGCAAAAACACACGATGAAACAAGTAGCACATTCTGAAGTCACGAGTAACGGAGGTGCTGCAATGGACTCGAGGTACTTCTTAACGTTCATAAAGTGATTGAAGTAAACATGATGCGCGGTACTTGCCGTAGTCGCGTGTCCGTCCGTCAGTCTGTCTGTCACAAGCCGGCACCGTATCAAAACGGCTAAATGCAGGATCACGCAAATAACGCCATATGATAGCGCAGGGATTCTAGTTTTCTGATGCTAAAACTCTCGGCGAAATTCCAACAGGATCACCCCCAAAGGGGGCGCCAAATAAAGTTGGGGTAGGTCGAAACGGCGATTTTCGACATATATCTCGCTATATCTCGATGCAGTTATTTGTTCCAATGGTGCGCGTAAGACAGTGACATAGTTACTATCAAACGATAATACGAACTGGTATGTGCTCTATTGCTTGATGCTATTTCCAGAGACCTTGAGTGACCCTATCTACCCCAAACCACCCCATTTTGATATTTTATATCGCCTTTCATATCTTCATAGTAAGTGGAGGTAGAGACTTCAAATTTGGTACGTATGTTTACGGTAGCCATTGCTAGCTCATGGATGACAAGCTATCCCTGAATGGGGCGTGGTTAGGACAGGTGAACCATTCAAAGTTTGGTGGGCACCAACCATATCTCTGGAACGGCTGATCGTCTCAGGTGTTGTCAACTTAGGTGGACGGTCAGTGTGCTAAACTGGTGACGGTCTCGGTCACCAGTTTATCGCACTGACCGTCGACATCTGTGTACAACACGGTGGGCCTGAGGCACTGCGTCACGCGGGTCTGTCAGCGGCAGCGGAGATTTGTTGCACTGAACGTAAACAACATACAGACAACACTAACCATTAAGTCGTTGTGTACAATGTATCCGTTTGCAGGAGCACATGTATAGTTGTATGGAACCTACATAAAGCATGCAAGTATGTTAATAACAGTTTAACAGCTAAACGCTACAGCAGAATATCGCATCCATTTACAATCAAACAAAACATGTAATTATTTGAGTGGTTATAAGACGGTTCAGAGAAACGCAATAAACGCAATAATATACCAACTGCTGAGGCAGATTATGCCCAAATTCCTTGTTTCAGCCAAGGTTCAAAAATTTACAAAAAAACGATTAAATAGAGAAAATATCTTACAGCCCAAAACCGGATTCCAACGAAATACGACGTACGGCTCAGAATGAACTCATCGCCGGAGCCGCTCACTCGAGCAGCACACGAAAACTGCACAGAAACACACAGTTAAGTAGACGTGGCCTCCTCTTTCCGCGTTTTGACAGCACCGTTGTATTAGGGTAGTAGGCATTATGTTACGTCCCATCTGTAGAATGCTCAATTTACAAATGCACAACTGTTGGATTGTCCTGTTTGGAAAGTTGCCGTTTAAGAGACTTTGTTTAACTCACTGCTACTACTCCACTAAATGTCGTAGTGTATGAATCAGCATAATTGATTTAGAATCGTCAGCGAATAGGTAGTCTTACTTCTTACTTACTATTAACCTTACAATAACAGCCAGTACGGAACGTTATAACGGTTACAATTTTACGGGATAACTGTCAATAAGTCACTGAATTATGTACCTAATTAATTAATAATTTATTTTTATCTCTGACGACTTTGTATCTTAGCAGTTTATCAAACTGAACTACAAAAATCAAGACAGAATTAATCAGTGACATGTGAAATTTTATCACTGCTAAAATAACATTCAGTTACTTACATACTAACTGACATAATAAAATTAATCACTGACGTCTTACCATTTGTCCGAAATGCTGGCCGAAGTCGGCGAGAGTGAAAGTGACTTCCAGTGCGGATGCGGTGGTTGTTTTGACGGCCAAGGTGCGATCTAGTTGACCGTCGAACGTCATCGCGACGTCGAAGACTGTCGTAGTGTCGCTGACACTGAGCGTCAGTCGACACGTGAAGTAGTAGTCTGTGTATGACTCATGCGTCGTGAAGACCGGACCGACCAACTCAACAGCCGTCACGTTCGCTAACAGCACAGAACGACAAACACCAGTACAGTAAAGTAAAGTATACGTCGATTTGTATAGCGCATTTTACGCAAAGCGCCTACCACTACGCTACGCCACCACAGTTCGGTACTCTATGGTTAATATTCAATTACTATGTTTATCTTTATTTATTAAAAAAGATAAAAACACGCCGGAATGACTATTACGTCGATCCCATCAACTGCAAAAGTAATTAAATAAGTAAGTAAGTAAGTATGTAAAGTAAAGCAACAGCGCCAGGTGGTCTTCAAGAGTCATCGTGAACGCCGGAAAAGGGCTGTGTTGTAAAGTTGGTTCAAAACATTGATTCGTCGACATAAAAACTGAATATCAAGTGCATCGACCGAATGTTACATCAAGTCTCTTTCTCACTGGTCAATCAGCAGACCATTATATACCAACAGCTAGTGATACTCAGATCGGCAAAATCAATTTGGCGTCGCAATAGAAAGTCTCTGTCATTAATTCCATTTATTCAGTTAACTATCTAAGGTTCGAAACCTGTAAATTAATTACATTACAAGAGCTGGTGCGCCTAGTTAATATTTCATACACAACAGTACATGTTTAAAAGGTCGCTAGTCCAGTTATTCCTTTGCTGTCGACTATATTATTGGACTATTAACATTATTAGACCAAACTTATTAGACAACAGAAAAAATAACCAGGTCCATGGGCGTAGCTGCAATTCTCGTAGGTGCATTTCCAGTAGCTGTACTATCAGTATATGTAATAATTCCAGTGCATTTAGTATTATTGCGAGGTGCAATTGTTCCATCAGAGCACGCAAGATAAAGTATGAACGCAATACAAGAACAATACTAACGAAGCCCAAAATTGCTGAAGTCGGACAATGCTTGCAAAAGTGGAAACTAAAACGTCCGGCATCATTTACAACGCACAATTAAACTGGATTATTTGACTATTAAATCATCTGACTAGACTTATTAGACAAACAGAAAAATTCACCAGGTCCAGATGTAGCTGTAATTGTCGTAGCTGCACTTCCTGTAGCTGTACCATCAGTACGTGTAGTTCCTGTGCATGCAGCATTATTGCAAGTTTTAATGCAGTTATTTGTTCCAATAGTGCACGAACGTACAAATGCAACATGAGAACAATACTAACAGTGCCCAAAATTACTGATGTGAAATAATGCTCGCAAAAGTGGAAACTAAAACGTCCGGCAACTTTTATGGCACACAATATAGTAATTTATAAGTCTATTTAACCAAATTATATATTACAATTTACAATTATTAGGCTAGACTGATTAGACAACAGAAAAATTCACCAGGTCCGCTGTAGCATGCGCTGTTCACATAGCATCATGAAACATCAACAGCAACTGTATGTGAATGATTTGATTGATGTGTTGTCAGATGACGTCATCGTTAAAATGTATGCAGATGACGTTAAACTATATACTAACTGTATGCTTAGTATTAATGATATCAATCCTCAATTA
>Ga0209363_1000780_pt1 | contig 13692 bp, 12 predicted proteins | sample WorMetexBAHAMAS3_FD_187385 | JGI IMG/M metagenome (GOLD analysis project Ga0209363, IMG submission 187385) | Marine gutless worms symbiont microbial communities from Max Planck institute for Marine Microbiology, Germany - Inanidrilus exumae... | ecosystem: Host-associated > Annelida > Digestive... | reverse complement strand
TTCTTAAACTAGGGCACAGTATCTAACTTTGTTCGGGCCGGTTTTTTGATATTCGGCCTCGTTTTTGTGCCATGTGACACTTTGAATTTTGCAGAAACGTTAGTTCTGAAGAGTCGACCTTCAGTTCCGTACGGGGCTAATTTATTCAGTTTTGACAGCCGCAATCATATCTACGGAATGACTTTAGCGAATGTCGTAAAATTTTGTATGCAGGTAGAATAAACCAAGTGCTTGGCTTTCAATGACAGACTACTCACTGGGCGTGATCAGAGTCACATGACCGGTTTTTTTCTTTGAATTTTGCTCCTATCATATCTCTGGAATCGGTGAAGCTATGAACTTCAAATTTCATGATTGATATATCGGAGTACTAGTGCATGTGTGATATATTACCCACGAAAGGATGCGTGATGTGTTACATGACCTCCTTAAATTTTGGGAAATGAGTGATAATACCTCGTTAATGGTGCAAGATAGAGACATAGTTGCAATGGAACACTATTAGAAAATCATATTTGTCCTATTGAATGCCGCCATTGCCATTGCCCTTGAATGACTTTGAAGGTCACTTTTGCTGTTTGAAAATCATTCTGCCACCCGACATTAGACTCTGACACCACCACCGCTACCTTCAAGCGACATTTAAAGACATATTTGTTTAGTCAGACAGCCCAGTGTCACCAAGCGCCTCTGTATCTTCATATGCGCTATATGAATTATTATTATAAATAGATAAAAGAACCATTTTCAGTTTTGTGGTCTGTAGGTAAGTAAGAAATGCACAGTCACAATGCGCATGCCGAGCGGGCTACACGTTGGGCTCTGCCCCGCTTTCTAGTGTTTGTGTGTAATCGAACCAAACATTATAACACAAAACGCATTAGATAGCTGAAATAGCAAGTTTTCATGTAGGATCACCTGCTATATTGATATGTCACTAACATAATGACTATTTGCAAGTTAATGAATATACATGCATGTTAATTGGTACACAGATATTGGAATACTGTGAATTTTGGGCATTCCTAGTTTATTGCCAAAAGTTTTTGTGAATGTAAGTTAAATGTAGTTAATGACTGGGCAAAATGTCAACCACTAGCTATGTAAAAATATTGCAAATAGTGATTGTTTTTAGCTGGTCTGTCTCGTGTCAATATAGGTCAGCTTGCTGCTCGATTTCATGTCTCAAAGTATCCAACATTGAAGTTGTTCCGTTTTGGATCACTGGTGAAACGAGAGTATCGTGGACAGCGATCCGTTAGTGCTCTTTCCAATTTCGTCCGCACGCAACTCGTTGTTCCTGTCACTCAGCTGAAGACGCCCGATGATATTTACAGTATTGATGTAAATTGCTTTCTTTGGATTTTTATGCATCTATCTTTGTTTCACTATGTGTCGTAGTGTAATATAACTGCCTGCTGATATACCGGTAATGTTTGTGCATTGTGGTGTTTGTCACAAAATAATATGCTGTATATAATTTGCTGTAACATAATTATGTTTATGTGTTACATCATCAATGTTGTTTCTTTTGTGAATGAGAAGTTGTCGTGATAATAGTAATGGATGAGCAGAGTGGTGAGTCAGAAGAAAAAGTGATGGCTGAAGGAATAGGTAGTCGGAAATGCAGGAACTGGTACTAGAATGAATTTGACGAACAGATAAAGGGAATTGATTCCAGAGACAGGCATAACCAAAGGAGAGATCAGTTATTTTTTAGAGAGGATGATGAAGGCGGCCGAGCAAGAGTGACAGTGGATGAAGAGCGAGTACTGTAAGGACGTTGAACAGAGATAGGTTGTGAAGGTATGGAGGTTGGATAGTTGAGAACTTTGTAGGTAAGTGGGAGGAGTTTGTATTCGATGCGTTTAGTGATCCTGAGTCAGTGTAGAGAACATAAGATGGGAGTGATATGGCAGAACGTAGGAGCTTTAATGAAAGTACAAGCGAGATAGTTCTGGATCTGCTGGAGACGGGATAATTGAGATTTCGGGAGTTTATAGTACAGAGAATTACAAAATTCAAGAGTGAATTGGCCAGAATCAAAGATGAGGCATTTGTTTTGTCATGTTGGCTGGGTGGTGGCACCAGTTGGATGCCATTTGGTCGAGTTCACTAAGTGGTGACACTGGGGGCAAAGTTTGCATCTCCGACTGCTTCTTTTTTGCATTTGTGCCTTAGTTTATTTGGTATTTTACAAACAACTGAAAAGACAGAAGTTGCAAGTGTTGTCTGCAAATTCGTTATCATAGGTGCCAGTTGTCAGCCAGTTGGTGTTCAAAACTGGATTATGGGTGTTTAAAACCAAGTTTGAAACTCTGATTAAAATTGAAGTTAATTTGAGCTTAGGTTTAAAATCGGACTTTTGGTTTGAGTTTAAGCAAGCATCGGTTTAAAACTTTACTTTAAAACTAAAGTGTAAGCAAAAGTTACAGCCAAAAAACACATTTTTGCTTGTCGGTGTTTTGACCTCCTATGTGAGGTCTTTATCGGGACTGACTTCAGATTTTGATGTTAGTGATTAACTTGTCCAAGATGTGACTTGGTTGGTAGCTCCTCTCATCTCAATTTATGTTGTTATACTTCCTAATTCATACTGCCTGTCTTAATGATTCTGCCAGTCGTGTGATTTTATATTTCACCTCCGACTTTTCTATATCCCTAGCTGTGATATACAAAGTACCTTGTACAAACTGTGGTCGTGTTTACACCGGAGAAACTGAAAACCACTCGGAAGAAGAGTGATAGAGCATCAGAAAGAAGTGGATGGTATTGCAGGAGCCTTCACCAGAGCAGAAGAGATGGGTGTCAGGCATATGCAACAGATCTCTAATCATGGATTATTTGCACAATAAGAATCTTGTGAAAATGTAAGGGTGGTTGTTAAAGAATCAGACAAGATTGGCAGACTCATAAGAGAAGCAGTGTGGATTAGGAAGAGCAACAACATGAATTGAGATGAGGGAACTACCAACTAAGCCTAGTCTGGGAGAAGTTACTTCTGACATCAGTCACCGGATGTCAGTTATGATGAAGACCTCAGATGATACAAAATGTCGATAAACAAGCGTATGTTGTTTGATTGTGAAAGATTAGCTGATTAACATTTAACTACCAAACTAATGAAACTTTTCACAGAAATGATAATGTTTTGTTTTAAAGTTGCTCATATTTTGATTCACAACAATAATAACCTACTGAAATTCGTAGAAAACATTGACCAGTTTTAGTCAGTAATTTCAATCAATGCAAGCCATCATTCTGCTACACAGTGTGATGGCTTGTATTCTCTGCACTTCACCATCGTCTGGCTGTCCGTCCATGAGCTTACTGCACAGGCAGCCACCATTCCTTTTGCCCTTCACTGTGGCAGCTGTTCACCGCGATCGACCAATGTCATGGCTGCAGTGTGACAGCAACCACGACCACCCATGACAGGGCGATTTTGTAGTATAGATTTTAAAATGCATATGATTATTTTATAAATAGTAGGAATTCAACTTAGAGGTTGTTTTTATGCTGTGCTTGCCCATAGAGACCAAAAAATATACTGATAGTTATTAAACTGACAGTAATGAGATGCTTGACATAATGGAGGTCGTTGTGATTGAGATGGTTTGACTGATGTAGATTCGTAAAAGAGTGGTAACAGGATATTTTGAGAGTGAAACCTCTCCAGAGTGCCTTGCATTCCTGCGAGTGGCAAGTCTGCTGAGAGATGACTGTACATTTTATACAGCACTACGGCAAGTGTCTTCATTGCATTTATTCTGCATATTGGTTTCATTTGGCTGTACAGTATATCTCTGCTGTATGTTAATGTTAATGCAAATCTTACACAGACTATACTTTTTCAAGTAAATAATTTACCTAATTTCAGTTTACTTATTATGGCCATCGATGGCAACACCATTATTTATTACCGCTTATTTTTTTGTCAGTGTATATAATAGACCAGCCATGGGATATTGACCAAACTTGGCCAGTAGGTCGGAAGTAGTGCCGATTTACAAATGCCCCCCAAAATTTTGGGGGCCCCTCCCCCAAATTTTGGACACAAAGAACATCTAATTTTTGACCACTTTTTTCAAGACTTGTGCACTCGACACTACATGTCTCCGGAATGAAATATTGCATCGACAAACAAAAATGCTAATGTCCATCTACAATGTGTCCCCTAAACGTTGACCTACTTTACGTGACCTTTGACCCACAAACGTCTGAGCTCCGTTTGCTCATTATGACCCACCTTTCAGCGGTCATTATGTTGCAAGCATTATAGTTGTGACATGTCTAGTTCAATCTAAGTCTACTGTTATTGTTATATTTAGATCGACTCCTCTGAGTCGACCTAATAAAGTAGGTCTCAAATGTCCGTACGTCCGTCCATCCGTCCACAAAAAGTTTCTTCAAATTCAATGAACTTCGGTATGTAGGTAGAGGTCGACGAGTGATGCATGACGGTATGCAGTATGACCCAATCCAAGGTCAAGGTCACGAGCCCTTGAAAGTCGGAAATTCGGCCATTTTTAACGGCTGTCTCTTCCCCCATTTATAATGGGGGTTGGCAAATGACCACGGATTATTAAATTAGGGGGCAATACCTACAGATTATAGGGCCGGATTTTTGATTGTTGTCCTAGTTTTTGTGTCACGTGACTTTGAAGTTGGCAGTCAGTAGGAGTCGACCACCAGTCCCGTACGGGGCTAATTTTTTTTTCAATTATCTTACTCCAAGAATTAATACATATTTTAATATTTATAATATAGTCTACCTTAAAAGTGTGATATGACCTGAATTGTGTTGAAAGTGCCGTTAAACTCCAACCAACCATGTTTTAATGCATATCATGGACGTAGTATAGAATGAGAGTTAACTAACTGTCTAACAGTAACAGGTGTTCCGTTCCATTTTGCCCTAAAGACCTATTGTTTGTTTAGATTATTTGCTTTTAAGCTATCCATGGTGAACATTGTTTCCCAGAATTGCATTGCAGATTGTTCTCTTATTGCTTTGTGAAGGGTGAGGGGCAGCATGTGAAAAATGTATTCTGGTAAAAGTGAAGTATTGCTTAACATTTGCTGTTGGAGAACTGTTACTGTAATGATGGCAAACTATGGCCCCCAGGCTACCAGTGAATTTTGTGTGGCACAAGTCGTGAACATGAAAAATACATCAAAAACGGCCAGTGGTAGCATCAGTGTTCTGTATTTTGATGAGATTAATCAATAGTCAACTTTCATCCATGTCTGTTATGTTGAAAGCACCATTAAAGTACCATTATCGCCAAATAAAAACATATCAGAAATGATGTCTAGCTTAGCAGTTACAGCAGCTGTTAGAATTTTTTAGATTGTCACGTGTTACTTACAAATGACATTGAGCATTAAGTTAAATGATTTTTGTAATGAGTGTGATTGCTTTGTATTTGCGTCAGCATGTTCGGCATAAATGTAACGTCCATGTGACCCTTTGTGGAACACCTGCCCATGTGGCCCTATGATCAAAACACTTGGGTGCCATGTGCAGTAAAGTGTGATGCGCTCAGTGGCCGGGGTTCATACCTCAGCCCGGGTGCGTCCGTCCGCCTACCAAAGAATTATTTCTAATAATTCCTACACACACAATGAACAGGAAGATAATCTCAGGCCGGAAAAAGAGAGTTCGACGATGTCCTCTGTAAACTGTGACCATTGCTGATGCCTTGATTAGCAACGTCAAGGTGTTAGCCTCGCTGACGTGAGCCGAAGCAGATAGACGGGGCAAGTCCACTGGCTGGCACTGCATAAGCGCCAGTCGGGGCTTAGCCACGCCTAGAGGGGGCGCGCTATAGAAATATCCGACAAGCCTTTTTCCACCCTATATGTCACGCATACACTCGCATACCAATGTCCCTCCTCTCCTGGGCTGGCGCATTGGACATATTTAAGGTCTTAGCACTGGGATCCAGAGTAGGCTGGATCCCTGCCCGCAATAACAAACGAACGAACGACCCTTTGTGGAAAAATGTTTGCCCACCTGTGTTAGGGTGATGCTATTCTTGTAACAGTGTTTGGTGTTGTGGATGTTTAGACCATTGTCTGATGATGAAGAAGTAAGAACTGGCAACAAGATAGTTTTTCGCGCACCTGGGGTATGTGTCCGTTTTTGCTGCACGCTGTGTTGTATGTACAGTACCTGTCATTTAGCTCCCGAGTATAATGTGTTTTCAGTATCTGTAAAACTTTGCTAGTTAATAATTAATGTCAGTAGCCCCGTGTGGGCCCTGGGCAATTAATCCCCTTTTTCATCCCTTCACTTCTCCACCTTCTACTCTTTTTTGTAGTATCTTTTATTTTTCCCTTTTTCCCTTTCTTACTCACTTTGTCTATTTTCTTGCTTTACAATCCCTTCTACCAGAATAGTCCCACTCCGTTTCCAGGCTGGATGTCATAAGAGGCAACTAAACATGGCTTTAGTTTTTTTGTGTGTGCATGTGTGTTAATTTTGTGTTATATGTGTTAGTCAAGGACGCATGCTTGTTTTTGTCGTTTTTGTTTAGTTTTGTTTTGCGGTGTGAGAGTTATTTCTCTCTGTTGTAAGCGCTAGTGTAATAATTTAAACAAGCCTCCCGATACATTTCCTGTTTTGGGTGGCTGCTGAATTAAAAGGCAGCGAGGGTTGAGGTTAATATATCGCTGGCCTTCCTTTGCTGGGTAGGGATAGTATTCCACCTCTGACTTTTCATCTCTGATATAGCCATATTTGTGCTGAAAGGGGGATGTTAAACTCCAACTAACTAACTGTGTTGTAAGTTTTTTTTTGTCAAACCTATGTGAATTACATATCTATGAATTGAGTAAGACTAGGAAGAATGCATGTATTATGTAATTTACGTTTAGAAAGTGTTGACAAACTCGGGATTGGCAGACTACCATGTGCACGGTGTAGGTTCTTGGAGCCCAGTGTAACTGTGATGTTGTTCTCTAATTGCCACATTTGATTTGTTACATGTCTGTTGATTATAACATGGTAATGAATACAGTGCAGGTAACACCACTGAGAAGAACACTAGCATCTTCTCCCTATTCCAGATGTTAGTTACCACCAGCAGGGTAGAGGGGACAGTCATAACTTTGCTCGAACAACATCGCCCAGTTCTTAACTGATTTGTTGGCCAACACAGGCTGACCCATGTAATGGCTGTCAAACGGTTGTTGTTGTCTGTTGATTGGTTTACAAGCTGCTGTGCATTGGTTTATCAGGAGCAGAACACTGCAGATGTGTACGAGGCCTCTCCAGCTGATCACAATGCACTGCTGCAGTGGTGTAATGAGCGATGTGTGCCATTAGTTCGTGAGCTCACATTTGAAAATGCTGAGGTAATCGTTGCGTACTTATATTAACTGCGGTTTTCATTTTTGTGCACTTTTTTTGACCCCCATTAGTAAGTGATGCTATGTTTTTAATATTGTTGGTTGGCAAGTTGAAGGAAAACTGTTCGTAAAAAGTCCCACATGTGCAATTTTTTTATTTGGGAGTATCTTAAACTGCAGTAAAAATCGATCACTTAAATGGAAACTGAAAGTAGCATGATTATTTGGAAATATAATATTGCATAAAATCTGCCAGTGAGTTTATACATACTTATATTTATGATGTTTCTGTGTAAGTTAATTGTGTATTGTATTCAGGTTTGTTTAACTGGATTTTTTCCAGAGTTACTGGGTTTGGACCAGGTCACCCCGGAGGGAATCTTTGTGGACTTGACCTGAGCAGGTCTTACACTGCCCAGATCATGTGGATGTGATCTAAATCGAGTGATTTAAATCTTGATTTAAATCAACAGTAAAAAATCACAGTGTTTTAACAGCTACTTGTTTCAACAAAAGAATGATAATGTTGCACACTTAATAAACCTGATGGCAGATGCTTCACGACATAAGAAATGCATGTTTGATGACATTGTTGTGACAGTGTTCACCCAATTGATTGGACTGCATTTAGACACAGTTACTGTTGCCAGGCACCTGCTAACTGCTATTGCTTCGTCTGTTGGCAGTGAAAGAGTTTTCTTGTCATTTGATTTGGTTAATTTAAAACTCTGCAATGTTGAAAGCAGGAAACTATTGTTTTCAAATCGTCAGTCCAAAAATGTCATTAGACTGATCTTGGTGACATTGCCTGACAAATCTCACCTCTACTTTATTGACCATGCCATCTGATGTCTGAGAGTATGATTTCTTAGCAAAGAATTTCATTTTATTAACTCATAAAACAACACCAATTAGTCACATTTTAGTTAATGATAATGAATTCTAAAGTATTGTGCACAAAAAGTGCTTACGTGCGAAAATCTAAATAAGTGTCAAAGAACTGAACAAAAAACGAACACCCATTTGATGGCCACTTTTCCATAACAACCTGGTAAGCCGGCACTAGAATGGCAGAAAGTTCATGATTTCAGTGAGGAAAGAGATGATGGGGTGGCAGTGGCATCAGCTAGACCGTATAGAAATCATTTACACCTTACTCCACACATATAACCATGTCACACAGATTTTACAGGTTGGATGCTCTTCCCAGTGCCCAACCAACAGTGTCAAGGCACTGAAGGCAGTAGAATATTGATTTGTTGGTTACTAACACAATCTTCAAGGCTCAAGGATTGCTACTATTTATCCACAGCCTTTGGCAAGCTGTAAACCTAAATCATCAGTCAACTGTTAAAACTGCTCATGTGCATGCATATCATTGTGCACAACTTTGTGTATGCACTACAGCACAGAAGACTCTAATAATCTTTCCTCTTATACTTCAGACAGTTGTCATTGTTCAGATGTTGTCTAGTGGAGAAGAGGGCAATGTCAGCGAACTGAAGGAATTTGCAGTAATAAATTCTCAGAGTAATATTTCAGCTTGATTTCAATGTCTGTTTTATTGATAAGTTTTCGGAAAAAAGATTGATTGATTAGATGACGAAAGTTTGCGTGATTTCTATTTGTTATTAACTTTGCAGGAACTGACAGAAGAAGGACTGCCATTTCTGATTTTGTTTCATCATCCTGATGACACAGACACGCCAGAGCGATTTCGGTCCATTGTCGCATCGGAGTTAACCGAACAGAAATGTTGGTGTTTGATTGCCAATGTACATGTTTGTGCCACTGTTTAATAGGCCTTGATGCACTGTGTACCATGTGACAGTTCTAGTCTTAAACTAGTGTATTTATTGAGTTCACTCAAAATCAGTTTATTTATTTGGCACAAAAGTTATTCTCAAACAAGTTTGAAAAAACGTCGTCGGAAAGTGGCCAACACACTTTGAATGCTGCACTGTGATTGGTTCATGGCTTTGTCATTAACATATGAAAACTGACCTGCAGAGACAAGTGCACAGAATTTTTGAGCAGAGTAAATTTATGATCATGAGCCCCATGTGGGTCCTGGGGCGGTAAGTAAGTGAGTGAGTAAGTAAGAAAGTAAGCTACAAATTTATGAAGCACTGAAACCAGAATAGGCCCTCTTTGTTTCCAGGCTGGATGTCGTAGGAGGCATCCTGGCTTTAGTTTTTTGGATTTATTTTATGTTGCAGTATATTTTGTTACGAATGCATATTTGCTTTTGTTATGTTCGTTTCAGTTTATCAGTACTAAGCCAAGAGATTGGCTGGGGATAACGTCTCCGAAATGACCTATTTTGTGTCGAGTGGGACTTAAAACCACAACTCAATCAGTTCTTATCAGGGTTGATGGTACAGAGACAGTTTAAGTAACACCATTTGGCAGAACTCTAGCGTTTTCTCTCTAATCCTCATATGCTAGTTGCCAATTCGCAAGAACATGCAGCCAGTATAGGTTTGTTCTAGTGAAGTCCCCCAGTTCTCAACTTGGGTGCTGGCTAACACAAGTTTACCTGAATAATGGCCATTATAGTAATTGCGTGTGTGATTGGCAGTTATTGACCCAATGTCTTTTCTTTTGTGGTCAATTTTTTGTATAAAGTGTGATCTGATTCAGCTCATGAGTAGCAAAATGATGTCTAATCTGACACTAATCAACCTGTACTATCCCATAACTGCTCTTGCCTTACAAGCCAATCAGTATCTATAAGGCACTTCTGATATAAATTACAGTAAGTTACATCAGGCAAGATTCGTTTTTCTAAGGTATTAATGTGAAAATTGCACATAATTATATGGAATGTTTACATTTGACATGCACATAGATGTTTGGGTCTACTTAGCTTGAATGTCGTAGGAGGCGACTAAACCTGGCTTTAGTTTTTTTTGTGTGTTGATTTTGTGTCATGTGTATTTTTAGTTAAGGATGCATGCTTGTTTATGTCGTATTTGATTTAGTTTGTCTTGCGGTGTGATAGTTGTCTCCCCTAGCATAATAATTTAAATGATTCTCTACATTTTTCCCTTTTGGGTTACTGCTGACCAAAAAGGCTGAGGTTGAGATTAATATGTCGCTGGCCTTCCTTTACTGGGTAGGTATAGCTCTCCACACCTGTCCTTTTATCTCTGATATAGCCATATTTGTGTTGAAAAGGGACGTTAAACTGCAACTAACTAACTATCCACAGATACTGTAGGCTGGTACTGGTCTTACGGAGCAGGTCTGTATAGGCTGAATACTCCTCCTATGCACCGAAGAAGGTCCATATTAGGTGTGGTTAAATTTTTATAGCAGTTTGAAAAATATTTGATGTGCATCTGTGTGTGTCCAGCTAGTGTCAACTTTCTGGTGGCGAATGGTATGAAGTTCACTCATCCATTACATCATCTCAGCAAAACAGCCAACGACCTCCCAGTACTGGCGATTGACAGTTTCAGGCATATGTATGTGTGGCCACACAACCCGCAGACAGACATTGAGTAAGTGTGCTACTGCCATGAACACTGTTTCTGCATGTTGTTAGCAAATTACAGTAAAACATCATTATAACGGACTTCTCGGGACCGCTCTGAAAGGTCCGTTATATCCGAAGTCTGTTGTATCCAAACTATGCTACAGAGAAATTTACACACCGTAACAAAGACGGGACCTTGAAATGTTTGTTCAGCTTCAGCAGCCGCCAGACAGTTTACAATTGACACAGTTGCCTACCCCCACCCCTGCTGTGACCGTCTGTTTACTGAGGGCAAGAGATGGCTAGTGACATGAGTGACGCAACCGCATGAAAGCCAATGTTATCACACCGGGCAATAGTAAACTGTCGCCAGTGTTTTAGTGACAATATCAATTGTTCTTGTCGATGGCCGCGTAAAAACGGCTGGTGTCCAGCGTGATTAAGTAATCACGACTCGGCCGTACTGTCGGCCAGACAGCTATCACGGTTGCGTAAGCTCGCCGGCAGTGGTTATGATCTCAATCTGTCTGTTGTATCCAGCATTGTCTCTAATGTTGGGACTTACAAACTGGTCTGTAATAAACGAAAGTTCATACTATTGGAGTCCATTTTAACCTATTATTAGGTCGATTTTTCTGAGTCGACCTAATAAAGTGGTCTCAAATGTCCGCCCGTCCATACGTCCGTCCGTCCACAAAAAGTTTCTTCGATTTCAATGAAATTTTGTATGTAGGTAGAGGTCGACAAGTGATGCATGACGGTATGCTGTATGACCCGATCCAAGGTTAAGGTCAAGGTCACGAGCCCTTCAAAGTCGGAAATTTGGCCATTACAAGGGTTTGCCTTCTCCCCCATTTATAATGGGGGCTGGCAAATGACCACGGATTCTTAAATTAGGGGGCAATACCTAAAGCTTATTAGGGCCGGAATTTTGATTGTTGTCCTAGTTTTTGTGTCACGTGACTTTGAAGTTGGCAGTAAGTAGGAGTCAACCGTCAGTCCCGTATTTGGGGCTAATTTGTTGTGCATTGAAATTAGTAGAAACTCGTCCAGGACCAGGAAAAAAGTCTATATTAAACGAGTGTCCATGATAACCGGGTCCATTCTAATAAAATTTCACTAAGTGTAAATTCTTAGAGTCAGTGGTGGTTTTAAACATAATTTGATCGACTGATCGATGTTGCAGCTGATAGATTGTTGAAATATTTGACACACTGTAGAAACATTCAAACAGTTTAGTTTGTTACTTCATCCCTGTGAGGTGTGTCTAGTATTGCAGTCAGCATGTATGTCTGACTGTCTGCTTATGTATCTGACAGACCACATATCCAGACCTCACAAAATTTTCTGTACATGTTACCTGTGACCAGGGCTTGGTCCTAATCTGATGACAGTGTGATACATTGTGTACTTCTGGTTTCATGGATGACACGTTTTTGTATAATGCGGCAGAATCAATCAGGTGATGTTGTTTGGTCAAGTTCGCCAGGTGGCGGCACCATTTGGCGGCTGTTCTGCGCGGCTCTGCTTGTTATGGGGTGTAGTCTGCTATCCTCAGTTGCCTTGTTTGTTACAAGGCTTATAGACAGAAGTGTCTGGTTTATGTGTAACGTACTTAGAACGTTCACATAGTTGTTCGCTGAGTAATGGAGTTGGTTGTCAGTGGCCCATGCCTTGTGAGTCATTGGCAGATCAATTAAGGATGAGATCCAAAGGTTGATTTTCGCTGGTTGTTGTCAACGCTTCGAGTTTTCTTAAGTGCTTTTACACTGTTGTTTGGGTGACATTCCACCTGTAGAAAACTTGCTGCGTTGTTGGATTCTATGCTCAGTGAGCCAGCCCTTCCTAGAGTAACTTCGGAAAAGGAGGCTAGTTAAACTGTTAACAACTAAAAGTAGTTGTGGTAATGGTGGTGATGGCGGCGGCGGTGGTTGTGGTGTTGGTAGCTAGTTCAGTAGATGAGATTGGTCAGTATGTGCTATGGTCGCTGTTGTACTGTTTGCTGGGCCCCATGCGGGTCTCGTGGCTGTAAGTAAGTCGGTAATTGTCTCAGTAAATAAGTAAGTGACAAATTTATAAATCGCCGAAACCAGAATAGGCCCTCTTTGTTTTCAGGCCGGAGGTCACAGGAGATGACTAAACCTGGCTTTAGTTTTTGTGTTTATTTTATGTTATAGTATATTTTGCTATGGATGCATGTTCGCTTTGTTGTGTTTGTTTTAGCTTTTCAGTACTTAGCCAAGAGATTGGCTGGGAATTATGTCCTGAAATGACCTATTTTGTGCCGGGTGGGACATAGTCAGTTAATCAATGCTGGGCGCTTTACGTAGTCATTATAGTGATAGGATTGTAAAATCTGCTGGTTTCGTGTGTGGTTGACAGTATTTTGTGGTTGCAATGACAGCACGCCAGGATTGGTGAGGCAGTTTATAGCTGATCTGAACTCCGGCAAACTGCATCGAGAGTTTCATCACGGCCCAGACCCGACACCTGCACCGCCACCAGTTGAGAAGAAACCCAATGTGCCAGTGAGATTAATAGTATTTGTTGTACTGAGAGTTCTGCGGATTGTTTACTAGTTCACTGCCACCGAACACATCGTTTTGCATGTGTAGACTGTGCTTGAGTAGTGTTCTCCTTAGTGTATGCTTATCATCTGAAGCCAGTTAATTTGGATTCAGTTCAGAGTGTGTAGAGTTTGTAGACTCTGAAGACTGCCAGGGAAACTTGTAATTTGGTACTTGTTATCCACACATGCCGTTAGGCAAGGTTTCTATGTATCGGTTACTGTTTTTTTTTTGTAATTTTGTGTGTGTTTGTATGGATACGGATTTCTGTGCCGGGGATAAAGCTAG
>Ga0209363_1000779_pt1 | contig 13692 bp, 9 predicted proteins | sample WorMetexBAHAMAS3_FD_187385 | JGI IMG/M metagenome (GOLD analysis project Ga0209363, IMG submission 187385) | Marine gutless worms symbiont microbial communities from Max Planck institute for Marine Microbiology, Germany - Inanidrilus exumae... | ecosystem: Host-associated > Annelida > Digestive... | reverse complement strand
CTTCTCTACTTCCTCACTAATTGCCCTCCTCCTCCCTCCTTGCCTTCAACTCTCCCTCTCACTCTCTCTCCCTCCTTGTGTTGACAGCATTAGGGGTGTTGCGCGCATGCTGCCGGTTTTGCAGCGGCTCGGCGATGCTTACGGTTTCTAGTTGTTTATATTTTTAGTGATGGTGCGTCACTAGGTTGCCAGATATCAGTGTTTTCACTGTTCAATTTTTATTTGTCTTATCCTTGTGGGTGTTATTGTTCGGATCATTTTTATGAAATCTGTTCATTTTTACGACACAGTGGTTCAGGAAGAGCAGTCAATCAGCTATGTATGTAAGCAGACTCATGAGTGAGGCAGAATGGATCAGGAAGAGCAAAAACATGAGTCAAGATGATGGGAGCTACCGACTGAGTCATGGATGGGACAGGTTAATGACGGATGTCAGTCCTGATGAAGACTTCAGATCAGAGGTTGAAATGTCGATAAACAAGTGTGCTTTCTCGTTGTAACTATTACATGTGTGTGAACCGGTTGCAGTTATATTGGTCTTGGTCCAGTGTTGATAGTCTGCCCGGCTACAGTGATGCATCAGTGGGTTAAAGAGCTCCATCATTGGCTTCCTGTCATCCGTGCATCCATACTGCACTCTACCGGCTCTTACAACTCATCAGAGGTGTGCAGTGTTGTGAATATTCTTAAACTTTATTCAGTAATTTGCTTAACACTACTCACATAGTTCTTACCATGCTATGCTAGGGCAATGTGTGACTAAATATGCCATCAGGCAACCAGTGTAGCACAATAGCCCAGGAACCCTAGTTTTCTGATGCCAAAAATCTTGATGAATTTCCGATGGCGTCAAGATAGGTGCATAGTTTCTATGAAAGGTGAGTAGGAAGTTATATGTGCTTTATCACATGATGACGTTGCCAGTGAGTGACCCCCAGTAACCCTAAATCTACCTTATTTTTAAGTCTTGTTATTTCTTTTATATCTTTGTAATGGCTGAAGCTAGAGTCGGCAAATTCTGTGCACACATAGGCTATATCAATTGTTAGCCTTGGGATGACAAATTACCACAAAGGGGCGTGGTTGGGTTACATGACCCATTTTAATTTGCACAACACTATGTTAGCATGGTATATCTATGGCGGCTGTTGTAGAAAGTGGTCCTTGGGCTGACATGTGATCTGTTAGCATTTTTCGTGTGGCAGTAGACAAGATTTCAACTGACATAATGTTGTGTGGGTATCTTCATCAATAGCTGAACCTCATGTTGTTAACTTGGCCTTCTTTCCCCAAGATACTTCCAAGTTGGGATGGGTCCCCAAAGAGAGCAGCTTTGTTGATAATTGGAGCTGGTTTTAACAAGCTGTTGTTGCCCATCTAACAATGTCAGAGCTGTGAAGCTACACCAAGTACTCGTCATTATCACCTTCTGTTTCAGCAGTCATTTTAACAGCTGGTGCCTTTCTCCAACTGTTCTGTGTCCGTGTTGTGTGTCAGAGTGCACTAGTGAACGGTGTGGTGCGATCACGCGGTGTCCTGATCACGGCGTACAGTACAGCATTGATACACCAGGACTTGCTGCTGAGCCGGGATTGGCATTATGTCATCCTGGACGAAGGTCACAAGATCCGCAACCCAGATGCACAGATCACTCTGGTCTGCAAACAGGTCTGATCGTCACTTCCTCTGCTTTCTGAACGTGTCTCTAATATTCTGCACGCCACACGCAACGAACATTTCCCAGAGTTGTATGAATTAGCTGATCATCAAGTGATCTCAAAGGAAATACTTAGAATGTTTTTGTTATTTTTTGGGGACCTCGTTTTTTTTGACATGATAATGCACTGACGGCAAGATCATATTACATCCCTCACACATTTTGTCATCTGTTGTGAAGGTGAATTGCTTCATCGATTCTTTTCCTAAGCTTGTTGCGAATGAGAACATTCGAGGATAATTATCACATATTTAAGCACAGACTGAAAATCTTATTAGTAAATACATGTACAAAACGTTTTATGCTATCTCTACACACACACACATACACACACACATACACATACACATACTGGTTCAGTGACCATTTTTAGGTCAGTGTTGAGTTAGCCTGTTGTAGTGCAAAAGTTGTTCATGGCTATGATGTAACATGAATTCCATTGCACTGTTCACATAGCGATACTCTACAGACTACAATCACACACTATCAAGATTATGCATCAAGAAGTACAACTGTTAATATCTCTTTACATGATACATCAACAGCTTTACACAAAGTAGACTACTCTGCACTGTATAACTTGAATTGGTGAAGCATAAAAAACTAGCACAAGCCACAAGGTCTCGAAAAACGTCGCAATCTTGGCCTAGCAAGGCCTCGTCTCGGACAGAAAATCTAACGCCTCGTCTCGGTCTCGTGGAATTATGGGAAGTTGTTGGTCTCATCTTGGAGTGAAAACCAAATGTCTTGGTCTTGTACCCTAAGGTCTTGTTTACATACTTGCTAAGCTGTTACGTAGTGTCTAATAACAAAAACTGCTTATAAGCTGAACTGATAAAGTACACAGTTGGCAGTAGAAACTGAAACTCTGGTTATTGCTGAGAAGGTCTTGTATGTTAACGATGCGGTGTCATACTGGTGTTATTTTCAAGTGCTGCTGATACGATTGCTCTTAACATGATGCATGTGTTTTGATGTATGTATTTGCGGTTGCTTATTACTGGCCCACCTACACATAGTGTGGGGGGGGGCAGTATTGTTTTGCTCGCCGTTTGTCTGTTGTCATCGTCTGTCGGCGTCTGTAACACTCTACGGCACAACATAACTCACCAGGGGGCATCACGTGGCAGCCCAGTAGTGTTACATCCCTTCTTGTCGACACCTTGTTCTAGATGTTTTGTGGACGTTGCAGTTTAGAACGTGTCACCGGATAATTCTGTCTGGAAGTCCGATGCAGAACAACTTGAAAGAGTTGTGGTCGTTGTTGGACTTTGTGTTTCCTGGCAAGCTGGGCACTCTGCCTGACTTCATGCAGCACTTCTCCGTGCCGATTGTACAAGGAGGTTATGCCAACGCCACTCAAGTTCAGGTCTGAATGACTCGTTGCACAGATGTAGAATAAACTGTTTGATTGACACATGCTGAGAGTATGAGAGAGGTTATTCATACATATGCATGGATGGAGCAACAGGGACTGCATCACGTCAACGACTGGTGGCTCGTTTTAATACTGTGAACATTCTGTTACTGTTTATACAGTTCATGTTTACAGTGACATACATTTGTTATCACTGCATAGTTATTGATGCTTCCACAGTATGTTTAGGTCACTAGAGGGTAGCGCAAAAACCGAGCTGTTGTTAGTCAAAAAATGTCACATTTTTTAAATGCCACAGAATTCACTAGATAGTGTAGTGACATGCTTGCGATGTGGTAGGATTATTATTGATGACTTCGTTACAAATTCACCCAAATTCTCTGCTGATAATGAAAATCAGTCAGTATTTGGCGAGAGTTTTGTGATATCTTTTTGACTCAATGCTGGCAAGTGGCCCACTTTTTTACACCACCCTGTATGTGCATATCTTTTACCAGGTGAATAAATTTCTGTGCTAACATGAAGAGATGTTGCTGTTGACTGAGGACTCAGCTGATGTGTGTCAGATAAATAACTGAGCTGTCGATATCTGCATGAACTCAGGTGCAGACGGCGTACAAATGTGCGTGTGTCTTGCGTGACACGATTGCTCCGTATCTGTTGCGACGGATGAAAGCCGATGTCCAAGTCAGCCTGCAGCTTCCAAACAAGAACGAACAGGTGTTGTTCTGCCGCTTGACTGACGAGCAGCGACAGGTGTATCAGGAATACCTCAACTCAAAGGAGTGTCAGATGATTCTGAGTGGAAACTACATGGTATACTACGACCATACTCAGTTTTACTCACTTCACTAGACACTGACATGTTAGGTTTACTAGATGGGTGTTAATGGATGTTATTGCATTTGTGTGGTGGCATTTCTTAGATTTGATGGACAGTATCAAAACTACTTAGCCATATTTCCTCAGGATTTTTAACAAAAAGTTGTTAAAATGAGTTCTTGTTTTCTAGTGGAGTTATTCACGAAGAAGAAAGACGTTTTTGAGACGTGTTGTGTGTATGATTGGTTCTAGAATAGTCAGATGTTGAGTTTTGAAACAAACCATATTTTTACTGCTTTTATTTCAGGTCATCTTGCCTACTGATTTTCTGTAATCCATTTATAATTTGTGCTTGTATACTGAGTGCTATTGTTGCAGAAAATAATTACCCTGCAGTAGTAGCAAAAGAACTGAACGGTAGCTAAATGTCTATCAAATGGTTGTTGCTGATTTACTCTCTGTGTTTGGCTCTGTCATCTGGTTCAACGATATTTCCAAATTCACGTAATTTGCCTTATATGTGTGCATTAATCGCAGAGTAATCAAACTGATAGTGTTCTGTTGCTGTCTAAAAATATAGCAGCATTTTTATTTATTGTGTTAGGGTCGATTGCACCATCGAAGTTTAAACTTGAGATTAACTGAACGGGTTCAACGGCTTGAACTCGTTCAGTTTCGCGTTCAAGTTATTTGCGTTGCACAACGAATTTTTGAACTGGTTCTGCTGAACCAGAGTTTAAACCATGACCTATGTAGGTCACCTAATTTAATGAACTTCTATTGGCTGATCGAACATACCGACACGACGTCACTTCTGATGTAAATAAAGAAAGAAGACGAAACCACGGGACGAAAATGTCTGCATCTGTTACGCAGGGCAGCCACAATGAAAACTAATATTAATATATTGCGATTGATGAGTCCAAATCGCACTCAAATTAGAGCTCGAGTGCATGGACGCCGATCAAGACGAGTTTTGGCAGATATATAATGCGTATACCGTGGGTCTGCTATAGCACACCAAATTTGACCCTCAATCCCTTATTGGTAAAAGAGGTCGGTACAGGAGCCCCCAAAGTCTAAATTTCCGTACCTCACCCTCCTTCCCTCTTTCCTAGCTCCCTACTGTTGACAGCATTAGGAGTTTGGCGCATGCTGCCGGTTTTGCAGCGGCTCGGCGATGCTTACATTGTTTCATTCATGCCAGCGAGGGTCGCGCGCTGCAGTGGCGGGTAATGGCTATTTCGGCATTGGCTGAAAGGCGGGGCCGGTAGGCCTACAGGGCACGTGTGTTAAGCCTGCTGCAGTCAGCAGACGCCATTGCAGTGTGATTCATTAGTGTAAGTTGTAAATTTCCGGAGATTTTCGCCGTATAGGATCGTATTATGTTGCAAAAGGACTGCAGATGAACTGTGTGACAAACATCGGACAGTAGGTGGTGAACGGTGAGCTTCGAGAGGCAGAATCGTGCGCGAAACTTGCTGTAGTCGTATTTCGTGAGTGCGTCTAGTCGTTATTCACTTCACGTCGTCTGCTTCGCTTCGTTACGCTCCAAAAATTCCAGAATTAGCATATCAGTATTTGTACGATTCGCCGCCATTTTGTTTGTTTACTTGTGTAAAAATGCAAAGTTCAGTGCTTGATCGCTCGAAATCGCCGGTTCAGGTTTAAACTTGAGTTCAAGGCTGATCGAGTTCAGCTAAAAATGGTGCAATGCACAATCGCCGTGAACCAGTTCACGGCGACCTACTTGATCGAGTTCAGCGCTGAACCACGATGGTGCAACCGCCCCTTATTCAGCTCCCAAGTATGTGATACTTCTTTGTTGTCATGCTGAGTTGATGTCTGATGGTGCGGGAGAGTCGTTGTAAAGTAGCAGTGCAGGAGTCAGTCGGTGGATGAAGGACGGATGAGGCAAGGACACTGATTTGGAGTGTTCCTTCAGTGCTTTGACAATGGTGACAGGAAGGACATTCGTTCTGTAATAAACATGTGCCAGTCATGTTCACAGGTTCTGTTGTGGAGGAAGACCGCCAGTCACCGAGGTTCATCTGAAAACATCCATGAAATGGAGATGATCCTAGACTCCGAGTGTACAGTGAAAGGTTGTGATTGTAGATGAGCGGACATTACAGTGACAGGTTGTTACGTCATGTGCTGACAGGTATTTCCCGGTCTCATCACTCTCCGCAAAGTCTGCAATCACCCGGACTTGTCGACCGGTGGGCCGAAGATTTTTGGTTCTGTCGGAAATGACAATGCTGACGACAGTGCCAGTGCGGAAACTGATGAGTACGGATACTGGAAAAGATCTGGAAAAATGATAGTTGTCGAGTCGCTGCTGAGACTGTGGAAGAAGCAAGATCATAAAGTTCTGCTTTTCACCCAAAGCAGGCAGGTTGGTCATGTCCAAATGAACTTTCGTTTTTTATATGGTTGATAGCAAACATGTTCACTTCTGTAAAACCTAGAGACGTCTGATGTGTACTGATTGTGTATGAAGAAATAATCTTGTTGTGTCGTGTAGATAATTAACAACGACGACCATTTTACTGTCATTATGCAGGTCAACCTGAGTTAGGCAGCACTCCGGTTAAGAACTGTGGATGATCTTGTTGAGCTAAGTTTTACCGATAAGATGTCCTTGCTGATGATAAGTAATTAAGTCATTAAGTAAATAAGTAAATAACTGTGACATCAGAAAGGAAGCAGTATAAGAGCTAGGTTAGGGACAAGAAGGCTGGCTGCAGAAGTCACACTTCAGTGTAACGTAGGAGGCGGTGGAAGTAACTGGATGCAGCGGCTGATTGTTGTGATTGCAGATGTTGGACGTATTAGAGTCGTTCGTTCAAAAGAGAGATTATTCATACATTCGCATGGATGGAGCAACAGCGATTGCTTCACGTCAGCCACTCGTTGCTCGTTTCAATACTGTGAGCATTCTGTCACTGTTTATACAGTTCATGTTTACAGTGATGCTGGGGGTTTTTGCCCCTAGACGTATTGGCTTATCACACTGTGCACTTTCCCCCTCCCCTTCTTCTTCCTTACTTTCTCATTTTGTGGTCATCACTCCTGTAAGCATGCGTCCCTTAGGCCTACCTACTGTACGATTGGACAGCCGTCGGTGTCACGTGACACCAGTTGACATTGCTGGCTGAGCTTGAGTTGAAGCTGCCAGTATGGCTGCTGCTGACCTCGCTGCTAGCCTGCTTAGAGCGGCTTTTGTCGAATGCAGAGTTTTAATTTCCTGATTTTTGCATTTCTACGAATTCCAATCTCACAGCAAACTATTACGTGGCAATATCGACGCCAAGAGCTTTCCATTAATGTATTGTGCTAATGTAACCGACAAATAGTTGCTGAGATCTGGCGAACGCCCAAAGATGTTTAATATATAAGATACGTCTGTTTTTTTCTGATAATTATGTTTCGTAAAAGCCAGCAATATTTTGTGGTTTATTTATCAGCTGGTGGAGGGGCGACAGTATATCGATCAAGCTCAAATTTGGCACACTAGAGCAAAGCACAGGTTCAATGTTGCGTGCCATTTGGCCCGTGCCAGTTAAGGGGGTGGCTGTGTGAACTCTACCAATATTTGAAGATTTGAGCTTTCTGGCCTTGCCGGGGTGATGTGATGCACTGATTGAACAGAAATTTTGTAACAAAGAGCACAGTAGACATTTACGCACTTTCATAACAAATGTGACCTTAGTTGATGTTAGGGTGTGGGTACAGTGCCTTCCAGAATGTATAATTTTAGCGGTTTGCACAAGAAACGGATTGGTTACTTATTAGGTCGACTCCTCCGAGTCGACCTAATAAAGTGGGTCTCAAATTTTCATCCCCAGTACGTCCGTCCGTCCATCAGTATGTCCGTCCATCCGTCCACATAAAGTTTCTGCGATTTCAATGAAATTTGGTGTGTAGGTAGAGGTCAATGAGTGATGCATGACGGTATGCAGTATGACCCGATCCAAGGTCAAGGTCACGAGCCATTGAAAGTCGGAAATTCGACCATTTTCAAAAGCTATCTCCTCCCCCATTTATAATGGGGGCTGGCAAATGACCACGGATACTTAAATTAGGGCACAATACCTAAAGCTTATCGGGCCAGATTTTTGAATTTTGTCCTAGTTTTTGTGTCACATGACTTTGAAGTTGGCAGTAAATAGGAATCGACCGTCAGTCCCGTATGGGGCTAATTTATTTATACTTCTGATGTGTGCAAAGTCACGTGACTCAGCTGAATGACATTAGTTGACAGATTGTGATATTTCAATGCAAAACAGGCAAAAATGCGAATGATTTGCAGATGATGTGTATTTTGCATGTGCTGCTGGTCTCTCAGTGGCTGGGTACAGGTTGCTGCTTACGGTGTCTAGTTATCGTCTCTGTGTCATTGAGAAATGTCTCTCTGTTCTGTGTTGATTGTAGGACGAGACACTGTTTGTGTTCCTACTGACAACACGCGTTGGTGGTCTCGGCATCAACTTGACTGGCGCTGATCGAGTCATAATATTTGACCCAGACTGGAATCCCAGCACAGACACACAGGCCAGAGAGAGGGCGTGGCGTATTGGCCAGGAACGACCTGTCACTGTGTACAGGCTGCTGACCACCGGCACGATTGAGGAGAAAATATATCACCGGTAATATTAACATTATGATGTGTACATCAGTCGTCAGGACGTAATAGTGACGTTTATTATTAGTTTGACGAAGATGATAAGTTTGTAGACATTTGTTTTGTTTATACATACATGTACTAGAACAATAGGCACTGATTTGTGGGAATAACGCAGTGTGGCTGTTATTGATATTCATGATTTGAAATAAAACTCTAATTAATGACAAAAGAAATCATATAGGAGTGATGTTATGGCAAAAGAACTGGTCAATGTGTACAGCATTCGTTATGTCCAGTTGGCATTGTGCATGACTGTTATTTTGTCATTCTCTGTTTTGTATGCATGTCACCATGGAAAGTGTGTAATGTGAATGAAGTTGGTTCACACACTGCATTGTGGCATAGTGTAAAAAGAAAGTGTTTAATGTCGTGCATCATACTGTTTGATGTCTTTCGTGTGACCACTTGTAATGTCAGATTTTTCATAGCATTGGAACATTCTCAGTTTTTGCTAATTGTTGATTCTTTCAGCTGCAGTATGTTTAAGGTACGGTGTTTGTTTTACAGGCAGATATTCAAGCAGTTTTTGACAAACCGTGTGCTCAAAGATCCAAAGCAGCGGCGTTTTTTCAAGTCAAATGATCTGTTTGAGTTGTTCACACTCGGTGATGACAATCCACAAACTGGAACCGAGACAAGTGCAATCTTTGCTGGCACAAACTCCGACATCAGGATGAGTCGGCGTCGACATGTACGGAACAGTGCTGCAGCTGCTGTGAAGAAGAGACAGAACAGATTTGACTATCTGAAGGAGAAAGAGCGAGAGCTCGGACTTGACAATGGCACTGCTAGTGATGGTGATGATGATTCCGACGATGAACGAGTTACAAGGATGAGAGAGCTGGCCAGACGGCTGAGTCAGATGATAGCAAGGAATAAAGAAGCTTCTTGTACAGAGAGCAGTAGTGATATACTGTCAGCTGATGTGAACCAGTTGTCCTCAACGGACACATCCGCATCAACACAAGCTGTTGATAGTTCCAATGCCGAGACAAGAACTGTTCCTCCTGCACAGTCATTACCATCATGCTCATCTCACTGCAGTTTGTGATGTTACTTCTTGGTATAGCACATAACATAGTTATGTTTACATAGTTTACGAGTTTTTTTCTGTTCATTTGCATTTGCATCAGTTAAGGTTTCTTATTTTTTGCAGCGATTGACTTAGAGATTATGTAATAGGCCACAAGCCAACAATGTACCATGTGCTGCTGCTGCATAGTGTGTGCATATGCAGTAAGTGCTTCTTGAATATACAGCACAAGACTGAGCAACTGAGTTGCTTTGTGTCAAAAATGCATGATTTGCCAGTCGTTGCTACCACCATCATGATCATTAACTCCATTCAGCGGCCTCTTTCCAGCTGAACATGATCTATGGAGATGTGCTATCCAACGAGGTCATTCTGGGGTGATACAACAGTTCCAGCCAACTGTTTGATGACAAATACGATAGGTTATCAACTTAGTTGCTTTCCTGTTGGTCCATTTTGTCTGCCTATTCCAGAACAGAACTTCAGGATGGTAATGATAATTGCTGTCCTGTCACCCAACCAACGATGTCAAAGCGTACAAGGAAGCAGAAAGGACTGTCACCAACAAGGGAAGATAACCCACTGGTCTCATATCTATGTGCCGGCTGTTCGACACCAGTACCATGTGTCTGTATTAGTTTGCACATAGGTAAGTGAGATTTGTAAAATTTCCTGCCCTGATTATTGATGTTTCTGCATGTTACGCAGCAGCAGTTAGTAAAGTGTGTTGTGGTGTTTGAAGTAGCAGCTAGTGAACAACAGAAAGTTGCTGATTCATGCCAACCATCTGCGGCTAGGAAGAAACACGCAAGAAAACATCACAAACGACGGAGAAAGACCGGTATGTGTTGAGTAGATGTCTGTTTGTTCATGGTTGATTGATGTAAATCTCTGTGTTTTAAACAGCCGGCTGTTGCCTCCTTGTTTTCTCCATTTGTTCCAGAAGAGAACATTTGCAAATAAGTGACACTTGTATTTTTTATGCTTTTTATGTGACCAGCTAACAGTTTCAAAGAACTGAAAGAAACTTAAACACTGATCCCAACCACGAAAAATCACCCACTAGCTTGCTTTATTCTTGGCTAATTTACTGACGTAGAGCAATGAAATTGTTACTGAATAGTACTATGATGGTGAATATGTTGATGATACTGACAACAATTAGCATTGTTGTATCTTCTTCTGACAGGCTCTCTGAAATTGTAAACTGAATCTACTAATTTTCCCCTACACTGTCAGACTGTGCATGACACTAATATTAGAATTAAACAAGGGTCTGCATTGGTATCTACTTTGGTTTTTACCATTGCGATGCTGTGCTAGCACTGTATTAGCTGTCATCGCGTGTCTGTTTGTCCGTTCGTCTGTCTGTCTGTCCATCACACACCGATATTGTACCAAAATGGCTAAATACAGGATCACGCAAACAACACCCTATGATAGCCCAGGGACTGTAGTTTTCTGATGCCAAAGATCTAGGCAAAATTCCAACAGGTGCACCAAATAGAGGTGTTGTATTTTAAAATCGGCGATTTTCAACCAATATCTCGCTATATCTCAGAAATGTTACAAGATCCCTAGGGACATAGGTACTATGGAACGATAATAGGAACTTGAAAGTGCTCTATTGAATTGTGCTATTTCCAGTGACTTTGAGTGACCCTAACTACACCAAACCACCCCATTTTTGACATTTTGTATCACCTTTTATATCTTTGTAGTGGGTGGAGATAGACACTTCAAATTTGGTTATGTAGGTTGATGGTAGAAGTGTTATAGCCGTGGATGGCAAACCATCCCTGTAAGGGGCGTGGTTAGGTCACGTAAACCATTTAAATTTTGATGGGCACCAACCATATGAGTTGTCATATCGCGTCTCAATCGCTGTCAACTTAGGTGGATGGTCAGTGTGATAAACTGGTGACAAGTGCTCGGTCACCAGTTTATCACACTGACCATCGACATCTGTGTACTACGCAGTGGACGTGAGACACCACGTCGCGCGGGTCTGTCAGCAGCAGTGGCGACTTGTATGATTCTGCCATCATTATATCTTTAAGTAGTGGTGGGTTAAGTCTGGTTTTTGTTGATCTGGCACTCATTAATAGCCCTTATAAGCAGTGTTACTCGTAGACTGTATGCAGTTATGCAAATGTACAAGGTGAATTAAATTGTTTTGTGTAGTTATTGATGGTAAGAAGATATCGAATGTTGACCGACTGAGTGTATATGAGCCAAGCAATGATGCTGTGAATGAGTCTTGCAACAATGAACATGACGACTATGTGCTGCGGAGGCTGCTGAGAAAGACTGGTTAGTTGACAAGTGTATTGGAAATATACGTCAATTTGTATAGCACATCGTCGTAACAACCTCTAATACACTCAGACATGGATCACGCAGTTTTACCTGCAAATTACACCATGCCTGCCTTTACTCCTCTGCCGCAGAGCATCACTGCCCTTTGGCTGGTACTCATTTTACCGTCTCACGGAGGGTAGAAGGCTGAGTCGACCTGGTGGTTGGTTGCATACTGAAATAAAGTGCCGCCTCCGGGAGTCGAAGCCAGGCATGGTCACCCATCTCAGTAGTAACCGGGCTCAGCGTAGGTTAACCTCGTTGATCTATACCAACGATACTACCACTGCGCCACGCCGCCACCTATCTGAACGAATATTTTTATGACTTTGTTAATTATGTAATAAACAAGTAACAGTGCACTTTTCATAATACATGCCGACTTCTCAAAAACTAGTATGTTGCATGTAGTATTAATGCTGCATAATAAATCATATAATACTTAAAACCTAAAGCACAGTAGCAATAAGTTTTTCCTGATTATCATTTTAATCTTGTTGGTGTTTAGTTCCAAATTATCTTGTTTACCTGTTATAGTAATATCTATATGTGTCTGTTATGTTTATTTGTCTGGACCATGTCGTCTAAAATAAATAAATGAAATGAAAAAGTGGAATTATCTCTGGCTTTTTACTTCGGTTTTGTGAACTTTGTTGACTAGTCTGGTTCTGTGACCACACATTTTTAGAATACAATGGTAATATAACTTTTCATCACAGAATTAGCATTTCATTTTTTTGGCACTTCAGTAATGCACTTCTTTCAATGTGTTATTTGCAGTGTATTATAATAACACACACTTGTGTGCTTGTCAATGTGATAGTAACAGAAGTATTTCAACTATGTAAGAACTAAGACAAAATTATTGTTTGCGATATTGATGTCAAGTTGAGTTAATTTTTGTTATTGATGTAGTTATGTTGTTTATATTGGTTTTTCACAGGTGTGATGAAAAATGTTTCCCTATGTTAAAGTTCAGGTCATTTCTTCTCTCCTCGTTGAAGGAAAACATTGATTTAAACATCTCACATTTGCACGGTTATTGCCAGTGTAATTTTGACTGTTTTTTGACTTACAGTATGGAGTTTTTTTTGTTGAAACGTGTGTTTAGGATTGCACAGTGCCATGTTGCATGAGAACATCATGCAGTCGGCTAATCCCGATTACTTACTGGTGGAGTGTGAGGCGGAGAAAGTGGCGCGGGATGCAGCACGCGCACTGCATCAGTCTCGTCAACGATGTCTCTCTAGCACGCCACTCGGAGCTCCGACATGGACAGGAACTCATGGCTGTAAACCGTTGAGGTTTGTTGCCGACTACTTCAGTAATCCATGGTCTGGTGTGTATTTGTCTAGACAATAAGTGACCATTGTACTACACTGTGGGGCATAAAAAAACACACCAAAATGTGTTTCATCATAACTTTCGTAAATCTCGACGGAATTTGAACAAATTTGGCAGATTGCTTCTTAAATAAATTGTTCATAAAGCAGTGCAAACAAATATCACCTGAACCGAGTACCAGCTTCGCACTATCTAACGTAGGCTATATTCCTAAATGCAACGAGCAGTTGTCACTGAACAAAAATGCGGAATCTTAATGTTAGACAAGAAAATGCAATGTTCAATTTAGCAGATGTTCAAAGTGTTGTCCCTTTGGGCGAATGCAAGCTCTCAACCTTGGCCGCCACTGT
>Ga0209363_1000778_pt1 | contig 13700 bp, 7 predicted proteins | sample WorMetexBAHAMAS3_FD_187385 | JGI IMG/M metagenome (GOLD analysis project Ga0209363, IMG submission 187385) | Marine gutless worms symbiont microbial communities from Max Planck institute for Marine Microbiology, Germany - Inanidrilus exumae... | ecosystem: Host-associated > Annelida > Digestive... | reverse complement strand
GGTATTGGGTATTGGTATCGTGAGAAGCCAAAGTATTGGGTATTGGGTGCTGAGCTTGGTATCGTTCTAACCCTAGTAAAGGAATGACTGATGCAATTCAGGGTGTCCCAATAAAAACTATTAATATTTCACAATGGCCGGCTTTCGAAAATAAAACTTTGGTGGGGTTATTAAGCTAATGTATTAAACAATAAATTAGCCCCATACGGGACTAACAGTCGACTCTTCACAACTTACGCTTGTGCCAAGTTCAAAGTCATGTGACACAAAAACTAGAAAAAATATCAAAAATCTGGCCTGATCAAATTTAGATATTGTGCCATAGTTTAAGAATCAGTGGTCAGTTGCCAGCTCCCATTGTAAATGGCGAAGGAGATAGCTTTTGAAAATGGAAGGATTTTCAACTTTGAAGGGCTCGTGACCCTGACCTTGGATCGGGTCATACTGCATACCATCGACCTCTACCTACATGCCAAATTTCATTGAAATCGAAAAAAAACTTTTTGTGGATGGACGGACGGACATTAGGTTGACTCTCAAGAGTTGACCGAAAAACACACAATTCCTCAACAAATTTCAGGGTCTTGCGACTTTAGGCCGCCATAACTCCGACATGATTACAGATCACTCGAAACTCAGTACCAAAATATCCCTCTACGGGATATCTAGTTTCCATTTTTACCATTAGAATCAATTCAAAATCATTCCCCTGGGCTTTATGCCGCATACAAGAAGGTACCTACCCAAATTTTCAGCAACCTCCAATGTCTGATATTGCGTATAGCACTGCTGCCTGGTGGACCAACATGAAAAAAACAGACTGAATAGGAAATTAAAAATAAGTAACATGGCAGATAGTGCTGACATCACTCAGTCGAAGGCAAGTGATACTAGGCATTGTCGAATGCAGAAAGTAAACAACTTGTGCACATACAGCAGACCGCTTCGATCCAAATACTGTACTGTGGCATTCCACACAAATACAGCCATTTCTCAAACTGATTTTCAACAGATTTTGTAAATCAAAATACTCCAAATTATCAAAATACACATCTCAGCTCTTTAAGTCTTAGTGTATACTTTTCCATCTGTACACCATAAGCTCACCTATCTAAATCTATATCAAGAGACACTTATACAATATCACACTCATACTCATAAACATCACATTACAGAAATTCATATCCAATTGATCAAATGTTTACTAGAAAACTAAAAGTAAAACATATTATAAACAGATAAATATAAATAAAAATCTACATACAAGCTCCAGCATTTCTTTGTCTGCTGCATCAGATTTGTTCACATAAACCACCAAATGGCTTATACCAATCTACAACAGTGGTATTACACACTCCTCATGTTCAGTGTGAATCAAGTTCAGGTTCATTACAATATTATGATCTAAAAACGTGACAGCAGAAATTATGCATAATATTGCTGAAAGCTGAACTAGAATTCAATTCTAGATCTAACAGTACAGTTACTGTTAAATCTACACCACATACAAAACGTGGTTACATTGAACTAACATTAAAAAACTGGTAAAGATTACTAAGATATTTATACACTAATAGTTAATTTTCCACAAATGAGCAAAAATTTTGTGAAATCCAATGTTACTTATTTGTTTTGTAGCAGCAAAATAGTACTGTAGTAATAGTACTTAATGCCAATAATTTCCCAGATTACTTGGTAGAAAACTAAATAATCATTCCTAACTTCAAATTCTGTGGCATCTTATTTCAGTAATTTACCACCAATATCAATATCTGATGCAGTCAGGGAGACTCTCACACTGTTTATACACATCCTTGCAAGTGCCGCTACTGATGCCAAAAGTACACAGTAGTTGCACTGTACAGCCTAACAGACAGCTAAACTACACACAGCTGAAACAGCACACATTGTAGACCTGTTTAGCCAACAGCATGTGTTCTCGTGTCTGTGGCATTGTACCATCTGTGGCTGCAACAACTAATATAGCACCATCCATCTGAGCTGTCCCAGTTATCATATTCTGACACACAACACAAATACTAATATAATTAATTACACTCCAGTACACAACTCTACACAATGTTTAAAAAAAGGCAATTTTACATTTTACCACAATGTGCTTATGCGACGAGCATAGTATAGTATATGCATGGCCTAGTGCCTGTCAGGTTGACCTTCACAAGCCAGTGTTCTAGCAAACAGACTGAACATATCATCGTGCAACTAACGTCAATGTCAGTCATGAACTTACATCACACACTCTCACGGTAGTGCAAGTGCTGTAAGGATGACGATCAAAGTCAACGGGAAAGGCCAAAATTTGACCCCCCCGCCACCCCTAAACCGATCGTCACCAAAATTTACCACGTGATTACGTCGTGGATATCTACCGTCCTGCAAAATTTCATCCAGATTGGATAATGGATTTAGTTTCTGCGCATGCACGATTTCATGCATCAAACTGTTTACTCGGGTATTTGTTTGTTCGTTTTTTTTCGGGGGTCTTCAAATCGTCTACAGCCAAGACGCCCACACAGATTTTGACGCAAAATATGTCAAAAGACGCGGTTCCGTGCAAGGATGTGCCTTTTGGGGGTCGCAAAACCAAAAGTTAAGTTTTACACCCCTTTTGCCACAAAAACCGCCATTTTGGGGCCCTTTTTCGAGGGGACTTCGAAACGCCTTTAACATTGGACATGTATTATATAAACGACCCTTAATCGCCATCGTAGCTCCATAAAAGTTGATTAGTGAAGAGGCATATCGGGGTCGCAGATTCCAAAAATTTTTCGACCCCCTACTGACAGGTCACGTGATTTGGCGCATGCACAGACATCGCATTCGCCTTTAGCACAGGGCCGTACACCATTTTGGCAGATAACTCAATTTACCTGATCATAGAGCCGTGGGGGTTGCATAGTGAATAGACAAATCGTGGTCACGGATTTCAAATATTTGGGAAAAATTTGCCCCATACGCACAGGTCACGTGATACGGCACATGCGCAGTGGCTCTAAATGCATTGTTAACGGTGGCCTATGGAAGTCCAGAACGGATAGGCGTAGGATTTTCAAACTTGGTGGAGGGGTTGATCATGTGACCAGCCATGTTTGACCACTGTCCAATGTTAAAAGATCAAAGGTCAAGGTCACAAGGTCACGTAATGTATCCGCACCAACAACGCTATAACTCGGCGACGGATAGTCATATCAACTTCAAACTTGGTGGAAATGATCAATGCGGGTGGCTCAACATGTGGCACACTTGGTAGGTCAGTAGGCCAAATAAACCGGAAGTAGAAATATAGCGGACTTTTTGCTTTTTTTTCCGGAAAAAAATCAACTGAAAACGTCCTCAAAATGGAGCCGAAAATATGGCTGTTTCACGCATGTCCAGTAATAAATTAGCTCCATACGGGACTGACGGTTGACTGCTACTTACTGCCAACTTCAAAGTCACGTGACACAAAAACTAGGACAAAAATCAAAATTCTGGCCGGACACGTTTTAGGTATCTATGTCAAGTCCACATTTTGTACACAGGTAAAATATATAAAGTGCTAGCCTTGGGATGACAGCCTACCCCCTAGTGGGCATGGTCTGGTTTACGTGACCCATTTTTGACATAGCCTACCTCTATTCAAAGTTTGACCACTCTAGCTTCAGCCATTCCAGAGATATGGTTGGTGCCCACCAAAATTTAAATAGCTCATGTGACCTGACCACACCTCTTTCAGAGATGCTTTGTCATCCGCAGGCTAGCACTTGCTACAATCGACCTATCTACTACATTTGAAGTTCAACTCCACTCACCATGAAGATACAAAAGGCGATACAGAATATCGAAAATGGGGTGTTTTGGGGTAGTTAGCGTCACTCAAAAGTCACTGGAAATAACGTTATTCGATAGAGCGCATACAAGTTCCTATTAGTGTTCCATAGTAACTATGTCCCTATCTTGTCTTGTACCCTTTATGATATATAGCGAGATTGTGACAAAATGACTTAATCTGCTGTCCCCACAGCATAGCAGACCTGTGTATTTTTCCCCATTGTGTAGTGCTGTTCATCGTAAGCCTGCCTAATGTGTATATCACAGCATGTGTGGTCCAGTTACGACTGGCAGTTCGATGCAGTGTATAATCGATCAGACGTTTTTGGCGCGAATTTGAGTACATTTGGTCATGTGAACGTGACATGTACAGTTGTAATTGTTGATACGTTGTATTTTGATGGAGTTTCACATATAATGTGAGATGTTGAGTTGCTCAGACTCTTAGTTGTAAGTTTCATATATTTTGCTGCTAATGCACTTTGCATAAAGGAGATCAGTGCATAAATGAGCTAGTAGATTAGGCCTATATACTGCAAGTTGCATCTTGATAACACTTATTATCTGTTAATGGCAGTATTGAGAGTCGTCAACATTATAGTTGGTTTTGCGTTTACTTGCGATGCCTAGTGCAATTTTGGCTGTGTGTTGACAGCCGGGATTTTTTCCGGATGTGCGGAGTTGTTTACTGAAAGCTGCATTGATGTCGTTATTCCGTTTTTCTGACGGTGGTGCATTGCTTTCACGATCCCGTGACGACTGACGTGACTGTTATTTGATGGTCGGTGAACTGCCGGAGTAGAGCAGCTGCCATCTGTGTTCTTGTGACGTGAAGCCCGCGTTGTTTCCTGGCTTCGAGCTCTGTTGTCTCGATATCGCCCTGGAGAGGACCAGTGTTTCCGTGCCACCGTGTATTCTGCCAAATGGACGTATTGGTTTCGTGAGTTTGATCACTATTGTCTTTGTGTTACTTGACAGAATAACGCTTCGTGAATAAAGTTTGTGCATAGTAGCATGGCGAAATATATTCACCCAGGATTGGCTATTTGTGCTATCGAGTAATGTATGCCTATTGATGTGAAATCTAGTGTCTGAAGTTAGGCCTGGTCATTGTTACGTTTGAACTTTTGTGCTATATTTTCGCTGCTTTTTTATTTAATGCAGTGTAAATAATACACATCTTTTGAAGAAAACAGTTTTGTTAATTTATTCCCTCGTAAAACAACTGTAATCAGCCTGTCGTGAGGCAGGTTGGTCACAGAGATATTGGTCAAAAATCGCTGAATGTAGCCTAACCCACCTCTATTCGGCGCCCCGTTGAGTGATGCCATTGGAATTTCACCGAGATCTTTGGACTCAGAAAACTTAAAGAGTCCCTGGGCTATGATATGGAACTGTTTGCATGATACTACTTTTAGCAATTTTGGTACATTACTGGCTTGTGACAGACGGACGGACAGACACATGACGACAGCATATATAGCATCGCATGGTAATAAATGAATCAGATCAGCAGCAAAAATGCTATAAGTAAATAACTGATGATCGTACAAACTATAAACTTGGCGATAAAAAAATCGACTAAAAATGTCCTCAAATTGCTGAAATGTAACTGCCCATAAGGAAATATGGGATGGTAGATCCAATTACAGTGTTAAAATTTTCATCGGATACTTATAAAAGCTGTTTCTTTACATGTGCAGGGAAAATATGGCAAAAAATATCCAACATGTTGACAAATCACCAAAATTTAAATCTTTTACATGAAATTGATGCTGATAAGGAAGACGGTAATATCAGTTTTCAGATGGGAAGTAGAAATGCCACTATTTCCTGCCTATGGAAAATGGTCAGACATTTTATGTATCTCAGTCAATAAAATAATGCTCTCTTTAAAGGAATCTGGGTCGCCAATTTGAATGGTGGTGTCAATTATAACACTTGATATATTCTGAACACAAAATTTGGCAACTCTCGCTTCAGCCATTCCGCAGATATTATTGAGGGCATCAAACTAAAAATGGGTACATGCTACGATTACCCTGAACAGCCCCTATTAGGGGTGGTTTATAATCCATAAAGTAAAACTTGGTATAGTCTATTTGTGTGCAGTATTTTACAATCTAGCTTCAGCCATTCCAGAGATATCACTGGGGCACCAAAAATTTATAATGGGTCACACAATCCTGACTATTTCCCTTCTAAGGGTGATTTGTCATCTGTATGCAGGGACATGACATAGCCTACCTGTAAACAAAATTTGACAACTCTAGCTTCAGTCATTCCATAGATATGGATAGTGCCCAACAAAATTTAAATGGTTCACGTGACCTGACGACGCCCCTTTCAGAGATGGTTTGTGATCCATAGGATAGCACATGCTACGATCAACCTATCTACCAAATTTGATGTCTCTATCTCCAACCAGTACAAACATATGAAAGGTGATACAAAATGTTAAAAATTGGGTGGTTTGTTATAGTTAGAGGCCACTCAAGGTAACTGAAAATAGCATCATTCGATAGAGTGCATATGAGTCCCTGTTAGCATTCCATAGTAAATATGCCCCTATCTTGCACCGTTTCTGAGATATAGTAATATTGGTCGGAAATCGCTGATTTTAACCGACCCTATTTGTATTTTGCTCCATGGTTTGGGGTGACCGGTTGGAATTTCTTTGGCCTCTGAAAACAATAAATCATTGATTGATTGATCACTAGAGCTATCATATGACGTTGTTTGCGTGACTCTAGGTTTGGCCATCTTGGTAGAACTCCCCAACTTGCGACAGACAGACAAGGTAACAGCATATGTTGCACTAGCATAGTGTCGAATGGTAAAACTGCAGTTCATACATAAAGCAACAGGTAACAGATCAAAAAGTTTTTAAAAAAACACACAATCATAAAAGTGTAATATTACTTTTCAGCACATTGACGTTCAGGCAATATGGGCAAAATCATCCTTTTGACTTTTGTGGTTTCTGGTCTGCCACCATTAATACTACGTATGAACTGCAGCGTACTTATACTATTGCGTGGTGGCTTAGTGGTAGGACGCTGAACTTGCGATTTACAGGTCGTAGGTTCAATTCCCAGCTGGTCCGCTTTCACGTAACATAAGTCAACTCAGCCTTGCATCCCTCTGTGGTTGCTAAATCGAGTACCTGCTTCGGCTGGGGGTAAAGACGCGATTCTCACCACTGCCGGGTGGCAGGTAATACTTGTGTGATCCCATATGGCATGTTGAGTTTGCTGCAGCAGTGAAAGCGAAGTTAATGCTAACTGCATACACTGTTTACTTTTTTTTACCTTTTTACTTCACAGACGTGCTATTCACCTTGATGTAATCTGCATGTCCAGGGCAGTCCACGTGCGCATAGTGACGATTTTCTGTGGAATATTCAACAGTTGTAGCTGAGATTGTGATGCCACGTGACTTCTCTTCAGGTGCCTTGTCAATCTCATCATATGCTTTGAACTTTGCTTTCTTCTCTTCTGACAACACTGAATCAGATAACACAACACAGTGCCAAAAACTGCAAACAACTGACTTGCTGCAGTGGTGACAGAGTTGGACAAGCAACATAACCACAGTTCAATTATCACTATTAGTAACCAAAAATTTACTTCCCGTATTGTGTGTCTACTACAAACACTACTACATAATTTTCAAGCAATGGGATTTAAGCTAAGTTGTTTTCTCTTGTTAAAGTAAAGTTTTAACGCACGAATGCACGTCGCACGCCGGCACGGTAATAATTAACACAACGACACTCATTTGATGCCGCCACCACACTTGCCACCACACACATGTAACACGAGCTTCAATTCCGTGTCACAAGTCACAACCGCCGGCCGCCGCACAAGATGCGGCCTTGTTTTATGTGTATTTTGCCCACTCTGCATGCATCCCCCTGTTCACGCAGTAACCAGCCACCGCGGACGACCACCCATGTCGGACCGTCGTGGCGGTCGGCATAGGCGGGTGGCATCAGGAACTTCAAAGGACACCGTGACTGCCAGCTGTCAGACGTAACTGTTATGACACGGAATTGAAGCTGTCGCAAATTCGGGGTATTTCAGGTGGCAAATGACAGTCGTTGAGATAATTATCGCTGATCTGCATTGTTTGTCCATCGGCGGGACTTCACTCAATGTGTAAGTAAGTAAATATCGCACGATATCGCAATATTGCAATATAAAACGCCATGATATATCGATTAGTGCATCGGGCTATGATATGAACCTTATAAATTTGCCCATGGTGGCAGGTAAACAGTGCGCAATGCACTCATGCTCAGTCATGCTATAATGAGCCAGCATATGTCCCCTGCCCCTTCCTTCAGGAAACGTAATACATGGTTCTTTGGATCCACATGAATCAGCCCCAAATTGCATCTAGATCTGTGCAGCCGTTTTTATACAGCTCACCCATGTGCCATCACAGATATACAGAGACAGACACACATACAGACCACACAATGTGCAACATCTGTGAGCAATAGGCCACATCTATGCACTGCATGAATGTGATGTGGAATGTAACTAATACTAATTTCAACAGCATCTCATAAGTGAGACTCCAGATTTATCACGTCAGATACCGCACAATAGCCCAAGTTAAAATCCTGCTGGATACAAGTTCTTCAGAATAATGCAAGATTCATGATGTCAGCAAACCGAAGCAGTGGCTGATTTTAGTTCTTTCACCGAGATTACCAAAAGGGCAAGCCGCCAGTATTTACATTACTCACAGGTTGATTTCAGAGTTTTCATCAAGAGGCAACACGTTTTGCCAATGAGTGAAATCTGGCATGGCGGTTAACTCCTCATGCAAAATTTCACCCTCATCAATGCAGGGATGTGGATATCGGGCCCTAAAAACTGTTAATGTTATAAAATTTAAGAATATAAATGCCCCATAGGGGCATATACCTTGCTTGATCCAAATTCGGCCCTGATCAGTGAAGGTGAGATACATGAGCCCCAAAAGTTCAAAATTTGGTCACATTTGCAGCTCTTTGTCAGTTTTCCCCACAGTGATGACTGTATATACGATCAAGCTGAAATTTGGCACAGAAGAGCATAATACTGGTTCACTCTCACATGCCGAATTTGGGTTGGATCAGTGAGCCCCCAAAATTCTAAATTTGGTGAAATCTGTAGTTTCTCGATTCGCAGAAGCAACAACTCTCACTAATAACTGTGAAATATGGCAAGGAAGAACATACCACATGTACACTGTCGTGTTCTAAATCTCAATCCGACTGATGACAGGGTGGGTACAAAATGTCAAAATTTTACAAAATATATCAAATCGAGGTTTCTGGCACCGCAGGCGTCACACAATGCAGCAAGCACACCATAGGTTAACTTAGGTTAAATTTCCTGCTGATTGCTAAAGGGAGATGAATATGAAAGCCCCCAAATTGAAACTTTGGGATCTTTAGCTTATTAGCTACCATTTGGCAGCGACTTTTTGATGTTTACGTTATCTAGTTATTATTTAACTTACAGCCTACATACTGGGTAAATGAACTGCCATAGATATTAGTTAGCGACATTAACCACTAACACTGATGAAAGTGCAAAGTGCATAATGCATAAACTTAACAGTGTGTCATCAAGCCATCTTTTGAACGTTGCATTGCTACTCTGACCGCGGTATGGGGTAAAGTACTGCGATTAGCATGTCTGTATGTCTGTTTGCAGTGTTGTTGGCCATTATCCTATGTATAGCCGTTTTTGTACAATACTGGCTTGTGACAGACAGACAGATGGACGGTCACAGGGCCACTACACATACTGCACCAGCATAGCGTCACACGGTAAAAATGAATCATATCACATCGACTGATCCCAACAAGCTCATCCCGGTGATAAAGAAGTTCCGTAGCATTTGTGTACCCTCACTTTGTGGACTGATTATTAGTTTCACCTTTACAACCCCAACAATTTGGGGTAAAATGCCCCTAAAATGATTAATCGATTAAATTTACTTACCTGTCGAGCGATAGTGACCAAATTATGCAGTTACCAAATTATGAAGCTGGAAGTAACTAGGAGACTGGGATGCTGAAAAAAAAATTTGAAAAGAAATGCATAACACATACGCCCCATGGAGTAAAACGATTCCATGCTCTTATGCTCTTCTTTGCCATATTTCACAGTTATTAATTATTTTCACACTTTAGTGGTCATAAACCAGCACTAGTGTACTGTAAAGTACAAAAGGGAATAAACCCTCATTGTTTGGGTTCGGTTCTCTTCGGGTTCTAGAACTACCAGGGTTCCATTCCGTTTGGGTTCTAGGACATGATTGGTTTGGTTCAGTTATAAAACAGCAAGTAACGTTTTCCAGTAGTTGCAATACTGCAGATGGCTTCCTTCTGACAGTAGCTGTCTGGCATTATGTGCCATTTTTGGCAGCCGGAATTTGTGCTCATCTCAGAATTGTATAACATCCGATGAATTATTCGACATCAAGAGATGTGTCAAATTCATTAGAGATGGGAATAAAACCAAGGACACAAGGTTCGGTTGTTTGGGTTCAGTTCTTTCAAAAATGATGGTTCAAGTTTGGTTCGTTCGGCTCTATTCCTATCTCTCCCTATTCCCATCTTTACCGTAAAGGTGAAACATGGCATGGGATTGGGCATACGGTCACGCTGGCAATGTTCACCTTGACTGGTGTAATGCAATGTGTTGCCTATGGGACGAAGAACTAAAAAATTAACACGAGCAAATGCAACATTGGTAGTTCGCCCAGCAAGTAATGCCACCAATAACGACAAATAATGTCAAACTTTAAGGAAGTAAATAAGTAAATAATAATCATATGCAAATTTATAATGTGTATAAGGTCAAGCATGCTTGCATCGCAAATGACAAAGTAAGTAAGAAGAAAGTAAGTAATAAAGCAAGCAAATGATTTATATAGTGCTAGAATTAATAAATTAATCAGGGTGCATTACAGCCACATAGCCCATACGGGGTGACATCCTTCTAAATTCAGACGTGACCTCAACATAACAACAGCACTGACTGGCAGTCTTGTACCAGATCTTAACCATGTTGGACAACAGCCAAAAATACAGCAGCAGCATCTGCAGTTTATTCACTCTTTGACTAGACTTTTCGTTGTGCAATTTGTTGTTCACCAGAGTCTGACGTGGCAACGGAAACACTGAGCACTGTCTCTAAACATCACTTCGCACCAACATCAAGTCAATATAACTTGTTTGATTACTCTGCACAGTGGTGTGTGACTGGCGAACACGTAGAGTAGTCAACACAAGTAATGTCATGTTAAATGGCATTAATGTCACTGTGGAACAAGGCAATTGTAAACAGCAAATGGCGCCCCTGATGCCACCAAGTAGCGAACTCGACAAAACAATGCCATCTTTAATTCTGCCCAACTGTCCCCATTTATGTAAAAACATGATGTCAACCACAAAACTTGATGTACATAACGTATTGCATTTGTCGTAAAAGAAGGACTGAGCCACAGTTAACACGTATAATAAAATTTGTGAAGTTTGGACATGTAATTTTAAGGTATGGGAGCAGACAAACAGACAAACAGACATGCTGATCGCAACAATTCCCACTCCTACCAGGGCAAAGTAAATATTCACTGGCTTGCAGCATCAGTGCAACATGTCAACTGTCATCACATTAAACTAATGATATTATTTCTCGGTATAATTATAATAACTGATGTAGACTAATTTGTACACAACTCTTAATATAAATCTGTAACATTTACCGGTATTACCGCTGTAAAACTACAATGACAAACAATGGCTTAACAACATTAAGATAGTAGGGCAGGTAGGCACTTGCAAAAAACCATATGGTCACACTCACCTTTGGTAATAGCAGCAGTTAGTGTCGTCTTGCCATGATCAACATGTCCAATTGTGCCAACATTCAGATGAGGTTTGTCACGCACATAAGTTTTCTTAGCAGCTGCCGGCATTGCAAACCGAGTGGACGTGTATGAAATCCATCGACAGCTCTTCCCCTACATTGTCGACAGCTGCATTACCAGCTAACGTGCTGGACATATGATGTGTTCAGAAAAACGGACATCTGTTGTTTTCTCATGTATCCCTTCAAAATACTAACTAATCTGAATGGAATATTGGAAAATATGGCTAAAAATAATGTTTCTATCAACATGAACATTTGTTTATTAAATTACTAGACCTAAATACTCTATATCAGCAACAATCTATGCTGGTGACAAGTTCCGATGAGTAACGTTGGGCCGGGCAGCTGCACAAAGTAGTGGAAGTCTGGCAACAAAGTCACAATGTCAGGTAAGTGTTGCAAACTTTGAGGTGGCAAATGGGTACACTCATTTAACAAATAATTGCTGTCTGTATAGGACAAATGATAAGCTGATTTTTTAAAATTAGAGTTTGGCCGATGTACACATCAGACATCAAAAATCGGCAACATCGGAGCATGCTGGAACATCGGCGAATCGGCGTCGGCAAATCGTCGATATCGATTTTGTAAAAAAAATAGTAGGCAGCGTGCAACAACATTAGTCAGATACAGATACGACCACCTACATCGCCGACCGCCACGGCGGCGTGGGTGGTCGTCCGTGGACGACCACCCACGCCGCTGATAGCCGTGGCGGTTGGCGATGGGGACTTCAAAGGACACCACGATTGCCAGGTGTCAGACACGACCGTTGTGACACGGAATTGACGCTCATGTTATTTCTGTGTGGAGGACGGCATGGCGGCACTCTGTCGCCGACTGGCCGTATATTCGAGGTCTTTCAGGTAACAAAAGACCACCGTTAAGATAATTATCGCCAATCTGCATTGTTTGTCCAACGGCTGGCGCCGTGTTGGCCTATGTGTTTTTGTGTAACTGTTGCTGTGAATGCGGTCTGTGCCGGCCAGCAATGCACGGGTGAGACGTGCACGATATTGTACTCCAACTCACTCAGACCGTCAGCGCCGCTCAGCAGTTACATAATATCAACGGCAAATGCTGTACTGCAGCACCTCACACACGTAACAAGCGAATAATCACCAACATGCGTATCCATGTCTGCTGATGCACAGCATTGTCGGTAACGTGATGTGACTGATGACTGCTCAGCGTCGTATGTGCGTGACGGTAGGGGGTGCACTAAGTGAGACCGCTGCGACGGTCTCACTAAGAACAGTGCCTAGACTGTTTGTGCCAGTGTTGCATCCTAATTCTGGTAAACAACGAAACATCAGAAATGGAATCAAACATCGGATTTTTTGGCCTAAAAATCGTAACATCAGACATCGGCCGTTTTACCCAAATCGGTCGAACTCTAATTTTAATTGAGCATATCTGGATATTAGTGGCAATGTAACTGAATGTACTGTTCCACACAATGCTCCTTTAAACTGGCAGGATTGTCCATGCCCCACAAGGCATATGCCAGTATATAGATTATACAGATTATAAGTATTATGTTCATAATGATACTCAATGCACTAAGTCAGTATGTTTTTTTCTGCATTTTAGAGGTGAGATTTTGCCTATACTATCACCCGTAAACTGCTATGTTGTTAAACGTGTTTGCTTTTTATTTTTTATATTTAAACTTTTCAGTTTCACCACGTTGTCTGTAATTACTGCATGAAATTGTAACTGTCAACAACATTTACAGGAACAATGGGTGTCGTCATGGCAAATTTTGTGGCAATTAATCAAACTGTCGCTAAGAGATGGTGATTTAATTGTTTTACAATGGTGGTCGGCTGCCAACTATGATGTCAACTTTTAATGACCGCTAGGTTTCAGAGGATGTCAGGGCCGCCCATGCGATGGGAGACGCCACTGTGTGTATGTGGCAATGTT
>Ga0209363_1000777_pt1 | contig 13702 bp, 8 predicted proteins | sample WorMetexBAHAMAS3_FD_187385 | JGI IMG/M metagenome (GOLD analysis project Ga0209363, IMG submission 187385) | Marine gutless worms symbiont microbial communities from Max Planck institute for Marine Microbiology, Germany - Inanidrilus exumae... | ecosystem: Host-associated > Annelida > Digestive... | reverse complement strand
ATAGTAGTCATGCATTGACCCAGAGATCAAACGGTCAAATGTCAAGGTCACACGGTTACGAAAACCGTCGCGGTCTTCCGGTTGTTAGTGACGCGTGCTGCTACGGCCGTGTGCTGCTGCTGCCGGAGTGGGTCTGCATGTCGATACGACTGCTTATGTGTTCTAGTTTAAGATGTTAAGACTGTTAATTAATGGTTTTAATCTGTTAAAATTTGACTGATGTCAAAAGTCGTTGAAGAACGTATGTGAATTCTGCCTACTAATCTGCAGTGCGTGTGAGGTGCATTGCTGTTACTAGGTCGAGAGTCGACCGAGTAAAGTGCGTCTCAAATGTCCGTCTGTCTGTCCGTCCGTCCGTACGTACCTACGTCCGTCAGTCCACAACAAGTTTCTTTGATTTCAATGAAATTTGACATGTAGGTAGAGGTCGATGAGTGATGCACGACAGTATGCATACGACCCGATCCAAGGTCAAGGTCACGAGCCCTTTAAAGTTGGAAATCCTTACATTTTCATAAGTTCTCCTCTGCCATTTACAATGGGAGCTGTCAACTGACCACTGATTCATTAGCTAAAGCACAATGTCGAAATTTGAACTGGCCAGATTTTTATATTTGTCCTAGTTTTGGTGTCACGTGACTTTGAACTTGACAAGAAACGTCAGTTATGAAGAGTCGACCGTCAGTCCCGCACGGGGCTAATATATTAAATAGTTCGACATGTACACAGTAATTTATAAAGCTGACAAATAATACTTTACTTTATTTATTTAAGCCAATCAGAGTATAAGCTTACATAGTAAACGAATATAAGTACAGTAGAATTCACTCTGATGCTATAGCCGAACGAAGGGCACTTAAGCCGCTTACACGTAGCACACAATAAATAGACACTAGAGGAATTATGTATACTGTCATAGAGGGTTGCCTGTCAGGAGGTGGATCAGTGAAATATGTAGTGCACTGAGTGAGTGATTGTTTGTGGTTGAAGTCAATGCTGTGAGACGGGAATGGCATGAAACTGCTTTAATTATCAATATACGTTCTTCTGTATGTGACCAAGCACAGCCTGGAGTACCGTGACTTCTGAAAAGACAGTGAGATAAACAAAAACTGAAGGACATCCTGTCGGCAAATTGTTTCCTGCACCTATTCATTTTTAGGAATTCCCTAGTAGTATATTATGTATAATATGTTAACTAATACAAACTCTATGTGCTCTGCTAAGCAGAAGATAATTATGTTTAGTATAGAAACGTTTCAGCGTTTGGATATTACTTGCTACTGGCAGGTGTATACATGTGTATACATGTGTGTGTTATGTTTAATACATTAATATGCAAATTTGTTGTGCTTATGATGTAGTGTAAAAGTGACTCTACTGTGTACTAGTGTGTTGTGTGCAACAGAAGGGAAACACAGCACTGCATATTGCGTCATTGGCTGGGCATGAGGACATTGTCAGGATTCTTGTACAGAATGGTGCCACAGTTAATGTTTCTTCTCAGGTAAAGAATTGATTACTTTTTCTACAGTGTGCAGTCAAAGAACTGGAGTAAAGTGTCATTTGGCTTGTTGCTATAAGCGAGAAATATGTAAAGGAATACTGTAGAAGTTACAAGAAGCTCAGCTATCGCCGAGAGACGCGCGTGATGCTCTGTATCAATTGAAATGTTGTCCTACTGTTGTATGAATAATGCAAACAGATTACGTGTCAGCCTCAGCAGCACTTTCATACCTGCATAGGTTGTACTTCTGTACATGCATCGTTGCAATAGGCACAGCTATCACACAGCAAGCGTGCAGTGCCGTGTGTGTCATCAACAGACTTCCATATAGCCAATGTTGTTGATGTCAACTGGACCATAAGTGTGATCAACCAGTGTCGACTACCACCAGTGTTGTTGATGGCCACCAGTGCACTGTCATGGACGCGAGTTGTGCTGAAAGGGAACGCTGAACTGCAACTAACTAATGTACACTAAAGCGGCTGAACAGATGGAGATGCTATATAGGGAGGGATCTGATAGGCGTGGTGGGCCCAAGGAAGCACCACCACGAGCAGCAGTAGTAAGTACCGTAGTGATGAGCCTTTGTGAAACTGTTATGTGATTCGATCAGTTATGTCCTCAGCTAGCTGCTGTCAGTATTCACTGTTAAAACGTCTTGGTGAGCCATTTAAATCATGACTAAGTGGTGCCTGGATCATTGTATGTCTTCACAAACGTGGAAGATTGCCACATTTGAGGACATTTTGACTTGATTGTGATTGGTTTTGATTGTGACCATTCAATGATTAAGTGCGTGTCTGTGTGTGTCTGTGTGTGTGTGTGTGTGTGCTGTGATAGAATGGCTTCACGCCACTGTACATGGCGGCCCAGGAGAATCGTGTTGAAATTGTCACCTACCTTCTAGAGAATGGCGCCCGTGCAAACCTTGCAACTGAGGTAATAATGCACATTGCTCTTGGCACTTCCTGGCCAGTAAAAGCAGATAAGAATGTCGGTCGTGACTAAAGCCGTTATATTTCACTGTGCACAACCCAGTTTATTGTTAGCTGTGTATCAGTGAGTGAGTGAGTGAGTGAGTGAAGTGCTGAAACAAAAGGCGTTTTTGTCAGATTCCCAAATTTTGATTTTATTTTGTTGACAGTTTAATATTACTAGCATGTTTAATTACTGATACTGACATATTCACTCTGTTTTAAAAAACTGGATCCCTGTCTCCACTGTTCAGATGTGTAGTTTGAAAGATATAATAAACAGGTTACCAGCTTAAGTTGTTTCCATGACAACCATTTATTACAGGTCAGGTCAGTTAGGCCAACTGCAGTACCAACTGTAATCCAAGAAGTGACTTTGAGCAAAGAAGATTGTACTGTATTCAATTAAACATGTGTACGAGTTTGAAGGTTAGCAGCTAAGAGGTGGATGGCATAATTTCCAACAAAAGAGTGAAAGATTACTTTGAGATATTTTTTTTGAACAAGGCAGTCAGAGAGATAAGACTGGCAAACTCGACAAAACAGCATCGTGTTTGATTGGTGCTGTTATGTGAAAACCTGATGTCATCCACAGAACAAAGTACATAGCATATTGCTTTATCATCAGAGGAGATCCGACTCACAGACAGAGGCAACACGTACGGGCAGTTTCATGATGTCTGGACATGTGATCTTTGAGATACGTGAGACCACAGACAGACAGACAGACAGACAGATGTACAGACTTGCTGATCGCAATACTTAACACTCCTGCTGCTACTGCTAATTATTTACCAGAACATTTTGTGACTGCTCAGAAGAGCAGAAATGGCAGTGCAAAGTCCAAAAGCAGTTGGTAACTTTGGCTGAAAGCTATGACATCAAGAGCTTGTTCTTAGCCAGGAAGGAGCTGAGCTCCTAGTTGGACCAAACCAGTACTACAGACTGCTACAGTAATGGGTTCCCATCGTTTATTGGTTATGCATGTTATTTGAAACAGCCTACGTCTAAAGTGTGTGAAACAAATGAATGTCCATTATGAATGGTTGTGTGGAAATAGCCTAAGCTGGGACTGTCTATATTGAATAATCCATTGGTTTGACTGGTGATTCTGTTTAGTCATGGGTGTGGCTTACATGGGTTACGTGACACTCTCAGTACGGGCGGGCGGCGGGCGGACGAGCGGGCAAGGCAAAATCGTTCGCACGGAGAGCGATTTCGGCTTGTGTTTTATAAAATCATCTCACATGGCACAAAGAATGAACGTTTTTTATTTTCTATACCAAAAATTACTGATATTTGATCAAATTGTTGAAGTCGTTTGAAGGTTTAACAGGGTTTTGCTTTTATTGTAAAAAGACACCGTTGTATACTGAAACATTTTGTTTGTGTGACTGTTGTTAGGACGGATTCACGCCATTGTCAGTGGCTGTACAGCAGGGTCACAACCACGTCGTAGCCGTTCTGATGGAGAATGACTCACGCAACAAAGTGCGTCTACCTGCCATTCATGTCGCTGCCAAGAAGGACGACGTCCAAGCTGCTTTACTTCTTCTGCAGAAGGTGCATGTTATAAACTGTATTCAATACTACTTGGTTCTAAGTAAATTGACAAATTGAGTTCTTTTCAATGCATGTAGTAGTAGAACAATCGGGAATGGAGATGGTCTATGTGATAGAGTTGAGCTGATCTCTGGTGTTGTCACGCTAATCTGAACATGAGTGTCTTGTTTCAAGTGGATTGCATCGCGCTGGCAAAAATGATAGTCACCTCTCACTTTTAACTGCTGTATCATGATTTAGTGTGAGTTGATCGTTTTGTTCAGTGCAGGACTGCACTACGCTATGTTATGTTATGTTATGAACCAAAGTATGCAACAGCAAAATACACTGCTCAACACATCTTCAGTTTTTAAATTTTATTTTTCATTTTTTTCTTATGTGTGTAACTAATAAGCTATTTTATGTGTATGGCCAACAGGAAGGAGACACTGTGAACAGCACTACAAAGGTATACAGCTTTATCGTGTGAGGTTCAATTGTTAAAGTCGTATTTTTGTCATTTAAATATTTGTGAATCAGTACTCAAGAACTGTGTGAAAGTCTGATTCATAAATAGACAGAACAATGTTCTGTTAACTTTCGTCGGTATGTGCGGTATGACTGAAATTATAGTATCAAAATAAAATTTATGAAATGTAAGTGTAAGGATGTGGTAGTGAAACTTTGGTACTTTGTATTATAAATGTGGTGTATGTATCTCTGGTGGCATATTTTGATGCTTGTTATTTCTGTAGTTTTGTTGATGTATGTGTAACAGTGCCGCTACGGATTATAATCAGTTCTGTGTGCTGTCCTGTCAGTTAAGAATTTTTTGATTTGCTTCGTCCAAGATGAATGGGCGTCGGATGTTTGCTGTCTCAGTTTGTGTACAGTTAGTTCTAAACCGTGTGATGAGAGGATATGGAGCAGGTGACGGCGTTACTAGTGGTGAGCTAATTTAAACTAAATTGATGTTAGTGCCACGTATGAGCTGTTTCACAAGAGCACGTTAATGCATCAAAGTTTGTGTGAAAAAAATCTAATTATGAATTGTGTTTCAGTGCAATAAAGTATTATTATTATGACTATTATTATTACAAAATTTGTATAGCGCACAAATTTAAGCATGCTCGAGTCGGAGGCATTCATTTGTTGCTCATGTGTTCAGGATCATAATAAAAATGTGAAAGCTAGACTCAATTTATAATGACACTGTAGGCCTGCATCTGAGTAATTGGGTGTTTGATGTTTTCTTGTGTGAATGGTATGAAAGGTATAAAATATGTGATAATGGAATGAGACAAGTTGACACATCTTGAGGGCTTGTGGCTTGGCTATGTGATCTTGTGATTTTATGAGCCGGCTGTGTTACAGTCATTATTGAATTTGTGCATATATACTGATGGTGATGTTTGCCAGCACAGTTGCACAAGCGGTTGTGTGTTCATGGTGTGCAGAGTGGTTTCACGCCACTGCATATAGTGGCACATTATGGCAGTCTTGATCACATGCGGTTGTGTGTTCATGGTGTGCAGAGTGGTTTCACGCCACTGCATATAGCGGCACATTATGGCAGTCTTGATGTTGCCAAGTTACTGCTGGATAATGGAGCTGATATCGACTTTTCAGCGCGGGTTTGTATTGCATGCTGTATGCTAATGATAATAGCACCAGTGGCAGTAATAGTCAAGCACTTGTTGGAGTAACAATCAAAGTGACATACGGTGCACTTGCTGCAGTCGAAGCAGCCACTTTACAAGTGTGATTAACTGATCATTTTGTTAGCTGATTGTAGTCACCAACAGTTACCTGCTGTCCATACATGAGTGTACCTGTGCTGCCTACAGCATTTCAGAATAAATACGAAGAGTGGTGTCAACATTGCAGAGAAAGTGTCAACACAGGCTGTTAATGTATGGTGGACAGTTATTATTTCTGTTTAATATCCGTTACTCCTGTAAATATTTCACAATAATATGAAGCAACACATAGCAAGTTGGCATTGTGACGCAAAGATGTTTGGGTTATTTCTTGGAACGTGGTGTTTCCTAGTGATTTTGTTTGTGAATTTGACGGGAAAGTACTGACGTTTTAGTTGCCTAGATGTTCTGACGTGTGTTTCTGTTAGAATTCAATCACACCGCTGCACGTCGCAAGTAAATGGGGTCGACTGAATGTTGTGGAGTACCTGGTGGATCGTGGCGCGTATAAAGAGTGCAAGACAAGGGTAAGTCCTGATTGCCTTCCGTGTCCAAATATTACAACATTCAGATGACATTGAGTACTGCTAGTTCTTTGAGTTTTAGTCCCATGGTCGGGATGTTTGATGTTGTTTAATTAAGCTTTGAGAATGTATCTGCAGATTTATAGGTAAATGTTTTTAAAGAAGTTTGAATGCGTTTAAATTTCTGGCATGATTCATTGTTAGCAACAGCAGGGCGATGGATAAAACTGAAATTGATTTTTCCCCCCGGGAAGGGTGTGTAGTATCACGATCAACATGTCTGTGTGTGTGTCTGTCTGTCTGTTTGCTGGCATGTTCAAACGTCACAGAAATGTCTGTACATGTTAGCTGTGGCCGTGGCTCAGTCGTCCTCTAACGACAGTGCAGTGTGTTATGGTTTTGTGGATGACGTCTTGTCATCACATAATGGGGCCAGTGGAGCAGAATCATTCAGATGATGTTATGTTCGTCAAGTTCGCCAGGTGGTGGCACCAGCCGTACGCACTGTGGGTGAAGTTTGCTATCCTTATTGCCTCATTTATTACATGAAAATGTCAGCAGTTGGTTATTTGGAGTGACAGTGGACAGTTGTATGTTGGATCATTACAGGACAGTTTGACTCCACTGCACTGCGCAGCACGAAGTGGTCATGATCAGGTGGTTGATCTGCTGCTGGAGAAAGGAGCTTTAGTGACGGCCAAGACGAAGAACGGCCTGACACCGTTACATATGGCAGCTCAGGGCGACCACACGGAGAGTGCTCGCATCTTACACTTCCACAATGCTCCGATTGATGAAGTCACCATGGTCTGAACTTAGCTCTTTCATCTTCATCATCTTCATCAATTTGCCGTCCGTTATCTGCTTGTACTCAGAGCTTATATTGTCTGCTGTTAGTTGTGCTGTTTGACATACAGGGTGCTCCAGAAAAAAAATTATCTTGTGTAGTTTTTCTATCACCAACAGCCAATGGAACCCAATTTTTAAAGACTTGTCAGCCTACTTCCAAATATCTTTTATTTTTTGAAAGCATGTCTTGTTTTCTCACAGCTTTCAATGATAAGTTTTTGACTGACATCAGTATGTCAGAAAAATACATAAATTAAAGTTTCTTGCAATTAACTGATTGTAGAACATGGATCATGGCAGTCAGCCCGCAAGTGACTTAAGTCATCCACCCGGCGGTAGGCTGCCATTACTTTCTGCCAGGCCTGCGGTTACCTTCCCAGCTGCAGAACATCTTCGCCCTTTGGCTGGTACTCATTTTACAGTCCCACGAAGGGTAGAAGGCTGAGTCGACCTGGGAATATGAGAGAGTGCTTGTCCTAAAATGCGCCATCCCTTGTTGCACTGTATTGTACATTATTCTGCAATAAACATTTTGCCGTAACTGTTTGCTGTTTCTAAGTAAGTAGAAAATGCTTGCATGTTATGTTAATAGAGTTTTATGTTCCAAATATCTACCACCAGACTTTGCACAATGTGCGTGCGTGCGTGCACATGTTTATGTGCACGCATACACATGCTTGTGGAAATTCTTAACTTCTTTTTCACTGGCTTTCTGCTGTTGTGCAGCTGCAACAGTCTGTATTTTGTATTATTTGCAGGTATGGTTGTCATGAGTGCACGTAGAGTTTGTTAGTTTCTGAAGTAAACACTGTCTATTGGTGCGTGTGTGTGTGTTTGTGTGTGATATGATAGGACTATCTGACTCCTCTGCATGTTGCTGCTCATTGTGGCAATGTGAAGATGGCGAAGCTGTTGCTGGATTTGAAATGTGAAGTCAATGCCAGGGCTTTGGTCTGTTGATATCTGTGTTCTGTTGTAACATTAGTCTGCGATGAAACCTTATTTCTCTCAGACGTCTTATGTCTTGTTTTTCTCCTCCAGTGAGTCTTATTCCAATGTGAGAGAGTAAAAAAGGTAAAGGCTTCCCACACTCGTTACCGAGCGTTGGGCCCGGAGCTGATCCCAGTGTACAGGCATTCAGCCCACCAGGCGGTAGGCTGCTATTACTTTCCGCCAGGCCTGCGGTTATCTTCCCAGCTGCAGAGCATCTTTGGCATTTGGCTGGTACTCATTTTACCACCCAATGCTGTAAACATGTTGAACTATTTGCTGTTTCTAAGTAAGTAGGAAATGCTAGCATGTCATGTTCATAGAGTTTTATGTCAGCGATAATCGAAGTACTGTTTTTTGTTTTCTTTAAACTGGTAGTGAGACCACTATAAATATTCATAACGTAAGAACAGAAGCCATAGAAGCATTGACTGATGTTGTTTGCTGTGTAGAATGGATTTACGCCGTTGCATGTTGCTTGTAAGAAGAATCGCATCAAAGTTATTGAGCTGTTGCTACGCTACGGTGCACTTATTGAGTCTACTACAGAGGTAATGTCAATCAAACTTAACGATACCTTTAGAATAGCTTCAGTTCAAGTCTTTCGGATTGCTGAATGATGTATTTGTATTTTGATTAACAAATCATACGTGGGCTGTCATGGAGAATGGCGGCCCCGGTTTCACACCCCATGATATTTCCATCGGGAATAAACATACTAAATTTTCCATGTTGACTTCATGGGATGCCATGTGAAACACTCCATGGAATTGTCATGCCACGTGTGCAAAAACATGAAACCCGATGGAGACTCCATGGGATTTGATGAAGACTCCGTGGGATTTCATAGAGTTTGCATGACAGCTATGATTGTGTGAACGTTTCAGTCTGGACTGACACCACTTCACGTTGCGTCGTTCATGGGTCATACGGCAATTGTTACATACTTGCTGGAGAACGGCGCGCAGACAGAGACTGCGACAATGCGTGGTGAAACGGCTTTGCATCTCGCAGCACGCGCAAACCAGATTGAAGTCATGCGCATTCTGATTCGTGCACGTGCTAACGTCGACGCCAGAGCCAAGGTATGTTTATCACTGGAACCAGTGGATTGGACGTGCGTTAGAGATAATGTGAAAATTGTCATTCTGTGTACCTGATTATGACGGTAGTTGTTAGATTTTAAACATATACGCGCGATTTTGGCTCGTCGGCTCGGGCAAGCCGACGGCTTCGATGGCTTACATAAAAATACATAAATTAAAGTTTCTTGCGCTTTCTTTCTGATTGCCCGTCTGCCCGCGCGCTCGACCCTCCGTCTATCCAAGCCGTGGGCGTGGCCCCGCAGATTCACAGTCCTCCTTTAATATATAGATCATATCATAATGGGTTTAGAAAATGTGGGAAATATTAGTCAGTTTGACGGTTGTGCACAGTGATATGCACACACTTGTTCTTAAATTTGCATGTTGATTTAGGTTTAGATTTTGGTTACTGTGCATTTGTTTAGAAGTCTTTTCTGTGTTAGCTTAGATCATTTTATTCGTGTGTTGCTTGCTTTTGTTGTGTTGGATTTAGTTTCATCGATTAATGTCTTGTGAATTGAGCTATTGTGTGTCTAGTGGGACGTTGTCTTTGTGTGGTAGGAGCAGCAGACGCCTCTGCACATATCTGCAAGGCTCGGCAGTGTGGAAGCCGTGCAGTTGTTACTGCACCACGGAGCGACACGCGACGCGGCCACCAAGGACCTCTACACACCACTGCACATTGCTGTCAAGGAGGGTCATGAAGACGTCGTTGAGATACTTCTTGACAGTGGAGCTAAGCACAACACCATGACACGGGTATCATCTGTTTACCATTCTTGCTGTTCCAGCAAATTACATTATTCACAGCAATGTATATTTGTAGACATTATCAACAATTTAGCAGTGCCAATTATTTAGATATGTACAGTTCACTTTTTGTATTCATTTATCGTTATTATTAGTAGTAGATCACCTGCTGACGTGTTCTCCTTATCTTCCACCACCTATAGTTTTATAGGGCGTTGGACTTGCGATTTACAGGTCGCGGGTTCAGTTCCCAGCCACATAGGTCAACTCCGCCTTGTATCTTTCCGAGTACCTGCTTCGGCTGCGGGTAAAGACGGGATTCTCACCACTGCCGGGTGGCAGGTAACACATTGATCCCATATGGCATGTGAGTTTCCCATAGCGGTGAAGAGCTAAGTCGATGATAAACTGCTATACACTGTTTACTTACTTTGTCATATATACGTATATGTATGTCTCTGTTTTGGCTGCTGGTGCAAATTGTATTCTGTGAGTTGTGTGTTTGTGTGACGTGAAACAGAAAGGCTTTACTCCACTTCACATTGCAGCCAAGTACGGCAATGTGCCAATCTCAAAGATTCTCTTGTCCAAGGGTGCAAGCGCGAATGCTGAGGGCAAGAATGGTCTGACGCCACTGCATGTGGCGACACATTACAACAGCGTGGAAGTGGCTCAGCTGCTACTGCAGCACAAGGCGAACCCACATGCTGCGGCTAAGGTAATGTCTCATGTGAGGCCACTACATGCACCCGCATGCTGCTGCTAAGGTAATGTCTCATGTGAGACCACTACATGCACCCGCATGCTGCGGCTAAGGTAATGTCTCATGTGAGACCACTACGTGTAATGAACATAGCATAGTCGTTTGACTGGTTTGTAGATCATAATGTCTCACTGAGAACTGTTCTAGGTACTTTCTGCTGAGTCCAATCTCTTTATGTGTTGTGTTGCATAGTTCACAGTTCTTTAGTGGAAACATTAAATTCAGAAAATAAAATAAAAAGTACGAGCCATTACTAGTACGTGAAAAGCAAACTACACGGCAGAATAACCGGACTGTTTGCATATTTTTATTAACAGACTTCATATTTTTGGAATTCTATCATTACTACTAACGATGCACTTGGTTACTCTTGGATTCTCCCATCAGCGGCACTTGGTCCATTGCGCCTGCCATCCTCTAGTTATGAATATTCAACAGAGCTTGCCACCCGTTTGCAGCGGCATATTTACACACCGTGTGGATAACAAGCCTGCAGGCGCTCACGGCACTCGCTAACCGGCCCTGCACCATCCGGAGGGTATAATGTGGTCCAGATCCACTGTTTATTTGTGGTATTTGTGACATTGTGCGTAGCATTTAAGACATTAGTTTGCTAATTAATTACTGTGAATAATGCAGCTGTGATGTAATTGTTTTGTGCTGTCTGTCCGCTTAGTCTAGTCGGCGTAGTCTGTTTTGTAGAATGGATACACACCACTGCACATAGCAGCCAAGAGAGACCAAGTGGAGATAGCGAAAATACTTCTTGATCATGGTGCAAAGCCTAATGCTGAGTCCCGGGTAAATCTCTCAGTCATGCATCTATGTATCTATGTATGTTTACTTTGTCTGCACTAGGGGTGCTGCAAAGTATTGTGATTATCATATCTTACCCAGTTTGTCAGGTGGCAGCACGAGGGGCAGAGTCTGCAGTCTCTGACGGCATCTTGTTTTATGTGATTTTATGTATCAATGGAAGGAAGCATTTGTTTCTGCGTTGTACCCTATCAGCAACAGCAGATAGTGAATAAACAATTTTTTTTATAAAGGATACAAACTTGAGCAAGACGTTCTTGGCAGAAATTACAAAGTAGTCAGTCAGTCGGGAGTGCTTTTTATTTTCTCACCTCACCTACCTTGTGTTTCTGCACTTGGACTACATTGCAAAAATAGAAATACATAAATTTCATCTTTCCATTTTAGTTTTTCATGTTGTTGTTTTTTTGCCATCACACCCATGAAACAACGTTAAATTTATCGCCTGGTCACATTCCACATTTCTGTGTTATGCCGTGTAGTAAAGCACATTAAACCTTAGCCCAGTCATAGTGCAAACATACAAACCATAATTCGTGTTTACTTACTTACTTACTGTGTGTGTGTGTGTGTGTGCTGTAGAATGGCTATACAGCGCTGCATCTCGCAGCTCAGGAAGGTCACACGGATGTGACTGAGCTGCTGCTGCAGCGAGGAGCTAACGTTAACTGTCGATCAAAGAACCACCTGACTCCCATGCACCTGGCTGCTCAAGAGGATCAGGTCCCAGTGGCCGAGGTGCTTGTACGCCACAAGTCTGAAATTGACCCACAGACAAAGGTAATAATGGTCTTCCATTGTGAAACAGTTCGTGTGGCCTGTCATGTTGATTTCATCTGTAATGGACCTGGCTGGCGACTCTGTTTATTTGCCTCATGCTTGATGTTAGTGATGTTCAATGTTGCTTCATTCTTGTAAGGAATTTTATTTTGGACAGAAACTACTATTGTCGCTTTGGTTTTTAAGAAGCCTAGTTGTGCGAAGTTAAGCCGAGTCTGTTAAAAGCAGAGTTTCAAGATTTTTGGAGGAGGTTTTATGTAGCCTGAACGTGGATGCTGCTCCCGTAGCCCAGCTACCAGTGTCAAAGCATGGAAGGTAGACAGAACCTGTGGACGTTATTTATTTCTCGATATTGCATTATGAGAATGTACATGTTGTTCTGACGGTCCTGTCCAGTGTAGTGTGGAAGGGTTTGTTGTAGGCTGGCTACACTCCGTTGCATACCGCCTGTCACTTTGGACAACTGAACATGATTCGATTCTTGCTTGAGCACAGGGCTTCTGTTCATGCCAAAACCAAGGTATTTGTCACGGCCATTGCTACAGTGTTCTCACATGTTGTTAATGCTGTCAATCTCTACACCGCTGTGCAATGAACTCAATTCATTGAAGTTAACTAGCACAGGACTGTTTAAGTACTTTGTTGCTTTTTTGAATTTTCCATTGATTTGTTGGGGTTTCCAACAGTCCGGAAAGTTATGGAAAATCGAAATTGTGAGGTTGGGGATTATGTTGGTGGTGGTAATGAGAAATGTCATGTGTCATCCAGATTATGTGACTGTTGTAGTTGTATGTTGTATAGTTGTATGTTGTCTGAGATGGTCAGCGAATCTTAGCGACACAGGCAAAGTCGTTCGTTTATTTGTTCGTTCTTTGCGGGCACTGGTCCAGCCTACTCTGGACCCCGGCGCTGAGACCATATAGCGGTCCAGTGCATTTGCCCAAGGAGAGGAAGGGAATTGGTAGGTGTATGTGATGTGTGTTAGCGACGTGTGGAGAAGGCAGGTTAAGTAGGAGTGAGCAGCTTGTCAGGTATTTCTATAGCGCGCCCCTACTAGACGTGGCCTGACTGGCGCTGTGTATTACGCCAGCCAAGTCTCATCTCACGCCGGCGTGGCAGGCAGACTTGGCACTGCTAGATCAAGGTGCTTGCAACGGTCACAGTTTATAGAGGACACCGTCGAACCCTCTTTTTCCTGCCTGGGATTATCTCCCTGTTCATCATGTGCATAGGAATCATTAGAAACAAGAAATACGTTCTGTGGAACATGGTATCTGCCCCATAGCTGAGCTCACAAGTCCATGACTGAACTGTGCGCATAGTAACAGAATACCGTATCCTCTATTCTGTTGATGTCGTGATGTACATGTATTGCTTAGAAATATTAAGTGAATACTGAAAAGTCACTAGGTTGTTCAAACC
>Ga0209363_1000776_pt1 | contig 13703 bp, 11 predicted proteins | sample WorMetexBAHAMAS3_FD_187385 | JGI IMG/M metagenome (GOLD analysis project Ga0209363, IMG submission 187385) | Marine gutless worms symbiont microbial communities from Max Planck institute for Marine Microbiology, Germany - Inanidrilus exumae... | ecosystem: Host-associated > Annelida > Digestive... | reverse complement strand
GTTCGCCCAGACCACCCACGTTGTCGCAGCGCCACATGGATTTGCATGTGTGGTCATACCCGCGACCCGATTATATATTCCGAGTTTCATCGAAATCCGTTCAGGGGTTTCGGAGCCCCGGGGGGTTAAAATTTGGCCTTTCCCATTACTTTGGCTAGTCGCTTTTACAACAGCTTGTACTACTGTACAAGCCGTGATTGTGCTATTTGGTCTTATGACCACAAAGTTGAATAAACTCTACTACTACTAATCCAGATAACAAATACTGAAGGCCAATAAAGGCGTCGGAACCTATCTCCGTGGGAAGCCGTCCCACTTTTAAAAGTGGGACGGCTCAAATAGGCTTGAGCCGTCCCACTTTTTGGCAATAAATCATAATATTTCACAGACAAGAACAGTGAAGTCAACTTCAACAAGAGCTGGGCTTCTTGTCCAAAATATCCAGAATTTCGCAGATTTGCCTCTTCGTTGGGTCTCTACGAGCTCAAATTTTTCAGCTACAGGGGGCTTTTTGACGCCCCATCAGGGGCCCCCTGGACCGCACTGGGGGCTCCGCCCCACAGATCCCCATTATAGGCTCGCATTACGCGCTCGCCATGTCCTCAGCCGTCCCACTTTTCATTTCTTTCCGACGCCTATGCTGAAGGCTTCCACGGTTACGCAGTCCGCACCCATCAACTCACAAGTTTGAATTCACAGACTTCCGAGGTACAGCTTAAAATCTATGTTCACAATGTAAAAGTAAAATAGTAATAAAATGTGCATGAACTGACATACAGATAGTCTATAATCAGTTACATACGTGTAATGCATTGTGTATGACTAACAATGCTGACCGTGCTGACGTACCGTATAAAGCAATCAAAAAGGACAGTCCCACTTAGAGTCTAAATCCATGAGATTAACAGAAGTTAATTTAAAAAATGTTACTAATAGTTATTTTTATCTAAATTCAAAATAGTTACTAAAAGGTTGCACTGAATATAATTAGTTACATGCACTTATATTGTGTCTGGTTTTAGGCTTGTCAACTTTTAAACTGCTACCACTCGATTATCCTTTTGATAGGTCTGGTCTAGTCGTGCAGGAATGGATGGGGAGAATAAAGCTGAATGGGACAAGAGGAAAGACGGGGACGAGTACTAGAGGCACACCGGAAGGGAAGGTACAGACGGGTAGTGGTAGAGTAGAGAATGCTGCCACAACTAGGCTTTAATTTCTAAAACTGTTGACTTGAATGACAGAGACTTCTTACTACGTAACGTGTACAACGAATTTATTAGCTGAAACTCTCGCACAACTGTGTCTAACTCTTATCCTGAGTTCTTATGTTCTTTTTATGTTTCTGTATGTTCTATTGTCTGTTCATGTAAATCACGCTGCGCATGCCAACTTGATTAATAAACGGAAATGATGATGATAATGATGATGTAAAAGTTAGGGATGGAAAAGAAAGGAGAGCACTAACTTACTGGCATCACCTGCAGCGATTTATAACTCACAAAGGTACGGTTTTATAACCACCTTATGTTCGACCTCTTGATCTGAAAGGTGGTCCACAAGTTCCACGTGGAAACTTGGTCAATTTCACTGTTTAGAGCCTCTTGTTCTCAAGCTGACGGCAGGTACAACAGATAAACATACGGAACGGACAAAAGACGACAGGGCACAACTGTAATGCGATCTCCTACACTAAATGAGCAGGAATTAAGAAATTAGGAAAGGAAAAAGAGAAAAAGAGGGAAAATACTAATCTACTGGTATCGCCTCTAGTGATTTATAACACAACGGTACAGAGTCATGATGACCTTGATCTTCGACCTCTTGATCTCAAAACTCCTAGACTGAGTGAGCAGAAATTAATGGTAGCCCCTTTCCATGCATAAGTAGGCTATTCAGAGACCAGTCCTGCCAGGTAAGCAATACCTGTGCAGTAGACTGCTTGGTCTCGTGACGAGTCTTTGACTGCACCGGTATGGACAATCAATCTCACCAGAAACATAAAAACACAAAAACCCCAGCACCACAAACAAAATGGAACTAGCTAAAACATAAAAGTCTCCATAACATCAGGCATGATCGAAAACAGAGTGAAATATTCTTAGAACTGCTGCCATAAAAGTCACGTTCTGTAATACATACACAAGCTGACAATGAATGCGATAGACAAGGTGAACATTTCACTTTCAGCACCACGCACATAAAATCAGCAGTGAGCAGTACTGAACATAACAGTAATGATAAATATAGTAATAATTATATTTATAGTAATAATAATAATAATTATAACAATACAAAAATTCATAAGGCGTGCATGTCAGTGAATACAACGATATCTGAGGTGATGCGGATATTACAATGACTTGATATAATTCATAATTCACCGACGGGAATCAAGCAGTATTCACCAACAACACTTCAGCTCAAGTTGTACTTCACTGCTGACCAGTGTCACCAGAATATATCTAATAGCCATCAACAGCTAAGCAGCTAGCTGACAATCAAGATATCTCGTTGACCGAGGACAAGAAATGAACGAAATGCCAGTTTGTCCGTCAGAAAACGTCCGGACGCTGTGGCATACACATGTTGTAGTATGCAGTTTTGTCCCAGAAATCCACGTTCTTCCAGCTACACCATCCCTAAAAACAAATATTTCAGACACATTCAATTAATCACCAAAATTCGGCATTCAAAGAAAATGTGCCCGATGCAGAAAATGCTGTTACTTAACCTCAGCAACAGGCAGTAACTGTATGTGTGCCATACCTTGTCTTGAATTGTCTGCAAATCCTCGGCACCTGTGTAGTGAGGATCCAAAATCAGAAATTTGACATATCCCGTTGCCTCGTTCCAGTCAACACCAAGTATGGTGTGAGCAAGGACACCGCCACCTTCACAGAACAACAGCTTGCTCTGCACATGCATCACTAAAGTACACACACAGACTACCTAATCGACTAGTCTTGTGGTCCAGGTTACGGCAGGCATGGTGGCTCAACTTGACTATCTCAGTCAAGTTCATAGGTTAAGCTCAAAATCACAAGACAGAAATGTTCCTTTTTCCGTTAGAGGTGTGAAAAAGTGAAATACGATATGATACGATAATACCAGATCCAGAAATGTGTAGAAAAAGCACACCTGACTTGGAAACCACAAATAAGTAACACCAGCTGCAAAGCAGTGCGCACAACTTCAACTAGGGGCTGTTCTAGTTTCATAAGGTAATATGATGTTATATTTATCTAGCATTCATCACCAGCTCAAACCAGCCAGCCATACGGTGGAATTCGCTTCCATGTAGAGGACATCCATTCAACTCGAATGAACCAACTTTGTAAAGTTCACTAATGCTCATCGGAAATGTTGCTATTTACACATACAGCATAAAGAACAGACGATTATTAGGGAAGAGCAAACATAACGCACCAATCATCACCGGTGTTCCTTGACTTTCAAAGTGCCGTGCCAGTTCTCGGGCTTTGGTTGCCATTTCTTCACCAGATGGTACGTGAATGATCTTGCAAGACACCTAGCAGTACAATAAATAAATTCTCAGAATATGATCACATAACCGACACACACTGTGATATTACGTAGATGTTAATAATTAATCAAATAACGGTCATAATGAGAGGCACTCATTTAACAGCCTCTTTTCGAGGACATCTGGGTAAGCCGGCACCAGAAAGGCAGAACAGTTCCGGATTTCAAAAAGGCAAGAGAGGATGAGGTAGAAGTGGCACCAGCTGGATCTTGGGCAAATCATTTGTACCTCACTCCAGACAGACAATAATGCCAGCACCTCATCACTCAATTTTTACAGGTCGGATGCTCTTTCTGACGCCCAACAAACAGTGACAAAGCAATGAAGAAAATGGTCATAATGAGAAAAGTGCAGTCAATGTGAAACAATAATGAATAAAAAAAATTTACATCAGCAAACATAAGTACAGCATCCACAGTCATATAAATGACAATTAACAACGGTAAAAAAAGTGCACCAGAAAGCAGTGAGAGATTGCAAACATCCAACAAGGCTTTGTCAGGGATTTTCCCACAGAGAGGATTCTATATAAGGACATTTACTCCAGGCTATGTCGGCCTTTTGCCGGGTCTCCAAAAATGCAGCTTCGGGGTACAGGCTGGATGCCTTTCCTGCCGCCTAACTGACTAAGCACTGACGACAGCCAGGGAAATTACTCATCCTCGTTCTTGCTCAATTAACTAACTCATAAGGGAAGGGACACTGCAATGCTAGTACCCATACAGTCTGGTATCACATACTGAGGAATCAGGTACTGTATATTGGGATTTCCAATAATGGCTTCCCATACTGCAGTGCATACTTCTGTAATGCACATTCAATTTAATGTTACCTCACATAATCCAAAAATCGTATTATCAGTTGATTCCTCTCGCAAAGACTTCTTTCCAAAATTCCAACAAAATCGATTATAGCCTGTTCAGTAATCCTGCGGGCAGAGAGATAAACCAATAATTCATAACGTAAACAGACAAACAAATAAATTAGCCCCATACGGGACTGACAGTCGACTCTACACAACTGACGTTTCTGCCAACTTCAAAGTCACGTGGCACAAAAAACTAGGCCAAATACCAAAAATACAGCCCGAACAAATTTAGATATTGTGCCCTAGTTTAAGAATCAGTGGTCAGTGAGTCTGTGCTTTGACAATGTTGTTGCTTCGATGACAGGAAGGACAAAAAACCCGTGTCACTTATCCCCAAAAATTCTTTTCCAGAATAGGTAAAAGAAAACTGAAGATGGCTGGCAAACCTAGGTTCACCTGGAAACGATCATTACAATGTAGATAGTGGCGGCGGATCTTCACGACGTCATGAGTGCTGTCTCAACCTCGAATCAGAGATCTGTGGCTGCTGAGTAAACATGTAAAATGTAACTACATCATAATCAAAATGATCACAAAACACTATAACAAACAATCAGCTCAAACTTACTCCGAACAGATGATCCAGTACATAGCTAACTTCTGTTGATCCAATCCACTTTTTTGATCCCACAAAATGTTCAGGTTTGTCGCCGACTACTACTAATGCCTATTACAATAACAGACCAATACATATTTCACACAAAACAGTAAAATATTAAAGCTATAACAGAGTAGAAAACTGATATAAAACAGAAATGTACAATTACAAAAAGAACTGTAAATGCATACACACAACTGTTAGCACATACTGCATGTGTCACATACCCCCAACTTTCTGAAGTTACTGTCAGCAATTTCTAGTTAAAATATTAGTAATGTAATTTCACTTAACTTATGCACTTCACATTAAGTGAAATATAAAAACCGAAGTTTAAAAAAATAAAAATTAAAGAAAGCCAAAGACAAGTTCTCCAAAAATTATTTTATAAATAAAATATTCACACCTGCTGAATTTCAGAATGCGACGGGATGCATTTATCAGTATATCCCTGCAGCCGAAGCCAAGAGACAATTGTCTGTAATGACCGATATGCACAGCCCCAGCCACTGTCATCATATCCATCCTGCATGTAATGATGGTACGCATAATGGCCACTGACTTGATACACTTTTGCTCCAGGCACTGCAAAATAAACTCTTCAATTACTGTATTTTATCTGTTAAAATAGGCAAATAAATTTAATACAGCAATTGAGTACAGCAACTTATCATGACAAATTACATAACACAGAAGAAAGCCTCGCTCAAGGTTGCATCGATCACTTTATCACAAAGAGCTTGAAAACAACCAACCAGTTATTTTGCATTTTAAATTGTCCAAGTGTTGTGTGCATGGGTGGTGCTGCCCTCTGGTGATTTGGAATGTACACATTACATACAATGTGCATGCATGCCAAAAAGGAACATTTCCTCCCTTTCCCTGAACTGTGACATATGGCTGTTACCTTCAAACCTGACCCAGACAGTGTCAAGGTGAATTGGCAAGCCAAATATGTAGATCAAAGCTCATTTACTTCAAAAGCTATTGTCCAAACGCACAGACACACTCCAGGCTGATTTCTCCACCTCAGTTGTTTCAGTTATGTGGCTTTAAAATACCGCTATGTTAACATTATTCTGGGCTATCGGTGGTATCATTAGTCGGTGAAATTGTCGTCCCCATCTGCAACACTGACATAAAGTTGAACTTTAAGCGTTATCGACAACTTGCAACTAATCACAGTCAACTGACAATATCAGTGATGTGACAAATACAGCTGACACATACAAGACATTCCATTTAAAACGAGATTTGCAATCGACGAAATGACACTGAAGGTCATTAACAAACATGCCCAATCGCATTTCTCATCAGGCTATAATCACTGCTATATTGTGCCTCTATCCGGCACAGTTTCCAAGAAACACAACTTTTTAATGCACTGACTGCCTGTGATCTTGAACAGTCTATTTAGTTAGAACAGTTACAATCACAGCCTATGAATACTTTCCTGTCAGTAAGTAAGTAAGTAAGTAATGTATGCTATATTTTCTGAGATACTTAATTCAGACAGTGTAAAATAGGTTAAATAACCATACCAATTTATACTGCTTGGTGAACAAATGCACTTGTATGTGAAGAACTTGCCTTACTGTAAGACTTGAACAACAAAGATCAAACTGGCAACTCCCAATCGCTATTCCGATGCCATAACCATTGCACCGCCAAGCCATTACAAGCAATGAAAAAGTTTGACAAGTTTAGTCATTTCAACAACGTGCATAAAAATGATAGATGGACAGACAGATTTACAATAGCATATACTGTGCTTGGATACAACATGTCTGTGGTAAAACATCATGTGCAAATATTTTAACAGATAAGTTTGCATAAACCAAAGCAATGATTCCTACTCCATAGATTGCTTTAGTATCATATCCAAGCACAAAAGTACATATCTCCAGAAATCAGTCAGTATGCAAAATAATAGAGACCAGCATATGATATAATAATAGGTAAATATAAGACCTGTAGATAAATTCAAGCCAAGGTGTACATCAGTAAGGCAACTGCCATTGCACAACTGGCCATCGGCAAACTGATGCATGTTGGCTTTTCTGAACACAGGTTGTTTAGTCGCAATAAGAAACTGTCTGTGTAACCGTCTACGTGTAGATTCTGAAACATTAGTCATCCATCATCATCATCATCATCATCATCATCACAGTAACAATGACAACACCTACCATGCTACCAAACACAAAAGACATGGTTAAGCACCGTAGAGTGACAGAAGTGGTTTCAACCCGACAAACAAAATTCCAAGAAATGTCACACAGTGTGCTACTTGATTAGTTAGTGTTCCATAAGACTTTCAACCCATGGGTTTGTCCCTGTGGCCCCATGCATCAGTTAGAAATACCAAAACTGTGCAAAACAATCAAGACCAATGGGCCAACAAACGAATCTGGAAGTAGTAGTGGTATTGATTAATGCAAAACAAACAAACAAACCCAACAAAAACCGTTGGGATGGAACTACAGGAACCGTCCCGAGCAGGGGTGTAGTCATAAATTTTTAAGAACTGGAATGCAGAAAGAGAAGTGGTGGATCTAGAAATTTATAACAGGAAAGACTACGAAGGCGCCGAGCCGAGACGCCAATGGCGTCGAGGGGATAGGAAATCGAGGGGGAGTATCCCCTCCCCAGCCGACTAGAGGGTCTGCGGGAGCGTCGTAAGCTCCTGCAGCGGGGTCTGGGGTAGAGCCCCAACTGAAAATTATTTTCACAGGATCTGTAGGCCAAAAAGCACATTTAGTGGCTATAGATATTTTAATACCCATCGTGCTTGAGGCTGGCAGTGGCTCCTAACAGAAACTTTTGCCAGAACACTACATCACTAGCATTCCATCTTAGGAGGAAGAAAACTACTGGAATGTCATCTCAGCCTGAAAATATTTACTGGAACAGCATTCCCGCTCCACTACACCCCAGTCCCGAGTCTCTCAGACATCCGAGGACACAATCTGACCGGATAATGTTCATTTTACGCATGCTTGCCTGGTGAAGATGTACATCTTGAACCCCTTCTTAAGCACGTTCATTTCAGTGACAACCAACGTAAGTCCGACACAGTGAACCCGCAACACTTGAGGTCACTTACACTAACTATAGCAAAGGTCCAACGCCAACTGAACTGTGCATACAAGGGAGCGATCACATGTTTGCAGGTTCCTAAGCCAACTAGTTAATAGATCACTTAATCATTCTGGCCGCATCAAGCACTCATAATTGGCAAACTTCAGCAGGGGCATTTATCATAGCCAACCAGACTCCAATTGCTTAACCTCAACATCAACCGACCAACCAAATGACCAACCAAACTGTGGTTAACCAAACCAAAATAAACAACGTCAACATCCGGGACGTGTCACATGTAAGCATGGTAACCAGCGTGTATGCTGTGCAACCAATTTCAACTAATGCCCAGCTCCAGTTAGCAAACCCTGGTCGTGGGTATAGCCAGCTGCATTATTACTGTCAAAATATAGTAAGTAGGTTAATAGATCAACCACTACTGGAGTTGTTGGTTGGCTATAAAAACACCCCTAATGTCTTTGCAGAGTTTACAGATAGCTTTATAGCACTGCTGAAGAAATGCAACCAACAGAATGCTATGCAAGCCTGCCTTGACAATGTAAAAGGACCATTTTGGACCTTTAGGCCAGTGGGATCTGCCTATGGACACTACTACATTAGACCTAAGATTAGGATGTAAAAGCGTTACAAAGAACAAATAACACATTGGCCACCTAGTTTGCTGTCCGAGAAACTATCGGGATAGACGACGGTGATCATATGATGAAGTTCATCTGGACAGAAGTGGAAAGGCTTTGGAATGTCATATGGGCCATCCTGTCAAACACACACAATAAAAAAAGCAACAATTTAGTTTTACAATTCTCAATTTCAGCATTATAGCAATAAGCAACGCCCGTGTTAACAGAAGGCTGCAATATATACATTGAAACTAGAAGAAACTGGCTCTCACAAGAGTGCAAAAACCCACGGTGGCACTGTTTTTGTGCTTCATGACCTTGACCTTTTGACCCCCAAAATAAATGGGTTTCCAGGACTCATAGTGGAGCATTTCTATGTCAAGTTTGGTGATGCTAGCTGCAGCGCTTTTTAAGACACTGCGTGGAAAACAGACAGACAGACAGACAGATGAAAGAAAGACAGACAGACAGACAGACAAACGCCACTGAAAACCCTACCACTGCAAATACTGTCGGAGTGGACAACTAGGTTAGCTGACTGCCTCAGTTTTTACGTCTCCATTAACTCTGGATTTGTGCATCCTTTCAGGACAAACCAAAACTTTTCTTGTCCTCTTCAACATTATCCAATCATGTCTTCCTCAGAATCTCTGTTAGTGGCTACATGATATTTTTGTATGACACCTAACATTCTTTACACTCCACATGTCCAAACGACCTCACTGTACCCTTCTTAATCATCAATCCTAACAATTCAATGAGCTCTGTACTTTTCTTTCGTTCTTTCAGACTAATTCCACGCATCATGCTCATTTGTATCAGGCGACTCATCACACATACTTGCCTTTCAGTTTTAATGAAAACCCTATCTCGGTTTGTACAGCCGATTACTCACAAAACATTTTCTAACACACTTCTGACCAATGTCCGCCACACTAAATTAGTCTATCTGCATCAGTCTAACCAACCAACCAACCTGCATCCAACATGTCACCAAGTAGGTACAAAATTTATCCGTATCAGGTTTACAGACTTTAGCCCATTGTCAACATCCAGTTCATCATTGTAGCTGTTGCCATGTATCTGCTGCATGATATATCTGGTCTTACCTCACAAACTTCTACCCTATAACAGGTTGCACTTTTATCCCAACCCTTTTCTTATTTAACAGTTTCTCCAAATACTTATCCATACCACAGGTATTTGCACAAACACCCTGTACCTTCTATAGATTACATCCACTATGTCCTGTGTAGATTTAGCCATTTATTTAGCCACTTGAAAAATCTTAACATCTGAGCTTTCTGACTTACTCAAAAGCTGTTACCTCATATTTTCGTGTGCTGAGGCAACATCTTTCTCTGCATTTTGTCTTACCACTTTGCAGAAATCAGACACGACATAATGCTTATCAAATTACATGTATATCAAGTCACATCACAGCTGAATGCAATGCTGTCAAGATATAATTTTGCAGATGCAACTATTCTAATTAATTATGAAATAACATGTAATAACAAAAATATAACAAACAGAACTATTGTAACTAAGTATTTTCTGCCAAATATTGACGTTCAAAGGTATATGAAACACCTCAGTACTGCACATTATCCACTATACAGACTATCAAAAAAGATAGTGACTTAAATGCAGTACGAATAAATGATGGAAAGACCTGACTGTGCATGAGCAGACAATGTGCCATTGCATGCAGCTGTCGGACAATGCCTTCTATGAAAACTGGTGGCAGATTGGAAACCGACAGACTTGGACTGGCATATGCCAACACATCGAGTGGCAATGTAAGTTTTGTCTGCTGGAACTGCTCTGCAACACAAAATATGATTCACAAACAATAACCAACTGAACTACATCAGTAATTTTTTTAAACTATTAACTCTTAAAGATGGAAAGTACTGTATGCTACAGTACTACATGGTGGTGCCACATTGGGCTAGTGATCTACAGGTTGCTGGTTCAATCCCTGGAAATTCTGCTATCATGAAGCGACCCTAAGCAAGTTGTTCAGCCACACGTACTATATGCCTTTTTTATCTTATATCTTCGAAGCTGGTGGTCACAGAGACTTCAAATTTGGCGTATGGGTTGACCGTAGCAATTACTAGACCCGGATGACAAAGCATCACTGAAAGGGGCGTGGTCAGGTTGTGTGAACTATTTAAATTTTGGTGGACACCAATCATATTTCGGGAATGGCTGCAGCTACAGTCGTAAAATTTTGTACCCGGGTAGGCTATATTAAGTACCATCAAAGTATTGGAGTAAACTAAAAACACACAGGAATTCAACCACTGAACTCATCCTTTCTTGATCTACCAAATGACAAGAGACAGAAAGATGCTGCACCCTTCACGCTGGCTCTTTGAAGTCAAGACAGCACGACGTTAAATGGTTATTTTTTTTGGCGGCATCACAGTAACAGCAGCCTACTGATACAGACAAATAGCATGGCAAGTCTGTCTGTGTGTGTGTTGGTCACGTTCGTGAATCCTGCAAAAAACGGTTGAACCAATCACGATAGCATTTGAGGAGCTGACTCAGGTGGGTTCAAGGAACCATGTGTTTGATGGGGGTCCAGATCCCACAAGGGGAAGTGGCAACTTACTGGCATTGTCTGATCCACTCAAAAGCACTGAGAGTCTTGCTGTGGTGTACACAAAAACATGTGAACTGATCCAGATGCCAATTGGGGGCTGATGCGCGTGTGCCTAAGGAACCGTGTATTAGACGGCAGTTGACATCCCCCATGGAAAGGGGCAATTTTGGGGGTTGTCCTGCTCTTTCAAAAGCATTGACAGTCTCTGCTGTGGGCTGTGCTGCAAAAGGGATCATTCAATCGTCAATAACAGCATGCAACAGAATAGATAATTCAATATGCCCGGCAAACAAAAGTAGGATCCTGCCTGGTTGGTGTCACATTAAATTTTCCCCGCCGTGAAAAATCTGCGATGCGGCCTTTTGTCAAAATTGTTCAATCATATGTTATTTTTATTCTGTTACAAAGTTTAACATCAAAGCTCCAAAAGACATATCCGGATTGCAGCCAGCTTAGACATAAAGTATAGAACTCAAACACGAGTTTCACATACTGTGCTCGTGATGAATCACTGGTGCACACGATGTCCAATGATCAGAGTCTGGCAGTGTGGTGGACAGAAAGCCCATTCTCACATCAACAACTCGCTAATATATACAACACAGTTATTTGTGTCATTAATCATTACTAGTACGACTTTCACATGAAGAACAAACAGTAAACTCAGCTACCACAGAGAGAGCTCACGACATTCTCAGTCACTTGAAAATTCTACAAAGCTACTACTAGGCTACGTATAATGGATGACAACAAAATAATGTGAACAAGTTATTCCCATCTGTGACAACAATGGTCAAGTGCTGTACATTAAATCAAACATTCATGATGTCAAGAACTTATAATGTTTGCACTTACTTACTTACTTTTAACACCGACTGGCAAAGTTTCGAGTCTCAGGCAAGACCACGGGAAACAAGAAGACTGGAGAAATATGCTTATTTCTACAGACAGAATTACTGAAATGATCTTGAAAATCACCTGCAGAAACATCATTATTTCCTATTTTCTACTCTATGGTCAAAAGGACGTCAACAGGAAACACACCTGTGAGTTTTCTACAGAAACTGACTTCTTTGCCTTCAGCTGAATCTCCATGTCACCAGACCGCTGCTGGCGACAAGAGTCGAGCAAGTCGGATACAGTTAGATCGGAGTGATCATCATTAGATCCAGTATTATAAATCAGCGGTTGTACAGAACAGTCCATCACTCGGAAAACAGTAACATCACTTTTAACTTGGTCTACAAGATACTGTATCTCACCGAGTAAGTGTTTCAAGCGGCCTGCCCATAATAAAACAATGCAGCCACATTATATCTATAATATCGAGCAAATAATTCATACAATACAGCAAGTGTACTTGACGTTACAGTTAAACTAGACTCAGATACTCAAGATTGCCACATCAACAGAAGCATCTAGCTTCACGTTTATGCTCCTAACAGGAAATAAACACCAGTGGCACGTTCAGTTGCACAGGCTGCCTGCACACCGCCTGTGCCGGTGCTTGCAGGGCAGGCAGCCCGCGGCAGACAATACCACCGAAAGCATCGCCTGGAGGTAGCCAAAAATTGGCGTGTATTGCTCTTTACTGTAGATAATATTTATTTAACGCACAGTGTAAAAGTGAGTGCTATTTAATATCTTATATTACAATCAAGTGCGCTATAATTATTTATCTCAGCATCTAAATCCAAACGTTCCGCCTTGGCTGTTTACAACTCCACAATCCCTACCATCAAACAACTGCCGCCATCTTGTTCAGCGAGGAACTCTGCTAGTGTTATTGCCTTGCGCCGCCTGCAGGTTGCCGGCAGGTAGCAGTGAACGCTTCGTCTGCCAGGCGCCGCAAATGCGCACTGAACTTGCCCCATGACTACAGATATTTGTTACTACCGACCTCTACCTACCCCTGCTTAATTTAATGACTGTTTCCAGGTGAACCTTGGTTAGCCAATTTCCCATTCAGTATTTTTCTTACACTTATTCAAGAAGATAACCTTTTGGGAATAACTGGCACGAGTTTTTTTTAGTTTACGAGCTCTATGTCATTCAGATGACCCAAATAACAGAGTCAAAGCACTGAAGGAAACATAATCTCATCCAGTGGCCTACCAACATACTTTCTTCATGCATCACCAGAGCCCTGACAGGCATTGCATCCCTTTATATTCATCTTTATTCACCATTTCTCGTAGTATAGATGAAGAAACAAACAAACATACATATACGAATATTATAAAAACAAAAACTGGCTTCAGTTTCTCTTTATTGTAAAAGCCGCCGTTCTAAAACAGCAAATATCAAAATTTTATCCGCAAATTCAACGCACGGAAGCTAGCGATCACATT
>Ga0209363_1000775_pt1 | contig 13710 bp, 13 predicted proteins | sample WorMetexBAHAMAS3_FD_187385 | JGI IMG/M metagenome (GOLD analysis project Ga0209363, IMG submission 187385) | Marine gutless worms symbiont microbial communities from Max Planck institute for Marine Microbiology, Germany - Inanidrilus exumae... | ecosystem: Host-associated > Annelida > Digestive... | reverse complement strand
CAACTTAAACTGGAGTAACTCTGAAAACTAGGCCGGTCACGGTCATACAAAGCTGAAAGTTGTAGTAGTAGTAGTAGTAGTAGTACTTGTAGTAGTACTAGTAGTGTGACGCTTGTTGTCCAGTTGGTTTAGTTAGCTACAGCAGCTGCGTCAGTGACGTCGCCCGCTTCGTCATATCGTTTTATCATTGCTTGAATCCCCATCTTCATCACCGCAGCCAACAGACCAGCAGATAGCGCGTGGGTGGCCATTGATAGGGGCGCTGTGCATGGCGGGAATGTTAATTCACATCTGCCGTTGCACCCCCACCCCACCAGACTGGCCTGATGTAATTAAGTGCACCACATCCGGCGGTGATATTGTCCGGCCTAATGATGACTTTGGCTGTCACATCCCACTATCGTATTTCGTCTCTCATAACGAGTACATTTCATGACCAACCTCAGCGGATACGAGCGGGCAGGCCGGCTTTCTCCAGTAACGGGAGAGGTCTAGAACCCGTAATTTTGTGTCTGCATATTTCTGCGTCCTGCTCTTCCTTGTCCTTGATTTATATACCGTCTCTTGTGTCACTGGATGCGGGAACGCATGTTGGGAATAGATTCTAATATTTGCCTCCATTGGCATATAGGCCTCTAGCTAGTAACTGCACGGTGTTCAGGCGCTTCAGTGAACAGTGCGCTAGATCAAACTGGCCATCCCGTCAGCTTTTGAGCTCACGTTAATCTCTACCGTACCGTATCGTATCGTATCGTAACGGGTACATCTGACCTTCAGCGGCCCAACTCTCTGTAGCGACACCTAGGAAAAGGTTGGATAACCGAGAAAAACTCAGTGAACAAAGTAGTGCGTCAACAGTTACAGTATGGATTACTGCAACGTCATGTAGGCCAGACTGAGAGTGCTAGAAATTTACTTACTTACTTACCTAAGGGTGTGTCTACGACTGCTGCCTTACAGCATTGCTACGTTGACTGGCTGCAGCTGACTCAGGCAACGTGTCTGATGTCAGCTTGCACTGACAAGTTCAACTAAGACATTCTGTACAATTCTGAGGCTTCTATCGCCCGCCCCATATGTACAAAGTGGACCAACCATTTGCACCCCTAAAGCAACGAACAAATTGTTGAAAAACTGCTAATAGAAATAGTTAAGCAGTAATTAATAATTTAGCAGTTACTGTGTTACTATTTATAGAATTATGAGCAAGTACCAAACAGTACGGTGAACTTCCCAGTACTGGTACCGTCAGTGGTACCGAGTACCGTGTTCTGGTCCAGCACTGTCTCTATGTATGTAACTGTCTCTATGTATGTGTAGGGTTCGTTGACTCTCCGTCACCAAGCCTTAGTACCTTGATGTCACCGACATTTTGCTCACCTGCTAAGTACAGGTCAGTCCGTGACCTTTGACCTACTTCTGCTCTACACTGCTTAAATGCACCAGTAATAATAATAATAATAATGTTCGTTTATTAGATTAAGACATAACACGCAATCAACGTCCGCCACGCAGGGCGGCACTAACGCACTGACTATGTACAGAAGGGTTAAGCTCGGCTGAATTGCTGCTACACACGGCGCACAGCGATTGATAACCGCACAGGCTTAACCTCGTAAACACTCACCAGATGGCGCGACCAGCACACATCCGATAAAGTTGCTCACTACTCAATTTATCGACCCCGAAAGGATGAAAGACTGAGTTGGCCTAGTTGGCTGACCTATAGCGGGCTGCGGACGGCTTACCCACATAAGTGGTCACCCATCAGCTACAGGTCGAGCGTGGGACAGGGAAAGTTCGCCGGTCAAAGACTGGCGTTCTACCACTGTGCCACGCAGCCAACGACCAGTTAAGTGTATTTCAAAGCTGCGATTGTAATGTTTTTTTCACTGCCGATGTTGTCATATTTTGGGTCCAACAGATATCTTCAGGTTTAACTTTCAATCTGCAAAGATGTTGTTTCACGTGCTAATATTACTGCCTTTCAACGTGAAATGTTTTGTGATGTCTGAAATCATCGCCGGTGACCTTTATGGATAAGTTAATAGCTAATGATGCTGGTGTTGTGTGTTACAGTAGTCAAGGCTCACTGCTGCTGCAGTCACAATGTCCGAGGTTTCGTCGTTTTCAATCAATGCCGGTACGTCATCAGCTAGCATTGCTCATTGCGTCTTCCAACTGTGTGCGTTATTTGCTGTCAAGAATGTGCAGAATTTGACGTGGATAATAAAAGTGCAGTTCAAACCAGCTGTTGTTGTCTACCGAGATTTGTTGGTTGATATTGATAATGATATAATAGTAATAATAACAGCAATAATAAATAATAATAATAATATGAAGAAATTGTTTTAAAAATATGCAGTTAATAATTGACAGTGACGTAGGTGTGATAACAGTACATGCTGTGTTTGCTGTAGCTGCCGTTCGGTGGTTTTGAGCCGACCCCTCCAAGCATTAAGCCGATCCCTCGTGTGCTGTCCAACTCGTCGGCAGACAAGCTGGTTCTCAAGGACGTCTCAAGGTCGCCGCGACGTTTCGCCTCGGACCAACTGATTTATGAGAAGGATAGTCCAAGCAACGTGGACGTTGAGAATGGCACTTCAAGGTCGCCTGAGGTCATTCTCAAGGAGACTTCAAGGTCACTGCGGCATCCTCTGTGTGATTCAACTAACATCTGTTACGACAATGAGCCTGACATGGCTGGACATTGCGACCAGCAGCCGCAGCCTCAGTCGTCTCAGCGCAGACTGCTACATCCGGCGTTAGCACGTCGACGATCGTCATGTGTGAGTTCGTCTACTGTTTGTTGTCATCGTCAAATGAATGACAGTCGACTTACCTTCTGTCCTTTATCCTACTTTCAACATGATCTAAAATGCATCTGTTTCTCTGACGTCAGCGTTTTTGTTAACGTAGCCTCAGTGGCTGTTAATAGTCCATAGATGACACATTACCCCCTAAATGGGCGTGGTTGTGGTCACGTGACTATTTTAAAATTGTGCCGTCGCGAGGGTTTGTCAGCGACAGCTGAGCTACTAGTAGTATGCTTGATTAGGTTTATCACTCTTACTTACTGTTACCATTGTTTTATCGTTGTAGTTGCGGTTTGTGTTGTGTGTGTTCAGAGTTCGTTGGAAGTCCACTGCAGGACTCTGTACAACAGAGAGACGGCTGAAGATGCGGAATTCCTCGGTGACATGGGGAAATCCCCGAAAGTTGTAGCGGGAAAGCCGGCTCTGTTGAGACACCTGTCAGGGCTGCTGTTCTCACCTGTGATTGAGGACTGTGAGAACACTCCAGCGTCCGCAGCTGACGATGGTTCAGACGTGTGCAAGGATGACAACAATGGAAAGACATCGGCAGTCCGCGGACTCTTCCGATCCCCAAGTGTTCCATGCCGCGTCAGCAGGGCACAGTCGGGTTATCTGATTGGCCGTCGAAACTGTCAGAAACGAGGAGAAACTGACCAATCACCTGCCGGAGTTGAAGCCAAGCGCCAGAGGAACAGTTGTGAGTCGGTTTTTCCGCACACAGAAAACATGTCAGTTCCGTGTTCCTCAGTGATGCCGAGCAGTTCCAGCAGTCGCTCGGCCGGTCGTCAGAGACTTCATCGATCTCACTCCGAGACTGAAGTGATGATCAAGTGTGCATTGAGTCGAGCCGAGCTTCATCCGGACTTGATCGGTGATTTCTCAAAGCCATACTGCCTTCCTCTCATCAGTTCAGCCAAGCATCCGGACCTCAAGGCTATCTCTCCAGCCACCGTACGTCTCTTATTACACATCTTGAGTTGTAAACGGAAACTGAGCAGTGGTTTAAAACTTAAATTTGTGACTTAAGCTTTGTTGATGTTGGTGGCTGATGTATGGTGCAGATGGCGTCGTTGCTGCGGAGTCAGTTCTCTGATGCTGTCGCGTCTTTCACCGTCGTTGATTGCCGGTTTCCTTACGAGTTCATCGGAGGACACATCCAGGTTTGTGTTTGTCGGTGGTAGCATGCCTCAGACTTGAGTCGGACGTGATCCTGTGCTTTACCATACATGTATTTGACTGATCTGTCCTGTGCTTTTTCAGTTAATGCTCTTGTAATAACTGCTGGAGCATGTGGCTGCCGGCCAGTATAAATATCTCTAATGGCTGACATACTTGTCGGCAGATTGTCACAACATTTCAATATTAAACTTTTATTAGTGATGAGACTTGTTTCCTTTTATTAGGTCGACTCTTCGACGGAGTCAACCTAATAAAGCCGGTCTCAAATACCATTCGTCCATCCGTGCGTCTGTCCGTCCGTCCACAAAAAGTTTCTTTGATTTCAATGAAATTTGGCGTGTAGATAGAGGTCGATGAGTGATGCACGATGGTATGCAGTATGACCCAATCCAAGGTCAAGGTCACGAGCCCTTCATAGTTGAAAATCCAGCCATTTTCAACGGCTATCGCCTCCGCCATTTACAATGGGAGCTGGCAACTGACCACTCATTCTTAAACTACGTCACAATATCTAAACTTGATTGGGCCGGGTTTTTGATATTCGGCCTAGTTTTTTTGTCAGGTGACTTTGAAGTTGACAGAAACGTCAGTTCTGAAGAGTCGACCGTCAGTCCCATGCGGGGCTAATTTATTAACACTGCTTTCAGTTGACATTTAAATAAACCACAAATGAAAGTTCATTACTGGGTCACAACTGTTGAAATAATTGAGTGCTACACTGTGTCACAGAGTTGTGCGAAAAGTGTCATGCTGACTAGTGATCGTATACTCTTGCCTTTGTTTGTCATAATTGCTTACTTATGCCCAGTGAATTATTTAATATTCTAGGCTAGAAGATGACAGTGCTGACGCCTGCCATGCGGTGCTGAGCGGGATGTTATATGACAACATCATATTGTTTAATTTAACCACAAACATTGAACAAACACCAAAATGTTATTTTTGATCATTGAGTGACAGTTATTTAACATTTTAGGCATTGTTAGTTTTTACTGACTGATAAGGCAGATAACAGTACTGAAATGACTGTTGTAGCTAGGTGCAGTCACTTGATGACAGTAAATATCGCCGTGTCATTGCATTCTTGCGTGTCATAATTGTCTAGCAGTAGAATATTTAATCAATTCATTGGTTCTGTCCAACTAAATCCCGTACGAGCTCCGAGGCGGTATGCGCCCTGATTTATTTGTTGATTTTGGAGCTATATAAATTGTGTGTTTGTTTACTTAGCTTAATTCCTGACTTTTTTCCTTTTTTACTTTTTTCTTATGCTTTTTTCCCTACTTATTTACTTCCTTACTTGTATACTAGAACAGGCCCATTCTGTTCTCAGGCCGGAGGTCATTTTATGTTGTGGTATATTTTGTTATGGATGCATGTTTGCTTTTGTTGTGGTTGTCTAAGTTTTTCAGTCTAAGCCACGAGATTGTCTGGGAAGAACGTCTCCGAAATGACATATTTTATGTCGGGCGGGACGTAAAAACTTAACTGAGTCAATCTGTCCAACTGAGGGTGTAATAAATGTTGTTGTCTTGTACTCAGGGTGCAAAGAATATTTACACGCGTGAAGACCTGATGGCGGAGTTGTTTACGTCACCACCTGAGCCAGATCACGTGTTCAGCTTGACAAAGAAACGTGACGTCCTCATCTTTCACTGCGAATTCTCGTCTGAGCGTGGACCTAATCTGTGAGTTATGACTCTGGTCTTGTTGTCTCTGTGAAATCTGCATTAAAGTCAGTTTTGTTTCATCTTCACACAAACACATTTAAACTGGGGTTGCACACATTTAAACAGAGATAATTTTAAAGTGGCGGCGTGGCATAGTGGTAACGGAGTTGGTCGTATCAACGAAGTTACTCTACATCGAGCCCGGTTAGTACTGGGATGGGTGACGTGTACGGATTCAACTCCCGGAGGCGGCGCTTTATTTCGGTATGTAACCAGTCACGCAGGTCGACTCAGCCTTTCATCCTTTCGAGGTCGATAAATTGAGTAGTAAGCTGTAATTGGATGTTTTCTTCCTCGCACGAGTGGCGACGTCTGGTGAATGCTTACGGGGTGAAGGCCTAGTGTGGTTGATTGGAGCCGTGGTGTGTTTGCTAGCTGCATGCCGCGGGTCCAATTGTACGTTAACGGTGCAGCACCATTGGCTCTTGCCAATCAACTGCCACTTCCTAGATTGTAAAGCGCGCTGGTCTGGTCATCGCGTAAGCTGCGCTACATAAGAATCCGACCTTTAGCAACGTTTACCTTTACTGGACCTCGGTTCATTCACTACTCGACTGGTAAATGAAGTCACGTGACTGTAGCGTCATCTCTTACAACTAGAACAGTTCATTTTACCATCATCGGCGGGTGCATCCGTTTCAACGGCTGCCTCTCCACATGAACTGTGTTAGCCACTGACGCCTTGGTCTTCATTTACCGTTGTTTTGAAAGTGAATCTTTGTGGTAAAATGGCACATGTTTCCACACTCCGGCTGCCTCTCCACATGAACTGTGTTAGCCACTGACGCCTTGGTCTTCATTTACCGTTGTTTTGAAAGTGAATCTTTGTGGTAAAATGGCACATGTTTCCACACTCCGGCTGCCTCTCCACATGAGCTGTGTTAGCCACTGACGCCTTGGTCTTCATTTACCGTTGTTTTGAAAGTGAATCTTTGTGGTAAAATGGCACGCTTTTCCACACTCCGGCTGCAGTTCATTCCAGCATCCATGTCAAAGCACTGAAGAACACCTGCTGACGTCACTCACCAGTGTCATTGTTTCTTCAACCACCGTCTGAATCCCACAGGAAAGCCACTGCCTTTACACCCACTCTAACGTCTGCACCCTAATATATTGAATAATTAAATTAATTTATGCGCATAGAATTTGCATGAGTGATTCGAGATGTGTTTTGTCTGATCAGTTCTCGTTTTCTGCGTCGCACGGACCGCGACCACAACGTGAACGACTACCCACATCTCTTCTACCCTGAAGTCTACCTTCTCGATGGTGGATACAAGAGTTTCTATGAACAGTTCACCGATCTATGCTCGCCGTGTGGCTACGTCCCTATGTTACACGCCGACCACAAAGATGATCTCAAGTTCTACCGTGCAAAGTCACTTTCGTGGTCAAACGACAAAACTCGTCTGCCGTCGAAAGTGAAATAGACATCAGTTAATGGCCGCAGTATGTTAATTGAATTGAATTGCCAAGCAGTGTGATCTGGGATTATTCAGTTGAGCAATAATTATGAAGCTAAACCTGGGTTGCCCACTGCACTTGTTCCACGTCCATACATGCTCTTAAGACAAACAAAAACTTCTCATGTCTATTTAACACCATCTCCGTCATGTCTTTTATGTGATGTCCTGTCTTATGAATTCTTCCTTCTATCACTACTGTTGTATAGTCGCATCAAAATATGTGTCGAAAGTTAGAAAATAACAAATAGATTCAAGTCATTCCTGAGGTATGTCCGCCAAACGTTACTGCCAGCGGATCCAGAGTTGTGAGCGAGAGTTGGTTTTTATGGTCAACGTGGGATCTCGTGCGATGTTTCACAACAGCTTCACGTGATTTTGCCAGCTGCGTGAAGCATGATATCTGTCAATGCTTAGTTTCGTTGAAATTTTATAGTCTTATTAAATTTAAATGCAACAACGTGTGTGTGTCAAAAAGCAGTACACTTGACTTTTAATCATAACTTAGGCAAACGTGAACGAATTTTCAAAATTCTTTCACTGTCAGATTCCTGAGGAAATGTTGTACAGATACATTATCAAGATTGTCCACCTCACCTTAAATATGTTCCTACAGTACCTTGTGAAAGTTGGAAATCACAATTGCTGCCCATTTCAATGGCCTGTTGCATGTGAGACGTCAGAATTCATCTTGCAAGATATAAGGCTGCATTAGTAGCTTAAGTATTAATCCTATTACTATAATATCTGGAGAACAATGCAGCAATGCTCAGAAGAGGATTTGTGATGTCAGCGAACTGAAGCAGTGGATGATTGATGTGTAACATGGGCTGCAGCAGACGTCATTGATGAAGCTCACACAGATGAACGGCGTAAATGTCTGCGAGCTTGTGTTTTTATCTGAGATGGATGTTTACATCACTTACATTAACTTTCTAACTATATTTTAGGTAGGTGGACTGCAGTAGGTATTAATTACAAACACTGGAGTCTCCTTCTGTCAGTGCTGAAGTCGTTTGTTGAGTAAACTTCACGTAGTTAGTCATCAAATCATATTCCTAATGTACTTGTGTTATCCGCATTCTGTGCTTCATATACTGCACAAAAATGAAGTAAATCATTACTGTGATATTTTTGTAGCATTTATCGTCTAAATGTTGTTAAGTTTTGTTAAGTTTCAAATAAAACTGATTAAAAGATCAGCCGTTATTTTAGATTTTTGACAAGGTAGTGCAGCAACACAGTTAAGGTGAGGTAGATCACCAAGTAACCATTAGAGAGTTTATTCAGGAACCTGTTAGTGAAAGAATTTTGAAAATCGCTCTACATTTACCGAAGTTATGATTAAAAGTCGAGTGTATTGTTTTTTTGAGCCACGATGTATATATATGTCTAATGAGGCGTTAATAATCTCGGCTCACTGATTGGTTGATATTCCTGCTGCTGTGTTTGTTGTTGGCAAAGTTGAGGCTTGAGGGTGGATCTCATTCGTTGAATTAATTAAAGTTTGTGCAATTTTTGCATTTTTAATGAACAGCATACAGGCAGGCAGTACTTTAAGATGTTTTAGTATGCAAAAGCAATTCAAGAAAATTTTAAAAATTGACGAATTTTAAAAACTTAAAATATAAGAAATGGTCAATGCCTGTTCTTATGTATTATGAGTACTGTGCTTAGCTTTATTGCTGAATTGTAATTTTTGTTCTTGAGTTAAATATTTCAACAAAATGTGCAAAAGTGGAATGCAGAGAATTTTGTGTCTGAAATTGTTAAAAGCACTTGTGAGAGAATTAAACACTGGACAGAAATTTCTATTTTAAAAACTTAATCGCTTCTGTTTGTTATTGTGTTATGCGGGAATTTGTAGTAACCTGTTAAATATTCTTCTGTATAATATGCTCATTTTAATTTTGTGTTGTAACAATGAACATTTATCATTTATTCTTCTGTGTTAAAGTTGTAACAGCTATGACTCGTGACTCGCCCGTTTACAATTCCTGCCGAGATCTCTTGCTGCATGTGGACACAGGCTGTAGGAATAGGTCTAGTCTGTTTCTAGACCGGATGTTGTACAAGGCAATTTTAGTTCTACCTTAAAGGCGAGATATTGTGATAAAGTGCCGTTAAACCCCAACCAGCCAACAGGGCGAACAAACTAGGCTTTAGTTTATTAGGTCGACTCTTCAACAGAGTCGACTTAATAAAGCCAGTCTCAAATGTCCATCCGTCCGTCCATTTTCATGTGCGTCCGTCCGTCCGTCCACAAAAAGTTTCTTCGATTTTAATGAAATTTGGTATGTAGATGGAGGTCGACGAGTGATGCACGATGGTATGCAGTATGACCCTATCCAAGGTCAAGGTCAAGGTCACGAGCCCTTTAAAGTTGGAAATCCGGTCGTTTTCAAAAGCTATCTCCTCCGCCATTTACAATGGGAGCTGGCAACTGACCACTGATTCTTAAACTAGGGCATAATATCTAAATTTGTCGGGCCAGATTTGTGATATTTGGCCTAGTTTTTGTGTCACGTGACTTTGAAGTTGACACAGACGTCAGTTGCGAAGACAGTCCCCGTACGTGGCTAATTTTTAATGTTTATTTTGTGTTCAAGTATCGTTTGGTGTACTGGTGCATGTCTGCTTTTGTTGTGTTAAGTTTAGTCGCTTCAGTATTCACGCTCTGTGATTGGCTGGGAAGATTGTTTCTAAAGTTGACCTATTTTAATGTCAGTCGGTATGTAAAATTTTACCTCTGTGAGTCAACTACAGAAGTCTGTGAGTAACTGTTGATGTCATGAAAGGCATAGTTACTTTGTTGCTACAGAAGCTGCTTCCTGCAGGCACAGGTCCTGACAGTGCGCCACAGAAACTTAAACAGGCATTTTTGTGTATTTATTTATTATTATTACTATTAATTATCAATGACAGACAAAATGGCATCATCTTTCAGTGTATGTGTGGATTTCACCATCTATGTGTACAGGGTGCAATCAAAAACTGGGCCGCTAGACCGTGAGTCAAATGATGTCAAAATGTTGACAAGGTGGTGTAATAGAGACACATTTAAGGATGTGGAAAGATCCTTATTGATGACTTTCTGACAAGTTTGCTCCTATGGGTTGACGCAAAAAGGTTTTAAAATCGGTCAGCAGTTGGCACAGTAATGGCAAGTGTTTATTGACACCTTGTATGACTGACAGCGGCAGCAGCTTTACTTTGCCACCCTGTATATCTGTGAACCTTTGTGCAATGTACATTGATTCCTTAGCCTAAACAGCATGCTGTGCGTTTTTGCTTGGGTTATTATTATTATTATTATTATTATTATTATTTAACCCTTAACTTTAATGTTTTATAGCATGCTTACTAGTTGGACAGAGTTTGAAAGCAACTTTTGTTTTGTAGAAATTTTTTTTGTAATTTTTCAATCAATGCTTGTTTTAAACCGTGATTAGCTTAATTTAGGTGAATTGTTGCGGACTGCAATCAAGTATTTAGTGGGTATTTGGTGCAATTGTGCTGTCTGTCTGTCTGTCTGTATGTTTGTGAGTTTGCTCGTAGGTGTGTGTATGTCTTTGTGTTCATTTTTACAAATGTCACAAATTTGTGTGCGTGTGACATTTTTAGTGTTTTATGTTTTTGAATCACTACGCAAAGTGTTTAATGTTCAATTTTTGTGTTGTTTTTCGTGTATTTTAATCAGAGACATAGTTTGCTGTTGTTTTTTAGTTTCCACTCTGGCGCCTGTTGTCTGGGCAATATTGATATACAGACAGACTGATAACCCGAGGCTGTAAAATCTGCTTTGGTTACTAATATTTTCATCTGCGCTTGTTTAAACTCTGATCGCTAATGCGGAATGGTTCTGATGAAAGTGATGTAGCATTGAGTGACTTCTGATGTGGTTATTGCACGCAGCTTCCAGCATCTCATGATTGTGATATTTCTACAATTTTCAACGCTGACTGTCGATATTGGCCTTTACCCAAACTATGGCGGGATATTTTGCTTTGTGTGCTTCTGTCACCTACTAGTTTGGACTCTGTAGATATTTTTACATATTACAAATTAAAGTAAAAAAGTAAAATAAGTAAGTAACTGACAGGAATGTGAAATAAGCTGCAAGAGAGCACTCATAGTAGTGCACTGAGACTTTGATTTCTTCTGCTTCTGCTATTGCTCTAAAGGCACGATATGACCTAGATTCTGTTGAAAACGCCGTTAAACCCCAAACAACCAACCATCCTTCTGCTTGTGCAGTTTCATACTTTAACAGAAAACTCGGCTGCTACGAATTTTCTTGATTTTTGAATGCCACAACATCTTATTTTGTCTACGGTACAGTATATTATTACACACTGTAAACCCATAAATGTTCGCATGCCCTTTATTTCGTAAATTTTGCAAGCTTAAAAAACTGCGAAATTAAAGGGTGTGAATATCGATACTGTACCAACTTAAATTGATATTACTCATGTGTTGGAATTGTGTGGTCGGAATTCGCCAAAATAAAAGGCGCCGAAATAACTTTGCATGCGAAGTCGTCAACTTTTACGGCAGCCAAATTAAAGTGTTTTACAGTAGTCAGCCTTGTCGTCGTCGGTTCCGGCAAGGCGGTCGTATTTCAGAAGTATATATCTGCTGTGTCTAGCGTAAAATGCCAGCCAGTAATAACAGTTGATAGACCAACTGCCGTCGTGAGGCGCGTTGACCTTGTCTGATGGGATGGTCATGTCTTTGAGTATAGTTGTTGATAACGTACTGATGTATGTGGTGTTCAATAGACATAGGCTTATCAATCACAGTGTAGCGTACGTAGCGGTGTGTATCAGCGTGTTAATGTTTAAACGTTGAATTAAAACGTTTCACTGCATGACTACTGCACTAATTAATCTCACTCTGTGGATTACAGTTAAGTCACTTGAGGTTTCAGATAATCAGGCGTGCTTTTAGAGTCCCCAGAATTTGGAGTGGGGGATACTAATGCATATTGTCGCCCAGATTTTGTTATGTTTCAAACGTACCAGATTGATTGCTTCACAATGCAACAAAAAGCTGACCAACCCCATAACTCTGACAGCGTAGTCAAAAGTACATCTTCAACGTCCACCAAACCACTTCAGGTGGAAAATTCTACATTTTTTGGCAAGGACGCGGGCAAAAATACCGCTCAGAATTCATCAAAACGCCAGTTCAAGAGAAAAAAAATCAATTTTTCCTGAGTTCTCCGAGACCCGTCCAGCGGGGAGGGGTACCCTCCCCACATCCCACCCTTGCCCCCTCTCCAAGCAAACCTTGTGGATCGGCCTTTGCATCCCCCAGAATTCCAGCCAGATTTACACCACTGGTTTTAAGACCTGTTGCTGCCGGCGTACAGTTAATTGCGAATTTCCCTTTTATTTGTTTTATACCTGTTGCAACGTGACAGGTGCGTTATGGTGCAACAAGACGTGTTGACGCAAACAAGATTTAATGAGTTTAACTTACACGGTAGGTAGACTCAAAAGGGCACCTACAGTTGCCCGTAGATAAAATGATGTCTGGCATACATGATCTACTCAAACAACTCCAGATACAAATACAGTATGAAAAATTACAAGGCGATCACTCGTCTGAAAAACCTGCAAATGTCGAGGAATTTAACAGCCGTCAGGGAATTGACGAAAACTCGGAGAAATATTAATGAAGTGTTAGGGAGAAAATCTTGTCAAGGGAAACTATTGCTACCTTGAAGTTTGGCGCTACACAGGCCGGGTCTATTAGACGGTTGCAGTTGCACAGACAGACAACCTTGTGCCGCTCTGGATGCTTATTCAATCATCGTCAACAGTTCTAGCAACGACATTACAGTGCATCGGCAGCACGGACAATGATCTACGCTAGACATAAGTAACCATCACATGGCTAGGAGTGCCGCTAAAAGTCAGCGATTTTCACGGTGTCTGGAGAATGAGTGCTCACCTTGAAATTAAGATATACAGCACTTACATGTAAATAAATCAACATCCGTTTAAAAGCACTCACGCTAGACGTTTCTACTGCATGCAGCGTATCAAGCGTTACATTCCATATATCGCAAATATAATTGAAGAAATATTTCTGTATATCAACACTAGAAGAGTCCTTGAATATAGTACTGTATGCAGTAATGTCCTCGACTAGTACTCAAACGATCAGCAATCAGTAGTGATATTATTAATAAAAATAACTAAAACTGTGCCGGCAGTTAAGGTTAAACAAGTTAATGTCGGTGTGCACTAGGTCCCTCATAAACATTCTTTGAGACAAATTATCTCAGGATCCGCTTAACGTATTTTCACAACATTTTCACCGTTTGGTGGGTATTTGATCGTAGATCAAGGATCTGACCTTTGTGCGATTCGCTCAAGGGACGTTGCTACGGCAACCAATTTTAGCGTCAAAATTGGCGAAATCGGCCTATTCACCTTTATTCGTCGCCTTGGCATTCGGAAACGGATTGCAATATCGCACTTCTGATTATAAAAGGGTTCATCTACGATGATC
>Ga0209363_1000772_pt1 | contig 13731 bp, 11 predicted proteins | sample WorMetexBAHAMAS3_FD_187385 | JGI IMG/M metagenome (GOLD analysis project Ga0209363, IMG submission 187385) | Marine gutless worms symbiont microbial communities from Max Planck institute for Marine Microbiology, Germany - Inanidrilus exumae... | ecosystem: Host-associated > Annelida > Digestive... | reverse complement strand
CTGCGACAGTACATCGTGCAAGTCTAGCTGGAGTGAACGACTGGCTGTTTTCACACTGCAGTGTGATACGATATCAGTCTGATAGAATTGTTAGTAACAATACTGGTCATCGTCTTCGTTCTGCTAGTTAACCCTCACAGCAGTCACAGGGTGTAGGGTTTTTACCTCCGTTTGTTTGTTAGTATGTCTGTTTTTACACACGATGTCTTAAAAACCGATGGAACTTCGATCATGAAACCTGACGTAGTAATGCTCCAAGATGAGTCCTGGAAACCCATTTATTGTGGGGACAGAACGTCAAAGGTCAAGGTCACGAGTCACAAAAACGTTGCCGGCGTGGGTCTTTGCACTGTTGTGAGTGCTGACTTCTAGTTCATTATATGAAAAACCAGGAGAAAATTCTCTATAGTTGGTGCAAACTCCCAGACTCCTTAAGATTGGCGGACAACAGTTTGATGCGTAAGTTAAGTAGTATGTATACCATACATTCGTTTCAAAAAATAGCGCACACTACCATCCATACGCGTATGTTTCAGACATCAGTCAGCGCAACCGATATGAGATTTTCATACAACAGTGGTGTACTGTAGCTCAAATTATTTTGTGTAGCGTACGTTTAATGTATGCTAAATAAATAACGTGCGTTAAGTTACGTACGTAGGCCTGCAGTCGGAGGCGACAGACTTTGCCCACAGAGCCGCCACCTGGCGAACTCGACGAAACATGAGCTTTGTGTCTTATTCTGGCACATTCTCTCTATTATGTAGGAAAACATGACGCCATCCACAATACTGGAGGAGGACCGAACTACGGCCACTACTAGCCTAAGTGGTAACATGTACAGAAAAATCGCGAAATCTGGACGTGTGGTTAAGGTTTTTAAGATATGCGAGCAGACGGATTAATAGTCATGCAGACATGTTGATCACATTACTTCGCCCATTTACCGGGGCAAAAAAGAAATACGTACCATTCGTACGGTCGAGCTATGGCGGACAATAGTGCAACTTTTAAGCGTCTCTTTGGGTCATAACAAGTTTGTAATATACTGTACTTATTCTAGCTTTTTGATAGCGTATAAGACGTTGGTTAATTCAGCAACCAGCATTGTCCATTGCAGTGGTCAAGTCAAGTCCATCCTCATTCCTCACTGACCACTGCTGACTACTTCAATGCTGTTTAGGTGGACAGCGCTGACGACTGACGTAGCATTCCTCGTTCACTATACCAATCACTTTCATTCCGGTTGTGTTGAATGTTTTATATACATATTTGTTAAAATTCCAGAGAATTTGTTCTGTGTTCATTTCGGCCAGTAAGATGATATTGCAACTGACTGTTTTTGGTGGCAAGGAGTCGCAATGGGTAGAGCATTGAACCTGCGATCAACATGGTCGTGGGTTCAAATCCTACTCGGGGCAAAAGCTGCGTAACAACCTTGGGCAAGTTGTTCACACGTATGTGCCTCTGTCACCAAGCAGTGTAACTTAGTACTGGCCAAGGGGCGGTGATGCTCTGCAGCTGGGAATGCTTTACCTTTTTTATTCTTAACTGTGATAAATAATGACTTTAACTATTGTTAAGTTTCTGTTATTTCAAAATGTACTTTTCTTTCACATGCAGTTATTATACAACAGCTATGTGTAGCATTTTTATTTCAGTTTTATATCTGAAACGGCCGTGTCCGAAAAAGGTGCCACTATATTCTTTGTCTCTAACTTTGCCATATGCTGTCCGATTTTCAGAGTTCTTTCATAGATACTGTCCGATTTTCAAATTTCTTTCACCGATAGACTTAGTAGTAAATTTGTAGTAAATCGACAATAAAATATCTCACCACACCTGAAACGCGTCGCTACACTACCTTGTGAAATATTTGTGCGCAAAAAGTCGTCATGCTATTATGCTCCAGAGCCGAGTGGAGCAAAGTGCTATGCAAAAGTCAGGTCATTCAAAACAGTTGCTGAAAAATATATGTTCATCCGGTGATGTTAGCACATTTTTGTTCACTGGCGAAAAATATATTTACAGTGCTCACGCCGAAAACCCCAAAGAATCACCAACTGCACACAACTGCAGCAACCAAGAAGAAAAAACGTCGCGACAAAACGCCTGCACATACGATCAACGTTTAGACAGTCACTGATGGCATCAGTCGGCGAGTCACAAGTGGTCAAGTCCAGGTTATTGAGGGCTACTGTAATGTGATGCTGTTATAACTGTTCCTATTCGCCATACGTTCCACCTAAAGCAAGTTCTTTATCTTTCAGCAGGACAGTGCCCGACGCACATGACACTTGAGACAATCCACTTTCTTACCCATAACTTCACTGATTTTAAATTTTTTTTCAAGGCAGACTCGGCAGTAAATTTGTAACAATGTATTAGATCTCATCTAAATCATGTTGCTACGCTACCTTAATCACCGTATACATGTTTCAGGTTGTTGCTGTTTTTCTGACATTAATATTTCACAAGGTAGTGTAGCGACGCATTTGAGGTGTGATAGGATATTTTATTACCTCTTTACTATAAAATTACTGCTAAGTCTGTCGGTGAAAGAATTTTGAAAATCGCGCCGAGTATCTGGCAAAGTCAAAGTGGCACTTTTCCAGACACGGTGTAGTTGCGGGTTGGTTTCGTGTCAGTTCAGTTGAATGCGTGAATGATTTTGTTAATCAAGACGCACAATAAGCAGAAATATAACTCTGCTGCTCTGTGCTGTATTAATATTTACATTGTATGTATTTTAGGCTGCAATGCAGCTATAGCTAGATGCAGCCTATAGCTTGAGTTTTGTTTCGGCAACGTGTATTGGTACGCAAAATGTAAAACATGGAGTCATTATAAATTATAACACTGTATAAACTTCCAGTACAGGTATTATTTTTACTGGCCTGCTTACACATAGTGTAGGGGGCAGACTAGTAACGGTCGGTGGTGTCTGTCGTCGTCGTCTGTAACACCATGGCGGGCCTGCAGGCGGCTTCATCCAGGCGATGACGTCATGCCGCCTGCAGTCTAATTATAGCTCTACGGTAACACTGCACGGCGGGCCAGTCGTGTTACGTCCCGTCAGGGCGACATCTTGTTTCCATTTTTGGTGCCATGCACTAGATTAAACTGGTCCTCCCAGGCTCCCGTCAGCTTTTGAGCGCATGTAGGGGCCTAAATGTACTGTATCATATTTGTATCGTATCGTAGGTACGCCGGCCTTTTGTAAGGAGCCTGAGGTCATTAGCATATTTTTCGTGAACATTAGCACTATAAAACAATGCACAAGAAATGGAGAAACGGGCAATTGGGCAATAATATTCATTCACAAAAATGTATATAAGCAGTTAAAGAATGTGAAATAAATACAGTTATGCAAAGTAATACAGTTCTGCTAACAACACGGTAATTAAATGACAAAAATAACGTGAACAAACATATGCAGTGCAGAAAAGTTATGCTCGAAACAGGCTGCATAGGAAAAAGTAACAATAAAATAATAACATTATCATTAGAACCTTTGCAGCACAGTTTGCCAATTCAACCTGTCTGCTTTGCAATCAAGATGTGCATTCTGGCGGCTACATAAGAAGTTGACAAATTTTCTCCTGTAAAGAATTTAACGTCAAGAATCACTGGCGGATCTAGACTGTAAAGTTGAAGAGGGTCAAATTGGGCCGAGAAGCCGAAGATGAAGGCGTCGAGGGAGAGTGGGGTGGGGGTATACAGGGAGTAACAGCCGACAAGAGCGTTAGAATGTAAAAACCATAGTTGTTGATGGTGGTGGACATTTAGTCTGTAATATGAATGTGATCTTTTTCTTTTCATTTCTTGACATTGTGTTTAATTTGCTTGGTGCTATGTCATCTGTATGTGGCAGTTCTAGTCTCTTGTGGTTATAACTGTTTAATTGTTTATGATGACATACCGTACTACGCCGACTGCAGCTCTGTAAAATTAATGTAGGCCTATTGGCAAATGCCACGAAATTGATACTGACTGTAGAATATGACTGAAATTGAATACTGTGTTATTTTCAGTGCTATTAACATACTAACGTACATAGCAATATGGCAACCAGGGGTCTTGGCATCTTGGGAGCCATGCCCCCTTGACCCCACCCCCTAAATCCGCCAATTGTAAGAATTAGCATGTACAAATTTAGGCATCTGCAACTATTAATGTTAAGACTTGCAATACTGAAGAAATTGGACTGAAACGGAACAGGACGTGATCGTAAGTCTTACTGTTAGAGCACCACGTGTCTGCTGGCCTACAAGTAAGAAACTAGTTGATCGACTTCGACGCCCCAGCGTCAACGTGGATGCCTTTGCTACTTCGACGGCCTGCTGTGACCTTGACCGTTGACCTCCAGAATCTAATCAGGTCACCAGTAGGGGCTGGTGAACATCCCCTGTCAGTGTATTCAAAATTGTTTGAGGCGTTCATGAGATATCGTATCTGTCGCTGCGAACGGACGGACCGCGCAAAAACCTGCCTTCGACGTTGTTGAGTGGGAAGGTACAAAAATACATACAGCCACAGCACACAAGACGGTCACGCCCGGTCGTCTCTTACATAAGATTTGTCAGGCAAGAAGTATTTCTGTCCAATCTGCAGCGTGAGTAGGGTTGGTTCTGCAGAACTGAGAGGATTGTGTCCCTCATGTGCATCTTGAAATGGATTCAGGATGATGCGCTTCAGAGGAAGGTTGATGGCGGTAATTGATGCGGGCTTGCGACGATCTGTACAACACGTACACATCATGTGAACTTCGTTCGTCATCAAACGATTGTTACAGTACAGAATTTAAACTAGAAGATGGACGTTGACGCCCCAATAAGGAAAGGAAAGGAAGAGTATTTATATAGCGCCATTTATACTATACATAGTCTCAAAGCGCTCAGACATGGATCACACAGTTTTACCAGCAAATTACACCATGCCTGCCTTTCCTTCGTAAGTGTTCACCAGATGGCGCAACCCCTAACTGAGGTAGCAAACATCCAATTGCAGTTAACTACTCATTTATCGACCTCGAAGGGGTGAAAGGCTAAGTTGGCCTGGTTGGTTGACCTATAGCGGACGGTTTACCCAAATAAATGGTCACCCGTCAGCTACCGGACGTCTGGTTGAGCGCAGGACGGAACGTTCACTGACCAAAGACCGACGTTTTACCGCTGTGCCACGCAACCAACCAATAAGCCTAAAACTTCGCCACCTTCCTCTCCCGGCCTGCTGTGACCTTGATCTTTGACCTCCAGAATCTAATCAGATCATCCAGCAGGGGCTAGTGAATATTCCCCGTCAGTTTTATCCCTAACAGCTGCTTGGTTAAATTAACCTCTAACTTCTGTGTGTATAGTAGTTACATAATTATAGCCACATAACTTCAGAGGTGCTGAAGCATGTGAGCAAATAGGGCCCGTCAGTAAATAAAGAATCCTTATCCCAGATCCCGTTTTACTCGATGTTTCATAAACTGCCGGTGACAAGGAAATTATACTTTGTTTTGTTTACAGGTGTAATCACAACAGTTCACGAGAAAGTTGCAAATTCTATAGGTTTCCTGCAAATAAAAGGACAAAGTGGGCTGAGTTGTCGAGGCAGTATTTATGCATGTTGTTTTGTAAGTTAATTTTCGCATTTCGAACAGTAGCACTGCAGTGGCCTGTGCATGTTCATTACCGCAGACTGTGGTATACTCGTCAAAACGCAGGACAACATTTTTTACATTTCGTTTTAAATGTTACTAATTTAAAGATAACTAATCTACTTAAAATACAAAGCTGTAGATGACTAACTGTAACACGATAGGACACTGCACATGGAAGCCTGTACTACTGCCTAAACAACAAATCCCTTGTCACCGGAAACAGAAATAACATAGAGATATTCTTATATATCTGACGGTCCCTATGCCTAAGGTTGTAACGTAGTAATGACATGACTGCTAGGAACAGAACCTTCAACGTGCAGATCACAAAGACCAGTGAATTAGCCACTGTACACCATGTCAGGAAGCGCCTGTTATTAATTAAGACATCAAAACATCAACATCCAAACGCAGCATCTACCTCTGCGCTGAGATGATTTTTGCTTGTCATCGTGTTTATCTGTGTGACTCTCACGAAGATGCACCAAGGCATGCTGACTAAAAACAACATCAAACAACAACAATATCGCATATAACATCATATACACGATCAGAAACTGAAAGTGAAACTGGAGTTCTGAAACGTAATGCTAGAGGCATTATAGAACGAAAATAAAATTAAAGAAGAAATCTTACAACAAATCTAAACATAAACATGTTTTATTATGAAATGGTAACTTGAATTTTCTGGACAATGTCTTAGAAGTATGCAAAAAATTTAATTATCACATAATAATAATGAAACCACAGTATCAGGTCAGAGAGAAAATTTGTGGTGTTGAAAGTCTGCTGTAGAATTACCCACTGGAGCTAACTGGAAAAACCAACATGTATCATTGACAATTCTTATGTTTCCAAAAAAGCCAACTCATTTAATGCTAAGTTAATGATAAGCAGCTATTTTTTATGAAACCTACTCAAAAAAATATAGTAGCCTGCAGAGATCCCCATTCGTTAATGACAGTAGCATCATATCATATTGTTCATTTCAAATGCCACAGCAAAATATAAATAGCAAATAAAAAGATGAAATGCAACTAACTCTGGCATTTGTGGCAACTCAACAACAGCACTCCTGTCGGCGTCGGTCGACACCTCGCTGCTTCTGTGTGCAGATTGCTGCTTGTCCATTTCTAACTGACAGAAGTAACTCAACGCCTGCACGAACGTCGCACTTTCAACAGCCACTCCACCTGCTGCACCTTAACAACAAACGATCACAGAATTATTACGTACGGTTGGTCAGTTAAGAGTAACGGCGCTTTCTACAAAGAATTATTATGCGGGCTGTATTGGAAAGCGTAACGTAACGGTCTGGAGTCCGGTCCGTCTGTCCCGTTGGCATACTCAAAGTGACTCACCAAGGGGCAGCATGCGACGCAGCCAGCGTATATTAAGGCCCAGCAATAAGCAGGACCGACATACTTGTTACATGTAGAAAGGCATGCAGAACACACCATACACACCCTGACGGATGCTACATGTTAATGTTATGTGCTACATAATTAACTAACCACGGAAAAATACCAAACACAAAAATCTAATGTTAATGTCACTGAGTGACAGTAACATAGCATTCCTCGGAACGGTACAGTTGCCAATTGGGCTATCATCTGACAACAATAACCTGCTCAACCTGTGATAACTGATAAGATAATGTCAGAGACAGATACAAGCACCAACCTGTGACGACTTGTTGTAGAGAACGTGACTCGGTAGGATCCTGCATACAACATCTCATCCACTTAGTGAAAACTTGTCAGTGTAATGCACATGAAGTTTATGCAAAGAAATAAGCCGTTATTTATTATGATCAGGCTACCAGAAGACAAAATATTAGGGCTGCAATATTTTTACAACAAGTAGATAGATAAATAAGTATACATATATAGCGCTTATAAATTCAATACAGTCACTAAGCGCTTCCGTCGCCAAGCAGATAGGTTTTCAGGGATTGTCTGAATAAATCGGACAATTCCAGCCGCAGTAGTCCGGGTGGAAGGTCGTTTCCCAGTCGAGGACCGGCCGCCGAGAAACTCCTACCACCAAGTTTATTATGTGTTCACGGCACGAGCAGCTTCCGCATGTCATTGGAATTGGACCGCAGTGGGCGACGACCAACGTCCGACAGAAGGCGACAGTCGTCAGCAAGGTACGCGGGAGCCGCTGCACCGAGCGACTGATGTACGAGCCTCGCGATCTTGAACGCGACTCGCTGACGGACTGGCAGCCAGTGCAGCTGCCGACACACTGGTGTAATGTGGTCACAACGACGAGCGCCTGAGACCAGGCAGGCAGTAGCGTTCTGCACCGACTGCAGGCGACGAAGTAGTCCGTCGCTGATGCCGTACAGCAGTGAGTTGCAATAGTCCAGACGACACAAAATGAACGCCTGGACGAGCGTCTTGGTTGCATTCACGGTCAACGAGTGGACTACTGGTCGGATCTGCATGGCGTAGCTGGTTGTGACCAGAGCGACAGAGGGCCATGACGTGGGATGCCAGCGACAGATTACGGTCGATGACAATACCAAGGTCGTGAGCGGTGTCCGAGATGGCGACGCGCGTGACGAGCACCAGGACGTCATGGCAGTCGACCTTGTCCAACAACAACTGACTGCTAAAAATTTTAAGATACACACGGATGTAATCTGTAAAACTATTACAAATGTGTATCGCAAAAATACATTCTGTTGTGATATTAGCCATGATGGATGCCCCCACATGAAAATCTTTGATATGCCGTAGGCAAAAATATTTGTTAGATGGCTCTGGGTACCACAGCTACAGCTGAGTATAGAACAGCCGTTGTCAATTGCAGGCTGAAACAGTTCAGACCTGGTGACAATGAATACTGACGTGTGAGTGAAGGCTGCGATGGCCAGTGACAAGCCGTTTGACACGCTGCTCGTCTTTCTGAAGCTCCGTCGTATTCACGGCACCCAGACGACTCTTGAAACTCACCAGACACCTGAACCACGACGTCCAACGTACAATCGCTACCATTACAATGACAATACCACCACAACTGCCATCACTCCATCGCTACCACCACCGTTTGAACGGCCGGTTCTTCCAGCTGAACTTGGCTAGCCGGTTCCCCTTTGATCTTCTTCCTCCAGGTGTTCCAGAACAGAACCACTGAGGATAAGTGACACGGGTTTTCACGGGCCGGATGTCCTTTGGCCATCCTATCATCCAACCAACAGCATCGAAGCACTGAAGGAAACAATTAACGGCGAATATGGTAAATGTCAAACGATATGTGCTTGTATTTATTTGTATGCTGACGATATTTTATTACTGGCCCCAACTGGCGCACGGTTACAGTATATACTAAATGTCTGTGAGAAGGAACTTTTGTTCGGATGTGAAAAAAAATATTGTCACGAGAGGGTTACAGTAGCCTATACACTAAATGTTTGTGAGGAGGAACTTTTGTAACTAGACTTGTGCATAAATGTCAAAAAGTCAGTCAGTAATCGGTTTGGACCCAGGTTTAATGCAGACTGTGTAGAGCTGAGTTCGAAGTTCGGTGGTACTTTGAAGTGGGTTAATAGCTGCAGATATCTGAGAATTTACTTTGTGAGTGGACGCACTCTAAAATGTGCCTTCTGCAATGCCGTTTTTTTCGGGCATCAATGCGGTCTATAGTAAAGTTGGACGTGCTGCCTCCGAAGAATGTGTACTAGCCTTGCTACAAGCTAAATGTTTACCCATTCTGTTACATGGAACGGAAGCATGCCCGCTGCTCTCACGCGACAGGCGATCTTTTGAATTCACTGTAAACCGCCTCTTTATGAAAATCTTTCGGACCGGGTCTCCCGCCGTAGTCAGGAAATGTCAGCAAAATTTTAATTTCTTACCCATAGAGTCGCAGTTAAAAATAAGAACAGCCAAATTTCTGCAAGCCTTTTCTGCGACAAAGAATACATTACGCTTGTTATTCAAACTGCGTTCGGTCACGCAGCTTCATGGTATATTTGGCAAATACAAACCAAACGTCAGTCGTAGTGCTAGTCAGCTGGCACGCACATTACGTTGTAAATAACGAGCTAATTTGTACCACTTTGTGTACTCTTTGCACCATGTTCCTATGTTTTTGTTTTTTTTGCATTTCTGGTGAATAAAGGTGAATATAATACAACATGCATAAAAATTTGATGAAGATTCACATGTTGTTCGGGAGATATGCTCGCGGACAGACACATGGACATACAGACAGACACACTCATTACAATGCTTGGCTATCGCTCCCGCCGGCAAAGTAATTATTCAACGGCTGTACATTGTAAAACGAGTCTGCAAAATTGGCAAGAAAGAGTAGAAGACTCGGGTCTCTAGGAGTCTAGCGCATCAAGTCACACCTGTCAAACGCCGTATAACTAGGTACACAGTTTGAAAGACGCAGCTTTCAAGGAGTGCACAAACACTTAAAGAAAATAAGCTGCGCTATTTCTTGCCGATATGCTATTTTTACGGTTCTTCCAGCCGTTTATTCAGAAAGGCTGGTGACGTACTTATCAAGAAAGTCGGCGCCACGAGCTCGCAGTTTTGAAGCTCGGTCGACTTGGATGCATTCAACGCCCCACGCTTCCGATTCCTTCAAGAAAATCTCATTTTCCTTCACTCCGCATTTACTCAGCAACTCCGTCGCCAACACACTGCAACGGAATATATCACAGCTCGTGAGGAAGTTTTAAAATAAATTAGCCCCATAAAATTTAGATATTGTGCCTTAGTTTAAGACTCAGCGGTCAGTTGCCAGCTCCCACTGTAAATTTTAAATGGCTGAGCTAGCTTTTGAAAATGGCCGGAATTCCAACTTTAAAGGGCTCGTGACCTTGACCTTGCATCGGGTCATACTGCATACCGTCGTGCATCACTCATTGACCTTTACCTACATGCCAAATTTCATTGAAATCGAAGGAACTATTGTGGACGGACGGACGTACGTATGTACACACGGACGGATGGATGGACGGGCGGACATTTGAGACCCACTTTATTAGGTCGACTCAGAAGAATCGACCTAATAATACTTAAATTAAGAAAATAAGTAGAAATCTTACCTAGCTACACTGGAGAATGGCGCCTCTAAATTCAACTCTATCTCAGCATCCACATGTATACAATTCAAAGCCATGAATCTTTCTTGGAAGACTGAATGTGAAGTGCAGTTATAGCCATTAAATGTTCACAGCATACAAGTACGGACTATGCATCACAGTGTTAACTGCCATCATACTTAACGTGCAACAAAATTTAACAATAAGCTATAAGTACATTTGAGTTTTGAAGAGTTTATTTTTTTCTGAACAAAAATTCCTATATGTTTATATAAAAGAAAGCACAGCAGCCGAGACATACCGGGTGGCTTCAGTTCCTTCCGTGTATGCAAACATCAGCTCCACGAGAAAATCTCGGTCGTGGTCGGAAATCATGAACAGCAACTGCAAGGCTCCTTGGACAAACTGCTCATCCTCTTTGTGGGTGTAGTTGGGTGGTGTCGTATCAGCACCACGCAGTACTGCATAGACAGCGTCACGCACAAAATCACATGGTACTGTATGTTCGCCGATTATCGGCAGTATCGTTGCTATGATTTCAGACTTTGTCGGAAAATCAGCTTCACTCAACATTTTCCCAACTTCAGCCATGATTTCTTCAACTGTTACTTTCTCAGCATCCTGCAAGTACAAAAAGTCAATAAACATACGACTTATGATTAACCTATAAACAAAAGAAAAACAGTGCTGCTAAGTTACACTCTCGATTTACAAACATGCACGATAAGATACCACCCATTAATGTGCATATGTCCTTCCTTCCACCCAACCATCACTGTCAAAGTATTGAATTGAACAACTGTATGAATGGGAATACTGCTTGAACAATGATACAATTACCGTCAGTAACTTCAAGATTCAAAAATAGATATATAAACAAAGCACTTACACAACTGGACAAATACTTGTGGAAGAAAGGTTGACCAGCGAAGTGCGACAATAAGTCATCTGCTGTCAGCTGCGGCATCTTGCTGACATCAGACAAGGAGTGTACAGAGGCATCCGGTGATAAATGTTCCTGAAGGAATGCAGGACGTGATGATGTCGTCAATGGCTGTGGACTATGAGATTTTACTGACGGTTGTGACAGCCTGCTGGGAGCCTGAATTAATGATGATAGCTTTTCTTCGGCTTTGGTCTCAGAAACATCACTTTCTAATGACGCTGCACTCTTTATCAAACAGAATACAACATCGATGCTACCGCCAACACTTGCCATTTTATGTAATTATCACTTCGCCCCCGGGTAGTGGTGCAAAGTATTGTGATCAGCGTGTCTGTCTGTCTGTCTGTCTGTCTGTCTGCTCTCATATGTCAAAAACCGCATGTCCAAATTTCATGAAATTTTCTAAATGTTACCTGTGGACATGGCTCGGTCCTCCTGTGACAGCAATGCTATATGCACTTCCGGTCTTGTGGATGACGTAATCTTTTCATATAATGGAGGGAACAGGCCCAGAACAGACAACGCATGTGGGTGGCGGCACCACAGGTGAAGCCTGCCATCTCCAACTGCATCTTGTTCAGGAAGAATATTGTTTGACAATATTTGCCAGTAAGTTATGTTGGCAAATGGCAACACACTTTGTCATCAGTCAGCTACAGTAAAAGTCTGTTTTCTTCCATGACTGATTAATTGAGATAAGGTACAACATCCCACTCAACATAAAAACAGGTCATTTCAGGGATCATCTTCCCACCAATCAGTTAGCATTATACATAAAAAAACTGAAGTGACTACAACATAAGCAGACATAAAGCAATAAACAAACAGATACTGTAACACAATAAACATAAAAAATAAAGACAGGTTTGGTTGCTAGAAAACAGATCAGGCGCCTATTATTAAGTCCTGGGGTCTGCATAGGACGTTTTCTTTCATGATGACTAGTATATACAGGGCAGATTCTCAAAAGAAAAGGTTCAGTACCTAGCCAAGAAATTAGGAAAAACGTCTCCAAAATGACCTATTCTGTGTCATGTGGGATACTAAAGTAAAGTAAGTCAAGTAAACAGTGTATAGAAGTTAGCAACAACTTAGCCTCACTGCTACGGGAACATAACTCACATGCCATATGAGATCACACAGTGTTACCTGCCACCCGGCAGATGTGAGAATCCCGCATTTACCCCCAAACGAAGCAGATACTCGATTTAGCGACCCCGGAGAGATGCAAGGCTGAGTTGACCTACGTTATGTGAAAGCGGACCAGCTGGGAATTGAACCAGCAACCTGTAAGTCGCAAGTCCAACTCCCTACCGCAGCACCAACATGGAACACATTAAATGTTAACTCGATCAATCAATCAAAATAAAATGACATCACTCACTTGTAGATGGTTTGCCACTACCACTGCCAATTCTCATGTTGTTAAAAAGCCAATCCATCTAACTACATGTTAATCAGAGCCAACTATTTTCAGTGAAATCTACTGAAAACATAATGAAATTGTACAAAAGATTTAACTGCAAGATAAGTGCAGTATTTTCCAGTGTTTTACAACAGCAGCTTAACGTTTCACTGGCGCTAGAGCAAAACTAGTACAATAGCTAATTTTGATATCTGGTTTCCTTTAGAAATGACAGTAATTTAACATGTATGTTGTTTACATAGCAGTTCGGCAAAATCACTTGCTAGATACCGAAACAAAAATGTTGCACTTCACAACAATGAGCATTCAATTTCGTACACAAGTTACAGTACATCTACACAGAAAAGAATGAAAAACATAAAATTATTTTGACCTTGGATGTGTTGGCTTTAATGAGCAATGTGTTTGCTTCATTTTGAAGTTCTGCCTCTTCTATTGCCTGTTTCATGTTTGACGACAGCCGCAAATCATCACCGTCATCATCTTCATCGTGGCCCACTTTCTGCGATTGTCCACCAACAGCAACAGTTAAAGTTATCTCGAGTCAGAGCTAACCCATCTTCAAAACTCACAATCTGCAGAAACCAGATTTAACACAAAAAACACTTCAAAAACATTCTTCCCATTCATTTACTTAGCTT
>Ga0209363_1000771_pt1 | contig 13742 bp, 11 predicted proteins | sample WorMetexBAHAMAS3_FD_187385 | JGI IMG/M metagenome (GOLD analysis project Ga0209363, IMG submission 187385) | Marine gutless worms symbiont microbial communities from Max Planck institute for Marine Microbiology, Germany - Inanidrilus exumae... | ecosystem: Host-associated > Annelida > Digestive... | reverse complement strand
AAGAAGAGAACGTTTGTCACACTCTTAAGGGAAGCTGTTCTGAAGGAAACTGTTGTAACAGAAAACATAGGCAGTCGTATCGACATGCAGACCCACGCCGGCAGCAGCAGCACACGGCCGTAGCAGCACCGTGACGGTTTTCGTAACCGTGTGACCTTGACCTTTGACCTTTTGACCTCTGGATCAATGCATGCCGAGCGACTACTATAGAGTATATGTGTACCAAGTTTGGTGTTGATAGCTCAAGCCATTTTCGTTTTAGAGTGCGGACAAACAGACAGACAGACGGACGTGACTGAATACCATACCCGCGTCGGCGTAGGGAATAATCAATCATAATAGTCGTAGTTGTAAGTCGACTTACAGTGAATGAAAAGCCGGGTACATATTTATAAAGAAGAAATTAAAACACAGTTGAAATGACATACATTTCAGTCAGTCGATCAAACAATAAACGTTCTAATTTATGTATGCATTATGTAGTGAAAGCAGATCAGATGCTCTTGTTTGACCAGTGGTGTAAGTCTGGCTGGATTTTTGGGAGGAACGCAGGAGTGGATCCAGAAGGCTTGGTGTGGGCGAGGAATAGGGTGTTGGGAGGGGATACCATTCCCCGCTTTAAAAACGTTTTATTTGAAATGGTATGTTTTTGTGCATTGTGAGCGGTATTTTTGTCCGTGTCCTCGCCAGAAAACTGTTGGAATTTTCCTCGTGAAGTGGTAATTTTGTGGACGTTGAAGTAGTGAATATGCTGTCGAGTAATGGGGCTGGTAAGCCTTTTACTGCATTGTCATAGAAACAGTCATTGCTTGAAATTTTGAAACATCACAATATCTGGGGGGACAGTTTGCATTAGCGTCCCCCACTCCAAATTCTGTGGAACTCCCCCTGATTTATGCTTACGTCTTTGACAAGTAATTTATTAATGAAAGATAATGATAATAAATAAATCAGTTATCACAGCTTAATCTGAAGCACTGATAATTTTTTTATAGATGTGTACATCATAAATGCCGGTACATTCGTGGAAGACACGATTTACGGAAAATGCACGTTTTGTTCGTCGGCAAGTGTTGAACTGTGTGTGGAATTTAGGACAAGTTCAAGTTCTGTGGATGCAAGACTTACCGGTACCTATTCCTTTTCGAGAAAGGTTTGCTCATTGCAAAGCGTAAGGAAGATGGCAGTTTTCAAGTCAAAGCTTCGATAATGGTATCTTACTGAATCTCGTTGCTTTTATTCGTATTTACTTTATTTAGTACTACGACTTTGACAGTAGACTGTGCTGGTAAACGTACTAATGGAGATAGCTTCAACTTGAAATGGAGTGATATAATAAAAAGCTTTGGTATTGGTATTTTGCAACTTACTGTCCACTTACATTCAATATCTGCTAACAGATTGTGACAAAAATACGAAATTGAATTATTTTGTATTAAAATAATATTGAAGTACTATTTTTGACTGCAAACATGTTGCCCACATCAGTTCTATGTATGATGCTTGAATGAGCAAAACAAAACAAACGTTGTGATTGTCATACATGGACAATGCCCTCTTTTGGCAATCTCTCCGACGGCAGGTCCACTAACTTAAATAGCGCAACGTAATCTCACATGTGTGGATTAATTTATCTAAGTAATTATTATCTTGTGAAGTTTTGAAAATTAGTTTAGACGAGAAGGGAAGCAATTTAGGGGCTGGCACACCTGGATGCTGGGAGCAGATGCCACTTGGAAAATTTACCTTTTCCGGAGGCACTTTTTGAGGGACATGCAACAGAAGAAATTCTCTCTGTCAGGGTATGTCTCAACGGAATGACAGTTTCGAAAAGTCCTTCCGCCGGACAGAATTCAGAAGGTGGAAAGTCGAGGGAAAATGACTTTTCGGTAATTTAAAAATTATTTTTAAAAAGAAATTATATATTTTCCCCGTTTGAAGAGATTATGTTTTATGGATTAATCGTATTTTTTCAAAAAATGATTTTTTTTCCAAAATTAGGGGAGGAAGGTATGACTTTTCCTACCGGTATAACGGAAAGTGTAATTCGGTCTCCTACATTTAGCTAAGGCGGCACTTTCTTTCGGTATGTAACCAACCGTCCAGGTCGACTCAGCCTTCTACCCTTCGTGGCACGGTAAAATGAGTACCAGCCAAAGGGCGGTGATGTTCTGCGGTTGGGGAGTAAAGGCAGGCATGGTGTAATTTGCAGGTAAAATGTGTGATCCACGTCTGAGCGCATTTGAGGTGAAGTATACTTTACTTTACTAATGTATCATATCAAGTAAGTAATCTGACGAATAGCTTGTGTGTGTGTGAACAGTGTTGCAATCTGATGCTTGTCGAGACGATCACAAAAGCGCCACTCAACTTTCATTTAGTGCCGTTCAACAATCCCAGAGTGCAGTTCACCGTTCAGGTATCAGTAACTCGACTGAGTTGTATCTTTAAGCGTCACCACTTGCAGCCAACCACTATCGTTAGGCTGTGCAGTGTCATTTGATGTGATTAATTTATTACCATATTCTCATGCCTTTGCCACCCGACAGTACAAAGGCGTTATGGTAGTTGTGGATGATCCAACCATTTCCACGAAAAAACTTTTACAAACGTAATACGACTCTGTTGCGGTTCTGTGTAAACAGACAAAGTTGACTACCCATTGGTAGCGGTTAGTGCTTTTTGACATTAATTATGTACCAGGAGTTGTTTGACGTAAAAGCTACAGCCGTTCTTATTGTGCATGTAATTCAGTGTCTGCGGTAAACTTTGATGGTCAAACAACCCCGCGTGGGTCCAGAGGTGTAATTAAATGGGTAAGTGTCTAAGTAAGTAAGTAAGTGACAGATTTATGAAGCGCCGAAACCAGAATAGGCCCTTTCCATTTTAACGCTGGATGTCATAGGAGGTGACTAAGCCTGGCTTTATGTGTTTTTGGTAAATTTTGTGTTGTAGTATATTTTGTTATGGATGTATGTTTGCTTTTGTTGTGTTTGCTTCAGTTTTTAAGTACTAAGTCAAGAGATTGGCTGGGAAGAACGTCTCCGAAATGACCTGCTTTGTGTCGAGTGGGACGTAAAACCACAACTCAATCAATCAACCAGATTCACATGGAAACAGCTGTTGAAATGGATGAAAGGTGTGTGTGGGAAGTAGTTTGTAGATATTGTTTTGCAACTCCTGTTACAAGCATCGACTTCTGTGTGTTTCAGGAATTGTGGGAAGCAGCATCAAGTCAGAGCCTGACGACTACGCCTGACACCAGCGTGGCTTCAACAGAAGACGTTGGACAGAAGAAGAAGCGATCGCGATCCGTCACTTCGGACGACACGTTGAAAAAGCGACTGATGCTCATTTTTAATTTCATCAATGATTACCAGGCATGATAGAGCGATACACTTTTAACTTGTGTTTATAATTATCTCCTGTTATGCAGCCGTTGTTCGTAATAGCCAATCATAATACAGCTGGTGATGGGGGTAATGGTGTATGTAGTTGCTAATTTTTTTATCTTGTTTGCTGCAACTTTAAAAAAATAATTTTTCAGTTCTGCGTACTTCTGTCCGTCTTTTTCTTCTGGCTAAGTTCTGGTTTGATTCGTGTTATATGCTGAAGTCGCTGTTTCTGTAAAGCATAAAGCATTAGACATTATTATTTATTTGTTGTTCCGGTTTGATGCAATAACTGTTATTTATAAGGAAACGTGGGTCGTTGCTGGTCATTAACAGCAGAGTGTTTGTTTATGTTTGCAGTTTGACGGTCGGCGCCTAATTGACATATTTGTTACTCTTCCATCGAAGAAAGATTACCCCGACTATTACAAAGTTATATCAGGGCCAATTGACATGACCACAATTGAAAACAAAATAAAGTCTGATAAGGTATGTCTGCAATTACTGATTCACTTCTACATAGTGTTTAGGTGACATTATTTTGACATTAAATAACTGTAAGTGTTCGTGTTAAATTATGTGATTTTAAGTTATATATAATTTTATTTATTTATATATTTATGGGTATATCATGTTAAGCGGTATTTCTTTGGTGTGAGTTGCTACCGCATGCTGTCATTATCTATTGTTGCAGTTCTTAGATGTAAATAATGGTGATGTTCTGATGTGCAGTATTCAAGCCAACAGGCACTGGTTGAGGACATTGAGTTGATGTTCAAGAATGCCCGTCACTATAACGAGGAGAACTCGCAGGTGTATAAAGACGCTGATACACTGGAGCGTTTGCTGCACAGCCGAGTACGCACACTGGCTCCAATTGACGACTCGTCCAAGACTCAGCAGCGCAGGTACCACCCACCACACATGTGTTGTGATGATTGTCAGCAGCAGCATCATAACAAGCACTCACACACAGAGACCGATTTAACAAGCCGCATAATGGCTGTGGTGTAATGTGCCCTCTGGTGCTATATAAATCGTTTGTTTGCTTGCCCCGTGTGGGCCCGGGGCAGTCCCTCTTCCCTATTATCCCTTTACTTCCCCACATTCTATTCTGTCTTTTAGTATCTTTCATTTTCTCTTTCTTACTCGCTTCATCTATTTTGTTGCTTTTTCATTCCTTCCCGTTCTACAAGAATGGTCCAACTCCATTTCCAGGCCGGATGTCGTAGAAGGTAACCACTGGGCTACATGGACAGGTTTGTAAACTGGCCAGTTTTTACCATTTATATAAAGTTATAATATATGCAAGATAGAGCCTTGGTTGCAATGAACACTGATAGGAAATTGTATGTGTCCTATCGAATGGCACCATCACCGGTGACCCTGAATAATCTTGAAGCTTACGTTTGCTGTTTGAAATCATTCTAACTCCCATACATCGGGAAGTATAGCATGTGTTGACTGCAGTGTGTTTATACATAAATTGGAATGCACACACGGTTTGTAATTTAACTGTGTTGTCAAAACAGAAGGACTTATTGAGGTCACAGGAAGTCACACTGTAAATGTGATAATATCTCAGAAATGGTGCAAGATAGAGACATCATTAATCTGATAACACTTGGACACCTAATAGGAAGGATACATGGCCTGTTGAATAGTGGAAATTCCAGTGACCTTGAATGACATTCACTTATTGCAAGTTTTTTCTAATGGATTTTGTATGCTGTTGTGCACTAGTTAACAAGATGTCATGTGGCATGCTGCGTCAAACGGGACCTCTGCAATAGCTGAGCTTCTTTTTCATTGTGCTGCACTCACATTTCTGCATTTTAATGTTTTAGATGTTAAAAAATGTCGGTGAATTAAGAAATAAAAATGTAATGTGCTGATGTTTCACAGTTATGCATAAGCAATATATTTTTACTTCGCCCACAGGAGCGGTGGTGAAGTATTATAATGAGCACGTCTGTCTGTGTGTTTGTCTGTCCGCGAAGATATCTCTCAAACCACATGCATGTGCATGTTTCCTATGGCTGTGGAGCATTTTGGGGGTTTTTTTCCCCATTGACAGTACATTGTGCAGCATAGCATTTAGGACCTATACAAAAACGGCTGAACCAATCGAGATGCCGTTTGGGAGGATGACTTGGATGGGCTCTAGGTACCATGTGTTAGTCTGATATATAAGATTGCTTTGTTATTGCTGAAACATGTAGTTGAAGCTGTAAATGTGTAGAAAGTCAGACCTAACCGATCCTATCCTGTTTGTTTTGTGGCACACATTACCAGTGCTGGTCGTACCAAGTCAAAGGCAGCAACCACTCTGGCAGGCAAGCTACAGGAATTGTACAACACTGTACGTGACTACACAGACTCTCACGGCCGGACGTTATCAACGCCGTACATGAAACTGCCACCAAAATCTGTGAGTTTGCATTTGCTTACTTGTTAAGTAACAGAAAGCTGCAGAAACTTCACTAAACTGCATATTCTCTGTCACCGACCACATTAGCCAGGAAGGTAAAGCAATCGGTAGCGTCCATCCATTTGTCCATCCGTTTGTATCCAACAACACCTTGACACCTAATAGGAACTGACTGACCTTTTAACTTTAGATTTTGTGTGTTCGTGGGTCATGACCATAGCTCACCTGGTATTGAAAGTTAACGTCAGGGTCAGTGTGGTAACGTGGTCGGTCTGACCTCGATCCTTGATCAGGGACACTTTTTCAAGTTGTTGATACTTTGACACTGTTTTTTGTTGACAAGAAGGCATCCAGCCCATAATACACCCATGTCACTTATCCCCAAGGTTTTGTTCTGGAATACACCCTTACCCTCCAATAGACAGCATCTGAGCTCTGGTGCTGGTCTGCAGGATAAGAGGGAAGATAGTCAGAATTGTTTTGTGCTGTGTTGTCTATGACAGTTGTGCACAATGATATACGCACACATGTTGAGCAGTTACTAAATATTTGCATGTTAGTTAGGTTTAGATTTCGTTTTGTGTGTTTATTTAGATTTTATCTTTTGTTTTTTCTTTCATGTTAGCTTAGGTCATTTTGTTCTTGTATTGCTTGCTTTTGTAGTTTTTGGTTTAGTTTCTTCAGTACTAAGCCAAAAGATTGGCTGGGAAGAACGTCTTTGAAATGGCCTACTTTGTGTCAAGTGGGACATATAACCTTAACTCAGTCAATCTGTTTTGGAATAACTGGGTGAATGAACTGATGGGACACTGGTTTACCAAGGTTCATCTGGCCATTCAAACCGAGGTGATAGCTGTGTGTCTAAGTAAATAAGTAAGTAAGTGACAAATTTATGAAGTGCCGAAACACTCCATTTCCAGTCCGTAGGTCGTAGGAGGCGACCAAACCTGGCTTTAGTTTTTTGGGTTTATTTTATGTTGTAGTATATTTTGTTACGGATGCATGTTTGCTTTTGTTGCGTTTCTTTTAGTTTTTCAGTACTTAGCCAAGACATTGGCTGGGAAGAACGTCTCCGAAATGACCTATTTCGTGTCGGTTTGGACGTAAAACCTTAACTTAATCAATCAATCCCACTTTGTTGTGTGGTGTTGTTTAGTTGTTGCCGCTGTGGACTTGCTGTTTGCTTGCAGTGAAGTAGACCCAGAACATGAGCTGATGTGCATTGATTGATGTGTTTAGGAATACCCTGACTACTATGAGGTCATAAGGAGACCGATTGACATGCAGAAAGTTCTACAGCGGATGACGGTTTCACAGTATCAGAGCATTGACGACATGGTTGCTGACTTTGTCCTCATGTTTGATAATGCGTGCAAGTACAATGAACCAGAGTCACTCATCTACAAGGTTGGCTTCGTATCTGTTCTTGCTATTAACAAGATGATTTCTTTCTTGATGACACGGAATTTTTATTTATTAATTGCACCATACTGTGTTGTGCTAAAGTTATTTATAAACTGCTTAGCATCAATACTCGTAGGAGGATTCAGAGATGCCAGGAGGCGGTTATCACTGAATGAGATGAGCATTCTGTGTTGCTGCTGCTGGAGTGTGGTACTAACAGTCTGCCAAGAACTGAAAACTTGTTTCATAAATCATTGCAGCTGCTGTCCCAATGTTGATCGTTCGTTCGTTCGTTTGTTATTGTGGGCAGAGGCCTAGACTACTCTGGACCTCAGCGCTGAGATCATATAGCTAGTGGTCCAGTGCGCTTGCCCAGGGAGAGGAAGGGAATTGGTAGGTGTGTGCGATGTGTGTTAGTGATGTGCGGGGAAGGCGGGTTAAGTAGGAGTGAGCAGCTTGTTGGGTATTTCTATAGGACGCCCCTTCTAGAAGTGGCCTACTGTCTGGCTTAGCCCGGACTCCCGCTGTGTATTACGCCAGCCAATGGCCAGCCAAGTCTATTTTCCTTCGACTCACGCCGGCGTGGCAGGCAGACTTGACACTACTAGATCAAGTTGCCTGCAACGGTCACAGTTTATACAAGACACTGTCGAACCTTTTTTTTCCTGCCCGGGATTATCTCCCTGTTCATCATGTGCGTAGGAATTATTAGAAATAATTCTTTGTTAGGCAGATGCGCCCGGGCTGAGTCGAACCCCGGCCATTGAGCGCGTCACGCTCTACTGCCCATGGCATCCGAGTGTGCCCAATGTTGATTTTGATTCGTTTATTGTACATGTACATTTGTTATGTCTGATTGGCTGTTGCTGCAGGCCGTGCGTGTGTGTTGTTGTTATAATTATTATTATTTTATTTTTAAAATTATTATTATGCTTAATCTTATGCCATAATGTCTCTAAGTCCGGAAGGCTAAAACAATAAAACAAAAATGCTAGATGACTTTTAGTCTGGAGAGTCGAACATTAAATGTCGCACCAAAGTACTGAGTTAAAGCACTGCTGATCACCATGGAGATGGCTTCTCCATTGTTTCATACAAATCAGTTCCATCGTTGATGAAATGAACATGCTAAGATTTTCAGGAAGAAAAAAGGTAAAGGATTCCCATACTCTTAGTCAAGCATTGGGCCTGGAGCTGACCCCGGTTTACAGGCAGTTAGCCCACAGGTGGCTATTAAGTTATCCGCCCGGCAGTAGGCTGCCATTACTTTCCACCAGACCTGCAGTTACTTTCCCAGTCACAAAGCATCACTGCCCCTTGGCCGATACCAAGTTATACTGCTTGGTGACAGAGGCACATACGTGTGAACAACTTGCCCAAGGTTGTTATGCAGCTTTGCTCTGAGTGGGATTTGAGCCTATCACCTGTTGATCGCACGTCCAATGCTTTACACGCGCCACCTAAGCAGCAACATTGTTAACGTTGTTGTTATATTAGCAGTGGAGAGCTGGCATGTTGCGCTGTGTGGCAGGATGCGTTGACACTGCAGCGAGTCTGCCTGAGCAAGAAAGCTGAGCTTGTTGACGACAGTGAGGACTGTGTGCCTGACGTGTGGGCGCTTGTACAGCAACTGATGCTGAGTGTCTTTGTGTCAACTCTCAGTCACACGGTAAAGAGTCTGTCATTACGGTGATAATATGTTACTGTGTAATCAATACGTCTTTTAGTCCAGTCATTTTCAACAGTGTGTCCATGATATTTCAGACTGTCGCGTTGCAACATGGTGACACATACTTATGCAGCGTTTAAATGGCCGTTCTCCCAGTGACTCTGCATTATCCAGCCAATCACCTTATCCTTATTACTGGCCCACCTACACATAGTGCAGGAGGGCCAGACTAGTAATGGTCGGTGATGTCTGTCAGCATCGTCTGTAACGCGGAGCATATGCAATGTAACTCACCAAGGGGCAGCACAGGGCGGGCCAGTCGTGTTACGTCCCGTTAGGGCGACACCTTGTTAAATTTCTTTCAGCATGTTGTGTTCCAGTAGAGAAGCTTTCCATTACAGCAATGACAATCATCAGTAATCAGTATACAATGCATTTTTGATGTTGATTGATGCAGGACGAGGAAGGCCGATGTTTCAGTGACTCATTTCTAGAGCTGCCGGCAGCTTCAGCGGGTGATGATTCTGAGGAGGGCAAGAAGGCTGGCAGGTTGACAAACGTTTAGTCTTTGCTCTGACTGTTTATTATCCTCTGTTTTCATGTCTTTACCACCTGACAGTGTCGGCAAAGGCATTATGATTTAGACTGTCCTGTTAGAACGTCCGTTTGTTCCTTTGTTCATTTGTCCGTCTGTTGGTCCGGTAAGGTATTGTTACCGCGATATCTCATAAACTACTTGAACAGTCTCGATGAAACTGACGGGAAATATTTAACCTGGTTAGATTTTGGAGGTTAGAGGTAAAAGGTCAAGGTCGCAGCAGGCTGTCATGGTCAAATCTTGTTAACACCATATCTTATCAACTACTTGAGCAATATTGATGAAACTAGCAGGAAATAATGGCAAGCCGCTACTAATGACCTGGTTTAAGTTTGAATATCAAAGGTTAAGATCACAGCAGTATGTGGTGACAAAGGCGTCCACGTCAATGCTTAGGTGTCAAAGTCCATCGTCTAGTTTTTGTTTCAATATATGTTCATATTTTTTACATAGTTTTTATGTCACTAAAAGGCCCTTGTGTGCTGATGTGCTGTTAAGATGCTATGTGTACAGTTTGCCATTGTTTTTTTTAGTAGTTAAGACATCATCTGCTGTATGCTTGTTGCATCAGGTTTACGTGCAACTTTGAACACATCAAGAGAAACCTGGATAAGGTAGATCATATCTGTGTATCTCGCGTCAGTTCTTTCGAGCATTTTCTTTTTGTAAGAGATTGTCTTAGCGTGTTTTACTATTCATGTAAAGTTGAAGGTAAAGATGAATTGGCCATAAGTGATAGAAGATCAAGACATACTTATCTGCCTTTGCTAGGCCATTGAGGCCACAGATGGTAATACATGGTCATTGTTGTGATTATCTTCCCAGCTTCAGAGTAGCACCATGCCGTCTTTAGCGAGTTGAAAGAGTGCCTCAGTTGTCTGCTGGTATGAACATGACATAACTTCTCAGAACTCATTCAAGATGTAGTCACAGTTGCAACTAATTTATACTTATTTTATCAATGAAGCAGACTTGTCATGTACTACTGACGTCTTTGTATTTTATTGAAGTGAAGCCTCACCAAATTGAAAATTGAATGTTGACGTAAGCTGTGAATTGTTATAAATTATAATGTTTGTTAACGTTGTCCAGTGTATCCAGAAAAATAAATAATATTTTTTTCTGGTGGTTTCAGGGCCGATACCGACGATTTGACAGGTTCCAGGATGATGTGTTTGAAGTATTTGATTATGCTCGGAGAGTCAGCAGTGTCGACTCGCAGGTAGAACATACTGATGAATGTTTATTTATTGAGCATACTGATAAATATTTGTGCTTTCACAAACTGTTGTAATTGTGGATGTTATTCTGCAGTGACAGGAGAAGCGAGAAGAGTGTAGAGACATTTTCACGAGTTCTTTTCCTATTAAAGCCCCGTCCACACCAGCAACAATGTCGAAGCAACATTGTTGAATGCTACAAGTTAAATGATTCTTTCGACAAAGTCAAATGTTGCTTCCACAGTGTTGCCATTTTTGGCGACAATGTTGCTGGTTTTGGGCAAAAATGTGAACGAAATTCGACAAATTCGAAACAAATTGAACATGTTCAGTTTGATTCGACTTTTTCAAAAGGACGGAATTTCGTTCGACATTGTTGCCAAAACCGGCAACAATGTTGAAGCAACAACGAAATTTTATGATGAACTTGTTTGCCATTTTTGGCAACAAAGTCGAATGTTGCTTCGATAAAGTGGAATGTTGCTTCGACATTGTCTGCTGGTGTGGACGGGGCTTAACACAGAAAAGGGTTTGTTAAAACTGATAGATGCAGTGATAAACACCTTGTGTGGGGAGTTAATGCCCACTGATATAGCCTACACACGTAGTACTGAGACGTGATTGATGAAAGTGGAGTATGAGGTAAAGTTAGATAGAACTGAAGTTGGCATCAGTTGACTGGCATTCATGTCTAGCGATGGCGTGTAAATTTTTTTATATTTATAGCAAACATTGTTTGAGAATTTTGCTGCAGAGCTACTGCATACAGTGACTCTTTCACTGATTGACTTATTTGATTTTTTTTGCTTTACAATTGTTCTAGTGAAGTTAGTCAAAGAAATTGTCCACAAAAAGTTGGCTGTTAAATAACAGTGGTAATTTTGCTATCACTGCTTTGATGCTGTTCACTATGCATCAGGAATTGCTTTCATCCTGTTGCAGCAGGCCTCAAAGGTTTCATGGAGGTTTTTGAGACCTGGTCAACCTGAATAAACGGGGAAAATAATGGTCCAACGGCTATGTAGAATCCAAGAGTGTACATCGTTGGTGGAACTGGGTTTAGTCGGGCGTGATGCTTGTGTAATGGTATAATATGTAATGGTGTATGAAGATTTGGTGGTGAGATGACTGTGATTGGCAGGTGTATGAAGACTCGTTAGTGTGGTGATTGTGATTGGCAGGTGTATGAAGACTCGTTATTGTAAACATTGTGATTGGCAGGTGTATGAAGACTCGTTAGTGTGGTGATTGTGATTGGCAGGTGTATGAAGACTCAGTGGAGTTGCAGCAGTTCTTTATGAAGCAGCGTGATGAGCTATGTCGCCGTGGTGAAGTCCTGCTGACTCCGGCTCTCAGCTTTACCAGCGAGCAGTTGATGAGCAAGATTGACAGCCAGCGACGTGAACAGCCGTCGTATGACCAGCAGGATGATGACGACCGCAAGAGACCCGCAGCAGCCGCCGCTGTCGTCAAGGCTACGTCTGTACAGGTGAGACGTCTCACCCAACACTAGACGTAGAGGAGCGCAGGCGTGGAGCCTCTTTGCCCGCCTCTTCAATACTCAAAAAATATGATACAGTACTTCGAAGCAATTTCTAATAAGCTACACTTCGACTACCAGTTCCTTGAATTTCGGCACGATAATCGTAAATTATTTCCTGGTTACTCCAGAATTTATCTAATCTTGATTTAAATGTGTTAGTAGATTCTGCATGCACAACGTCATTAAGCAGACTATTCCACATATTGACAATTCTATTAGTAAAAAGAATTTATGCAGATCATATCTTGTACAAGTTTTTGTAATCTTAAATCATCACCTCTAGTTGTTAAAGTAGTTGATATAGTTAAATTTGTTATTGTGGCCAAGTCATATTTACCAGATAGTATCGTACAAGTTTCAATCATATACCCTCTAATCCGCCAATAATGTAATGTTGATAGCTTGCAAATTTTCAGACGATCGGGGTATTTTAAATGACTGATTTTGGGTAATATTTTAGTTGCCTTCTTTTGTACTTTCTCCAAGGTTTCAGTATCAGATTTCCTATATGGTGACTTCCGATATGACGACGACTCATTCGTCAACGTCAAGCTTGCTGACCAAAAATTAGCCCAAAATTGCAAAATTAGTCAAAAACTTTGCATAATAATCTGCCACTACACTCAAAGTCAGTCTGTCAATTTTTAACGTGTCATAATTTCTCACAGCAGTTGTCGATGAACTAGCCTAATTTATCTAGAAAACCCCAGTTGAATTGTTTAACTGTATTTGCTTCATAGATTACAGTTGAAGCATCAATCGGGTTTAAGCTAGTGGTAATCAAATTTCTGCTACAAATCTATTTATAAAATAACCTGACTTACTGTGTACAATAATACATAAAACATGCTGACAATGGCCGTAATGAACAGGACAGAAATTACCAGCAATGTAACTTTTGTGAACTATCGATTACAGCTTCACAATACCACCGTTATGTTTCATCTGCTTACAACGCTGGTCACGTGACTTTGGCGGCATATAGCAACTAGAAAAAGACGGCACTCACATAAGTGCAAAAAACCAAGCCAGAGAAAACCCAGCATGGCTTTCTCTGCAGCCAGTGACAATTGTACACTAGAAAGTTATGCAGGGAAAATCTGGTGTTGCTAGCATGGCTTGTGCAGCGGGGCATTACAGCAGGGAAAACCCAGTGTGGCTTACATACATAGCCAGCGTCAATATTGCTTTCTGTCCGAAGACCGACACAGACGTTGTGACCTTCACCTTTGACCTTTTGCCCCCAAAATAAACTGGTTTCCAAGACTCATCGTGGACATTTGTATGTCAAGTTTGATGGTCCTAGCTGCATCAGTTTTTGAGATATTGTGTGGGAAAAAAACAGACAAGCATCGATGACAACCCTACTGCCAGGGATAGAGACTTTAAATTTGGTAGATAATAATAATAATAATAATAACCAGGATGATATTTATGGTGCTGTCATCATGGCACAGCCATTGCGAGAGTTCACCCGGTTCATTT
>Ga0209363_1000770_pt1 | contig 13746 bp, 7 predicted proteins | sample WorMetexBAHAMAS3_FD_187385 | JGI IMG/M metagenome (GOLD analysis project Ga0209363, IMG submission 187385) | Marine gutless worms symbiont microbial communities from Max Planck institute for Marine Microbiology, Germany - Inanidrilus exumae... | ecosystem: Host-associated > Annelida > Digestive... | reverse complement strand
GTTGTTGTTGATGATGTTGTACTGAACGAAAGCTGATCATCTTGATGATCGTTCTGTTACGGCGTCGTTGATTTGCACGTTAATTGTTTCGTTTGGCGGTATTAGTTAACAGGAAATAATTGATAATCTTTATTCACTGAAGATACACAATCGGTAGCAATCAAATAGAAAAAATAGAAAAGAAAACTTAAATAGATAAATAATAAATACAGCAATGTCACAGCATTAGGAACAACAAGATTTTTCACTATAAACCAAAGTAGTACCTCAGAGTTCAGACTATTGCATGTGCTAAATTTGATTTCGAATGAAAATTGTTCCTTTGAGATTTTGCGAGTTTAGATCGTGAGTTGTAGTTTACTTAACTTGTGGTTCGGTTGGCATCGAGTAGTTTCTAACCCCGATTCTTATAAAACCGTACTTCCAACAAGTACGGCAGTGGGGACTGACTTATATCCACACATGCCGATCCTTTGTCGCGCGATATATTGCAACGGTCAGTGTTGGGAAGTATTTAAATACATAAATACTTAAATACTATTTAAATACATTTAACGGTATTTAAAGAAGTATTTAAATACTTGTTTGAACTGGGGTATTTAAATACTATTTAAATCCTTGTGCCGGGTATTAAGTATTTGCTTTTTAAAATACTTCACTAACCAAAACTGACATTTCACATTTTCAAATTTTTTGTGAACTTTGCTCCCCCAGAAGCCCAAAATCGGACGGATCGGCAAAATTTGTGATTTCCTGCCTTGGATGAACCGCCATGCAAAATGTGACGCCGCTAGCTTCATCCTCGGCGGAGAAATCCGTATCCGTACACACACGCACGCACGCACAAACAAACAAACAGTAGACGATATATCCACACCTTGCCAATCGGCGTGTGTGGATAACAAAACCCTGTTGACCGATGATCTTATAGCGTGTGACGCATGTCTGATGGTTAACAAGGTGACGCAAGCACTGATCAATCTCAAACCAGTGAGAATAAAGTGCGGGGGCGGCGCTACGGTGTGGCCATCCCATCTCTGCCGTAACCATAGGCCGAGCACTCTTGGGAGCGCTGTTGGCACCACTGGTGACTTAACAGGTTTTAATATTTTAAAGCGTGCCGCCGCCCACGATAAAATCCATGACGCGTTATTGTTGTTTTACTTGCAAATAACATTTCAGCAGTTAGCGCCATACGTCTACTTGTTATACGTCTGTTATTGAAAAGTAACGAATGACCTTGCTGGCGACACGACTGCTGTTCTTTGCATGTACATTTAGATGAAAACGCATTCTCAGCGTTATGTATAAAGTAAGCCTATGTGACTGATGATTACATGCCTGACAAACAACCAAACGCATGATCGTGTGCTCTGTACAATATGAAGTTATGCGATCGATTTTATTAGTGTTTTTGTTCGTCATTACCGGTGCGTAATTGTTTTTTCTTCACGGCATTTTTCTGTTATACTGTTTTAATTTCCCTTTTATCTGCCGGTGCAGAGCAAACCGGTGACGCGTCGAATATAATTACGAACAGCATCTATACATTATCGAAGGTTAGATATGATCAGCAGCATGGCAGAACCGTATATATTTTTCTCAGACAGGCCTACGAATGTTGATACTTCAAGGCGAATTGACAACTGAAATATTTCGTGCTTTAGACATTTGCGTATTGTATGTATTCAATGCGTGCTATCGAATGGACATCGGCTGCTGTACATTTTGCTTGAAAGTCAAACAAAAAGGAAGCAAATTTATATAGTCTAAGTTCATCACAAGACAATCAGAGACGTATTACCACCGCCATATTTATTTTCGGTGAAAACAAAATAAACCACATACGATACGATACGGTAGATATACGTGCACTCAAAAGCTGGCGAGACGGCAGCTTAATCTAGCTCACGATGAGTAGATTCTGAAATGAACGGTTGCCAGGCGAGCCTGTTATTCACTTAAATTCACTTAATTGGCCGCCCAGTTAGGCCTAGCGACATTGTTTCGTGAAATTGCTAATTGCAGCACGAAGTTGTATTTACGTCGTTATTTACTGCTTTGTCGTCTTGTTTATTTTATGAACTGCTTGTAAGTGTAGATAATGAAGAATAATATAGTTTTAATTAGTGCGTCGATAACAAGAAAGCGCTCGAACATTGCAACCGCAGTCAAGTCTAAACTTATCAAAGAACTGTTTGTAGTAATTTTTGTAGACTGCTTTTTATCTTTACTTGTATTCTCTAGTTGTCACCGTTGGGTAACATTCTTCCGACTGACAAACGGACAACAAGTCGTGACAACAAAACATAATCTCTTTGGCGGCACTGATTGTTGTTTGTTGATTATTTCATCAGCCTATAATGTTTTTATTCGTTGCGATGTAGTTCTACTATATGATATCATGTGTGCAATATTAAAACGTGTGGCTGTGTTTTGTTCTAACTTTGGTTCAAGACAGCTTCAAGACTGAAAGTTTGGAATCCTTAGCTCACGGTCAATGTTTTTTTACCACATACTCAGAATTTTTAAAATTGCCATCATTCACGGAGCGACAACTGAAAATAACCACGGGCGCAGCTTTTCAGCAAAACGTGGTGGCGACAGTACCATGTGTTTCATGACCTTACACACACATTTTTAGTTTTTTCTTCTTTTTAAATAAACCTTTGAGCAAAGAGAACTCAGAATCTACTGGACCGATATGACCCCTTTTCCGATGGCGCAAGGGACGTTGCCGTGGTAACCAATTTTAGGGTCAAAATTGACAAAATCGGACTATTCACCTTTATTCGTAGCCTGGCATTCCGAAACGGATTGCAATTTGGTGAACGTCGGTCCAGTAACTCCGGAGTTTAATAATGCCAAAGATGTACACCCCGTCGTTTCTTTATTTAAAATAAACGTTTCAGACAAATTATCTCACTGGACCGACTTTCACCAAATTTTTACCATATGGTAGGTATTTGATTGTAGATTACTGATTTGGCCCTCTTTTTCCGGTCGCTCAAGGAACGTTGCTATGGCAACCAATTTTAGGGTTTAAATGGGCGAAATTGGCCGACTCACCTTTATTCGTCGCCTTGGCATTTCTAAGCGGAGTGTATAGTGGAATATCACAATTCCTGATTTTAACGGATTTATCTACGATAATATGGCTACACTGTGTAAAAATTTGTTGAACTTCGGTGCAATAACTCTGGAGTTTAAGAAGGGCAAAGATGTACACTTCCCGTTGATTAGCAGTTTGGCTATGCGGCGCCACTGCTAGACCTTGCAGGATCTGTACTGAGTTTTCTGGGGCGATACCACTCAGTTTTCTTTCACCTGTACGCTCGAGGACGTCACTGCTATGCCGCGCGGGCTACACGCTAGGCTCTGCCACGCATTTCTAGTTACCAGTTTTACGCAAACTAAGGTCGTTAAAACTAGTTTTAAAGCCACGCGACCTCAAAAACTGTCGACCCTAGTAACGACTGTCCTTCAAGGCATTTTCAGTGTAATTCGACCCCGTCGCTTATCTCAGCGCTTGCTGAGCTCTTGTTGAAAATTCTAGTAATCATTTGTATATAATTCTTACTGTTTAACATTGTATAGATTTTATTTCTTACGTCCACGTGTGATAGTGCTTCTTTACTGCGTCTTGCTGTCCTGCTGGCTATAATGTCTTCGTCATGCAACTGTCTTGACTGTGTTATTTTTGAGCAAATCGATATAATAAAATTTAAAAATTCAAGTTTCGGCTATTGTATATAAAGGTGATGGGTGCTAGTGTAATAGACTTGCGACGGTCGAATTAATTTGGTCCGACAACAGTTGCCAGTGGCGACTGTTCGCGGCAACAATTAATAATATATTCGTAATGTAGGGATTTGTTTAAGGTTTCACGGAGGTATGATCTCTCTGAGCGCTGTCTGATGACAGTTCGGCTTATCATACGGGTTGCGTGTCTGTGTGTTACGTTGGTGTGTCCTGGCTAAACGCTTTGACGGATCAAGTTGGCTTTTGATGTGAAGACCGAGGACAGCTAGATTGTACTAGATGTGGATTTGGATCTGACCATAAAAAGGAAGAAGTCCCCGGAGTTTTCGGCTGTTGTTACGTATTTGCAGTTTTCAATTCAAGTGTGCTTTTCAGCCACAGTCAGCCATCCCGGCAGTTGCTGACACCTGTGCCGGTGTTACTTTAATTGCCACGCGCGCAGTGGCAGTGCGCCAGGTGCAACGTGGCGGCACTCAGTGAGTCAGAGGTTGCTTTCCGTCGCATCGAGACTTGATCGCTGCCCGAAAGTCGGATGTCAACCGCGACTTGACGACTTTCTGAGCAACAATCAAAACCCAAGCCACGGTCTCTCCGACGCGTCGCCGCGCGTTTGTTTTATCTTCGGGAAATGATAGCTTAGGCCTATATAAGATCCAACTCTTAGATCAAACCCATTAACCAAGTACTGATTCGGAGTGGGGGTTGAGGGATTGATTCCCCGCCAGAGAGAATCAGTTTATTGTGTCTCCTCTCTCTTGCTCCATTGCATACTAAATTAAAAAAATATTTTACGGGAACCATGTCCCTGGTCCGCCTTCGTTGGCTCACATCCTTGTAATTCCGACCAATAAGCATAGAGACTAGGCCTACCCTTCCCTCCATTAGCAAATCCTGCAGGCTTTATCCATCGCGCAATTAACCGTAATTTCATCAAATGACGTTTTGCTCTTAAACAATGAAACACGTCGTTTAATTTATATTTTAAAACTTTAAATTTCTCTATTAATCACAGCTGGAAAAGGCGGCACTGATTCGATGATTAAGATAGAATATTAACTGCGACAATAAATCTTGCTGTAATTATGTTTTAATTAAAACAACTGTGACGGGAAACGAACATAAGTCTAAACCAATTCGGATTATTCAATCAATCGCTCATCTCACGACGATGCGTCGACTAAACTACCGAAGAAAATAACTCGAAAACATAAAATAGAGAAAATAATGAGAGCCAAACAAACCGATCACGAATGCAAAACGTGCATTCTTGCATTTTTATGCAGTCCGTAAGAAGTTGTACATATTTTCCGCACCGTCACATCTGCATTTTATTGCATTTTTTTCTTTTCAATTCTGGTGTCTTTGCTTTCGTCGACTTTGTCTACAACCGCAGCTTCTGTCCCACGACGATGACTTACCTGTCGCCGGCAGGACTGGGCGGCTGCTGAGGCTGCATGCTTCTCGTCCAGGTCGGATGACGAACTGCTGAGTCACCTCGGCTGCTGATGAAAGCTGTGCACAGCTGTCTCTGACAGGACGACGAGAATCGATATCCGAACGTCGCCGATGCTCGACACACAATGCTCGTAGCGAACGAGTTTATTATTATTACATACTACAGTTACACGTGTTCAAAAATAAATCACGACAATTCACGCGTCGCGTAGATTGTTTGTTCAAAATATGACCTATTCGTGTAAATATCACAACCGTTAATGAATGTTCGTGAGCATGCTACTTAACGCTACTTAAATGATTTTCTGCCTTCTTAATCAGTAAAATATTAAGAGCTATGCAAAAATGATGTTGATATTTCATAGCGCTAACCGCATTAGCTGCTGAAACTGTCAATTTTGCTTCTATGTCTGATTTCAAACAGTGTATTAGGAATGTCGATTTATCTAAATTCTGCATTATTTTTCTATGCGTTATTTTACGTATTTTCTGTATTATTATTCGGCCTATGGTTTGATCTCGGGCACCTGCAAGTCCTGTTGCTCGGAGAGTGTTCGGTCCACTTTGTCAAACGTTATGATAATTGTTTCTTATTTTATTATTAACGTCATATACAGATCGACTATTTAAACAAATGCACGACGTCCGGGTAAGAAGTGGACCGCTAGAACATTGTCAATATTTGCGTCAAACTTATGCTGCCCTTAATGTAAATTAATATCCAATATTTTTTAGTAAATTTCGTCAATGTCTGAGGTCATGCGTTCGAGAATAAGGGTGACACTTTGAGCATCATTAGCTGTAGACAGATTGCTTGCCAATGATCATAGGCTACATCATATCATAGCTATCATACATAGGCTGAACGAAGCTGCCGTGTTGGAAACGTTATATTTCCAGCGATTTATTTTAAATGTTCGTAAAATGGACGCTGTAGCGTGTTGCTCTAGAACGGTATATGTCAGTTCTTTTTCACTTGTATCGGAGTGCGCTTGTATAAAATTTCAGACAAAACTGACAACTTTTTCTTGAATATTAGCAGTTTCTTTTTGGGTCCACTGATGTGCAGATAAGAACGATGATAATAAACGATGATGACGTTAAGAAAAAAGGAAAGGAAGATTATTTATATAGCGCCTTTCATATACTATGTGTATCTCAATGCGCTCAGGCATGGATCACACAGTTTTACCTGCAAATACACCATGCCTGCCTTTCCTTCGTATGCGTTCACCAGATGGCGCCACCTTTAACTGAGGTAAGAGACATCTAATTGCAGCTTACTACTTATCTATCGACCCCGAAGGGATGAAAGGCTGAGTTGGCCTGGTTGGTTGACCCATAGGGGACGGTCTACCCACATTAGTGGTCACCCGTCAGCTACAGGTCGAGCGCAGGACAGAGAAAGCACCCCGGCCGAAGACCGACGTTCTACCACTGAGCCACGCAATAGGCCTACTGACGGCGCTGCTGCTTAAACTGTTGCTATTATTGGTAGTGACAAGTAAAATTAGTGTACAAAATTTATGCTAAGTCGCTTATTTTATTCTTACGATTCATTCTCATTACTATTTCTAATTTATTCCCGGCCTCCCGTAGGACGTCATCTGTCACATCTATCACGTGCCTGTCCATAATTCAAGAACGAAAAGGTCCAGAATGCCCAAAATCGTCGCGAAAGCTGCCAATGACATTTGCAATTCACAAGCTTTTGATGTCGAAGGTCAAAATTAAAGGTCATAAGTTCAGCAGGTCGCTGTGCCATCTAAATTTACAAATTGTTATTTTCGGCTATGCTGTAACTAGACTGACCTGTCGCTCTTCTTCCTTTCCCTTCTTTACCTTCTCCTCCTTTCCAGTTCCTCTTTTTCCGTCCCTTCTCATTTTCTACCCTTCCCTTTATCCAATTTCCTCTTTTCTATTTTTCTCTTTACTCACGCCGACGCAATGGTAGAGTTTCTACCTGCCTTTGTCTGTTTGCCTGTTTTCCCGCACGATCTTCCAAAAAACCGATGTAGCTAGGATCACCAATTTTTTTACAATGAGTCTGGAAACCCATTTATTTTGACACCAAAAGGTCAAAGATCAAGGTTACGGGTCACAAAAACATAGCTGGCGTGGGTCTTTGCACTCATGTGAGTGCTGGCTTTTTCTAGTTTTATTCTACTCTTCTACTCACTCCATCATGGCCCGAACCCTTCCCTATCCATTCCGGTCAGACAAAACGCTGCTGTCGGAGATTAAATTCGGCCCGACCCGGGCATCCTGCAATTACGATAATTGGACGGTCAAAATTTAAGAGTGACAGTATCACGTGTCGTCGTCATCGTTGTCGTGGTCAGCTGCGACCATATTGCGTCACCCCAGAATGACTCTGACGGACGCCGCATTCTCAGCAGATGAGCGGATGACAGACAGCTTGCTATATACAACCCATACGCTATCGTTTCACTTGATTTCCGTCTGATTGTCTAATACTGTTTCTGCCTTTTCTAGCTGATCACCAAGAAACCAGACGTGTGAAAAATGATCAGTGGTTTCAATTCCAACAACATGTTTAGATGCGATTCTTTAATTTTTATACTCTTGCACTATTAGTAGTATTAGTAGCCCACGCATCTAATAGTAGCCCTCCCCCTCGGGAGAATTACACGTGCCTCTTGACAAACGTCCACTGGACATTTATCCCTAGAACCGCAGCCTCCGGACATTTGCCCCACAACACCTGCCCCGGACATTAATACCAAATTTGTGCCATTTGGAAACGCGAATGAATACTCTACAATTTACTTACTTAGTGGCTTGATAACGACACAACCTCATATATCAGAATCGTATTCATAACACTTATGATCATGAACTGATGCAGCGACTGGTAACAGTCTGGAGAAATCTGCTACAGACCCGTGTTCTGCCACCAGGCACCACGGGCGGCATGGATACTGGCGCGCCTTCTCAGACTGTAGAAGCATAAGGCAGTCTGGGTCGTAGTGCTACTTGTTTCCAATCTACACCGGCTCAGCCGGGAGATGAACCAGCCGAAAAGCTGGATACATCATTATAACTGCCCCTCTGAGAGCAAAAGTTAGACGTCGCTTACGACGGCAACAATCTGGACGGACTGTTTCTGAACAGAGTACTTCTACTGCCGCAGTAGCAGGGAGTGATGCGACAGCAGAGCAATCTGCTCTCATAATTACTTTTTTGGCCATCACGGGTCGTGATCCCGGAAATTATTAAGCCCTCTTGCGCCGGTACTGAGCGCTGGTCTTTATTGTCTGTCATCATTTATGTGTTACTCTGGTTCGCAACAAGTTCATGACAACCCTTCGCCCTCATCAAAGTACCCCCCCACAGAGAGGGCTACAAGATAACGAGTATACAGACTTAACCCCCATCCTTATCAGCTTCGCATAATCAGCTGCACAGTTTCATTACACAGGTATCCTCAGGTGAGAACATAAGGACGGAGGCCGACAGTGCAATCTCGCCTGACTCAGCGTCAATGTTGTGGAGACAATTGACCGGGCGCGGCCACTTGGAGACACACACTGTCGTATCATATATAGCAGAGGCTAGTGCCACTTAAGGTGGCATAACAGCCGGAATGATTTACATCAGATGACCACTTATTCAGCGCCCACCAGAGCCTTCTTTTCATTACTTATTCAGTGACTATAGCTGTTGACGCATGCTAGGCCTATGGCTCTCGCGCCATTCCACTAATACAAAATATGTATTTAAAAAATCCACCAACAAATACTGGAATTATAGTTCAAAACAAAGTTGCATATTTTTATGTCTTGAAATGTAAAAATGAATTAAGTCTATCTATAGTATTCGGCAAATGAATTGCTTCAATATGACGTATTTCTGCATTCAGTAGACTACTAATAATGCTTCAGTGAACACTAGCCGTAGCAACGGAAATGATATCAATTTAAGTACTATTAATGCCGTAGTATGTTGTCATCACCATCATCAATTCAATATAATACCTTTGCTGTATTCGTCTATTTCTGTCTACCACAGCTGTCATAACTATACTTCATCAGCTTACTTTTATCAACGACATGCAGGTTTTCGGAATTATTAAGTTTTTCCGTCTTAAATATAAGACCATTTAGGCCTAACTTAAGTTACCCTTTTTGGCAGTCAATACTTGTAAACATACTGTTCCGAGGTGGAGCAAAGGGTAGAGCGTTGGACTTGCGATCAACGGGTCGTGGGTTCAAGTCCTACTCGGGCAAAGCTGTGTAACAACCTTGAGCAAGTTGTTCACACCTATGTGCTTCTGTCACCAAGAAGTATAACTTGGTACCGGCCAAGGGGCGGTGATGCTCCGCGGTTGGAAAGATAACCATACTGCTAGACACGACGTAGTTTGCGGTTTTATGTTTTTACTTTGTAACGTGTCCTTGTAGTTTTTATGACTAAACGCCACGATAATCTCTTCGTTTATGATGATGATGATGATGATGATGATGATGATGATAACCGCAGGCCTGGCAGAAAGTAATGACAGCCTACCGCCGGGTGGATGCGGGCTGACTGCCTGTACATCGGGATCAGCTACGAGCACTACGCTCGGTAACAAGTATGGGAAGCCTTTACCTTTTACTGTTTCGAGAACCTATTAACTTTCGGGTTAGTGTTTTTTTCGTTTTGTTTTGTCCCGTTTAATAACACTCTAAAACCTTTAGCATCACAGCTAAACGTGTACAGTGCGCGACGGCAAAAGCGGCTTGAAGCAGACTGTTGCGCATAATAAAAGTCGCGCGACAACAGTTGTTTGCTAGATGATCAGATAAATATTACCGCGCATGAACTGTTCGCTCGCCGCTATGACGGAGTTTTGACGTCGTCGTCTTGCTGACGAAGGCACGACCCGGACTGGCGTGATCGGTCTGTCCCTCGGCGAGTCCGTTGAAGCGATGAGTCGATTGACACCAGTAAATGGTTGTCGTCGACGGCTTATATAACGTGCGTCGGACCAAGATGATGGAGTGAAGCGCCGGCTGCGCAGACTGAGCCGCACGGCGTCGATGACATTTCTACATCGATCGCGGCGTCGTCGAGAAGAAGAAGTAGACGAGATCGAAGCGGCCGCGGCGGCGGCGTCGGTCGACAAGTTAGTTATCGTCGTCGTCGGCCATCGATCGGCGCCCGGCGCCATCTGCGTGTCGGAGTAACAGCGCCCGGCGAGGTGTGCGAAACGGACTCGCAGCCGCTCATTTCGACATCAGCAAATTGAAAATCGCCCACTGGCATCATGCTTTCTTGATCAACCAACTGACTTCCGATGGAAAGGACGTCGCTGCCTTGTAAAGGTTCTACATCGTGTTTCGGGAAAAGTATTGCATTTGTTTTTGAACATATTTTTACAACTTATGGCTCGATTTGTTATATATTTCATCAGTGTAACGGTACGAAATAATTAGCCTGTCGCCCTGTGGAAAAGATACCTGTTCTGAAATAAATACTACTTTTGCAACTTGAAGCACAGCACGTGTTGTTACGCTGACGACAATATTCAGAACTTTTTTATAAACTCAACTCTTAATCGGCTTGTTCTGCCTATTTTGTGTATTCTAGAATCTACACTGTGGGGCATAAAAAACACACCAAAATGTGTTTCGCCATAACTTTCGTAAATCTCGACGGATTTTGAATAAATTTGGCATATTGCATCTTAAATAAATTCTTCATAAAGCAGTGCAAACAAATGTCACCTGAACCGAGTACCAGCTTCGTACTATCTGCTGAAACTTGAAAGTCAGTAAAGTCACTAATACAACTGTAACGTAGGCTATATTCGTTTCTTCAGGCATTTCAGATGAAGGTCCTCGTGGATTATTCTACCCATTGTTCTACGACTCGCTCCAGTTTCTCTTTCGATCTGACGAGTTGTTCGGTCAGTTTGGGGGGCATTCTCTTGGCTGAGTACAAGATCTTGTACGGTATTAATGTCGCAAGCCAGGCAGCGGATGACCACGTTCCGTGCATACTCCAGAGAACATTAATACCGTACAAGATCTTGTACTCAGCCAGGAGAATGCCCCGCAAACTTACTGAAACTGAACAACTTGTCAGATCGAAAGAAGCAGCAGATGTTGCTAGATATTCGGCGTATGTCAGGGGACGTCTTCATATTCCAGCAGGACAGCGCACCTGCACACCGTGCACGGGACAACATCGAGCTGCTACGACATGAAACCCCAGACTTCATTGGACCAGATATCTGGCCAGCGAATTTACCAGACCTCAATCCAGTTGACTATAAGATCTGGGGCTGATACAAGAACGCGTCTATCAGACAGCGATTCGGGACACAGATGATCTGAAGCAGTGCCTTACCCTTGTCTGGGCTGAGCTGAAGCAAAGCGTCGTTGATAAAAGCCATTGAACAATGGCGGCCAAGGCTGAGAGCTTGCATTCGCGCAAAGGCACAACACTTTGAACAGCTGCTAAATTGAACATTGCATTTTCTTGTCTAACATTAAGATTCCGCATTTTTTGTTCAGTGACAACTGCTCGTTGCATTTAGGAATATAGCCTACGTTACAGTTGTATTAGTGACTTTCAAGTTTCAGCAGATAGTACGAAGCTGGTACTCGGTTCAGGTGACATTGGTTTGCACTGCTTTATGAGCAATTTATTTAAGAAGCAATCTGCCAAATTTGTTCAAAATCCGTCGAGATTTACGAAAGTTATGGCGAAACACATTTTGGTGTGTTTTTTTATGCCCCACAGTGTAGATGTCCGCTTCGTGCAGAAGCACAGTCTGTACCAGTACCTTAAACGTATTATTACCACGCCGACGGCAGTCGCCGGGCGAGGGTTTTCAGCTGCGTTTATGTGTTTGTTTGTTTGTTTGTTTGTTTGCCTTCTTCCACACGATATCTCAAAAACCGATGAAGCTAGGATCACCAAATTTGACATATAGGCCTACATGTTCTAGGATGAGCATTGGAAACCCATTAATTTTGGGATCAAAAGGTCAAAGGTCAAGGTAACCAGACACAGAAAACAGTGCTGGCGTTGTTCTTTCGGAACGTTCTTTCTTTCGTTTGTCCGATCACATATTGTTACCACGATATCTTATGAACGCCTAGGACAATTTTGATAAAACTGACGTAGAGTATTCATTAGCCCATACTGATGACGTAATTAGATACTGGGAGTCAAAGGTCAAGGTAACAGCAGCTGAGCTGTCGAGATGGCGAAGGCACCCACGTCGACGCTGGGGCTTCGAAGTCCATCTTCTGCATATATACAAGATGACAGTTACTCAACTCTCTCAGTCTAAATTCTAAAACCCACTAGGCTCTATGACTATCTTTCGCTTAAGCTTTAATTTTCAACTCAGTTTTAATTGAAATTCAGTTTAAGACCTTAGAGCAATTAATATGCAAAAATAAGAACAGTTATAAGGCAGTTCGGTTTAAGCCGAATTTAACACTAAAGTTAAGATCACACTGCGGTTTTAAACTCAATTTAAAACCAAAGCTAAACCGAAGTTAATATGAACAATCCAGTTTTAAACCAACTTATGTCATGCATGTAGATAGGCAGCTGTCTTTAACTTCGGTTTTAAACCGAATCGACTTTACTTTTTCGCTTGGACGACAGTCGTCAAATTACACCATTTTGGGGGTTTCGGCCTATGTGAACGTACCGCGGCAACGATGTAAAATGTACGCCTAACTATTCGCCAAACGTGTACGCCATAAGGTGGGCTGTTATCACCTTACTTTTGCACTTTATGGGCCTATCGATAGTGTTGTCACAAAAGTTAATGAAAGTAAACTTGGGTGTTATATAAAGTGGGTTTGTACTAATATTTTATTATATGCAGATGATATTTTATTAGTAGCTCCGTCTGTTACGTCACTCCAACAGTTACTGCATCTGTGCGAACAGGAATTGGACTGGTTGTAGGCCTAGACGTCTTTAAATGTAAAAAATCAGCGACGCCCAATGTTTTTTAGTCAGCCGCATAACCCCTAAAATTGTCCCTTCCCGCGGAGAATCTTGATCTCCATCTAATACATGATTCCAGGCTTGGGCCCACAAGAGTCCACCCTCTAATCGGCAACTCGATCTTCTCAGTCTTTTTTGCAGGGTTCACAAACGTGGCTAATATAAACCCGGCTTAAAGCCTATTGCTGCAGACGGAGTAGCGCTGTCCGTCTGCGTGTCTATTGCTCGTTGAGATAGGACTATTATTATTATCTTAATGCTATTGCTATGATGCGATCTAATAAGATTTCAACAATCTTAGTCTAGCGCATACAGAGTTGGGCCTACAGAAATGCACACCATCATCCACACCATGCCCATTTTTCGTCCGTTGAATTTGTTCGGTTAGCTAATTTTTTTTCTTTGACGTCAACTGGCCCATTGGGGTTGGCGCACTTAAATGTCCAAGACGTGATTCATGGACCCACCTGAAACTTCGTCTGTCTCTTGGTGCTCTCTCTACCACTATGTCCCCTCACTCACCGGCTCCGTCGACCACACCTCCCA
>Ga0209363_1000769_pt1 | contig 13747 bp, 8 predicted proteins | sample WorMetexBAHAMAS3_FD_187385 | JGI IMG/M metagenome (GOLD analysis project Ga0209363, IMG submission 187385) | Marine gutless worms symbiont microbial communities from Max Planck institute for Marine Microbiology, Germany - Inanidrilus exumae... | ecosystem: Host-associated > Annelida > Digestive... | reverse complement strand
TGTATAATTAACATATTTATGTTTGTCATTATGATGTGGGTATAGAGGCTTTGCCTTCACCCATACTTAACATTACTACTACTACATCTTATACCTTTCAACCACACCTTACGAACAAAGAGATTACTGAGGAAGCAATAAAAACTCACATCTATTCTATTTTCTTATCTATTTTGACATATAGGCACACATCAGTACACCATATTCTGTTTCTGTTCTGCCGCCAATTATTTTACGCGGATGGCGTCGGAACTTGCTTAGCAACGAGTAGTCAGGTGACTTTCGTGCCGTACTATCTATGGTTAGTTTACAGTTATATCTATGGTGCAGTGTTTACGTTTAATTGCAATTGTCAGACCGCAATTGTACAATAAAAGTAAACTAAGAAATAGAGACAAATGCTAACATGCATCATGGTATAACATTGTTATAATGACATTACAAAATTAGCGGTAGCTTCACTGGATCTGTTCTTCAACTTGAACTTGAACTTGAACTTGAGAGTCATAGGAGAGAAACACCGGCCAAGGCCACCAGGAATTCCCGTACGGGAATTCGCGGGAATTCCCGGGAATCGTGGACCCCAAAATTCCCGTTGGGAATTGCCGGGAATTTCGAGGAACAGTCAACTAGGTGCACTCCACTCTAACCGAATCCGAGTACTCCTTGAGGCCGCAAGAGTGTTTGATACTCGTATGTGTGGAAGTTTCGATGTCACGCATGACGTTGATCAGTACAAAACCATACTGTGGTTGATGAAGGACATGAGCGACAACAGTGCATTGCTCGAAGAGTGGGCTGTTTACATTGGACAGTGTCGGGGTGACTTGCAGCCGTACATGAATATGCAATCGCAGTCGGGTGCACGATCAAGATCATTTTGACATTTCTCAGTATTGGAATGACCACTGTGCAGCCTTGCCGCAGTTGACTGGTCATGCACTTCGTGCGTTGATTCTGGTCCGCCATTCATAGGGTTGTCATTCATAGGGTCCGCCACTCATAGGGTCCCCCATTCATAGAGGCTCACCTATACATATAGATTCCTATACTATGGCACTGAGATGTAATATTTTGCACCGTTTTCACACAAAAGCATGAGTGACAACTTGGCCGGTCCACCATTCATAGGGTACTCAGTTAATATGTTTCCCCATTGCTAACATGGTTCGCCATTTATGGGGTCCGTCCATAAGTGTGCCCTGAATAACTGACAATATCAACCGTCTAAATTTTTGAAATAAAGCAGCATTAACAACGTTGAAATAGATTTGTAGAAAAGAACTTGTTTTGATAAGTGTTGATGGTTGTTATTACACTTGTAATGGATGGCGTTATAACTAACGATATGGTTCGGCCATAGGCGGCGAAGCCTATGAGGCACTGAAGCTCATGTCTCCTCAGAATTCAAACTTTGGCCCTTTGGGCCTCACTGCTCCGTGCCTCCGCACCTCCGCACATAGGTGTGAACAACTTGCCCAAGGTTGTTACGCAGTTTTTTCCCCGAGTAGCATTTGAACCCACGACCTGGTGATTGCAAGTCCAATGCTCTACCTGTTGTGCTACCAGTCTGTAATTACTGGGATCTAATTTGCTGCCTCTGACGCTTCGACAGAGTCGATCTAATAAAGCCGGTCTCAAATGGGTGTCTGTCCATGCATATATCCGTCCATTCGTTCGTCCACAAAAGTTTCTTTGATTTCAATGAAATATGGCATATAGGTAGAGGTTGATGAGTGATGCACGACGGTATGCTGTAAGTCCCGATCCAAGGTCAAGGTCACGAGCCCTTCAAAGTTGGAAATTCGGCCATTTTCAAAAGCTATCTACTTTGCCATTTAAAATGGGAGCTGGCAAATGACCACTGATTCCTAAACCAGGGCACAATATCTAAATTGGATCAGGCCAGATTGTTGATATTTTGATATTTGGCCTAGTTTTTGTGTCAATGACTTTGAAGTTGGCAGAAACGTCAGTTGAGAAGAGTTGACCATCAGTCCCATACTGGGCTAATTTATATGAAGATTGGTATCACATCTGCCAATTTCCAATCTGTTGGAAGTATAGACGTTCATGAAATGTTGTTTGGAATATTTCAAACATTCAAACATCACTTTATCAGTTCCAAATTTCTAATTAACATTTATTCATCATGTGTACAGTAAATTTATCTGCACCTTTATCTACATCTGCACCATGCACCGTTGCTTGCTATTACTGATCGCCATGACCACGACAGTACAGTGGTGTAACGTGTAACTGAGGTTTTCGGTCTCCAGGAGATCCAGGTATCGGCCTGCAATCATGCAATGATTCATTTCTGCATAGTGTTGTTCATCTGCACTTGCACAACTTATATTCATCAAAGGCTGTGGCTACATTTCGGGTATCAGTCGTAAAATTCCATTCATTTCACGCCAGGAAATCCTAACTACAACCCTAGATGGAAACTGAACCTAACCATAACACTGACCCTAAGACCCATGCCACACCTGCGATTTATATCACGTGATTTTGTTGCACTACTTTATCGTGCAACAAAGTTGCCATGTACAACTGCACATATTGCACACTGCAACAAATCCCATAAACAAAATGGCTTCTGTATGACGTTTCACATTTTACAACCATTGTTTACAAACCGAGTGTGCTAATGAGAAATTGTTCCAATATTTTTTTTTTTAAAGCTCTTAGATTGAGTTTACACTTTTGATTTTTCAATAGAGCTTACTGAAACTAATCTGTATGTAGTCATCAGAGTCACTAGAAACCATGTTTTCCATGCAATTGGTTGTAGTGTGCAACGTGCACACTTAGGTATGGTGATTTTGTTTATTACTGCAGTTGTTTGTATTCTGTATGTTTTCAGAAATAATATGCAATGGGTGCTGAGTCATCAAAATCTGATATACATAGTGATGACCAAGCTGATCAAAGAAGCAGTACTGAGGCTATAAATGCTGTTTTTGTTGCAAATGTATATGCTTTTTTGTATTAAGAAGTTCTGTGATTGTGGACATTTACTTTGTCTTTGTGATTGCAAAAACTGTTATAGATTTGTACTGTGAAGTGAATTTTATCAATAGTTTATTCACATGACAGTTTTTTACTGTGCCTATCTGCATTAATGAATATTAAGAGAAGACATTCGTATAGCACCTTTTCATGAGTATACTCATCTCTAAAGTGCTCAGAATGGCACATGTTAATGAGGGATCACACAGGTTTACCTGCCATCCACATGCTTATCCATAAATGGAATGAGCCATCCTGCCTTTGATCCCCAGCCGCAGTGCATCACCGCACTTTGGCCGGTACTCATTTACTGTGCCACACAGGGTAGGAGGCTGAGTTGTCCTGGGTGGCTGGTTACATACCAAGGTTGTATGCCCGCCCGACGTTGCATGTCCGAACTCCTAACCAGTAGACTACCGAGTCACCGAGCAAGTCACAGTCGCAAGAGCTGTGTATGAAGTATAAGCTACCGGTTGGTTGCATGCCATTGCGTGGCACAGTGGTTAGAACGTTGGTCTTTGACCAACGAACTTTCCTGTCCCATACTCGACCTGCAGCTGACGGGTGATCACTTATGTGGGTAAGCCGTCCGCTATAGGTAAGCCAACTAGGCCAACTCAGCCTTTCATCCTTCAGAGGTCGATAAATTGAGTAGTAAGCTATATCAGATGTGTGCCGCCTCGTTCGGGTGGTGCCATCTGGTGAATGCTTACGGTTTAAAGTCAGGATGGTTGTGTGGGTGGCAGGTAAAAACTGTGTGAATGTGATCCCGTTAACATGTGCAATTCTGTAGCACTTCGTGACTGTTTAGGCCATAAGAACGCACTGTATAAGTACTTTACATTTTTACTTTACCGAGCTGTGTATTACGTTATTTTTTGGCATTTAGTTGTGAGAAAAAGTTATAAGTGTTAGTAACAGAAAACAGTGTTTTAATGATTTTTAATTAACACTTTCCTGACTCAGTGCAGATTGCAGACCATATGTTGTAGACATTAGCGAGTATCAGTCCTTAGTGCATACTGTGTGTGTGTGTTGTTCTGATGTTAGGCGGCACACTTAGTAGGAGTGCACAAACTAATGACACAGGATGATTTTGCGGTAAGTCACGTCTTTATGCACAGTTTTTCTATCTTTTATGCAAATAACTTGTCCTGCATTTTAGTGCTGTGAGCCTATGACCACATTTTTATATTAAGCTTTGTATTTATTTATGTGTAAAATATAATCAGGAAGACCATTCTGGTTGTTTGGTGAATAGGGATAATTCCTACATGTATACAAAGTAATTTGGAAGAAATAGTGTAAGATAGAATATGTTTGAAAGACTGGTTACCCCACGCCGGCTATATAGCCGCCAGCGTGGGGTAGGGTGTTCAGTCACATCTGTTTGTCTGTTTGTCTGTCTGTTTGTCTGCACTCTGAAAGGAAAATGGCTTGAGCTATCAGCAACAAAGTTGGAAGATATAAAGTTTATGGCAGGACCTCGGCATGCATTGACCTTGAGGTTAAAGGTTAAACCCTAACCTTAACCTTTGTAATGGTGATGGGCTGGGATTCGCTCGGCGTGGGTCTGCATGTCGATACGACTGCACATTTCTGTACTTTGAACATATTATTGGGCAGAGTAGAACCTAAAGAAAATGTGAACAGTCAGTTATGAAGGTTGTTTTTGTTGATCCTGTGGCAGAAGTTGTTTGTTGAGTGCGAAGAGATTGGAAAACTGATGTACAAGTACATTCGCAGCCAACATGGTTCAGTTGAATCTGGACTGAACGCCACAGATTATGTGGCCGGTGTACAAGACATCGTTGACTTAGGTGGCAAGTCGTATCCGATGGACTTTTATTTAAACATTTTCTCGACAGAAGACAATTTAACACAAAGTGGTATGCCGTTCTCATGCTTATTTTGTTAGCATATTAATACTCTGAATGTTGTAAATATGAGAGTGAAATGGTGTATGTTGAAAGTTGATGTTATTTGTTACTTGATGTTACTTAATTAATGTTAATAATGATTGAAGCCATTGGCAGCTGCCACTGTGTATTTGGCAAATACTCGTTACATTAGTTGATGTTTATATTGTTCACTGTCAAAACATTAGGAGGGATATAAGTTGGCAAGTGAAACTGAAGTTGTTGCTGTAGTATAGTAACACTTACTGCATCATATTCTGCAGTCAAAAACCAGATCGAAGGCCATATATGGTAGTACAGTAGGTCGTGATTTTCTGGTATTTATAGTATCACTACTGAAAAAGTAAAAATAAAGTAAATAGTAAATTTGTATAGTGCTTTATTTGAGGTACTTGTCGTTAAGGTGCTCAGATATAGCACATGTTAACGAAGGATCACAGTTTTACCTGCCATTCCCACATTTTTATGCACAAGTGAAATGAGCCATATCTGCTTTTACACCCAGCTGCATAGCTTCACTGTACTTTGGCCAATACTCATTTCCGATCCCACTGAGGATAGGAAGCTTAGTTGTCCTGGTTTGCTGGGCTGGATTCATACCGAGGTGGTTTGCCCACCTGAAGATGTTGACCTATCCCGGTACTATCAGTACTACCTGGTCTAATTGTAAAGCAACTTATTGATCTGCTCAGTGCCATTACCGCTATGTTACACCGCCTGAAAAAGTACTGAAGTCTGCTTTTGTCAATTGAGTGGGAACCCTGAATGTAGTTGGGACTAGTTGCAAATGGATGAAGCAGCATATTTGAAAGCAGATCTGTGGATTAGACTCAAGAACACAGTAAGGCAAATACCTTTAATGGAGAATTTTTAAGATACGAAGGCGTTGCACCTGAAGGTGCTAAAGTGTGACCTATATTGTTAGCGAATTCCTATTGTTTTGGTACTAGTCTTAACAGTATGGCCATATTTGTCTGATAAAGTCAAAACCATGCGGTGTTGCCTAGAGCAGATCAGACATCAGAGTTCCCTGCGAAGTGACAATGATGTTGAACTGTTAAGTACTTGCCGTGTTTGTGTGCAGATATACAGAAGATTCTGCGGTTGTGTTGTGACGCCGATTGGTCCATCATCGTCACTGGCAGACAGTCGTCTGATAGAGACCCTGTGTTCGTTGCACTTGCACAGAATGCAGTAAGTTATATCTCAGCAGTAGAAACTATTACCTCCGCCCAGTCTGAACGGCTGTTATCCCATTGAGTTGACGTGAGTGGTGCAGTAGAATTCTGAATTTGTATTTAGGTAATGTTTTTGTCTGAACAAGCAATGTCTTGATGAGCTGCTGACCCAGGCAGTGCACGGCTGTGCAGAGCAACAACTGTGAGTCCTGTAGTTGGTTGCTAAATTTGTTGTCTGGTTTCAGCTTGGTGCAGGCAGTCAGTCCATCACTTCAATGAGGTTTCGTAGTTGGTGCATTAACAACTGTTCAAATCTGTTCAGTGGTCTTCACAGCTTGGTACTGTCTCGACTCGCTGGCCATCATGGGGTATTTTTCTGGCATCTTCAACTTTGCTTTATGCACAAAACATTGATTAGTTAATAGTGTATGTTGAAGATAATCGGACAAAAACATGGGATAACTGAGAATGTGTTACTAATTGTTTATTATAATAATGTTTAAGGTCGTATTTACGTAACGTGTTTTCTGTTTTGGCGGATGGATCAGAGTAGATCTTTGTGACTATTTGGTGTACATTGCATTCAGGAAAACATACCATTTGTTCATTTGTTTTCTTGCACAGATCCATAGTCATTTTTTATGAAAATTCCACAAAGACAAAGGAATGCTGATTCTGTATGTCAAAAAATAATTCGTTTGTTGGTTGAATATTCTTTGTTAGAGATATTGTAAGGAGCATGTGAAGAAAAGTGTTGTGGCAGCAGTGGGATTTACCAGTGAATATGATCTGTTCAGTAAATGGTCGTAATTGAGTAAACAGCACTGAGTAGAAAACAGTTGCCAAAGACGTATTCTGGTGGAAGATTGAGTTGTGACATGTTAGACACTTACCTAGAATATGAGTGCAAGATTGTTAACTTTGTTGATCTTGGCTATTGTGCAAACAGTTACTAGTGGACCACTGCCCAGACATCTGTCATTTTTAACATGCGACGCTATGCTAGCATGGTATATGCTGTCATCATCTGTCTGTCCATCTGTCTGTCTGTCCATTTGTTCGTCGCAAGTCGGTGTTCTTCCAAGACGGCTAAACCTAGGATCACGCAAACAACGCCATACAATAGCCCAGAGACTCTAGTTTTTTGTGCCAAAAATCCCCGCGAAATTCCAAAGGGGTCACCCCCAAAAGGGGCGCCAAATAGAGGTGGAGTAGGTGAGAAGCGGCGATTTTCGACTAAACCATCCCTGAAAGGGGCGTGGTCAGGTCACGTGAACCATTTAAATTTTGGTGGGCACCAACCATGTCTCTGCAACTGTTGATCGTCTCAGGCGCTGTCAACTTAGTTCGCCGGTGAGTGTCATAAACTTCTGAAGGTCGTCAGACAACTGTTGATCACACCCACCATCACGATCTGTATTCCAGCTGCTAGATCGAGTAAAAGAAATGGTTTGATTACCATATTATGCGATATGGAATATTTAGCATGTGCCGGGCCACTGCATCGCGCGGGTCTGTCAGCGGCAGTGGAGACAGTTGTCAGCAATCTGGGCCTTTATCCCACTAAGATCTATCACTTGATGGTGGTCTGTTGCTCAGGCCGGTGCTGCAGACGTCTGCGGTGTGAATTCATTGGTTGAAAGCTGCCATTCAAAGCATTCAATAGTGTCAACGTCCTGGATGTGGTTTCTCTCGTGTCTTCTCGACTTTCACTTTTTTCCAGTTTCTGTTTCAGATGCAACAGCGACGCGCCTGGTAAGATGGTAATATGTCTTCTACTAGTGTGCTCTTGGTCTATAGACATTTGGATGACAAAGTAATTGGGCACCAAAGCCAGTGAATGACCCAGGCTTAATTCTATTGCTAACCATTTCACTGTTGCTAACCCTCAATCCTAAATCTGATTGTCATCTTTAAACCCTAATTGTACTGCTATTTGCTCAACAGTGGCATGGCAAAAATGTTTCCAAACTTTTCTCATTGACAGTTTATGACAGTTTTTGTGCCAAATTTGTGCATGCATCTCTGCAGCAAAAAGTGGCAACGACAGGATTATTATGCTGTTTGTGACATAAACAAGTAAGTAAAATAAATGATCTGGAGGGTGCATGGTGCCGTGGCAATGGTGGTCAATGTCAGTTGTGCAGTGTTGTAACATTTGCAGCCTTTTTGAGTCACTTATTTCAAGTAAAAAGCCAGGATTGTTGTTATAACTGTGCTTGTAAAATTTCAGCTGGACTTAAAAACTGGTGTTGAGATGTGACCACCATCATGTAGAAAGTTGTGCCCATGGCCAAGGTCTCAAGCTGCATTCGTTATCAGAATGTCATACTGGCAGTACAGTGATGTTGGTCCTATGTTGGTGGCTGGCATTTGAGCTTATTTGTCTGAGCCATTTTGCCAAATTGGATCTTGGTGCCATACAGTGATGCTGCTGGTCACTGATTTTTGATCATAGTTTAAAACATTTGGTTATGAAGACTGGAGATAATGACTCTGCTGAATAATATCTACTTGATGTGCTTTTTGCATTGCATTATATTTTGCCCTTTAATCGTTTAACGTTAAGTACATTCACATTGCTGGATGGATGTTTTGAAGAGTATCTGCCCTGTAAAAATGGTTTCATAGACTTTTAATGGGCAATCAACTGACTCTAATAAGCCTAGAAAAAATGGCCTTTATGTGTTCAGTGTTTTGCCATCAAACATGGGAATCACAGTTCTTGTAATTTTTTTATCAGAAATAAGTGAAAATTAATATTTAGGTATTAAATGATGTAGCAGTGTTTGGTTATGTTGTGTGCAGATGAAAGTTGCTGGCTTAGGCGGTTGGCATATTGTTTACAATAGCAACTCACAGGGTTTGAGTGTCAACAGGTCTGTCTATAGTGTTTGTCTGTCATGGCATGCTGCAATTTTGTCTTTGATGTTTTGCCTGCTTTACCTATTTTGAATTTAATGGTATAGAGGCGAATGCCGGTAACATTGTTGAGAATGGCTCTAGTATCGCCGACCTAACTCAAATGTGGGCTGTAAAGCTGTGCTGCAACAAAATCTTCCATTTCTAAACTTGAGGTGCTGGCTAACGCAGGTCTTCCGGTAAAATGGTAGCAGCACTGATAGTAATAGTACCTATTTTGCATTTAGTAAAACAGTTGAGTTTTAATTTTTAAGTTAGAATATGTGTGGGCCAGTTTTACTGACTGAAATTGCCACATGTTGCTGTAGGGCCTTACATTTTGAGCCGGTTTGTTTTATCATGAGAGTTTTTGATACGTCAGTCGTGATTTGTTGAGCTTGTGAATCTTCAGTATCTCGTAACTAATTATCATGCTTTGTGTGCCAGGTTTGAGCATCATGTGATTGGTTACAGAGGTCCGACCCTTCTTTTTATATCATTTCAGAATTTCCTGTTTCTTCTTGCAGTTGATTCTGCGTGGAAGTAAGTACACTTGACGTATGATAAAATTGTCACAGTAGACAGTCTAATTATGATTGGATGATTGATTGTAATCTTAATGGAGTTTGGCATCCCATCCCTGCACCGTTTGCCCCAAAAGATTGTTTTCTTTTTCGAAGAGCCAGAAGAAGAAAATTGAGGACCAACCATCTAATACTGGCTGAGCTGGAAAATGGCTATTAAATGATGTGTGTAACCAGCCAAGTTGCATGTTCATTGACAGTTGAACATAATTTTAATCATAAACGTTTAGATACAAAAACACCAGAAGAATAATACGATTGTTTTCAGCTTTCCGCATTTCTATTAGTATTACGAACAGTCAGGTTCACAAGAATACTTGATTAGTTGCAGTGACTCAGTGTTGATTACTGATATACATTGCCACTGGTTGAGTTACCATGCAGTATATTTACTTCTTTCAGTTCACTGTGTCGAAGACGGCTTGGATTGCCAGTTGGATATTTCCAGTATTTTTATTGGTGTTGATGCACTCGGAATATTGAGCCACAAAACACTCATCTTGGGCAGTATTTGTACTTCAGAGGCTGTCTTTATAAATTATGTGCTATTATTGGGCCCCAACCCAAATTATTGTTAGGTCCTGTGGCTCCCTTTGCTGCTGTGCCCCTGACTATTTTGTTTACACTTCGTGATATTATGTAGCTTGTTGCTGGATTAATGTTGCTACGTTTTACTGTGTCTGAAGTTATGACTGTATGGTTGGATAGAAATGTGTATATCATTATTTATTACTATTAGGCCTCATCACAGCAATAGCTAGATGCGGCCTATTGCTAAGTAAGTAAGTAAGTAATAAAATTTGATAAGCGTCATAATCGTTTAGTAGAATGAATCAGAGGCACTGGACCAGTTGCTAGGGACTATTAAAAGCAGACTGGTAAAGATGGATTTTCAGATGTTTTCGGAAAGTGTTTAAGGTTTGAGACGAACGAAGAGTGGAAGGGAGATAATTCCAGACTGTTGGAGCTGTGCCGTGCCTAGCAGAAATAGCACTAGACTTATCAGGGTTTAGTGCTATGCTGTTAGTATAGAACCATGTTTGTAACGACGTAAGACAGGTTTGAAGAGCAGTGAGTTCATTTCTCGGATGTGATGGTCAGAGAGCAATATAGAGCTGTCTGCATACTGTTGTTGCTGGACATCGTATAAGTGACATAAAGCAGAAATGGGAGAACAGTAAGAGGCACAGAGAAGTGGTCCAAGAACCGAGCCCTGGTGCACACCTGCATGGCATGATACCATCGGCAAGGAGACAGAGTAGCATGGTATGTCTGTATGTCTGTGTGCCTATCTCTGTTGGTCACGTTTGTGAGCTCTGCAAGAACAGCTGAACCGATCAAGATACTATTTGGGTGAGTGACTTGGGTGGGCCCAAAGAACCATGTATTAGAGGGGTGTTTAGATCCTCCAAGGGGAGAGGGCAATTTTGGGGGTATTCTGGCCCATTGAAAAGCATTGTGAGTTACTGCTGAGGTGTACACAGCAAAAAATCAATAATGGAATAAGTGCGACTGATGCAGCCAACTGCATTGTTGATCCCCACCTGGTGTCACATTAAATTTCCCCCGTGAAAATTCTGCCCCCTGTAATGCAGCCTCTTGTCAAAATTCTTTGACCACTTGTCTCATTGTTATTATTAGTATTGTAAGAAGGTTTTACAAGTGTCTCATTAGACTGGCGACGATGCATGCACAGAGAGAGCCGGCAGAGATGGGGAGGCAGCAGCTGCATGCTCGTACAATTAGAGCCTGAGTACAAGATCAGTCGAAGTACGTGTCTTCCCTGTTCGAGAAGTAGAGTTTGAATTCTATAAAGCTAATGAATATTTGGTTCTTGCGTCATACAGCTGGCATAAAAGGAAACATGCCATTCCTCTTGAGCCAGGAAAACTGAGGTCAGTAGGTTATGTTCGTTGGTTGAAGTCAGTACTTTGACAATGTCATTTGGGTGACAGGATGGGCGTTGGCTTGTGAAAACTTGCGTCAGTTATTTTGCCCATCGTGGAGTAACTGTAGAAAAGAAGGCCTTATATAATCAAAAACCGAAAGTATATATAGGGTGACAGTGACGTAATTTCTTCATTCCTATCTTTGCCAGCTGTTTTGGTCCCGTGATGTAGAGCAAAGAAATGTAAACATTTTGCAGCAATTACAGTCAGATCGCCAATCTGGCACTATCAGTAAGGTTTTCTTAAACCTACTGATTCAGTTTTATGTAAATAACATGACAAATCTTCACCAGTTAACTTTGCTCAGTGTGACGTCATGCCTACAACATGGAGGTCGTATCAGTTTTGCAGCTCCAACAGTTTGGAATTCCATCCCACTCAGTATCAGGCAATCACCATCTATTGGCTTCTTCAAACGTCATTTCAAAACTCATTTATTTACTCTCCCCAGCTAGTTCATTTTCCCACCCAGCGACACCAGTGCCTATGACTCGAGCATGCTTGAATTTGTGCGCTATGAAAAATTTGTAATAATAATAATCATCATCATCATGACCATAGATTACTGTGATGTCACGTCACCCTATGTATTAGTAGTAGTAGGTTTTGGTAAATTCTTTTCACAGGTAGCAGCACGTGCTGTAGCTGTCAACAAGATCAAAATTTGCAAAATGATTTTTTCGTTATTAATAAAACTGTAGTCGCAATCTGAACTGCAAAGAGATGTTTATAATAGTCGAATGATGTTGTATGTTGACTGTAATGGCTGTGAGTGTAAGCCATGGTTGATGTGCTGCTTGTCTCACAGCTGGACCTGACCTCATCTACTTCAACCTGTCCACCCGCACGATGCTGAAAGGTATCTCTGTCGGGCACGATCGGACAACCATTTTGACGATAGATGGTGAACTGGAGAAGGTGAACTACCTGGGAGCAGACTACCAGATTCACACTATTGAGGTGAGTTAATTTTGTTGTCGGTTTATTATTAATTACTCATGTTAGTTGGTGGTGCCACTTAGTTCCGGAGTCTTCACCTGATTGAAGTTGAGAGCATTATTGCCAAGAAGAAGAAGGAGAAGAAGTCGTCCAAGTATCTCAGTAATGAGGAATGATTCTAGATTGCCATCATGCAGCTAATCAACTCCATTCAAACAGACCCTGGAATAAATCTCGCCAGAAATGCCCAAAATCATGACACTCAGTGGCTGACTGTTTATTTTTAATTCGTTTCAATACTAGCTTCTGCTTCAGTTTTTGCTTTTTGCTACTTATCCATTTACTTTTGCAAATAATCAAGTCTACAGAATAACAGAAGCACAAAAAAAACAAAATTTGTGGCATTATTAGAAAAGAAAGATAAAAATCGTGACAAACACTGAAAATTGTGGAAAAAATCACACCATAACAAATATAGTGGAAGGTTTGTTCAAGTGCAACATAGTAATATAACTAGAGAGATATACAGTCGTACTGACATGCAGACCCACGCCGGGCGGTTAGGGCTAGGATTTGACCTTTTGACCTCAGGGTCAGTGCATGCCGATGTCCTAACGTGTGCTATATGTCTACCGACTTTGGTGCTGCTAGCTCAAGCCGTTTTCCTTTCAGAGCACAGAAAAACAGACAGACAAACAAACAGATGCAACTGAACGTGCTACCCCACGCTGGCAGCTATACAGCTGGCGTGGGTAATAACAGTGTGTGATGATGATGATGATGATGATGATGATGATGCCTTTCTTGTTTCTAACAGCAGTATGACAATACAGTAGGAGTATGTAAAGAGTAAAAGTAAAATATAGAAGTGCATTGCCACCAGCAGTAAACGTGACAGTTTACAGATAATACCAATAGTTCCAATTTGAGCAGTTATTCATGAGTATTTTGTATCTGTGGGCATGCCATTTAATGTACTGTTTTGTGTCTCAACTAAAAATATAGATTACTGGTTTTCTACCAGAACTTGTAACTTGTAAAGTTTCTGTTGATTAGTGACGGTAATTCACTCACTTTGCGCTTCAGATGATGCATTTTGTGGACAGGTTTGGGGCTGTGGAGGCTTAGCATCACAAGACAGTCTACAGAAGCAGAAGAAATGGGAACGGCATGAGGTTTCAAAGGAACAGGATCGAAAGGTTTTATAGATTTCATTGGTTTATAATATGTATGAAGAAGAGAATTATTTAACTGCTTAACAC
>Ga0209363_1000767_pt1 | contig 13760 bp, 10 predicted proteins | sample WorMetexBAHAMAS3_FD_187385 | JGI IMG/M metagenome (GOLD analysis project Ga0209363, IMG submission 187385) | Marine gutless worms symbiont microbial communities from Max Planck institute for Marine Microbiology, Germany - Inanidrilus exumae... | ecosystem: Host-associated > Annelida > Digestive... | reverse complement strand
GGCGGAAAGGGGTACCCCGGCCCCACGCGGGGTAAGGGTGACTCGAGTGACAATGAAAAACCATCAAGCAAACTTCACTCATTCGCGCTCGATCAATCCACGTGGCACGTACACACACATATTACAACAGCTACAACAAATTACAAAAACAAAACACCAACTCGACATCTGTTCCGTTCTACAATAAAATTACTAACAGCACATAGCAAGTAAATCTGGACCAAGGCCAGACCAGAGCATGAATAATGTCAAGAAAACTGAATATTTTCAGCATCATATGAGCATAATCATGTACACTTATCCAAAACAGTACTTAAGTGGTTGGTTGGGAGATTAACGTCCTTTCAGCAGAAAATAGGCTATCAGAACATGGTCTTGGGTGGAGATTTCGATCTGCCAGGTCAAGATGGCCAATGATACAGTAACCACCCAACTTCGCTGCCTTTATGTTCTGCAACGAAAGAAAATGGAAAAGGATAGGGGAGGCTCATTTAAGTTATTAAGCTAGCGCCTACAACAGGGTGGAAACAAGACCTGTTTATCAGTTGAATGTGATATCTTGTGTAATTGCTGTTCATCAGTTCCTATAACATATCAGTGCCTAATGACTCTTGTTGTATAATATCTTTTCTGTGTTGGTCTGGCGTTGGAATGCTTATCTTAGGTAAAACCCAAAAGCATCCGAGGACCTCCTTCCATGGTATCAGACCTGCCCCGTCCACCCCCAGTATTTAAGTAATACAGAATTTATGACGAGAAATAACTTAAGGCTTGCAGCATTACAATCTACATGCAAAATCTTCATTTTACTACTGTAGCTATACTTGATCCATGCACACAGTGATTCTAAATCTACTTCATTGTTACAGGGAGTCTACTGCATGTTACAGTCAGCACTGTACATGGTTCTTGTTAATGCTATTGCTTCACTGACTTCATACAGCACAATGTACAGTGAAACTACATAGCAAGACGAACTGATGCCGTTCACAAGAATATTCCTTTAACACATAACACGCAGTCAGAACTTGTCCGTCACAGCTTCATAGCATGCCCACTCATCACAAGAGACAGAGTGACTGACGGTACAGACGAGCACACGTAGTTAGCCGACGTGTAAATAATATCTTACTGAAATTACATCAAACGAAGAAACATGTGCCCGATAAGTGTACACAGCACAATAAACAATGGCCAAACAGACAAACATAGTAATTGATCATGATGACGATGAACTACACACACGAGTCAGTAAGTAAATACTCCACACACACTCCTTCTCACATTTCATCACGTCCAACATACAACTGCCAATTTTAAAGCCTCTTCACAATAGAGCATAATATGTACAATGCCCTCAACTGATAAACTGGTTGCAGTCTGCATGTATCGCAAACACACACAGAACGAATTGTAGAAAAAGGACAACATGTTTACTATTTTATTGTCACCGTCTTTAGCATAAGAAGTATATGCAACTGTCTTTCGCAAATTCAAACTGTTTGACATAAATTACTGTTTACCATGTGTATCACTGAATTTATCATTGTTCCTTATCAAGACTGGATACGGCATCACTGGCAATGTAGAAACTTAAGCGGTCTCTTGTTATCAGTGTAGGTTCATCGCAGCTCCGTATAGATGCAATGCAATCACTGACACAACTACAGACATTTCGTCACTAGCGATCTACTTGAATGCAAAGCTGGCTTTGATGGACATGTGGTCAGAAGGAAACGTGGCTGTCGGTAGACCACCCTCGTTCGGCGGTGGATCAACAACCTTCAGCACACCAAGCACGTCCAACGAGACACTTGAGAACCAGATGTAGTCGACTGCATGCAGATCACCAGCAAAAAAACCCGTAATGGGTTCACAGCCCTGCAATACAACCACACTGATTGATTGATTGAGTTGTGGTTTTACGTCCCACTCGACAAAATATGTCATTTCGGAGACGTTCTTCCCAGCCAATCTCTTGGCTTAGTACTGAAAAACTGAAACAAACCTAGCAAAAGCAAACATGCATCCATAACAAAATATACTACAGCATAAAATTAACACAAAAAAAACTAAAGCCAAGTCTGTTCACCTCCTACGATCTCCCGCCTGGAAACGGAACGGGTCTATTCTGGAAGGAGTGGAGAGATAAGTCAGGAAGTAAAAGAGTAAGGAAGTAAATAAGTAACATAAAGAAAGAAGAAAGTAATGAAGAAAGTAAGTGAAGAAGGAAGTTAAGTAAACACAAAACACATGAATCACAGCGCATTACCGCCCCGGAGCCCGTACGGGGAACAAGACACAGTGAGTTTTGTAAAGTTAAGGGTTATCATAAATTTAGGTTAACACTGACGGTCTGGTAAGGTTATTTTACAAGTTGTCTGATAACCTTTAATACAGCAATACATGCTGTCCAGTCAACCGTGTCCATGCCAATCCAATTAGGTAAAACCGGTCATCACAGGAACTACCATCACTACACAGCCAGCAGCACAATTACTACTTACTTGCACAGTGCTATATGCACTCTTCATGGCAGATCCGACAGGGTACTGGAAACCATCCGACCAGAAGTTGACAACAGGGAGCAGCTACAGCCAACCATTTCAACACAGTTGGAACCAGTATACATACATGGTCACAGAATACGTATTTGTTGTTCATTTTAACAGTTTCTTAAGTTTAGTTTCACCAACATAATTCGCTAATAAAACAAGTGATAGTGTTAGCTGTGCACTGACATTGCTCGTATTCGTATACACTGTTGACCACGGAATTCTGCTCTGACGACTCTAAACGTTTGGCCAAGGAGGAACTACACTACACTGGTTCAAGTTATATCTGATCGGCCGACGGCAGTGCATTTGCATCCTCTTCATCTCCGACTGTCACTGACTGTGGTGCACCACGCGTGTTAGGCCCCATTCGGTTTTTTACTGTACACTGCAGACCTGAAGTCTTTGATTGACGGTTGTGGTTTGTGCCCGCCTCATTTTGCCGACAAGACTCAGATCTATGGCTTCTGCTCACCAGCTCCGTCCTCATGTTTGCAACCGCAGAGCCGTCTCTCTAACTGTACTGATGCTGCTGTGAGCTGGATGGGATCGAATACGCTTCAGCTCAACACAACCAAGACTGAAATTATCCGGTTAGCTACTGGTTGTCGTCTGCATCAGTTAGCAACACAACCTCTTCGAGTCAGCTCTGACCTTGCCATGCCAGTTTCTGTGGTCCGTGACCTTGGAATCTATACTGACTTTGACGTGATCCAATGTCATCCAGACCACGTCTGCCTGTTTTGCACTAACCGGTCTTGGGTCCATTCAGTACCAACAGATGTCCTTCAGTCACTAGCATCGTCTCTGGTGCTGCCGCAGCTTGATTACTGCAATTCTGTTTTGGCCAGCATTCCACTTCATCTTGTATGGCTGCATGGTTCATCTGTTTATCTTCGAAGTATGACCATGTTAATGATATTACTCGCCTACTGTACCAGCTACATTGGCTGAAAGTTCATTGGTGGACAGACTACAAGCTGGCGGTACTCATCTTCAAATGTCTTCACGGCTTAGATCCGTCCTACCTTGTGGATGAACTCCCTTACCCTGCAGTCGGAAGTTTTGAAAGCACCTGCAGTCCACGTTATCATACTCCTGTTTGTCTGTTGCACTCGACTATCAACCCATGGGTACCGAGCCGGCATATAAAACAGTCTGCCACAGCACGTTGTCACTGCACCATCTCTTCCTGTCTCCTGCTCTCGTTTTAAGACAGATTAAATTGTAGTCCCTGTTACTCTTAACATTTACGTTGTGCCTGCAAAGTGACTTTTGTTATTATGGAATGTTAATCATTTTTACTTACTTACTTATACATGGTGTCAAAAAACAAGACAAGACAAGACATTTGACTCTTGATCATAAACTGAGCAAACAGGGATCAATTTTCAAAGTTATTTCACTGGCAGATTTCCAAGCACAATGTCTGTACATGACAGAGCCTTTCATCTCACCTCAACTGCTCTGCAACAAAACTAACTTGCAAATTTGGATTGTTCACAATTTGTTTAGAGTAAAAATTAAACAAACTCAAAACAACACTTGGAAGACATACCACAAGAAAAATTGCAATAATGATTTGTTTAATCTTAGTACCACACATGTAGTACTAATAAAGATAGTTACCACAACAAATCTAAAGTGTCTACGAAGATATGAGAGGCGGCACAAAATGTGGAAATGAGCAGTTAGGGTCACTCAAGGTCACTGGAACTAGCACCAATTGATAGAGCGCATAGGACTTCCTATTAGTGTTCCATAGTAACTATGTCCCTATCTTGCACAGTTTCTGAGATATAGCAAGATACTGGTCAAAAATCGCCGTTTGAACCTACCCCACCTCTATTTGACACCATCATTGAGGTGACCCCATTGGAATTTCGCTTGAATTTTTAGCACCAGTAAACTAGAGTCCCTGGGCTATCGTATGGCACTAACTGCATAATTCTACATTTTGCCGTTTTGATACAGTACTGGAGTATGATGGACGGACGGAACATGACAAGCATATACCATGCTAGCATAGCTTCGTGCGGTAAAAACCTTTGACAAGTACTGGAGCGAGATTCTATACAAGTCAAATTATTAAAATGCCCGGTCAGAGTGAAAACACTGAAGCACCGTACAACAGGAGTATTTCAGACAGAAGATGACTAAACAACCACAACTCACCTGATTGTCTCCCGAGTCAACGGTGAGGATGGCCTGTAGGTCAGTGAAACTATAGTCACTCAGGTGTCCGTCAGCCATCAGCTGGTAAGGTGCACTAGCGGGCTTTGAGTTGAAATCACCGCAGATGATGTGCGGCTTGTCTGGACCACCAGCTAACTCTATCAGCCTCTGCATCGTTGCTGCTAGCTGTTGCAATATTCAACTTACAGCTTCACTTGAGAACATTACGCAAACAAATTGCATCCAACTGACTCAGTTAAAGTTTTACATCGCACTCAAAACAAAAATTAAACAAAAATTAGCCTAGCCCCGTACGGGACTGACGATCGACTCTTCGCAACTGACATTTCTGCCAAGTTCAAAGTCACGTGACACAAAAAATTAGACGAATATCAAAGATAGTGCCGTAGTTCCAGAATCAGTGGTCAGTTACCAGCTCCCATTGTAAATGGTGGAGATAGCTTTTGAAAATGGCAGGATTTCCAACTTTCAAGGGCTCGTGACCTTGACCTTGGATCGGGTCATACTGCATACCATCGTGTATCACTCATCAACCTCTACCTACAAACCAAATTTCACTAAAATCAAAGAAACTTTTTTTGTGGATGGACGGACGTATGCACGGGCGGACATTTGAGACCGGCTTTATTAGGTAGATTCTGTTAGAGTCAACCTAAAAACAAAATTTTTCGGTTCATAACTGCATGTTTTACCTAACACGGACCTGTATAACTGCCAAAAAACGAGTGTACGAGAGTTCAATAGCATATACCACACGGTTATATGGAGAGCAACAAAATATAGTCTTTTCAGTGTTACTAAAATCAAAAATTTCTAACAGCAAAACACAAGTGCAGAAATTCAAGTTACCTGCAAACACTGACGATCCTGTCTTTCAAAATTGTCCCAAGCAACATGGACATTGGCAACTGTCAAAATGTCACCGCTACCGATACATCTCAGTTTCGTCAACATGGCAACAGCATACGTCGACAACGACTTCTTCAGCAGTGCTTGCGTGCTCTCATCCAGCTCTGCCGATGCGTCAAGTGCCTGCAGTTGCAACATAACACAAACCACATGAACACACTGTGCTACAACTCTGCATATCAATCACTCATCACTGCTACTATTGTTATCCACACATGCATACTGTTTGTTCTTTTGTAATTTTGCGTGTGTGCATTTGTATGGTTGGGGATTTCTCCACCAAGGATAAAGCTAGAGGTGTCAAATTTTGCACGGTGGTTCATCGGCGTCCTTGGCAAGGAATCTCACAAATCCGAAGGACTTTTTGTGAAGAACTAGAAGATGGACCTTGACTAGAATCGACGTGAATGCCTTTACTACATCGACAGCATGCTGTAACCTTGACCTTTGACCTCCAGAATCTACTCAGTGGGAACTAGTCCATATTCACTGTAAGTTCCATCGAGATTGCTCAAGTTGTCCATGAGATATCGTGATAAGATCTGTCCATATAAACAAATGCTGCAGACGGACAGCCAGAAAACAAAATGCCCTCGCCGACACTGTTGGTTGGTGAAGATATATAAATTCAAAAAAGCTACAGAACCTGTCTTTTTTTACGAAGAGCTTGCTAATTGTACTGTTATTTCTATTGTTAGCACAAATAACACAACAGTGTACACTACAGCAAGCTAAGTATTTGTAATTTCAGCTTATTCCACGAAGTCAATCACAGCACAGCAACTTTATAGAGCACAGTACCCCAACTGTGCACAAAACATGAAAGCCCCCATTATAAATGGGGAGGAAATAGCCTCTGAAAATGGCCGAATTTCTGACTTTCAAGGGCTTGTGACCTTGACCTTGAATTAGGTCACACCGCATACCGTCATGCATCACTCGTCGACCTCTACCTACACACCAAATTTCATTGAAATCGAAGTAACTTTTTGTGGACGGACGGATGGACACACATTTGAGACCCACTTTATTAGATTGACTCTGAGTCGACCTAAAAATATATATAACACAAAATCTACACACACAAAACTAAGGCCAGATGTAATCACCTCCTACTACATCTGGACTAGAAATGCGGTGAGACTATTCTGGTACAATGGGAAGAGATGGAAAAACAAGAAAATATATGAAGCGAGTAAGAAAGGGAAAAGTAAAAGATACTAAAACATAGAGTAGAAGGTGGTGGGGAAAGTACTTTCAAGTGAATCCACAAAAACCAGTGGATTACAGTTTTGTACAGATTGTGAAAGTGCTATGCAATACAAAACAAGATTGACAGCATCATACTTGACTGATAATATCATTCAGCAACAAGCTCTCGCTGGACTCCAGAGTAAACTGACTGGCCCGATAGAACGTGGCCTCGCCTTCATAGAAGTTCTTTGTGCTCCGTGCAACAAACACTCCTTTGTAGCCAAGACTGACAGTAATATCACACACATAACAGGCTGAGTTCCGCAGCACAGCAGCAATGTTAAATCATAAATGCACGTTATAAACATTCGCAATCATTTTCTGGTCAGCTGTAGCAACCGTTATAAAACTGACAGTGCAGGCTAACAGACTGCAAACAGGCCATTACATTCATTATGCTTCCGGTGAAAAAAAATCCAGAGTCTCATTGCAATGATGATACCATCTCTTATCTGCTGGTTGTGTTTAATGACATTTTGAAGACAGACAGGCTATTTCATGCCTACTGTGTGAACGGTCAGCAGTTATGACTAGTAAACAATGCAATAACGCAAAAAATATCACAAAAACTATCAAAGCACATCGCCTTTATCTTCATGGACACAACCTGCTCAACTCAGAGGTCTCGTTGAAATGATCTTCTAAATACAGTTCTCCTTGTAGGGATATTCTCAACACAATACTGTGCTATGCTACTGCTAATTTCAGGTCTTGTCTAATCGGTTTCTGAGATGGTCCACATTATGCAGGGTCTCCAAAGAAAGCAAAATTCTGATTTGCAAAGCCAGATGCCTTTTTTGCCACCCAACCAACTGCATCAAAGCATCAAATGCATTGCTAGCTAAGTTACTAACAAACGTTACTTTTTCAATTTGATAATCGCACTTAAAATGATTATATTCAATGTTTATATGCATATGCAGGTAACCTATTAGTTCTGTAATTTAATTGGCTTACACAAAAAATAAACTGTAATAACAGTAGTGCTATGTGGAGGATACTGTTACTTATCTATCCAGAACAGTTTTAAGGTAACCAGTAATACAGATGCAGATCGACTTTAAAAGGCACTGCAGTATATGTCACTAAAAGGACATCTTACAACATCCTCTGCTCACAAGTTGCAAACAGTTGTTACACATCGTATGACAGCAAAAATATAATATACTACAGTTAACTAACGTGTCAGAACAGTGTTTACAATCACCTCTCCAAGGTCGGCTGCAGCACATCATGCATATAATCTCCGCCGACCTCTTGCAAGCAGATGATGTCTTCATCAAGGTAACTCAACTCTTCCATCAGCCTCTCATGCCGAGAGCTCTGAGACAGCTGTTCAGGAGTCAACCAGGACACCGTGCCATAATCCCTCTGAGCATGGAAGTCAGCCAAAATGTTATAGGATCCCAGCGTGAAACGCCGCAAAATATCGACTGTTTCTTCAAAAACCGCTGGATTGGCAACATATTCGCGTTGCAGAAGCGGATTCTGAATGGCCGCTGTGTCTAACGTGGCATTCGAGCAGCTGCCGGACAGTGCTGATGATAAGTCTGGCTGCAGCATCTTCGCCACTGTATTCAACATCTCATCACTGTCAACTGGCGGAACATCATCAGGTGTAATCACAACGTAGTCGTCCTCAATGTTGGTCTCGCTGGATATTGGTAAAGACAACTTTGACGCGGCCATCATGTCTGACTCAGCAGCAGCTTCAGCAGTGGACGCCATTTCACCATCGACCGGAGCCTCGACACTGGCCCTCTTGACATCACTCTCCTCACAAACCTTCAACACCTTTGCTGGGCTCACAACACCTGCCTCTTCCTCATCCTCGTCACTTTTGTCTTCTATTTCATCGAATTTTCTCTTTCGGTCGACATGTGGGAGATCTTCCACTGGGCTAACAGAGTCCAGGTCTTGCACGGGTGATGCCGCTGAAGGCTGTGTCTGTGAGTCACCAGGTGGCGCTGTGTCTGGTTTATCAGCAGCCATCTCATCCACAGGTGTCACCTTGTCACTCTCATTTTCTACTTTTGCCTCATCATCCACATGCATCACCTTGTCATTCTCATGCTCTACCTTTGCTTCCTCCCCATCTTGTTCTTCTTCATCAGCTGCTGCTGCTGCTGCATCTTCTTCTTGTTCATCTGATTCATCTCTCTCCTCCTGCTCTGGTTGCTCCTCTTTATCTTTTGCCAATGACCGGCTACGTCGACCTTGAGCCGGAGCACGTTTTTGTTTCGGTGATGAGCTCTTTGCTCGACTATGACCTCGTGCTGGGCTTTTGGCAGCCACTGCCTTCTTCTGTCAAACAAAAAAGCCTAAGTTAACAGCATTCTCTACAGAGTAGTACATGTTGCACTGGGTCTCCCACAACACAACCATTGGGCATTAGTTAGTTGGAGTTTAACGTCCCCTTTTAGCACAAATATGGCTCTATCAGAGACAAAAGGTCAAGGGCAGAAAGCTATCACAACCCAGTGAAGGAAGGCCAGAGATAAATTAACCTCAACCCTGGCCGCCTTTTTGTTCAGCAGCCACCCAAAAAGGGAAAGACATTCACTTAAATTATTACGCTAATGCCTATAACAGGGGGAGACAACTATCACACTGCAAGACAAAACTAAATCAAATACAACAAAAACAAGCATGCATCCTTAACTAAAAATACATATAACACAAAATCAACACAAAAAAACTAAACAGGTTTAGTCACCTCCTACAACGTCCGGCCTGGAAAGAATGGGAAGGGATGGAAAAGCAAGAAAATAGACGAAATGAGTAAGAAAGGACAAAGGGAACAGTAAAAGATACTAAAAGATACAGTAAAAGGTGGGGAAGTAGTACCTTACCCTTCTTGAAACCTAACCAACACTGTCAAAGCACTGCAGAAAACTCGTCCTTTCGTGATCAGTGAACTGGCTCCTGATGAAAGAAAATGCCATACCCTTATGCCATCTCTCCAATGACAGTGCAAAGACATAAGATCCCGCCCAGCATTCTGTTGTTCTAGAGCGTACGCTCGTGCCACTACATAACACATGCCAAAGTTTGCTTGCAATCTAACACAGAGACATAGAATAACCTACATTACAGAACCTTTGGCTTTGGACTGCTTCTTCTTGCTGTTCGTTTTACTGGTGCTCTTGCTTCTTCATCAACCGACATTTCTACAACAGCGAAATCCACATTATGCAAAACAACAACAACTTGTTTACGTACTAAGTAAAATAACGTGAAGTATTTATGAAATTTCTGTGTATGTTACTGGCAAGTGTAATGTTCCATAGCAACAAGTAGCTCTGCTGCAGCTAAGAAAGCCAACTGCCACATTAGTGTATGTTTATATGTGACCATGTTCACTAACAGTGATCTCCGTAGAATTTTTACCCTAATCTGTCATATAGAAACTAAAATCTGTCGGCCAAGCTTATGAGCTACCTAACCATAAGTCACATGTGGGTTGCCACATTTTAACATTTATTCAGATAGATTCCTGTAAAATGTTGTGTGAGCTACTCAACCAGAGGGCCTGCCAGGCACCAGCAGACTTACCCATCACCAGCAACAAACTCTGCCCTAAGGTTTCTCAAACACATAGATTGGCTGCAACAGGTGAACCAAGCAGACAGCTTGCTTTCTACAAACATTGATTGATTAACAATAAAATAAAAATTAGCCCCGTACGTGACTGACGTTCAACTCTTCGCAACTGACATTTCTGCCAAGTTCGAAGTCATGTGACACAATAACTAGGCCAAATATAAAAAATCTGGCCCCATCAAATTTAGATATTGTGCCCTAGTTTAAGAATCAGTGGTCAGTTGCCAGCGCCCATTGTAAATGATGGAGGAGATAGCTTCTGAAAATGGCCAGATTTCCAACTCTGAAGGGCTCATGACCTTGACCATGACCTTGGATCGAGTCATACTGCATACCGTCGTGCATCACTCATCGACCTCTACCTACATGCCAAATTTCATTGAAATCAAAGAAACGTTTTGTGGATGGGTGGACGTACGGACGTACGTACGCACGGCGCACGCATGGACGGACGGACATCTGAGACTGGCTTCATTAGGTCGACTCGGTCGACCTAAAAATGTCTGACTGATAACCCATCTGGTAAATGTCTGTCTGGGAAAGTGACTATCTGGGAAACTTCAGCATATAACACAAATTTTAACCAAATTGATTATGATTTAATTAACAAACTGTTTTCAAAAACCTCTCCGCTTTACAGAAATGTTTAGTGTTATCAGCTAATCGTTGGCTACCCAGACAATGTCACTGAAGTGCGCTACTTTCACACAGTTTCACAACGTCATATCCAGGTCACCCCAATTTCAATCCACTGTTTCTTGACAAGTGCCTCAGCACCAAACGGTACACAACATGGTGGATGTAAACCAAAACTGTTGACACTTCACAGCCATGGCTGCATTGCACGGTGATCTAGCTGGTCCTCAAACATGGCCGATTCATCATACTCATAAATATTCTAAGTTAACCAAGACAGCACAGAATATAATAGTGCTAAATTTTGAGGACAGGGTCGATATAACTCCAGACTAGCTGAGGTGATGTCCCTGGTTAATGGACCCAGCTTGGCAAAAGTTACTAGAAAACATAAGCAGTCATATCGACATACAGACCCACGCCGGCAGCAGCAGCACACGGCCGTAGCAGCAAGCATCACTAGCAACCATGCAACCTTTGATCTTTTGACCTCTGCCGACTGACTACTATAGAGTACCTTAGTACCAAGTTTGGCGTTGATAGCTCAAGCCGTTTTCCTTTTAGAGTGCAGACAGACAGACAGACGTGACTGAACGCCCAACCCACTCCAGCGGCTATACAGCCGGTGTGGGAAACAACTTCTTGAATTGGACACCGGACTACTTATGAACATCACCCAAACTCTCACGAATAACTTTCCAGATATTTACGTATCTGTCGACTGTGTTTTAAAAAACTTATCACTTGGTGGAGGCAAATGCAATACAGCGTAACAACAATGACAATAATAATGAAAGAAAATACTGCTGATCTGACAGTGGCATATATATCTTACTGCATACCCGCTTCGTCATCATCCTCTTCCTCCGCATAACTTTTGGGTTGCTTTGTTTTCCTCTGCCTGCTCCGTCCTCGTGAGGCTGGCGTTTTCTCGGGTGATTTCTTTGTCCTAAAATTACAAACTATCTTTAGCATTCACACAGAGCAAACAGAACACCACAAACGGTTAAACAGACATGTACCCGCTACTAATAATTCAGTGAATGATCGAGCTGACGTTTTATCTCCCACCTGACACAAATAGGTCACTTCGAAGACATTCTTCTCAACCACCGGCAGTAGTTTACACCAAAGCACTTTGTCTGCATTGTTTAGTTCCAAGATCCTATCCAGGGAGTGAAAAACTTAGCATCAGCAAATGAAACTTGAAGTGCCTAGCTTCTCCATTTCCAAAGATATAATTGGGGCAAAATTAAAATAAATTAGCCCAGTACGGGACTGGTAGTCAACTCCTACTTACTGCCAACATTAGTCATGTGACACAAAAACTAGGACAAAAATCAAAAAACCGGCCCCGATAAGCTTTAGGTATTGTGCCCTAATTTAACAATTTGTGGCTGAATTTCCGACTTTTCAAGGGCTCGTGACCTTGACCTTGGATCGGGTCATACTGCATACCGTCATGCATCACACATCGACCTCTACCTTATATACCAAATTTCACTGAAATCGAAGAAACTTTTTGTGGACAAACAGATGTACGGACGGACATTTGAGACCCACATTATTACGTCGACTCAGAGGAGTCGACCTAAAAAATGGGTCATATGAACCCAACCACGTCCCTTTTATTGGTGGTTTGCCATCCTTAAGCTAGGCTGTGTACAAAACTTGACGACTCTAGCTTTAGCTGTTTCGGAGATATCACTGGAAGTCTGGAAGCCCAAAAATTTAAAAAGGGTCACATGACCCCGAGCACGCTCCTTTTGTCCGCCATATGCTAGACTTGATATATGCCTATCGGTGTAAAAAATATGATCACTCTAGCTTCAGCCGTTCCAGAGATGTTTGGTGCCCAATAAAATTTAAATGGTTTACGTGACCTGAGCACGCCTCTTTCAGGGATGTTTTGTCATACTTCGGCTAAGACTTGCCACTATGAACCTGCCTACGTACTTTGAAGTCTCTATCTCTGCCCACTGCAAAGATATGAGAAGGGATTCAAAATGTGGAATATGGGTTTTAAGCAGTAGGGGTCACCCAAGGTCATTGAAAATAGCGTCATTTGATAGAGCACAAACAAGTTCCTATTAGCTATCCATAGTAACTATGTCCCCATCTTGCACCATTTCTGAAATATAGCAAGATATTGGTCGAAAATGCTGATTTGAACCTACCCCAAATCTAACTGGCGCCACCACTGGGGCTGAATCCATTGGAATTTCGCCGAGATTTTGGCATCAGAAAACTAAAGTCGCTTGACAATCTTATGGTATTGTTTGTGTGATCCTAGGTTTAGCCATCTTTGTAGAACTCCGAATAGTGACAGACAGACAGATGGACACATGATGACAGCGCATACTGCGCTAGCATAGTGACACGCGGTAAAAACCAAAACTGCAATCACGATTTTTTTTCTTAAAACCAAACAAAACCGGCTGAAAATTAAAACTCAAACTGTAGCAATACTACTAAGTGACTGCAGAATAAGAAACACCAGTTACATGCAAGCACTCATCAGGAGATGAGAGATAACGAAATACAGCATTCCAAATGTCACAAATCGCTATATCTGGCTATCCCACTTGTGTTTAAACCCCCCCCCCC